>Ga0209344_10000379_pt1 | contig 81953 bp, 78 predicted proteins | sample Cruoilmetagenom6_FD_187293 | JGI IMG/M metagenome (GOLD analysis project Ga0209344, IMG submission 187293) | Oil polluted marine microbial communities from Coal Oil Point, Santa Barbara, California, USA - Santa Barbara Oil Seep Sample 6 (SPAdes)... | ecosystem: Environmental > Aquatic > Marine... | reverse complement strand
CCGCAAAGCCCACAACGCATCGATCTTTTCACCGAGACTCAAGCGCACCCCCGCTTTTTTCTGCTGGTGATTCTTTCGTTATCCCAGTGTAGAAACACGCGGGCGCTTGTCTAGTGACCAACACCGTGCAACTGTCGTCTGTCCCCGCCAAAAAGCGCTTTTCATGCACGATTTACCGCTCTACTTGTTGGTTTTCCTGATTATGGCCGCATTTGCTGCGGGTTTCGTTGATTCGATAGCTGGCGGCGGAGGGCTTATCACCATCCCAGCCTTGTTGATCGTTGGCTTTCCACCTGTTGCAGCACTTGGGACAAACAAGCTCCAAGGATTGTTCGGATCGGGCTCTGCAACTTTGAGCTATGCCCGGGCGGGCCATGTGAACCTGAAATCCCAGTGGCTCCCTGCACTGTTGGCAGCCTTGGGATCCGGCGTTGGTGCCTATGTGGCGGCTTCGGTTCCGGGCGAATATTTCCGGGTGGCACTTCCCTTATTGCTGATCGCCATTGCGCTCTATTTCGCATTCAAGCCAAATATGAACGATCTTGATCGCACCAGCCGCATGACGCCATTGGTGTTCACCCTGACATTCGTCCCGTTTATCGGTGCTTATGACGGTATATTTGGCCCCGGCGCAGGGTCGTTCTATATGCTGGGCTTTGTCTCCTTGGCGGGTTACGGTGTACTCAAAGCCACTGCACACACCAAACTACTGAATTTTTCGTCTAATGTCGCAGGCTTCGCTGTATTTGCGGCTGCGGGGGTGATTGCCTGGAAAATCGGCTTGATCATGGGCGTGGCCCAATTCATCGGCGCTCAAGTCGGATCCCGTCTGGCCATGAAAAAAGGCGCGGGCCTGATCAAGCCGCTCTTGGTGATTACCTGCGCAGCGCTGGCCATCAGACTTCTGAGCGAACCTGACAATCCTGTCAGAGTTTGGCTGGGCTTTTGAAAAGTTTCATTGCCGCAACACCAAACACAAGGAAAAAGCTCAACGCTTAAAACTCAACGCCGATCTGCGCTTTGATGCCGGATCGGAACGGATGTTTGACCATCTCCATTTCAGTGACCATGTCAGCGGCTTCAATCAACTCATCCTTGGCGTTGCGACCGGTGAGGACAACATGGGTCATTTCCGGTTTTTCCGCATTGAGAAACGCAACCACCTCGGCGATGTCGATATAGTCATAGCGAAGTGCGATGTTGATTTCGTCGAGCAGCACCATGGTGTTGGATGGATCGCAGATCAGCTCTTTGGCTTTTTCCCAAGCCGACTTGGCCATGGCAATATCTCGCTCCTTGTCCTGCGTTTCCCAGGTAAAGCCTTCGCCCAGCGTATGAAACTCGCAAACATCGGAAAAATGTTTCTCGATCAGATTGCGTTCGCCGGTTGCCATCGCACCTTTGATGAATTGCACCACCGCGCATTTCCGGCCATGGGCGATATGACGGAAGATCATCCCGAAAGCAGCTGTCGATTTGCCCTTGCCCTTGCCTGTGTGAACGATGACCAACCCTTTTTCGTCAGTCTTGGTCGACATGATCTTTTCCCGAGCGGCCTTTTTCTTGGCCATCTTTTCGCTGTGACGGGCGTAATCATTAGTTTCGGACATCACTGTTCCTCATTTCTTGCTCCAGTCTGGAATTTCTCACCAGAACGGGAATTGTTTGGTTCGCACGCTGCGTTAAGCGCTAGCTGGATGCAAGTATCTTCGCAAACCAGATGCGCTGTGGATGATCACCAATTTGCGGAAGTCGGCCAAATTCTGTGTAGCCCAATTTTTGATAAAAGCCCGGCGCTTGAAATTCGAAGGTATCGAGATAGACCCCGATAAAGCCAGCCTGTCGCGCCTCGGTTTCAGCACGTTCCAACAACTGCTTACCCACACCTTGGCCGCGCGCTTGAGGTGTCAATCCCAGTAATTTGACAAACAGCCAACCGAGCTGGGCATAGCCCGACAACCCACCGAGATATTGCCCGTCGGCATCGCGCGCTTCAAAATTGAATTGAACTGGGTCAAATGGTTTCCCAAGCGCCAACGCCTGCGCATCCAGTGTGGCGTCGATTGCGTCTGCCACCTTTTTGCCATCGTCGATGATGCGGATGATTTCAACCATGGGTCAAACCGCCCCCACTTGCGCACGCAGATCAAACATCGCCGAATTGGACTTGGGCGTCCAGAGTCCACGATCAATCGCCTCGCTGAACTTTTCAGTCATTTCTCGCAGGGCGTCAGGGTTCTTTTCGCGCAAGAAATCCAACACGCTGTCATCACCCAAATAGGCCTGATAGAGCACCTCGAAATGGTGGTTGCGAACAGCATTTGTGGTGGCCGCAAAGGCGAACAGATAATCCACTGTCGCTGCCATTTCAAAAGCACCTTTGTAACCGTGGCGCATGACGCCTGCGATCCATTTCGGATTGGCAGCCCGCCCACGCACCACCCGCGCAATCTCTTCTTCCAGCGAGCGTATGATTGGCCGCTCGGGGCGCGAGTGGTCATTGTGATAGACTGCGGGCGCGGACCCTGCCAGTTTTTCGACAGCGGCCGTCATGCCACCTTCGAACTGGTAATAATCATCAGAATCCAGCAGGTCATGCTCGCGGTTGTCCTGGTTTTGCACCACCGCCTGAACGCCCGACAGGCGCTTTTCAAATAGCCCGCGCGCCGGTTGACCTTCAGCCTGCGCGCCGTAGGCATAACCGCCCCAAACAACAAACGCTTCAGCCAGATCAGCGCGCGCGCTCCACCCGCGCTCATCAATCAAGGCCTGTAAACCAGCGCCATAGGCGCCGGGTTTGGACCCGAACACCCGAAACGATGCCTGCCGAGCAGCCTCTGCAACGTCCATTCCGGATGCGATCAATGTTTCAGTTTCACGCCGGGCGCGATCTGCAAGCGGATTGTCTGCAGCATCTTCGTCAAGGGCGGCAATCGCCTGTGCTGCGCGATCAAATAACGCAATCTGGTCCGGAAAAGCATCACGGAAGAATCCTGAAATTCGCAAAGTTACGTCGACTCGCGGCCGGGCGAGTTTCGCAAGCGGAATGATCTCATAACCAGTTACCCGGCGCGATGCAGCATCCCATACCGGCTTGGCACCAATCAGCGCCAACGCCTGAGCAATATCATCACCGCCCGTGCGCATGTTCGAGGTGCCCCAGGCCGTCAGCGCCATCGAAGTAGGCCATTCGCCGTGATCCTGTGCATAGCGTGCAATCAGCAATTCAGCAGATTTCCGGCCCAATTCCCAGGCTGCGGGCGTGGGCACTGCGCGGCTATCAACCGAGTAGAAATTCCGTCCCGTCGGTAAAACATCCGGTCGTCCGCGTGTTGGCGCTCCTGATGGTCCAGGCGAAACAAATGTGCCACCAAGGGCGGCCATCAATCCGTCAATCTCGCTTTGTCCACAGGCTACCACATCGGTTTTCAACCGGCTGTGGATATTGCCCATTACCGCCGTGGAATAAACCCACCCATTCGGCACCGCCAATTGCCCGGAAACCAAAGCATACGCCAGCAATTCGATGCGCTCGACAGTGTCGCCATGAGTGCGCCAGGTGTCAGTGGACAAACTGTGGAGCAACTGTGGGCGCGCACCATTCCAGACCGCAGCAAAATCGCAATCGAGCGGATCAAAATCATCTGAATCCAACCCCGCATCCTTGGCAATTGCACGGTGCAGACTGCCCTCACCATCCCCTTCGCCGCGCGGCAGGCGCGCCAATGCCACCACCAGATCATCCAGCAACCGCCCTTCCGGCGCGACCCCGAAAACATGCAATCCATCGCGAATTTGCAGTTCCTTCAGATCGCACAGAAATGCATCGAGCTTCTCCAACGCCAGATCTTCGGCGTCATCCTTCCTGATGCCCGCATCCTGATCCAGCCCGATGTCGGCAATCAACTCGAGGATTTGTTTTTTCAAGAGTTTCAACCGGCGCGGATCATGCCCCGAGGCCTCGTAATATTCATCCACAAGCGCTTCAATATCGGCGAGCGGTCCATAACTTTCGGCGCGCGTTAATGGTGGCGTCAAATGATCAATGATAACCGCGGATGTACGCCGCTTGGCTTGAGTGCCCTCACCCGGATCGTTGACGATAAACGGATAAATATGCGGCACCGGACCGAGAACGGCCTCCGGATAACACTGAGAAGACAACGCCAGAGCTTTGCCCGGCAACCATTCCAGGTTTCCATGCTTTCCCATGTGGATGATCGCATGGGCATCAAACTCGCACCTGAGCCACGCATAGAATGCAAAATAACCGTGAGGCGGCACAAGATCGGCATCGTGGTAGGTGGCTTTCGGATCAATATTGTAGCCGCGCGCCGGTTGAATTCCGACCATTGCCGAGCCAAGTCGCAACAGTGGCAACCGAAAGCTGCCATCGGCAAAAAAAGGATCGTTCTCAGGCACACCCCACCGGGTTTGAACCGCTGTTCGAACCGGTTCTGGCAGGCTATCAAAAAAGGCCTGGTAGCGCGCCAGTGACAGGCATTCACTATCCACCCCTTCAAGCGGTCGCGCGTTGGTTGGCCCGGCCAGCAATCGCCTGATCAGCTCATCGCCATTGGCAGGAATTTCCCCAACATCATGCCCGGCGGCGGTCATGGCTTTGAGCACCTCAATGGTTCCTGCGGGTGTATCAAGGCCAACGCCATTGGCAATCCGCCCATCCCGATTGGGGTAGTTGGCAAGAATGATCGCCACGCGCCGTTTTTCCACGGACGACTGCCGCAGACGCGCCCAGCCTGCGGCCTGTTCAGCGACAAATTCTGTACGTTCGCGATCTGGCGCGTGGGCAACAATATTGGCTTCAACCCGATCATCAAAACGGGCTGCCGATTTGAAGCTCAAAGCGCGCGTCATGATTCGCCCATCGATCTCCGGCAGCGCAATGGACATGGCAAGATCGCGAGATCCCAGTCCCTGGCTGCTCTCGCTCCATGCTTTGCGGGTCACTGTCGATATCAACGCCTGCAACACAGGTGCACCTGTAATTTCCAGCACTGTTCCGCCAGATTTTCCGCCCGGCGCCGAGACCGCAAAACCGGTGGTATTGATCACCACATCGGGCGGTGCGCTGCCAAACACATCACGCACGACGTCTTGTGAAACCCCATCTTTGAGACTGGAAACAAACACTGGCAGCGGATTCAGGCCCTTGGCCTGCAGCGCCTCGATAAGTGTATCAATAGGAGCGGTTTGACCGCTTTGCACCAGCGCCCGATAAAAAATCACCGCCGCGATCGGTTGCTCCTGTTCAAACCGGTTCTCCTGCAGCCACCCCACCGATGGCGAAGAGATATCAGGCCTGTAAAGGCCGGCCTTGATCAGCGGGATCGCCGATCCTGGAAGCTCCGCCCCGGAAACAATTGCTTCGCAGGCCTCAATAAAAGATGAGAAGTTCCGCGCGCCACCTTCGCCGAGATAGGCATGCAGAGCAAACCGGTTTTCTGCTGATACAGTTGAATAGGCATCAAGTGCGGGATCCGGCCGGTCATCGCCTGGTAAAATGGCAACCTCGAAACCACCATTTACTGCCGCCGCGTGAAACGCTTCCAACGCATAGGCGAAATAACTGGCGCCACCCAGCGCGCGGACCACCACAAGTTTCGCTTTTGAAAGTGTCTTTTGCACATAGGTGTCGACTGAAAGTGGATGGCGCAATTGCATCAGGCTGGCCATCCGCCATGAACACCTTCCAACCTCACCTCGTGCGTGTGCAAGTGCTGCCAACTCGGTATCTGCCGCGCTGAGAAAGATCACCTCTCCCGGAGACTGGCCGAGGTCAAGTGCCTCGCCCTCCTCCGATAAGGTGCCTTTTTGCGCGCTCAGCAGATGCATGATCAGCCTGCCTGCCTTACTGGCTCGGAAAGTCCTGTAAGCCCGGCGATGTCAGCACGAATTGCGGCTTCGTCAAGATCGTGCAATCCAATGACGACAAACCTGGACAACCGTTTTTCGCCAGGGTTCCATGGCCGGTCAAAATAGCTGTCGATGCGCGACCCCACAGCCTGGATCACCTGCCGCAATGATTTACCGCCAATGTCCGCAAAGCCTTTCAGTCGCAAAATATCGTGTTTTGCGATGACGGTTTTCAACCCGTCCATGAACTCTGCAGAGTTGGAAATCGTACCAAGTTCGACAACAAAGCTTTCAAACTCATCATGATCGTGGTCGTGGTCTGCTCCTTCATGCTCAAGCTCATGATGGGATTTGCGGTTGGCGATATCATCCTCGGAACCAACCCCAAGACCCAAGAGAACTTCCGGTGACACCTGACCATTCCTAGCGGTAATCATCGCCGGCTGGCGCTTGAGGTGGGAATAGATATCGCTCTTGATCGCTATGAGTGTGGCTTCATCAATCAAGTCGGCCTTGTTGAGGATAATCAGATCAGATGCTGTCAACTGGTCTTCAAACAGCTCTTCCAACGGACTATCGTGATCAAGCGTTTCATCTGCCTGGCGCTGCGCGTCAAGTTTGTGATGATCATGGGCAAACCGGCCTGCCGCCACTGCCGCGCTGTCCACCACCGTCACCACACCATCCACAGTCACGCGGGTCTTGATGCCCGGCCAGTTGAAAGCATTGACCAACGGTTGAGGCAACGCCAAGCCTGAGGTCTCAATCACGATGTGATCGGGCTGATTTTCCCGCTCAAGCAGCTTTTCCATTGTCGGGACGAAATCATCTGCCACGGTGCAACAGATGCAGCCATTGGTCAGTTCAACAATATCATCTTCCGTGCAGGCTTCTGCTCCGCATCCGCGCAGCACATCGCCATCCACACCCAGATCACCAAATTCGTTGATGATCAGCGCAATCCGCTTGCCACTGGCATTGGAAAGCATGTGACGGATAAGTGTCGTTTTGCCGGCACCGAGAAATCCGGTAATGACGGTCGCAGGAATTTTGGCGTTGGCCATCAGCTTAACCCTTCATCTTGAGCGGCAGACCGGCTGCCGTGAAATAAACTGTATCGGCACGCACGGCCACATTCTGGTGCAAGCGTCCGACGTAGTCACGAAATTGGCGCGCCATGGCATTGTCAGGCACAATACCGAGCCCCACTTCATTGGAAACCATAACCACCGGTCCTGAAACCGGCAGAACTTCACAAAGCGCATCACATTCTTTAATTATATCACGGCCAGCCATCATCAGGTTGGTCAGCCACAAGGTCAGACAATCAACCAGTATGGGCCGGTCACCGCGCGCCAGTTCTTGAAGTGACTGGGCAAGTGCCAACGGCTCTTCCACAGTTGTCCACCCAGCACCCCGGCGCGCTTGATGGTGCACAATCCGCTGATGCATTTCCGCATCATCGGAACTGTCACCGGTATCCGCAGTGGCAAGATAGAGCCATTGCGAAGCCGCACCGGTGACGAGCTTTTCAGCGAAGGCCGATTTGCCCGAGCGCGCGCCGCCCAGCACCAGTGTGAGTGGTGCCAAGCTGGCCATCAGACCCTATGCCCTTCAGGTTCAATGCGTGACAGGAAGTAACCGAGCGCACCACCAAGCAACAACCAGAAGAACAACGTCGTTCCCAACGCCGCCGTGGCATATTCCGATGCCAGCATCGCAGGTACATCACTGGAGATATTTCCCGGCTGCGGCGCGCCATAAACATGTGGAGCAGCAATCAATGCCACACCAGCAATCGAGGCGGTCCACTCGGTCCTTAACGCGATCAGGTAAAGACCAACTGCGGAACACACCACAGTGGCAATCCACCATATCTGCCGCTCAACCAGATCAATGTAAGGAAATCCGGGAAGTTCTGGAGGAAGGCCCCAAGCAGGAGCGAGTTGGACGGCAAACCAACCGGCAGCTCCCAACATCAAGCCACGTTTTATCCCCTCCTGGCCGATCGGGAATGTGAGCCCACTGACGAATGCGGCGCCAGCCAACAGCAAGGCAAAACCGCAACCGGCCACGATATTGGCCAAAATGGTATTGCCCAGACGACCAAACCCCAGGAACGACGTATCATCATCGTGGTCATGAGCGTGTTGGTCACCTTCGGCATCATGTTGGTGGCCTTGATCATCCGTCGCGGTGATCTCCGCCGCCGAATGTGGATGGGTATGCGCACCGCCATTCTCAAAGGCCTCAGCCTCAATGATCAGCGGAACGAGTTTCGTATATTGGGCGGGCGTCATAACCAAACCGGCTATGAGCCCGGCGGCGAGAGCCGCCAGGAGCAACCTGACAATCATGATAATCCCCTAATTCAGTGGCAGGGGAAACCATAGGAATGGCGGGTATCATGTGCTGCATCGTGCAGAGACTGGGCATGCGCCAATCCGACACCGAATACCACAAGCGCACCGAAAACCAGCGCGACAATACCAGCATAAAATCGTGTATCCGCTTCTGAAAGCGACGAGGAAACAGTTTTCGCAGCCATAACAACCTCCGTGTGAATGGCACCGGGAGATAACCTCTCCCAAGGCTTGGGCTTTTGCCCGTCTGCGAATGGCAGGTTTCCTGGCTCGCGGGTCACGGCAACAAAATTGCCTTCAGCGATTGTCAGCCTTCCCGATGAATGCGGTCATGAAGACGGGACGATTCGTAGACTTAGAGGCGTCCGCGCCTGGTTCATCATGCCGCCACATCAGTGGCTTTTCAAATTGCGCTTCTTCGTGTCGGGTCGGTGCTAAACCTGCCAGTCACTCAAAGCTGCAATCCATCGACATTCGCCTAACCGCTATACAGTCGCGGGGTCGGCTGTGATAAGAATGCCCTATATGGGTCCATCCATTCACATTCCCTTTTGATCCTGGATGACAACTTGCCACCCTGGAACCATTCAGCATTCAAAGTGATAATCACGCCTCTGGTCACTGTCAATCACCATCCCGATGAATTCAACCATTCCGTGCTATCAAGCGCGAGCAATCTTCAACATCGCTTCAATATCGAGGTACCTGCCTAATTCTTCTGCGATCTTGTCGAGACTTTCCTCAACCTGTGCGCGATAGTTGGCGTCTCCGCCGCCAATTCCGAATTCCCCAAGCAGGCTACTGCGATAGGCATCAGAATCGAAAACCCGGTGCAGGTAGGTCCCCATCACCTGGCCATCGGCTGATACAGCCCCATCTGCGTGGCCATTGATGGTTGAAAATGGCCGCGCGCAATCTGGCCCATGTGTAACCCCCAGATGAATTTCATAGCCCTCCAGCGGTAGTTTGCCTTTGATGGTTTGCGCCACGACATTCCGGACAGTTTTTTCTGCCGCCAGCTCGGTTTGAATATCGAGAAGACCCAATCCTTCGATTTCCGGCACACTGCCTTCGATTTTCTTTGGATCCGAAATCCGACGCCCCAACATCTGGAACCCGCCGCAAATGCCAATGATCCGCCCGCCGCGCGCGTGATGCGCGGCAAGATCCTTGTCCCATCCGCAGGCCCTCAGATCAGCAAGATCCGCTATGGTTGACTTTGAACCCGGAAGAATCACTAACGCTGCATCTGCAGGAATGCGCTCTCCCGGGCGAACAAAGATCATGTCGACATCCGGTTCGGCTTTGAGAGCATCAAAATCATCAAAATTGGCTATCCGTGACACCATCGGAACGGCAATGCGCAATCCACCATTCTCATTGCGCGCCAGACGTTCGAGTGCAACTGAATCTTCGGCTGGAAGTCTGCCTGCTGCTGCCAACCACGGCACAATCCCAAAACTTGGCCAACCGGTAAATCTGCCGATGGCAGAAGTCCCTTCGGCAAACAGGTCCACATCACCGCGAAATTTGTTGATCAGATACCCGGACACCATCGCGCGATCGACAGGATCAAGCACTGCATGGGTGCCCACAAGCGAGGCAATCACACCGCCCCGGTCGATATCAGCGACAATGACCACCGGCACATTTGCCTGCCGTGCAAACCCCATATTGGCAATATCGCCGGAGCGCAGGTTGATTTCAGCGGGAGAGCCTGCCCCTTCAATAAGCACAATATCGGCCTCGCGCGCCATACGGGTATAACTTTCCATCACTGCATTCATCAGGTCAGGTTTGTATTTTTGATAATCACGCCCGGCGGCCCGCCCCCAGACCTTGCCCTGAACCACAATCTGGCTGCCCGTTTCCGTTTGTGGTTTCAAGAGGACCGGATTCATGTGCACGGACGACGGCACACGGCAGGCCAAAGCCTGCAACCATTGTGCCCGGCCGATTTCCCCACCATCATCGGCAACCGCGGCATTGTTGGACATATTCTGCGGCTTGAACGGACGCGTTGTAAGACCCCGGTTGGCCATCAAACGACATAACCCCGCCACCAGCACAGTTTTGCCGACGTCGGAACCTGTCCCTTGAAACATCAATGCAGCAGTCATACCTCACCTTTCGCGCTCCAACGGCACGTTGACACACCAGTTTGTCAACTGTTTCTCAACCTCATGCTTCGAATTAAGTCGACGGGTGAAGAAAAACTTGGCCTTCGTCAAATTTACGACACTCTGTGGCGCAAATTCACCCTCTGGTGAAAATTACCGGGCGTATAGCCCCACCACGAGGCGGAAGCGTCCGCTTCGATTTGAAACTCAGGTCAATTGGAATAGCGGCATGCTGTTTATCTTCAACAAATCCAACGGAATACAAATTGCCTGGAACAATCAGGTTCCTACGAACAACGTGACGAAGTCGAAAGTCCCCAATAGCTTTCTCCAGTTCGTACGGACACGTTCAGCCGGTTGAATTGACCACCATGGTCTTCAGAATTTCGCTGCCGCATTCAAATGCGGCAGTTTTGTTTGTTCTCACAAGATATCGAGAATTTCCAAAGCCGAAGTGCTGGGAAGTGCTAGTACAACGGTCGTGCGGAACCAAACCCTGGAAACGTGAAAGCCGCCCGATCAATACATGATCGTGCGGCCTGCCAAATTCACGCATGGCGCCCTGCCAAATACGCAGAAGGGCTCTGACACTCCGGTACGCAATACCTATTCCGGAGCCGCCGACGGTGTCCCCCGTCGCGACAACAGTTCTAACCCAACATCGTTACCGGACAGTTATTGAAACCCTAAGCAATGGTGAACAGCCAATTTTTTTGAGCGCTCTACAGCCCTCCGAACGCCATGCAATCCGGTTTCCCGATTTCCATATTTACCGGTCACCTGATCAGCATGTTCAATCAGCGACATGAACAATTGCCCGCTAGCCGGTTGATTTCTCACGGCAAGGGCTTAGGTTAAGCCGTGGTTGGACGACTTTCTCTCAGTCCGAGCTGAAGATGTGCGCTAGTGCGCCGTATAGTGTCGCAAATGCGGCATCGTAGATTTCTTGATAGGTCTTCACTTGGGCTGGGGCAAGCCGTCTCCAAGATTTAGGTTTCCGGGTGTTGCAGTGACCGGACAACCGAACAAGGGATACTGCGAAAACAATTAAACCGGGAGGTTGTTATCCTATGAAGAAGCTATTTGCTTCCACCATCCTCGCCGCTGGCCTTATGGGCTTTGCCGGCGCTGCTTCTGCTGCTGAATGCGGTAAAGTGACCATCGCAAACATGAACTGGGCGTCTGCCGAAGTTCTTGCCAATATCGATCAGATTGTCCTTTCCGAAGGATATGGTTGCGATGCAGAACTCGTGGCTGGCGACACAACACCTACACTTACCTCCATGATCGAAAAAGGTCAGCCGGATGTTGCTCCGGAAGCCTGGATCAACGCTATGCGCACCGTGCTCGACAAAGCTACGGCAGAAGGCTCTTTGCACTATGCTTCGGAATCGCTCTCAGAAGGCGGCGTTGAAGGCTGGTGGATCCCGAAATATATGGCTGACAAGCACCCTGAGCTGAAAACAGTCAACGATGCGCTTGCGCATCCAGAACTGTTCCCTCATCCAGATGATGCCAGCAAGGGCGGACTTTATAATTGCCCGGAAGGCTGGGGATGCCGGATCATCACCACTAACCTATTCAAGGCTTACGAAGGCGAAAAGCACAATTTCGAAATGATTGAAACTGGCTCCGCTGCCGGTCTTGATGGCTCGATTGCGAAGGCTTACGAATCCGAAAAACCTTGGTTCGGCTATTACTGGGCGCCCACAGCGATTCTCGGCAAGTACGAAATGGTCAAGCTCGAGTTCCCGGTTGAACATGACAAGGCCGAGTGGGATCGCTGCACCTCCAAGGAAGGCTGCGAAGATCCCAAGCCAAACGCATGGTCAAAGTCAGAAGTCTACACAGTTGTGACTGATCGCTTCAAGACCGAGGGTGGTCCGGCCTATGACTACCTTGCTAAGCGTGACTGGCCGAACTCAACAGTCAACAAGTTGCTTGCCTGGATGACTGACAATCAGGCCACTGGTGAAGATGGCGCTCGTCATTTCCTCAAGGAAAACGAAGACATCTGGACACAGTGGGTTTCTCCGGAAGCCGCTGAAAAAATCAAAAAAGCGGTAATGTAAAAATACCGAATTGATCGTGGCGGGCCTGGGTCCGCCACTTTCATATTGACGTCAATTAAACGGGACGGCCTGCAGACAGAACAGGACCGCCGCTAACAATCAAATTGGTTGGGGACATTAAAAATGGAATGGCTGATTGAATTCCCATCCATGGACCGAGACACGCTCACCGCCTTGAAAAAGGGGATCGACTTGGGGTTCAGGGATTTCACGCGAGCTTATGGCGACGCATTCGAGACTGCACTTCTGCCGGTCAAATGGTTCATGCTGTGGATGGAGGACCTCCTTACAGATTCTCCTTGGCCATTGGTAATTCTTGCCATTGCCGCCATTGCCTGGTTTGCCAGCCGCAGCACAAAAATCACCATCGGCGTTATCATCACATTGTTGTTGATCGGCTATTTCGACATGTGGGAAGACACGATGAAGACCATCGCCATGACGGTGGTGGCAACCCTTCTTGCAATTATCGTCGGTATTCCGATTGGTATTCTCATGGCACGTTCAAACCGGGTGCAGATGTTGTTTAACCCCGTGCTTGACGTGATGCAGACGATGCCGAGCTTCGTCTACCTCATTCCGGTGGTCATGCTGTTGGGCATCGGCCGCGTTCCGGGCCTCATCGCAGTCATGGTTTACGCGATTCCGCCAATCATCCGTCTGACGAATTTGGGCATCAGGCTGGTCGACAAGGATGTGCTTGAAGCCGCAGATGCTTTTGGCTCCTCCAGTTGGCAACGCTTGAAAAATGTTCAAATGCCATTGGCGCTTCCGACCATCATGGCAGGCGTCAACCAGACCATCATGATGGCACTGGCCATGGTTGTTGTGGCATCAATGATCGGAGTTCAAGGCCTCGGCCTGCCGGTTCTCAAGGCAATTTCCAACCAGTACTTCACCCTTGGAATGTTCAACGGCCTCGCCATTGTCGGCATTGCAATTATTTTCGACCGCACCAGCCAGGCTTACGGCAAGCGGCTGCAAAAACACTTGGAGGTCGTACATGGCTGATCTTGAAGAACACGGCATCGGGATTTCAATCCGCAATCTCTACAAGATTTTCGGTTCCGAACCCGAAACTTACATCGAGGCTGTAAAGTCCGGCATGACAAAAGCCGAGCTTAACGACAAGCACAATCACGTGCTGGGCCTCAAGGACATCAACATCGAGATGCCCGGCGGCGCCATTCAGGTCGTCATGGGCCTTTCCGGCTCCGGCAAGTCAACATTGATCCGCCACATCAACCGGCTGATCGATCCGACAGCAGGCGAAATCATCGTTGGCGAGGAAGATGTCGTCGGCATGAACCAACTGGATTTGCGGGAGTTCCGACGCCATAAGACAGCGATGGTTTTCCAGAAATTTGCGCTTCTTCCACACAAAACTGTGCTGGAAAACGCTGGTTACGGCCTGGAAATCCAAGGCGTACCCCGCAAAGAACAGAACGAAAAAGCCATGCGATGGATCAACCGGGTAGGCCTCGAAGGTTTTGAAGATAATTTTCCAAACCAGCTTTCCGGCGGCATGCAACAGCGCGTGGGCCTTGCCCGTGCACTGACCAATGACGCTCCTATTTTGCTGATGGATGAAGCCTTCTCGGCCCTGGACCCGCTGATCCGCATGGACATGCAATCGGTCTTGCTCGACATCCAGAAGGAAATCCGCAAAACCATTGTCTTCATTACCCATGATCTGGATGAAGCGCTCCGTCTTGGCGACAGGATTGCCATTCTTCGCGATGGGGAGGTCATTCAGCAGGGCACCAAGCAGGAAATTGTCCTGCGTCCCGCTGATGAATATATCTCCAATTTTGTACGCGAAGTGAATCGCGGTCGGGTGATCACTGTCGACATGGTGATGAAAGAAGGTCCCATTGCCAACACTGCAGGCATGAAGATCAAGGCCGGCACTGTGCTCGAAAAAGCAGCAAAGAGAATGACTGACCAGACCATCAGCAACGCAATTGTCGTCAACAAGGACGGTGCGCCTGTCGGCACACTCGACATTCAGGACGTTATTTCAGCCATGGTCACACCGGTCGACCATACAATGCATGAAGAAGACGACGAGTTCGTCGCAGCCTGATCCATTCAGTTGCGATCAGGGTTCAAGTAGGAGTGTGGGGCAGCCAAATGGTTGCCCCACATGCTTTTTTGGCTCCAAACCTGCGCTCCAATAAAGCCGATGACATAATTGATTGGCGCAGCAGCAATTGACCCCATATAAAGAAATCCTTATATCGTGGGAAAATGATGCGCCGCACGCGTTTCGAATCGACCAAACTCGACTGGAGTCTCCTATGACCGCGACTAGTAACCCGCTAGCTGATCTGCTTGCTGAAAAAGGCGTTCTGCTCGCTGACGGCGCCACGGGCACCAATCTATTTGCGATGGGGCTTGAATCGGGTGAAGCACCGGAGATGTGGCTGGAGACAGCCCCCGAAAAAATAGTGAAGCTGCATCAGGATTTCGTTGATGCCGGCGCTGATATTATTCTCACAAATTCCTTTGGCGGCACACGTCAACGACTTAAGCTGCATCATGCACAAGATCGGGTTTTCGCACTCAACAAACTGGCTGCGGAAATTGCCCGAAAAGTCGCCGATGGTGCACCGCGCAAGGTCATTGTTGGCGGTTCAGTCGGCCCCACAGGTGAACTTTTGGTGCCACTGGGTGCCATGACATATGACGAAGCAGTTGCTGCTTTTTCAGAACAGATCGAAGGTCTTGTCGCTGGTGGCATCGATATCGTCTGGATTGAGACCATGTCTGCGGTGGATGAAATCCGCGCTGCCGCTGAAGCAGCCGTGAAAGCGGGAATGCCTTATGTATATACTGGCTCATTTGACACAGCCGGCAAAACCATGATGGGTCTTCACCCGAAGGATATCCATTCGGTTGCGAGCGACATCGGTGATGGCCCGTTCGCGGTCGGTGCCAATTGCGGTGTCGGCGCCTCTGACATTCTCAGTTCGCTTCTCGACATGACTGCTGCTGAACCTGAAGCAATTATCGTGGTCAAGGGCAATTGCGGTGTTCCGCAATTTCAGGGAACCGAGATCGTCTACTCCGGCAACCCGCCGTTGATGGCTGATTATGCACGCCTGGCAATTGACGCCGGTGCCAAGATCATTGGCGGTTGCTGTGGCACATCTTGTGAACATTTGGCTGCCATGCGGGGCGCTCTGGATGAACATCAGAAGGCAGCACGCCCTACCATCGAAACCATAGTCGAGCGTATCGGTCCGATGAAGAATACTGCCGCCTTGTCAGGTGCCGATGCACCCGCCCGAACCCGGCGTAACCGCCGCGCTTGATCCCGGAAAACTGTATCGGGCAAGTGAAGCCACGCCACCTTCTAACGGATCACGGCATACTTTCTTGTGGCAGCTCCTGAATTGGCTTTGGACGTTTTTTCGGCCCGACCAACGGCAGCAAGCATTTCCGGGTCCAAAACTAATCACGTCGCCAAATCGCCCGATCGAGCATCTGTTTCACTCGCGATTCGCCCTCGTTTTCACGCGCGGTTCCCGTCAAATTAGGCCTTGCCCCATCCTTTCAGGTGAAAGCGTCAGGCATGGACTCCTTTTTCTTCGTCATGAACTCAACGAGAGCAGCATCGATTGTCGGATCAAGCTCGGGTACAACAAAGCTGTTCAGCCAACTGTGACACTGTAAACGTGCGCGTTCTTCAATTCGTTTTTCACCTTCAGCCAACCATTGCTCATAGGAATTGTTGTCAGCCAGCGGCGAGCGGTAGAATGCCGTCTGAAAATTGGCACGCGTATGGGCGCAACCAAGATAATGGCTGCCCGGGCCCACTTCACGAATGGCTTCAAGCGCTTGGCCAGTTTCAGACAGATCAATGCCTTCGGCAAACCGCTGCAACATCCCAAGTTGATCGCAGTCAATCATGAATTTCTCATACGATGCAACCAACCCGCCTTCCAACCAACCAGCCGCATGGAGAGCGAAATTGGTGCCTGCCAACATCGTCGTATTCAATGTCGTCGCCGTTTCGTGCGCAGCCTGAGCATCCGGTACTTTTGAACCACAAAGCGCGCCACCGGTACGGAAAGGCAACTTCAAACGCCGAGCCAATTGCGCCGCACCATAAGAAACCAGTGATGGCTCTGGCGTACCGAAAGTCGGCGCGCCCGATTGCATTGAGATCGAGGCGGCAAAAGTGCCGAATACCACAGGTGCACCGGGTCTGATCAACTGCGTGAATGCGGCTCCCGCCAGAACTTCGGCAAGCACCTGGGTCAAAGTGCCAGCCACCGTGACCGGGCTCATCGCTCCGGCCAGAATAAATGGCGAGACAATCGTTGCCTGATTGTTTCGCGCATAGACTTTCAACGCGCCAAGCATGGTTTCGTCAAATACCATAGGGGAATTAGCGTTGATCAAATTGATCACCACACAATTCTGATCGACAAATTCCGCCCCAAACAGGATCTTGCACATTTCAACCGTATCCTGGGCCCGTTCGGGCGCGGTGACCGATCCCATGAATGGTTTATCAGACAGTTTCATATGGCTATAGACCATATCGAGATGTCGCTTGTTGACGGGTATATCAACCGGCTCACATACCGTTCCACCGGAATGGTGCAGCGAGGGTGCCATATAAGTCAATTTCACGAAATTGCGGAAATCCTCTATGGTTGCATAACGGCGTGTGCCTTCCAGATCACGAACAAAGGGCGGTCCGTAGACTGGTGCAAACACCGTCGCATTTCCACCAATCTGGACTGATCGCGCCGGATTGCGCGCATGTTGGGTAAAAATTTCCGGCGCGGTTTTCAAGAGTTCCCGGCACAAGCCTTTTGGAAAGTGCACCCGCTCAGCACGCACGTCAGCGCCAGCCGCTCTCCACAATTCCAACGCTTCGGGGTCATCACGGAACTCAATGCCAATTTCTTCCAGAATAATATCGGCATTGGCCTCAATCAGAGCCAAGCCTTCTTCATCAAGAACTTCATAGCTGCCGGTTCTGCGCGTGATAAAGGGTAGTGACCCGCCCGGCCCCTGTGCACTTCGCTCTGCACGCCGTCCGGCTGAACCACGGGTCCGACGCCCGCCTCTGCCGCTGTCACTGTTGTTGTTCAACCCGTTGTCCGTCGCCGATTCTGCCATGACGCGTTCCATATCGCTGACTTTTTTTCGGCTTCTGCCGATTCTCCATGAGTGTGTCGCCGCACCAGATTTTGTATCGGCTTAACTGCGCCCTCATTTGGCTTCGGCGCGACAATCAACGATCAATGGGAATTCCCCCAAAACCACGACAAAAACCGCCAATCATACTCATCAGAGAAGTTGGGCGTACACTGAGTGCATCCCAACACCTTTGGTTGTTTTGTAGGACGTCGCGCCGGGGCCTTTCGCCGTCGCTGTCGAAATGATATTGCCCATCTTTATTGCCTAGGCTCTTGGTGTATAAGGGCTTACAATTTTGCCTCTGGAGACCACACATGTCAGATGAAGAAGAAATCATCCTCTCCGAATTACCAGACGATGAACTCGTCCAGCAGATGATGGACGATCTCTATGACGGTCTGAAAGAAGAAATTGTCGAAGGCACTCAAATCCTACTTGACCGTGGTTGGACACCCTATGACACGCTGACCAAATCGCTGGTCGAAGGTATGCGCATAGTTGGCGAGGATTTTCGCGACGGCATCTTGTTCGTGCCGGAAGTTCTCATGTCTGCAAACGCCATGAAGGCAGGCATGACAATACTGCGTCCATTGCTGGTGGAAACCGGCGCACCCAAACTGGGCACAATGGTCATAGGCACAGTGAAGGGCGACATTCATGATATCGGCAAGAACCTTGTCGGCATGATGATGGAAGGTGCGGGTTTCGATGTCATCGACCTCGGCATCAATAACCCTGTGGAGAATTATCTCGAAGCCATTGAAAAACACAAACCAGATATCGTCGGCATGTCGGCATTGCTGACCACCACCATGCCCTACATGAAAGTGGTCGTTGATACCTTGGTTGAAAAGGGCATTCGTGACGATATGATCGTACTGGTTGGTGGTGCACCGCTCAACGAGGAATTCGGGATGGCAGTTGGGGCCGATGCCTATTGCCGGGATGCGGCTGTGGCAGTGGAAACTGCCAAAGCCTTGATTGCCAAAAAGCACAATCAGATGGCTGCGGGCTAACCCCTATCTGGCTGAAAAGTTCTGCCGGAAGCCCATTTCCAACCTCTTGATTTACGCATTTGTAAAATGGAGATTCCCTGTAAGAAAATTGCGTCAGGAGCACACCTTGCTGTCGTCAGTCTCGAGAAACCACACTGCGGTCTCAAAGCCCCCCCCGGATCCTTCCAAGAGGGTACGGGTGATTGCATGTGGCATGATTGCGCGCGAAGTCCTGACTTTGAACGAACAACTCGGTTTTGACCACATTGATCTCAAGTGCCTTCCTGCTGATTTCCATCATCACCCCGCCAAAATTGCCCCTGCTGCTGAACGCGCCATAAATGAAGCCCGAGCCGAGGGTTTTGAAAACATCTTCATTGGCTATGCGGATTGCGGTACCGGTGGTGCGCTGGACGAAGTGTGCAAGAAGCATGAGGTCGAACGCATCGAAGGACCCCATTGCTTCTCCTTCTACATGGGAAATGAAGCCTTTCGGCAGGATTCCGACGACTTCGTCACCACCTTTTTTGTCACTGATTTTCTGGCTCGTCATTACGAGACTTTTCTCGTTCGACCACTCGGGCTTGACCGCTATCCTGAACTCCGCGAAATCTATTTCGGCAATTACGAGCGCGTGCTTTATCTGGCGCAAACCGACGACCCAGTGTTAACCGCCCGCGCCCGTGCCGCGGCTGAAAGACTTGACCTGCCGTTTGAACGGCGGTTTACCGGGTACGGAGATCTCGCCGCTTCTCTCTCCGCCCTGTCGAAAAAATAGCAAACGGACTTTTTCTGCCACAATTTTTAAGCAATTGGCCAATATGATTGTTTTTCAATTCAAAGAGCCAGCTTACAGTGAATACACATCGCCCCGGATCCGAATTCCCTTCGCAAGTAGACCCAACTTCGCAAAAACCTGAGAAACTCTCGGAGTTACTCAAAGATTTGGCGGAGAACGCGGGTCCGTCTGTTTCCATAAGAGAAATTGCCGAAGCACTGGAAGATCGCTCTTTCGGCGCTTTTCTATTGGCCTTCTCGATTCCAAACCTCATTCCGTTGCCGCCGGGAGCAACATTGGTGCTTGGTCTACCAATGGTATTTGTCGCTTGGCAGATTCTCATCGGATATGAAAAGGTCTGGTTACCACGTATTATCTCGGACTATTCCATTGAACGAAGTCGCTTTCAGGCAATGGTTGCAAAAGTCACGCCGTGGCTGCAGCACTCGGAAGACTGGGTCCGCCCGCGAAACTGGCCAATCAATGGCACATTCCGGGAACGATTGTTCGGCTTGTTCGCATTGGCATTGAGTTTAACGTGCGTTATGCCCATTCCCTTTGGCAACTGGTTACCGGCGTTTGCTGTTGCTGTTTTGGGCGTGGCCCATACTGAGCGCGATGGAAATTGCCTCGCTATCGGAGTGGCTGTCGGAATCTCTTCCATATTTCTCGCGCTCGCAGTCGTTTTTGCATTTGGCGCATTATTGACCGTCATTTTCTGATCATACACAGGTTGAGCGTGGAATTGGTGGCTCCAACATTCCCTTCAATTCCCCGCTATTCGCTTTTTCTCAAAGGTCAGATACTCTTGCAATTCACGCCAACCAAGACTCCACAATGAACAACCAACGACCCATCTTGATCATTACCGCCGGGGGCTCGTTTCCGTGGATCATCATCAATGCGATTGCTGCGGAATTTCCCAATACCATCGTCCTGCAAGAAAACCCGGAATCGAAAATTCTGTTTGTCCGCCGCAAAGCCCGCATGCAGGGTTGGATTCAAGCGATCGGCCAGTTTTTCACAATGGTCCTCTCGAAATTTGGGAAAACACTCGCGCGGCGGAAAATCGCGAATATTCTTGACCGGGCTGATGTCGACATGACACCAAACGGCCAAGTACCGGTTCTTGCAACGTCATCAGTCAATTCACCTGAGTGCAGGGAAAAAATTGCCGAGCTCAATCCACAAGTCATCGTGTTGATCAGCTGCAGGTTGGTCAAAGCCGAAACGCTCAATGCAATCGCCTGCCCGGTGTTGAATTATCACCCAGGCATCACACCCGCTTATCGCGGCATGTGGGGCGGATACTGGGCTCGAGCCTACGGCGACGTCGAGAATTATGGCTCAACCATTCATCTGGTTGATTCCGGCATTGATACCGGCGACGTGATATATCAAATCAGAACCACCCCCTCCCCCGACGAATCCATTTTCACCGATGCATTCACCCAGGCTATTGAAGCACGTGGGACTGTTGTTGCATCCATTCGCGATGCGGTTGCAGGACAACTGGCCCCAAAACCGGCCAATGGTCAATCAAGGCAACACTTCCATCCGCCGATCTGGAATTACCTGTGGCGTGGCCTGCGCCATCGAATCTGGTAACACCCCACCTTACCGCTCACATCCTGCTCAGAAGTCGCATTTGATGCAGGCGCGCGTCGTCGTGGAATAAGCGGCGACAGCCGGACCCATTCATTGTTTTTCAAGGAGACCATCATGGCCGACAAAATCATCGTCTACTGGCGCGACATCCCGGCACAGGTAATCGTCAAGAAGGGGCGCAAGAGCGCCAAGCGCGAACTCACGGTCCGGTTTTCTGAAGCCATCGATATGGCAGCCATGCGCTCCGGTGCCGCTGGAACCGATGAATATCTCGCTGAATGGCGTCGTGGTGAACCCGAAGCGGTCTCCGATGATCTTGAAGCCGAAGCTGAACAGGCGGCCAATGCACTGGAACTGGAATGGCCGCAGGACAAGCTGGTCGAAATCGCAAAAATTGGAGGCCGATTGCCAGATGACTGAAACCGTCTCGAAGCCCGCAACTGCCCCGCCGCCACTCATGGCTAAGCCCGCGCCAAAAGGTCTGGTTTCTGCCTATCGACCCGCTGGTGTTTCACCGGCCAGACGTCAGAGGAACCGGTTCGCCTTCCGGCAATGGGCGGTACGCAATGCTCGTTTCTTCGAATGGTTTTATCGCCGGTTCGCCAACGCTTTCCTTTTCCTTCACCCCCTATGGAACAAGATCGGCTACCACCGCGCCGAAGCGCCGGTAAAATTTATCGAGCGCAACGTCAAAGGTTTATTGTTTGATTGTCGCATGTGTGGCCAATGCATTCTCTCATCCACCGGCATGTCCTGCCCGATGAACTGTCCCAAGCAATTAAGAAATGGCCCCTGTGGTGGTGTCCGAGCCAATGGCAATTGTGAGGTTGAACCGGACATGCCCTGTGTGTGGGTTCAAGCGTGGGAAGGCTCGCAGCGGATGCGCGACGACGCTGCTATTCAGACTGTCCAGAAACCAGTTGATCAGTCCCTTCGCGAAACATCTTCCTGGCTCCGGGTAACTGCAACTGCCGCATCGGAAAAAATCGTCGCCGGCCAGCCCGAGATCCGACCATGAGCCAGAGTGATGTCAATCCATCAGGCCCACATCTACCTCTGGATCCCCTGCCAGGCCATACTTCCCGTGGACGGCTCGAACGGGTTCTCAGACGCGGCGAATTTGCTGTCACCACCGAACTGAATCCTCCTGACAGCGCTGACCCGGATGACGTTTATGAACGCGCTTCGATCTTTGACGGATGGGTTGACGGCATCAATGCGGTAGATGCCTCCGGTGCAAATTGCCATATGTCATCAGTCGGAATCTGCGCATTGCTGACGCGAATGGGTTACGCACCAATTTTGCAAATTGCCTGCCGGGACAGGAACCGGATCGCCATTCAGGGCGATGTTCTGGGGGCAGCCGCCATGGGTGTCATGAATGTGCTTTGCCTGACAGGCGACGGTGTTCAGGCTGGTGATCAACCCGGCGCAAAGCCTGTTTTTGATCTCGACTGCATGTCGTTGTTGGAAACCATCCACACCATGCGCGATCAGTCGCGATTCCTTTCAGGGCGCAAACTGACCACGGCCCCGCAACTGTTTCTTGGCGCCGCGATCAATCCTTTTGCGCCACCTTTTGATTTCCGCCCTATACGACTCGCCAAAAAGATTGCCGCAGGGGCTCAGTTTGTCCAAAGTCAGTATTGTTTCGATGTCCCGATGTTCCGCGATTACATGCAACGCATCAGAGATTTAGGCCTTGATGAGCATTGTTTCGTCCTCTGCGGCGTTGGTCCACTTGCTTCTGCCCGCACAGCCCGTTGGATGCGCGCCAATGTTCCCGGCGTTCATATTCCTGATCACATCATCACCCGCCTTGAAGACGCCACCGATCAGAAAGCCGAGGGCAAACGGATCTGCATTGACATCATCAACGAGATCAAAGACATCGAAGGCGTCGCCGGCGTGCATGTCATGGCTTATCGCCAGGAAGAGTATGTTGCCGAAATCGTTCATGATTCGGGAATTCTCAAGGATCGCCGACCATGGAAAAAGGAACCAAATCCAGCCAACCAGATGGCTGAGGCACGTCTTGGTGGTGTTGAGGAAGGTGCCAACCTGACACCGCAGGCACTTGCTGCCGAGACCATTGATGGCTTTGACGAGCAACAATCACCTGACTGAGATGTTCGAACCGGGCTTGAAATAAGATGGCAACGCCTATAATGACATAAAGAAATCTTTATATCCTTTATAATGTATCAATCCGAGGAACAAAAATGACCCGCACCATCGTTGCCTCCGCCACCCGTGAAGTCATCATCGGCTTCGATCAGCCGTTCTGCGTCATCGGTGAACGGATCAACCCGACAGGTCGCAAGAAGCTTGCTGCCGAAATGATGGAGGGTAATTTCGACACCGTGACATCTGACGCTCTCGCCCAGGTCGCAGCCGGCGCAACCATGCTTGACGTCAATGCCGGAGTCACGGCTGTCAATCCCAATGAGACGGAGCCGCCGCTGCTCGTCAAAACACTGCAGATCGTTCAGGATCTTGTTGATGTTCCGCTTTCTATTGATTCCTCAGTGACCGCAGCCATCGAGGCAGCACTAGCGGTTGCCAAAGGCCGTCCGCTGGTCAATTCAGTCACCGGTGAACTCGAAAAGCTCGAAGCCATTTTGCCATTGTGCAAGAAATACGACGTGCCGGTTGTCGCAATCTCGAATGATGAAACCGGCATCTCGGAAGACCCCGATGTGCGTTTTGCCGTTGCCAAAAAGATCGTCGAACATGCAGCTGATTATGGCATCAAACCGGAAGACATCATTGTTGACCCGCTGGTCATGCCGATTGGTGCCATGGGAACTGCTGGCAAGCAGGTCTTCGCGCTGCTTCATCGCCTGCGTCACGAACTCAAGGTCAATACAACGTGCGGCCTCTCCAACATCTCGTTTGGCTTGCCCCATCGCCACGGCATCAATGCGGGCTTTATTCCCATGGTGATTGGCGCGGGCATGACCAGCGCGATCATGAACCCGTGTCGGCCACAGGAGATGGAAGCCGTACGTGCCGCCAACGTGCTCAACGGAACTGACCCCAATTGCATGACGTGGATCAAGACCTACAAGGATCATCAGACTGCAGTGCCGGGTGCACCAGCAGCAGCCACTCCAGCAGGTAACGGCGGCGGCAGTCGTCGACGTGGTGGCCGCGCAGGTCGTGCTGCCTCTGGCGGTTGACGCTGCAGGCCAATGCCGCAGCTCAGGCCCTGACAACGAGGAACGAAATCCCAACCAAGTTTTCTGCCACTGGGAGACAATACGATAGAAAGTCGGGTTTATCCTCTTCAAGGAAAACGGTCAGGAGCTGAAATGGAAAAAGACGGCAATGAAGCTTTTGATTTCGCGCGCAGAATTTCTGACTATTTTTCCATGGCGCTGAATGTCGGAATTGGTGCCGGTGCAGCATTTGCACTATGGGAATTAGCTGTAAAACACCCCGACAGCGAGTTTCGAAACAAGCTCTTTGCCGGAATAATAGCCATTTGCACTCTTTCGCTGGCTGCCAGTTTCGTCGTCTCGGTGTGGTTTGACATGCGCGGTCTGGCACGCCAGAAAACGGTGCGCTGGCACCGGATTATCCGTATCGCCGCACCGCTAATCGCCTTTTGTCTCTTGTTGTCCTTGATCTATTTTGCCCGCACCACAACACAAATGATGATGTAACCCCGTTTCCGAAAGCCGTTCCGATGACTCCCGTTGATCCACTCGTTCTGTTCATGCCATCAGGCAAACGCGGCCGATTCCCCAAAGGAACACCGGTGCTTGATGCAGCCCGACAATTGGGTGTCTATGTCGAAAGCGTCTGTGGCGGGCGGGCAACTTGCGGGCGATGCCAGATTGAAGTGCAGACCGGAAAATTCGCCAAACACGGCATTACCTCCGAAGCGGACAGCATCTCGCCTAAAGGCCCGAAAGAAAACCGCTACGAGCAGGTTCGTGGCCTGCCCGAAGGACGGCGCCTGTCTTGCTCGGCAACCATTCAAGGCGATCTGGTTGTCGATATTCCGCAGGATTCCATCGTCAATGCGCAAGTTGTACGCAAAGACGCCGATGCACGCATAATTGAGAAAAAGCCAGCCGTTCACATGTGCTATGTCGAAGTCGAAAAACCCGACATGGAAAAGCCACTTGGCGATCTCGACCGTCTCAAGGTCGCGCTTGCCAACGAACGTGGTTATGAACGCCTGACAATCGATGCTTATCTGCTTCCGCAGGTGCAATCCATCCTGCGCAAGGGCGACTGGTTTGTCACCGCTGCAATCCACCACGATCGCGAAGATGACACACCTCGAATTGTTGCGCTTTATCCCGGATTGAAGAACGAAGCATACGGTATTGCCTGCGATATCGGGTCAACAACGATTGCACTGCATCTCTCGTCACTTTTGTCCGGACGGACACTCGCTTCAGCGGGAACTTCCAACCCGCAAATCCGGTTTGGGGAAGACCTGATGAGCCGGGTTTCCTACGTGATGATGAACCCGGAAGGCCGTGAGGCCATGACAAAAGCAGTGCGTGAAGCCATCAATAATCTGATTGATCAGGTCTGCACGCAAGGTCAGATCGACAAGACCGACATTCTGGATTCCGTCTTTGTCGGCAATCCCGTCATGCACCATCTTTTCCTCGGCATTGACCCAACCGAATTGGGAGGCGCGCCATTCGCGCTCGCTCTTTCGGGCGCGGTATCAATTACTTCCGCTGACATTGACATCCGACTAAATCCCGGTGCCCGGACTTACATTTTGCCTTGTATCGCAGGCCATGTAGGTGCTGACGCGGCTGCCGCAACGCTTTGCGAAGGCCCACATCGTCAGGATAAAATCATGCTGTTGGTCGATGTCGGCACCAATGCGGAAATCGTGCTCGGTAATGCCGCCCGCACTGTGGCAGCATCATCTCCCACCGGGCCCGCCTTCGAAGGTGCAGAAATCTCCTGTGGTCAACGTGCTGCACCCGGCGCCATCGAACGGGTTCGGATCAACCGCGATACCCTGGAACCGCGCTTCCGCATTATCGGAGTTGAGCAATGGTCTGACGAACCCGGCTTTGAACAGGCAGCCGAGAAACTAGGCGTCACCGGTGTTTGTGGCTCCGGCATAATCGAAGTTATCGCAGAGATGTATCTCTCTGGAATCATCACCGAGGACGGTGTGATCAATGGAGAACTGGCCGCGCACGAGAACTCTCCGGTATTTTCCGACGGACGCACATTTTCCTATTTGCTGCGGGATAAAGAGCCACGCCTGGTCATAACGCAAAACGACGTTCGGGCAATCCAGCTTGCCAAGGCAGCTCTATATGCCGGCATCAAATTGCTGATGGACAAGCTCGAAATCACCAGCGTTGACCAGATTGGATTGGCAGGCGCTTTTGGGTCATTCATCGATCCCAAATACGCCATGGTGCTTGGCCTGGTTCCCGATTGTGACCTCAATGGCATCAAGGCAGTGGGCAACGCTGCCGGAACCGGCGCACAAATGGCGCTTCTCAACAGTGATCGCCGGCGCGAGATCGAAAAAACGGTGACCCATATCGAGAAGATCGAAACGGCGCTGGAAAAGAAATTCCAGGATCACTTCGTCAATGCAATGGCATTTCCCAACAAGGTTGATCCGTTTCCGAAGCTGGCCTCGGAAATTTTGCTGCCTGCCAGATCGTCCGAAAGTTCAGTCGGTGACGGCACAAAAGGCGCAAGCCGCAGACGTGGTGGTCGCAAAAACCGGCGTTAGGAATGTCTGAAAGGCTGGTCCGCTTTCCGCAAATCGATGCCTGCTTGATGAGCGAACCAATCAGCAGCAACTAAACTCGCCATGCTCGCGGAAATACGCAAAGATTGAACGCATGTGATCGGCAAATTCGCGAACCGGCGGTGAAGCCTTTTGGTCTACCTGCAATACCAAATCGTAGGTGCCCATAGGTGGAAGACCGGATTCTTCACCAAGAATCTGCAGATCATCTGCCATGAAACTCCGCCCCATCGGTGCGACCGCCAGATCAGACATGATTGCAGCACGTTGCCCGGCAACATGCGCCGTCATGAATGCCACGCGATAGGCACGACCTACACTCTCAAGGCTTGAAATCGCCGACTTCCGCCAAGCGCATGTCTCATCCCATAACGACACCGGCAAAGGATCCTGCAAATAGGCTTGTCCGCCCTTGGCTCCAGCCCAAACGATTGTGTCTGTCATGATTGGCTCGAACTCGGATCGTTCAAACTCCGAATAACAACTCACCAACGCGATATCGATTTTCCCGGCTGAGAACAATTGCTTGAGCGTGTGGGAGCGATCAATCACCACATCCACCATGACATGGGGATGGGTTTTGTTGAACCGTTTGAGTGCCATCGGCAAAATCACCTCGCCATAGTCACTCGGTGCACCAATCTTGACTACGCCACTAATCTCGGCGCTGACAAATCGCGACATGGTTTCCCGGTTGAGTGCCAAGAGCCGCCGGGCATAACTCAAAAGCACTTCACCGTCGGGCGTTAGTGAGACATTGCGCGCATCGCGTGTGAAAACTGAAACACCAATCACCTCTTCAAGTCGCTTGATCTGCATGGAAACCGCCGAAGGTGTGCGAAACACTTTTTCGGACGCCGCCGTAAAACTGCCGGTTTCCGCAATGGCCACAAAACTGCGCAGCAATTCAGGATCAAGTGTTGGCGATGGACTAAGGACTGGAGCGTTCATGATCAATTTTCCTGATGAAAAGTCTCAATTGATTTCGTTTGATTGAATCATGCACCTGCGCCATTTTGTTGTCAATCCGGTGCAGCGGAACATTTGCGCACCACTATTCAAGAGGAGAATGCAATGATTGATTTCAACTCCATCTTCGCTGTCAGCCATCGTCTGCGGGCTTACTGGCGTCAGGAACAGCTTTTCCGCGACATCAATGCGTTAAGTCCGGAACTGCGCAAGGATATTGGTTGGCCATCAGGCGTAGCCAATCCCGGAATTGAAAACATGCGCTGGCATGCTGGTCAGGCAAACCTTGGTTCGATGCGATAATCATGGGCTCGAGCCAACATCCCTGACGGCACGTTGTCAGCAGCAATGTGCCGTCTTTTCTGGCTCGCCAGCAAGGAAAATCAAAAAATGCAATGACAAACCGAAAAAACTATGTCCTGAATGCGACAAGGCAGTTCGCCGCTGGGCTTTCGAACAAAAGCCTATCCACTGCAGCGGCGCATACAGGTTCAACATGGCATCGGCAGACAAAAAAAGGCGATCTTTCGTTTTCTTTCTGGTACCCGATTTTTCAATGATCGCGTTTTCGATGGCCATTGAGCCGCTCCGGTTGGCCAATCACATGCTGGAGGAAGAATATTATTCTTGGCGGCTCGCCTCGGTTGACGGCCTCCCGGTCAGTGCGTCAAACGGCGTCAGCATGAATGTCGACAATACCCTCGAAGTCGAACGCACAAAACTGGCAGGTTCCGAACGACCGGACATGCTGATCATTTGTTCGGGGCTCAACATCGAGCGCTACAACAACAAATCCGTTTTGGCTTGGTTGCGCGAAGAACATAATCGTGGTGTGGCCATTGGCGGCTTGTGCACAGGCGCACATGTTTTGGCCCTCGCCGGATTGCTGTCCGGCCGCCGATGCGCGATCCATTGGGAGAACATTCCAGGTTTTTCAGAACGCTTTCCGAAAGCCGAAGCATTCGCTGATCTCTATGAGATTGATGGCGACATCCACACCTGCGCAGGTGGGACGGCAGCACTCGACATGATGCTGCATTTGATTGGACACGATCATAAGGAGAACCTGGTCAATCGCATTTGCGAGATGGCGTTGACAGACCGCGTACGCAATTCGCAGGACCGCCAGCGTCTGCCTCTGCGCGCCCGACTCGGCATTCAAAACGCCAAGGTGCTCTCAATCATTGAGCTGATGGAAGCATTTCTCTCGGAACCGCTTTCACTCATCGAAATTGCTGAAAAAGCTGATCTGTCCCGGAGACAGGTTGAGCGCCTTTTCCGCCAGGAAATGGGGCGATCACCTGCACGCTACTACCTAGAAATCCGGCTCGATCGCGCCCGACAACTGCTCTTGCAGTCCTCATTGCCTGTGGTTGAAGTAGCGGTTGCCTGTGGCTTTGTTTCCGCTTCACACTTTTCAAAATGCTATCGGGAGCTGTTTGAACGTTCGCCGCAACAGGAGCGGGCAGCGCGCAAACAGTTGCTTAACGTCGCCTGAAACAGTTTGCCGGTGTGCTAAGCGACTTGTCGGCGATTGAGATCTTCTTCAGAAATCACGCAATTTCTGCCAGCGTGCTTGGCCATATAAAGAAACTGGTCGGCCGCATTGAGATAATTGTCAAAAGTTTCCAACTCGGCAATTTCGGCGATACCGATTGAGATGGTCACATCAAGCTTACCATCATCGGTTGGTATTGGTTTCCGAGCAATCTTTTCACGCAATGCATCACAAAATTCTTTGGCTGCACTCATGTCGAGATTCCGGATGAGAATTCCAAATTCTTCGCCACCCAGCCGAGCCAACATATGTTTGGACCCACAATGCTTGGCCATGCGATTTGAAACAGCTTTCAAAACCACATCACCTATTTCGTGTCCATAGGTATCATTGAGACGCTTGAAGTTGTCGATGTCCATAACAGCCATCGCCATTGGAGTCTGGATGTCCTCGTTACGGAAGGTCGCCACCTGCCGTGGGCCTTCGACGAAGAAATGGCGCCGATTGTAGAGCCCTGTCAGGTAATCTCGAGCTGCCAGATCGCGCAATCCACGCATCTGCAGAACAGTTCCGACGTTTTGCGCCACCCGCCAATAAAACTCGTCCATATTGAAAGGACGATGGACGAAATCATTTGCACCGGCTTTGAGAAATTGTGTCATCACATCAGGGCGGTCAGCGGACGAAACACCGATAATTCGGACCCGATCTAGATCCCGGTCAGTTCGAATGGCTCGGACGAGCTCCACACCGTTCATTTTTGGCATTTCATAATCGCAGACCATCAAATCAATATCGGCAACTGCTTTGAGCTTGGCGAGCGCATCTTCACCACGCGCCACTGATGTGATTCTGAACAACTGGGAACGCAGATGAGATGAGATCAACTCACGTGTCGAAGTCATGTCATCGACAACAAGGACATGGATATCACGATTGTTCATCAGGCGGACAGCGGAACTCACCAAGTTGTTGAGCGCTTCGGGACCATCTTTCAAAACATAGTCAGCTACAGGCTTTTGCAATACCGCAAGCCGCTTGCTTTGTGAAAAAGTTGCGGTGAAGACGATCGATGGAACACCTTTGCTCAGCAAGAAATCCAGCGCTTCACCACCGGGAGCACCGGGCAAATTCAGGTCCACCATTGCTAAGCTGAAACGCGAATAATCTTTTTCCAGCGCGCTCTCCAACTCGTCACGGCTGGCACAATGTGTGACTTTTATTCCGTAATATTCATCAAAATGGCAGCGCAAGGCTTCCGCATAGGTACGGGAATCTTCGACCAGAAGCACTTCGCTCCCAACCAATCTATCCGTAACTCTTTGGGAACGCATATCTTTGCGCGCCATATCCATACTTCTACCTCTCGCGGTTTATGCCGCTAGTAGGCCACGCTACGACAATGGCTTTATCATTCGGTTAATTGGGCTACTATCTCACGGTCGGAGTTCGCCATTCACACAACAGTTAGTTTCCATCAAACATCCACTGCCGCTGTAGCCAGATCTTCTCGCCGATCTCGCAGTCGGTGGTTTTACCGCCTGCTTGCGCTTTCACCACGGGCGGAGGATTCTGATCCAGAATGCCAATTTCCTGGACAAGTTTGCGCCGAACCGCTTCGGGAAACTGATCCCAACTGTTTACCGGCACAATAAAACTGCCTGGACCACCAGTCACACAGTCTCGGTAATAAATATCCAGATCTTCCATGTAGAGGCCAAAACCGGGATCCCCGTAAGTCATGAGCGGCAAACCGTTGATGGCGATTTTCTTGGCAAGCGCCGCATTTCGGGCTGCCAGGACAACCTCTCCCTGGTTGTTGGGTCCATCGCCTGAGATGTCGATGACCTTGCGGAATCCTTGATAGGGTGACGTCTCGATCAGTTCGATTCCACGTCTTATGGCGCCTGAAATCGAGGTTCTATTCCGCCCGATAGCCGGTGTTTCGAGAATAATTTGGGCGAGTGCCTCTGCATCATCATTATTCTCAATCAGCGTCCAGCCAAAAACATCGCTTTTGTGAAAATCAGCTGCCCATTCAAACATCGTCACCGCAATACGACCGTATGCACCCTGTTTGATGGCAGCAATGACATCCGGGTGACGAATGGCACTTGCATATCCCTCACGCTGAATATCCAGTTCTGAATCCGACATTGAACGCGATACATCAACCGCCAGCACCAAAACCACATCAACAGGCTCAGCAGCGAGCACCTCGTTGTCGATTACAACAAGGCAAATTATCGCCAAGAAGAAATACAAACTCCGCAGGCGCTCCATGGCGCAAGCTTACCACGCAATCAAGCCAATCAGAATGCCTCAAAAATCGCGCATGACTTGCAATCCCGCAATCAGGCGCGCAGAGCTGTGTTGTCTGGATCAAACGGGCTTTCTGGCACTACAGTCGCCTTGTAATTGATACCAAGAATGCGGATTTGCAGTTCCGAACCAATTTCTGCAAATTCAGGTTTTACCATCGCCAACGCCAGAGATTTGCCGGTTCGGTACCCGTAACCGCCATGGGTTGCCCGGCCAATCAGTGTGCCAGCCATATCATAAATGGCTTCATTGCCGCGTGCATCGGCATCGCTCACATCGTGTACATCGAGAGTGACAAAATTCCAGTTCAAGCCATTTTCTTTTGCCTTCAAAAGCCCTGCCCTGCCAAGAAAATCGCCCTTGTCAGGCTTAACAAAGCGGTCGAGGCCACTTTCATAGGCATTGTACTCGATTGAGAGTTCTCGCGGAATCAATCTGTAGCTTTTCTCAATCGCCATCGAAGTCATGGCCCGAATGCCGAATGGCTTTATGCCAAACTCTTCGCCAGCACCCATTACCGCATCAAAAATAGCGTTTTGCTGTTCTATAGGGTGATGCAACTCCCAACCCAGTTCGCCGACAAAGTTCACACGAAGCGCATTCGCAGTCGCGCAACCCACTGAAATTTCGCGACCTGAAAGCCAAGGAAAATTCGGATTGTCCAACTGTGTCCGAGTCAGTTTGGACAAGGTGTCGCGGGCCCGCGGACCAGCAAGCACCAACACGCCATAGCGCGAGGTAATCGGCGTCATGGTGACTGAACCATCATTCGGCAACAACTTGAACAGCACATCATGGTCATGTGCCTCGTAAGCGCCGGCAGAGACCAGATAGTAGCCACCGGGCTGCTTGTAGACCGTGAATTCTGAACGCACACCACCATCTTTTGTCAGTAGATGGCACAGCCCCACACGGTCCATTTTCTTGGGCATTTTGTTGGCCAGGATCGATTCCAGCCAGGCTTCCGCACGGGGACCGGAAATCCAGCATTTGGCAAACGCACTCATATCCAGCAGTCCGACATTCTCGTGAGTGTTTTTCACTTCATTGCCGACATGCTCAAAATAGTTTGACCGTCGGAACGACCAGCGTTCGACAATTCGACCGTCTTCAAGTGGTGGTGCATGATTGTGTGACATCAACACATCGGCACCAACCCCAAGTTCGGATTTGGGAACCTCGTAACCCGCAGGCGCAAACCAGTTCGGTCGCTCCCATCCATAGACAGAACCAAACACCGCTCCGAGAGCTTTCATCCGGCCATAGCACGGAACCGTTTTCAGCGGCCGGGCCGCTGCCCGCTCTTCATCTGGATAGTGTGTGGAAAAGACATTGGCATAAGCCTCTTCATTTTTCTCACGCAGATAGCCCTCGGTTGCGTAAGGGCCGTAACGGCGGGGATCTACACCCATCATGTCAATGGTCGGTTCACCATCAACAATCCACTCTGCCAATTGCCAACCAGCTCCCCCAGCAGCAGTGATGCCGAAAGAGTGGCCTTCATTGAGCCAAAAATTTTTTAGTCCCGGAGCTGGTCCGATGATCGGCGATCCATCCGGCGTATAGGCAATGGCACCGTTGTAGATTTTCTTGATGCCCACTTCGCCGAAAGCCGGCACCCGTGCCATTGCGGTCTCGATATGCGGCATCAGCCGTTCCATGTCTTCCTGAAACAGCTCATATTCACTGTCGCTGGATGGGCCGTCGACATAGCAGCAAGGCGCACCGATCTCATAAGGTCCAAGCAACAGACCGCCATTTTCTTCACGCATGTACCAGGAAGAATCGCTCTCGCGCAGCACGCCCATTTCCGGCATGCCTTTGGCCTTTCGCGCAACAATCTCCGGATGCGGTTCCGTGACGATATATTGGTGTTCCACCGGGATGACAGGCACATTCAACCCCACCATTTCGCCGGTCTTGCGAGCAAAGTTACCAGTGGCCGAAATAACGTGCTCGGCCACAATCTCACCCTTGTCCGTGGAGACCAACCATTTGCCATCTTCACGCTGTGAGATACCTGTAACGGATGTGTTGCGATAAATCGTGGCACCCCGGGACCTTGCGCCCTTGGCCAGCGCCTGGGTCAGATCTGCAGGCTGGATATAACCATCTTCAGGATGCTGGATAGCACCCAGAAGTCCCTCGGTCTCGCACAACGGCCAGACCTCCTTGACTTGTTCAGGGGTCAAAATGTTGAGCGGAACGCCAAGTGTCTCCGCAACACCGGCATAATACATGTACTCATCCCAGCGATCCTTGGTACGGGCAAGACGGATATTGGTAACTTGCGAGAAGCCGACATTCATGCCGGTCTCTGCTTCCAGCTCCCGATAAAACCGAACCGAGTACTTGTGGATCTGGCCAACCGAATAACTCATGTTGAACTGGGGCAGCAATCCCGCCGCATGCCAAGTCGATCCCGAAGTCAGTTCCTTGCGCTCGATGAGAACACTGTCAGCCCATCCCTTTTTAGCCAGGTGATAGAGCGTGGAAACACCCACCACGCCACCGCCAATAACAATTGCCCGCGCTTCAGTCCTCATATCCGCCATAATAATCGTCCCGCTTTTCCGATCACACCCGAACCGCATCAGGTCTTCACACGACCAAACTATGCAACGCGCAATTTAACTCCCACCTTCTGTTTGCGACATCCGGGGGAAGCGGGCGCGACAAGGTTATTTGCCGTGAAATAGCTTTTACGTCAGCACGAAACGGGCATGCTCCGGCGGCCGAGAGGAGCCCCCCTGCAAAACAAACTGAAATGGCTCCGAAACGCTTGGGAAAGGCGTTACGAAGCCATGATTTACCTATTGGGTTCGGACGTCAGTCAGCCAGTCAGCCAACGCCCGGTTGTTTGTTATTTGAAGACAGCACGACCATTGATAATCTCGATCTCTTCATTGCCTGACAACGTAATCTTGTCATCCTTTGGCGGCTTGATGAAACAGCCATTCGGGCAGAGAGTTACAGACGCTCCTGCATTGATGGTGACATCACGAGGGGTTCCGTCTTCTGTTACCATCAATACCAAGGGTTCCGCATCGGAATTCATCACCGAAGCCGCTTGCACAGCAACTGCAGACATCAAAAGAAGACCAATCGAAATCAGAACTTTATTCATACGCTTACCGGCACACTTGCCGCTCCTGTGTCCGAGGGGATCGCCCCTCTCCGTGATCTGTACTCATTTTTAGCAAGATGAAAGTGAATGCAGCCTGAATGAAAACCTTGTCATTGTTCAGATGGATCGCCATCGGGTTCGTCAAGTCTTATTCCCTGTCGCTTCCGCGGTTCTGCTTTCGCTGCACGACCAGTTTTTTTCGCCTGGCTTGCCCGCACTTTCCCGGCCTTTTCCGCACCAATCTTGTCCGCGAGTCCATCGGGAACATCTTTCATAGAGAAATTGACATCGGTTTGCGGGAACGGAATTTCAATACCCTCAGCCGCAAATCGTTTGAAAATCGCCACCCGCAGATCGTTTTTGACCGACATTCCCGTCAAAACATCAGCCAGATAGACCTTGAGTACGAAGTCCAGTGACGAAGCACCGAAGTTCAGGAAATGAACCACCGGAGGCGGATTGCGCATGACGTGGTCATGGGCCAAAGCAATTTCCTGCAGAATTTCAATAACCTTCTCAGGATCGCTATTGTAACCAACGCCCACTTCGATATCAGCCCGGGCAGCGCTGTTTCGGTGGTTCCAGTTCCCCACGGTACCGTTAATCAGCTCGGAATTGGGCACGATGATCGTTTGCATCTGGAAAGTCTCGATCTCAGTCGCACGAACCGAAATCCGTTTGACGAAACCCTGCGTCGTGCCTGATTCAACCCAATCTCCCACTTTGAAGGGTCGTTCGGCCAAGAGAATTAACCCGGACACGAAATTTGAAACAATATTCTGAAGTCCAAAGCCGATACCCAGCGACAATGCGCCTGCGACAATTGCCAGACTCGACAGGTCGATCCCGGCGGCCACAACGCCTATCACTCCAGCAACAGCCACCCCAAGATAGCCAATCCCAGTGCGAATTGAATTGCGCAATCCGGGATCCATTCGACTGCGGGACATCACCCTCCCGTCCAACCACCTTTGGAAAAAGCGGGTTCCGTAAAGACCGAGAAGGAATAGCAAAATGCCGACCAGGATGCCCGATAGAGAAATGGAAATACCGCCAATCTGGATGTCGGTGAAAGCCCGATATGCCAGCAACTGGATATCCTGAACCTTAAAGCCCCACTGTAGCAAGATCAGTGGAATTCCGATCACAAGCGCCAGAAAATTGATCAACAAGCCGGCAACAATTCCCATCCGGTCAAGCCGGCCTGGTTTGGGTTCAAAATGATCTTCAATGTAACGGCCGATCCAGGTCACGGAAAATTTGCCAGGCTCCATCACCTCGTGGCCGGAAAGGAACCCGATATAGAGAATGGCCAGAATTGAACCAGTGATGAGGATCTGCTGCGACACAAAGCGCGACAGTCCCACATAACCGATCAGCGAAAGGACAATCATCAGAACGCCGAAAAAGATCAGCGCGTATTTGATCAGTTTCGGCCAGCGGCGACCTTCATCGTTTTTATCACCCGATTCCGCCAACATTGGTGAAACACGGGAAGTGCTGATCAGAATCAAACCGACAATGAGTGTCGCAAAAAAACTCTTGGCGACTGTCAGAACCAACGGCGAACCGAGCGTTTCGCTGACACTTCCGAGAAAGAAATCCAGCGCATTCACCATCACCATCGCAACGATGTTGAAATAGACATTCCGCGCACCGCGATTTGAAAAATTGATCAATCGCCAACGTGGGTTGAATGGCGCCAGAACAGCTTTGGCAACTCTTGTGACGAATGTGAGGACGATCAGCGCTGCAAACAACCCGCCAATAATGCGCGAAATATCAGGCCGCAAGACCGAAAGCCCGTCAAATATGGCGAATGTCGCGGCAAAAATTATTGCGACCGCCACTGTGGGGATCACTGCCGACCAGAAAGCTGCCGTCAACCGGCTGAGATAGCTGGGATCTTCGATCTTGGAGTCCCGGTTGAGCGCCCGCCCGAAAAAGCGCATGGAAATCAGTAGGATGCCCAAGGCAACGACGCTGGACAGAAAGCAAGCGGCCATCAATGCCTGAAACTTGAACGACAGGGAAAATCTCAACCAGCCGGTGATAATTCTCTCAAAGTCGCCAAGTTCATCAAGAAATGCCACTCCTGCTTCGGAAAAGAACCCCGGATTAATACTCGTGCTGTTCAAAAGAGTATCGGTGAACAGCGCCCGTCTGGTTTCTGTGATGCTCTTTATCAATCGCCCAGCCTGAATTGAGGCCGCTTCGGCCCGACCGGTCAGGGAATTGATGTTCGCGCGCTCTTGCACCAGGCGTTGCCGCTCAGCCGCCAAATCCTCAGGCTCAGCTGGCTCACCTTCTTTGGGCGCTTCTCCCAAAGTTTCAATCTGTGATTTAATTTCGGTCAGGCGGGGTCGAAGACTGACACCAACCTCAATCAGTGCACGCGACAGCTCTTCCAGCTTGACGTTGACTTCGACCAGTTTTGAATCATTGTCTGCGTCTTCCTCAATAACCTTTGCAAATTCTGTTAACGCCTTGTCGGCGGCATCAAGTTTTTCAAGGGCAACGCTTACCGCTGGGACTGCTGTTTGCTGGGTTGCTTCGGCACCTGCGACCGGTGATTTCACCTTTGCATCCGGAGAAACCGTATTGGACGCGGGCGCTGGTTCAGTAACTACCGGTGCGGTTTGCTGTTCATCTTGGGTAAAACCAGGACTTGGCGCCAAAGCCAATAGCGATACGAACAAGATCGGGATTGCCCGCGCAATCAGTTTCACAACTCTCACACTCTATCCTTCATTGTTCAATTCGCTACCGGCAAGAAGCCCATAACCAGCGCTAAAATCCCTTACCTGCCAGACATCTGTCAGCCAAGTTCACCGCCTTTAGAACCCTGCATCGGGTTGCGCCAGATATTGCTCTTCCATTGGCGTATTGTCTCGACCGAGAATTGCATTGCGATGAGGAAAGCGTCCATATTTTTCAATAACTTCAAGATGCTTTCGGGCATAGCTTAGAAAGTTCTCGTTTCCCATCGCCTCGAACAGTTCCACTGACCGTTTTTGATCTTCCAATCGCTCAGAATGTTCAAAAGGCATGTAGAAAAATGCGCGACGCGAGGTATCGATTTCACGATCCAACCCGGTGGCCACTGCGAACCGGGCTTCAGCGAGCGCCAACCCATCGGTAGCAAAAGAATGCGGACTGCCGCGAAACATGTTGCGCGGAAATTGGTCAAATAGAATCACCAGCGCCAGTCGGCTATTTGCATCAGCGTGCCACTCAGGTGTTGTTTCACTGGAAACCGCTAAATGGAGATCACGAAACCGGCGGTTGATTTCGGCATCGACCCTATCATTTTTGGCATACCAATCCTTCGGCTCGAGGGTCTTGAACCAATAATCCAATACACTTTGGGGTGTTTCAGTCATACGTTTCTCATCCCTTAAATTTTATCTGGCGCACAGTATTACATGATCATTCCGCTGCCAGCCAAACTGTGGCAAAAACCCGGTGGTTACAATGGACGGGCGAAAACCAATTGCACGATTATCGGAATTGGAGACAACTATGCCAAGCTCTGTGATTACCGCAATCGGTTTTGATGCCGATGACACATTATGGGAGAATGAGCAGTTCTTCCGTTTTACGGAAAGCGAATTTGCCAGTCTGCTCATCGATCACGGCGACCCTGCAGCTATTTCAGCTCGGCTGCTTGAGGCCGAAAAGCGAAACATCGGGCATTACGGATTCGGTGCCAAGGGTTTCACCCTTTCAATGATTGAAACCGCCATTGATGTCACCAATGGCACGGTATCGGGATCAGTAATCGGAAAGATACTAGAAATCGGCCGCGAGTTGATGGCTTATCCGGTTCAGACACTGCCGGGCGTCAGCGAAACTCTTGTATCGTTAAGCGCTGATTTCATCATTGTCCTGATCACCAAGGGCGATCTGTTTGATCAGGAACGCAAACTCGCTCAATCAGGGTTGGGAGAGCATTTCGATGCCGTCGAGATCGTGTCAGACAAGAAGTCCACCACCTACAAAACCCTGTTTGAACGCCACGGGAATGGTGCCGAAAGAGCCATGATGGTCGGCAACTCACTCAAATCTGATGTCATACCGGCAATTGATGCCGGCGGCTGGGGTGTCCATGTACCTCATAGACTCACATGGGCGCTCGAACATGCTGAAGCGCCCGAGGCACATCAACGGTTCCGCAAAATTTCGTCACTCGCCGAATTGCCTGACCTGCTGGGCAAAATCGGGATCCACTGAAATCAGGCCGCAGCCGCTTCCGTTTCCAGCGATATCAATACAGCACCATCGGTAACCTGAGCGCCGACTTCCACCAGCACTTCACCAATGACACCGGCACGCGGTGCGGCAAGTGTCATTTCCATCTTCATCGCTTCCATGATCAACAACGGTTCGCCTTCAGTGACTGTCTGCCCTGCACTTGCGAGAATTTCCTTGATAAGACCCGGCATGGGCGCAAGCACACTGTCGCCACCAGCCCCGCTGGCCGCGCCACGTTCAAATTCCGGCAATTGACGTTGATGGGCAATACCTCCGGCAAATGCAGTCACATTGGAGGCCAGTCGCACAATGCGGACTGCCTTGCGCCTCCCGTCGGTTTCCGCAGTCCAGCCAATTCCATCATCAGACCGGGCTAGACCGGCCAGTTCGATAGGTACAGTAAATATTTGGCTGGCGACACGCCAATCCGTCTTCCCTATGCGACTGACTGTGAAATGCACATCGCTGTCGCCATTCTTTAACACCACATCCTTTTGCGGCGCACCCCAATTTTCCCAGGCGCCAATCAGAGCGGCGGGTTCAGCAACATCAACAACCTTTCCCAACATTTCAGACGCCGCAACGGCCATAAAAGCCAAAATCTCGTCCGGCGTTTCCGGCACTTCGGTCAAGGCGTCCAAATGCCGATCGATCAAGCCGGTATCCAGACGACCAGCTGCAAAATCCTCTTGGCGCAACAACCGCGTGAGAAAGGCGATATTTGTCGTTGTACCGGCAATTTCAGTTCGAGACAGCGCACCGGCCAAACCGTCCAGCGCTTCCGCCCGACTTGCCGCATGCACAATGCCTTTGGCAATCATCGGATCGTAGAATGGTGTGATTTCATCACCTTCAACAATCCCCGCATCCACCCGCATATCATCAGAAAACCGCAAATGACCGACGGTGCCGATGGCAGGCAAGAAGCCCTTGGCAGCATCTTCGGCATATATGCGTGCTTCAACTGCATGGCCGTTGATCGAGAGTTGATCCTGGGTCAATGGCAGATGCTCACCGCGCGCCACCCGGATTTGCCACTCGACCAGATCGAGCCCGGTAATCATCTCGGTCACCGGATGTTCGACCTGGAGCCGCGTGTTCATTTCCATGAACCAGAACCGGTCAGGAAGCAGGCCGTCAGTAGCATCAACAATGAATTCCACTGTCCCAGCGCCCTGATAATTGATCGCCTTCGCCGCAGCCACCGCAGCATCACCCATGGCTTTGCGCATTTCAGCAGTCATGCCGGGTGCCGGGGCTTCCTCAATCACCTTCTGGTGGCGACGCTGAGCCGAACAATCTCGCTCGAAAAGATGCACCACATTGCCGTGGGAATCACCAAAAACCTGAATTTCAATATGCCGAGGTGTGCCGACGAATTTCTCGACCAACACTTGGTCATCGCCGAAAGACGCCTTGGCCTCACGCTTGGCAGATGAAAGTGCCGCGGAAAAATCTCCCGGCGTTTCGACTTTGCGCATGCCCTTGCCGCCACCGCCAGCCCGCGCCTTGATCAACACCGGGTAGCCGATCTCGTTGGCCTTGCCGGCCAGAATGATCAATTCCTGCGCATCGCCATGATAACCCGGCACCACCGGCACCTTGGCTTTCTCCATCAATTGCTTGGCTGCATCCTTGAGGCCCATTGCGCGAATGGAGTCTGCCGATGGCCCGATGAAGGTAATCCCCGCTTTTTCGACCATTTCCACAAAGCCCGGATTTTCCGACAGGAACCCGTAGCCCGGGTGAATGGCATCAGCGCCGGTCAGCTTCGCCGCGTTGATGATCACATCACCCTTGAGATAGCTCTCCGAAGCAGGCGCGAGACCAACTGCCACCGCTTCATCGGCCATTTTCACATGCAGAGCGTCCCGGTCAGCTTCCGAGAACACCGCCACCGTGGCAATGCCCATCTTTCGCGCGGTGCGGATGATGCGGCAAGCAATTTCGCCACGATTGGCAATCAGGATTTTGGTGATCATTCCGTCCCCTTACATCCGGAACACGCCGAATTTTGTTTCTTCAATCGGCGCATTGAGTGCAGCCGACAAGCTCAGTGCCAACACGTCGCGGCTCTTCAGCGGATTGATAATGCCGTCATCCCACAAACGCGCCGAGGCATAGAGCGGGTGGCTCTGGGTTTCAAACATCTCGATGGTCGGGCGTTTGAATTCAGCCTCCTCATCCGCCGACCAACTGCCGCCCTTGCGTTCAACGGCGTCGCGCTTGACCGTGGCCAGCACGCCTGCGGCCTGCTCGCCGCCCATCACAGAAATGCGGCTGTTGGGCCAAGTCCACAAGAAGCGCGGCGAGTAAGCGCGCCCGCACATACCATAGTTGCCCGCCCCGAAGGATCCGCCAACGATCATGGTAATCTTCGGCACCTTGGTTGTTGCCACTGCTGTCACCAGCTTGGCGCCGTCCTTGGCAATGCCACCGGCCTCGTATTTCTGACCAACCATGAAGCCAGTGATATTCTGCAGGAATACAAGCGGAATATTGCGTTGCGAACACAATTCAACAAAATGCGCTGCCTTCACTGCACTTTCGGAAAACAAAACACCATTATTGGCGATGATGCCGACCGGCATGCCCATTACATGGGCAAAACCGCAAATGATTGTCGTGCCATAGCGTGCCTTGAACTCGTCAAAGCGCGACCCATCGACCACGCGGGCAATGACCTCGCGAATATCATAGGGCTGTCGCAAATCCTTTGGAATGATACCTGCGATTTCCGCTGGATCGTAAAGTGGATCTTCCGGAGCGATACAGTCCAACATTGCCAGACCTGGCCGCTTGCCGCCATTGATATTGGCAACAGCATGGCGGGCCAATTCCAGTGCGTGGGCGTCATCATCAGCCAAATGATCAGCCACCCCGGATAACCGCGTATGCACATCACCACCGCCAAGATCTTCCGCACTGACAATTTCGCCTGTAGCCGCCTTTACCAATGGTGGCCCAGCAAGAAAGATCGTACCCTGATCACGCACGATGATAGTCTCATCGCTCATGGCGGGCACATAGGCACCACCAGCGGTGCAAGAGCCCATCACCACTGCAATTTGCGGAATGCCCTGGGCACTCATATTGGCTTGATTGAAAAAGATACGCCCGAAATGGTCGCGATCAGGAAACACTTCATCCTGATTGGGCAAGTTGGCCCCGCCCGAATCCACCAGGTAGACACACGGCAATCTGTTTTCGAGAGCGATTTCCTGCGCGCGCAAATGCTTCTTCACCGTCATCGGGTAGTATGTACCGCCCTTGACTGTGGCGTCGTTGCAAACCACCATGACGTCCTTGCCCGACACTTTTCCCACACCGGCAATCACCCCCGCAGATGCGATATCACCGTCATAAAGTCCGTGGGCAGCGAACTGACCTATTTCCAGAAATGGCGATCCTGCATCCAGCAGCCCGCGAACGCGGTCGCGCGGCAACAATTTGCCGCGGCTGAGATGGCGCTGGCGGGATGCTTCCGGCCCACCAAGCGATGCGGTAACTGCCACTGATCCAATTTCCGCAATCAATGCCTCGGTGCGCGCGGCATTGTCGCGAAATTCCTGCGAACCGGTGGAAACTTTTGATCGGATAATGCTCATGAATTCCCTGTCTCAAAAAACGCGGTAGTCGAACCCTATTGCAAAGAAACCCTACAGCCCATCAGATCTTCGTCGAGAGGTGATGTCTACGCTGCATTTATCACATCCGTTTCGAACTTTGGTCGTCATTGTCGATCTTCGCAGGTGTGAGTTGCTTGATCTCGCGCTCCAGAAAAAAGCTGATAATAGCCCGGATAACAACCAGTCCGCCAAGGAAATACAACCCCTCCAGTTCAAGCGTAATCGCAGTATGGATTACATCGGAAACAATCAGCAGTTCAAGCCCGGCCAGAATGTAGCTGCCAAGCTCCCGACGCGCTGCATTCATGACCGTCAGTCGACGATCATCAGACGAATTGAATTCGCCACTGATCAGTTTGAGAAGAAACCGAACCGCCCCGATGATCAGAACGACAATAGCCATCAGATCAATTGCGCCAGCCAATATCTCCAGCCAGGGAGTTGCTATTCCAAAAATATCTGTCGCCGGCTCACTCGGCATCATGCGGTTTCCGCCATGATCTCCCGGCCAATCAGCATACGGCGGATTTCGCTGGTGCCCGCACCAATTTCATAGAGCTTTGCATCGCGCAACAAGCGGCCCGCAGGGAAATCATTTGTATAGCCAACACCACCCAGCGCCTGAATGGCCTCAAGTGCCATTTGTGTGGCTTTTTCCGCCGAATAGAGAATACAGCCAGCGGCATCCTTGCGCATGGTCTCGCCGCGGTCGCAAGCGGCTGCCACTGCATAGACATAAGCCCGGCAAGCATTGGCCGTTGAATACATATCAGCCAACTTCCCCTGCATCAGCTGGAAATCACCGATAGGCTGGCCGAACTGCTTGCGCTCATGAACATAAGGAACCACCACATCAAGCGCTGCAAGCATGATGCCAAGCGGCCCGCCGGAAAGAACCACACGCTCATAGTCGAGGCCAGACATCAGGATTTTCGCCCCCTGCCCTTCCTCACCCAGCACGTTTTCGTAAGGCACTTCACAGTCTTCAAAAATCAACTCACAAGTATTGGACCCACGCATCCCCAACTTGTCGAGCTTCTGGCCGGTTGAAAAGCCAGCCATGGATTTCTCGATCAGAAATGCGGTGATTCCCCGTGATTTCGCCTCCGGATCGGTCTTCGCATAGACCACCAGAGTGTTGGCGTCCGGACCGTTTGTGATCCACATCTTGTTGCCATTGAGCACATACCGGTCGTTGCGTTTTTCTGCCCTCAGCTGCATCGATACAACATCAGAACCCGCGCCCGGTTCACTCATGGCCAGCGCACCAACACTTTCACCAGAGCACAATGCAGGCAGGTATTTTGCTTTCTGGTCATCTGTACCCCAGCGGTTGATCTGATTAACGCAAAGGTTTGAATGCGCCCCATAGGAAAGCCCTATTGAAGCCGATGCGCGCGAGATCTCTTCCATTGCCACGCAGTGAGCGAGATAGGTCATGCCAGTGCCGCCAAAATCCGGATCGGCAGTCATGCCGAGCAGACCAAGCGCACCCATTTCCTGCCAAAGATGTGCCGGAAACTGGTTGTCCTTGTCCACGCTTTCCGCCAATGGAGCGACCTTGTCGCGGGCAAATTTTGACACCATGGACCGGATCGCATCGATATCTTCGCCGAGACCGAAACTCATTCCCGATTCAAACATTTGCCACTCCTTTTTTGATTTGTCCGGCCATCCGGGCAGCCAGTGCGATGTAGATGTCCTCGATTTCGGGCACAGTTAGCCGACCCGAATCCTTGTACCAGATAGATATCCCGTTCAATGCAGCAATTATAGCCATGGCAGTCACTGCCGGCTCGGCAAGAGAGAATGACCAATCAGCTTTTCCTCTTTCGAGAATTGCACGCGGGATGGCTTCATATTCCCTCCGCAAACACTTGATCTCACTCAACGCCGTATCTTCCAGACTCCGCAACTCCATATAGGAGATGAACAATTCTTTCGGTCTGCGCAAATGATATCGCACATGAAAACGTACAAAGCTTTCCAGTTGTGCTGCCGGACCAAGATCCTGAATATCCACTTCTTCCCAGGCCGCCAGCAGAGTTTCCATATGCACGACCATGAGCTCTCGCAACAGATCCTGCTTGTTGGGAAAATGATTGTAGATCGCGCCCGCTTGCACACCGGTTTTAGCAGCAATTGCTCGCATGGAAACAGCGGCATAGCCGTCTTTGGCGAACAGAGTCAGGGCTGACTCCCGAAGTTTTTGCGCTGTTTCCGCGCCACTTGAACCGACCTTGCGGGCCATTACTTTACTCGACCAGGTGTGGGGTTGAACCGAAATGAAACTGCCTCAGCGGCACGCCCCTTTCGCACCACTCTGGATTCTCGCTTATGCGAGCCAACGCTTGCGGCGCTTGTAATGTTTAACATCGCGGAAGGATCGGCGACCTTCACCACCGAGACCGAGGTAAAATTCTTTCACATCCTCGTTGTTTCGCAGTGCTTCGGCATTGCCGTCAAGCACAATCCGACCGGATTCGAGAATATAGCCATATTTGGCATAGCGCAGCGCCACGTTTGTGTTCTGCTCAGCCAAGAGGAACGAGACGCCCTGCTCCTCATTGAGCTTTTTGACGATTTCGAAAATTTCCTCAACCAACTGTGGCGCCAGACCCATTGATGGTTCGTCGAGCAGGATCATGGTTGGCTGGCTCATCAACGCTCTGCCAATTGCCACCATCTGTTGTTCGCCGCCAGAAGTATAACCAGCCTGACTGGTCCGACGCTCCCGCAGGCGGGGGAAATAGTCATAGACCATCTCCAGATCAGCCTTTGCCGCCGCGTTACCATCGCTACGCGTGAATGCGCCTGTCATCAGGTTTTCTTCAACGGTGAGATGGCCAAAACAATGACGGCCCTCCATCACCTGTATGCATCCACGGCGAACCAGATCATTGGGCGAAAGGCCTTGCACCTCTTCTCCATTGAATACGATGTTGCCTTTGGTAACTTCGCCACGTTCAGCATGGAGCAAATTGGAAATCGCTTTCAGGGTTGTCGTTTTGCCGGCACCGTTGGCGCCCAAAATGGCAACAATACCCCCTTCCGGAACCGTCAGGGAAACACCTTTGAGAACCAGAATGACGTGATTGTAAATCGCTTCAATATTGTTGACCTGCAAAATGGTCTTTGCCGTTTCAGGTTTTTTCGCCGCTTCTGCCATGGTTTTCTCCGCCCCGGTAGTCAGTTTGACCGTCCCGGCGCAATCGCCGGGACGGGTATATGTTCAGGCTATTCGCAAGTGCGCGGCTCGATGCCGTTTTCCTTGGCGTAGGCCTCGGAGTCTTCCACGATCAGCGCGTCAACGACTTCACGATCGGCTTCAATGTAATCGGTAATGAGATTCCACTTTTTCGCCGATGCATCCCACTGCTGGATAATGCCAACGCCAGGTCCACCGTGGTTTGCACACGTGATCTTGACTTCCGGGCTGAAGCCCTCAAGACCAAGTTCCTTCAAACGAGCAGCATCGACATTCAGCGCTTCCATGCCATCACGCACCTGCTCGGGTGTGAGGTCCGTTGTGTTGTGAATTTTCATCGCTGTGCGGGCCGCTTCCACTGCCAGCATGGCTGCATACATGCCGCGGTTATAGAGCACGGTGCCGACGTTTGAACCGTCACCAGCAGACTTGCCGACGTCACCGACATATTTCTTGATGTCGTCGAACAACGGGTAGTCCGAACCAACGCCGTGGAAACCGACAGCCTTGTAGCCATTGGCGCCTTCACCAGCCGGAAGAACGTCATTCTCGGATGCTGACCACCAGACCCCGATGAAGTGATCCATTGGATAACGGATATTTACCGCTTCCTGAATGGCGACCTGGTTCATCACACCCCAGCCCCACATTACGACATAGTCAGGGCGGTCACGGCGAATTTGCAGCCAGGTAGCTTTCTGTTCCTGGCCTGGATGGTCAACCGGATAAAGCGAAAGCTCATAACCATGTTTTTCGGCCAGAACTTCAAGTGTCCGGATTGGCTCTTTGCCGTAGGCAGAGTTGTGGTAGACGAGCGCGAGTTTCTTGCCCTTCAGGTCTCCGCTTTCCTCATCAAGAATATGCTTGACGATCACGGAAGCCGCATCCCAGTAGTTGCCTGGATAGTTGAAAATGTATGGGAAGATTTTGCCATTGGCGACAGACGTACGACCATAGCCCATCGAATGCATGGGAATCTTGTCGGCAGTCACCTTGGGAATCAACTGGTAGGTGATCCCAGTCGAAAACGGCTGGTAAATCAGCGAACCTTCGCCCTTGGTGGATTCGTAGCATTCAACGCCCTTTTCGGTGTTGTAGCCCGTTTCACACTCGATCATGTTTATCTTTTGACCTTCGACTCCACCATCACGTTCGTTAAGCATTGTGATGTAGTCAGCAAAGCCGTCGGCGACGGGAATGCCGTTTGGTGCATATGGCCCAGTCCGGTAGGACAAGGATGGGATCGTCAGGTCGGCGAGTGCCGGCGCAACGCCCATGACAGCGGACAAAGCCGTCGCTGCGATGATTGTTTTAAGTCTCATAGTATTCCTCCCAGTTGAGACAGTTCAGTAAAATGCTGGCCCGACTCTGTCCGGTCTGCATTCCGGTGATCCCCTTGAAGGGGTCGACCAACCCCTAGTAAGGGAATGGCCAAGTTCTTAGTTTCTCTTTGGTCAAGCGCCAAAGTTGCGCCAGCCCATGGGGCTCGACGATCAAGAAGAAGATGATCATTCCACCGATAATCATGATCTGGAAGTGTGAAGCCAGGTCAGTTGGCCAGCCAAGATAACCAACCATGATATTCTTCAGCAGCACAGGAAACAGGATGATGAAAGCAGCACCGAGGAAAGAACCCAAGATCGATCCAAGGCCGCCAATGATCACCATGAACAATGCCGTAAATGACTTCTCGATGCCAAACGCTTCAGTAACTTCCGCAGCACCCAGATAAACGGAGAAAAACAGGGCGCCGGCAATGCCGATATAAAATGAAGAGACTGCGAAAGCCGAAAGTTTTGCATTGAACGGCGACACGCCCATGATCTCGGCAGCTATATCCATATCGCGCATAGCCATCCAACCGCGACCAACCCGGCCACGGGTAAGGTTGCGCGCGATCCAGGCAAAAACGAACACGAAACTCAGGCAAATCAGATAGGTCGCCCAGGGAGCCGAGCTTGCGCCAGTTACCGCGATGCCAAACACGGTCCGTTCCGGCGCAGTGATCTGTCCGGATGCAGAATAATTGTAGAACCACGGGAATTTGTTGAACATCCAGACCAGAAAGAATTGGGCGGCGAGCGTTGCCACCGCCAAATAAAACCCTTTGATGCGCAGTGATGGAAGGCCGAACAGAACTCCCACACCTGCCGTCACAAATCCGGACAACAAGATTACGAAAACGATATTGAGATCAGGAAAACCGGTCATCAGCTTATAGCAGGCAAACGCCCCTACAGCCATAAACCCGCCGGTGCCCAGCGATACCTGGCCGCAATATCCAGTCAGGATATTGATCCCAAGTGCCACCATCGTCCAGACGAGCAGCGGCACAAGTATTGATTTTTCCCAGTAGTCGTTGATGAAAAACGGAACCACAAAAAACGCAACCGCCATAAATGCCCAGAACAGATAGCGTTCGGACTTGATCGGAAAGGTTTGTTGATCGGCAGCGTAGGTCGACTTGAAATCGCCAGCTTCGCGGTAAAGCATTCTCTTATACCCTCTCGATGATTTTTTCGCCGAACAGTCCCTGCGGTCTGAACAGCAGGAACATCAGCGCCACCACGTAGGCGAACCAGTTTTCAATCGCTCCACCAACCAGCGGGCCGACATAGAGTTCAGCAAGTTTTTCACCGACGCCGATTATCAGACCACCAACAATGGCTCCGGGGATGGATGTAAATCCGCCGAGTATGAGCACTGGCAAAGCTTTGAGCGCAATCAACGACAGTGAGAACTGTACGCCTGATTTTGCACCCCACATAATACCGGCAACCAGCGCCACAAATCCCGAGATCGACCAGACCAGAACCCAGATGGTGCGCAGCGAAATGCCCACCGACTGGGCTGCCTGGTGGTCATCAGCAACCGCACGCAGCGCTCGGCCCATCTTTGTGTACTTTGAAAAAAATGTCAGCGCGATAACCAGAACCACAGCAACCAGCGCAGCAACCACATCAAGCTTGTCGATGTACATGCCGAAATAATCTGATCCTTCGGAGGCCCATGTACGGGTTACTTCTTCCCACCAGAATGATCCGCCCGATGGAATACCAACATCAAGTATCTTGACGTCAGACCCCCACATGAGGTCGCCGAAGCCCTCAAGGAAGTAAGCCAGTCCGATGGTCGCCATGAACAGGATGATAGGTTCTTGATTGACCAGATGCTTGAGCACGATTGCTTCGAACAAATAGGCAAACAGCACCATGATCGCCAATGTGATCAACACGGCAAAGAACGCCGGCAACGTCCATCCGAAATGATGAATCTCGGTGCCGAATATCGCGTTGATCAAATGGGAAAAGGGAACCTGCCCTGTTTGCAGTCCGACCAATGTCAGCGCCGCAAACAGCGCCATGACGCCTTGTGCAAAATTGAAAATTCCGGAAGCCTTGAAGATCAGCACAAACCCGAGGGCCACGAGTGAATACATCACCCCCGCCATCAGGCCGTTCAGAACGGTTTCCACAAAATAGAGAAATTCGGGGCTCATATGCCTACTCCACCGTTCAGTCGTGCGAGACGCCAAGATAGGCATCAATCACAGCCTGGTTATTCGAAACCTCTTCAGGTGACCCATCGCCGATCTTTCGGCCATAATCGAGCACCACAACCCGGTCGGAAATATCCATCACCACACCCATGTCATGCTCGATAAGCGCGATGGTCGTACCGAACTGGCTGTTCACATCGAGAATAAAGCGGCTCATGTCCTCTTTTTCCTCAAGGTTCATACCCGCCATTGGCTCGTCGAGCAGCAACAATGCCGGCTCTGCGGCAAGCGCACGACCCAACTCAACACGCTTCTGCAGCCCGTAAGGCAAACGCCCGACCGGCGTTTTGCGAATATGCTGGATTTCGAGGAAATCGATGATCTTTTCGACGACCAATCGATGCTCAATATCTTCTTTGGCGGCAGGACCATGCCAAAGCGCCTGCAGGAACAAATTCTTGTTCTGCAGCGTTATGCGACCCGTCATGATGTTATCAAGCGTCGACATGCCTTTGAAGAGCGCGATGTTTTGAAAGGTGCGCGAGATACCCTGCTTTGCAGCTTCGGTTGACTGCATTGCTGTACGCTTTTCACCGCGATAGGTGATCGTGCCTTGCTGCGGATGATAAAACCCGTTGATGACATTGAGCATGGAAGTCTTGCCCGCGCCGTTGGGGCCGATGATCGCGCGCACTTCGCCCTTCTTTATATTGAACGAAATATCATTGATCGCTTTGACCCCGCCAAAAGCCAGCGAGACATTCTCAAGATCGAGAATAATGTCACCGGGTTCAAGATGATCATCGTGGGCAGACAACTGAAAATCTTCAATCGCCCGGTGTTCATTCAGTGGCATATGGATGCTCATTCCGCAGCCTCCTTCACTCCGGCTGCCGGGTACGTCTCCGCATCTCCGATTTTCACTGTCGCGGTGATCTTGCCTTTGCGCCCGTCCTCGAATGTCACTTCCGTTTCGACATATTTCTCGGTCGATCCGTCATAGAGTGCCTCGATCAACGGAGCATACCGTTCGCCCACAAAGCCACGGCGCACCTTCTGCGTGCGGGTAACTTCGCCGTCATCGGCATCAAGTTCTTTGTGCAATACGAGGAAACGCTTGACCTGCGCACCGGCCATCATCGGCTCTTCTGCCAGATCGCGGTTCACACTGTTGACGTGCTCCCGCATCATTTCATAGACCCGGGGCAAGCCCGCCAACTCCTGATATGACGCATAGGAAATATTGTTGCGCTCTGCCCAGTTGCCCACAGCCGTAAGGTCGATATTGAGGAAAACGCAGACATTGTCTCGCCCGTCACCAAAGGCAACAACCTCTTTCACATCCGGGAAGAATTTGAGCTTGTTTTCGATATATTTTGGCGCAAACAGCGACCCGTCTGTCAGCTTGCCGACATCCTTGGCCCGGTCAATGATCTTGAGATGACCATTCTGGTCAAATACACCCGCATCACCGGTTTTGACAAAACCATCTTCGGTCAATGTTTCTGCCGATTTTTCTGGCGCATTGTAATAGCCGGTAAACATTCCGGGAGACTTGAACTGCACTTCGCCATTTTCTGAGAGCCGAATTTCAACATCCGGTGCTGCCGGCCCTACCGTATCAGCGCGCACATCTCCGTCCTTCTGACAGGTGACATAGAGAAAGGCTTCGGTTTGACCGTAGAGCTGCTTGAGGTTGACCCCGAGCGAGCGGAAGAACGAAAACAGGTCCGGACCAATAGCCTCGCCTGCGGTATAGGCCACGCGAATGTTGGTAAACCCGAGCACATTTCGCAACGGCCCATAAATCAGCTTGTCACCCAGGAAGTAGGAAATCCTGCCCATCAACGGCACGGATTTGCCTTCGAGGATCTGCTCGCCATATTTCTTGGCCACACCAAGATAATGCTTGAACAACCGTTTTTTGAATGGCCCGGCATCTTCCATCCGGATCATGACGCTTGTCAGGAGCCCCTCAAACACCCGCGGCGGTGCGAAATAGAACGTCGGACCAACTTCGCGCAAATTCTCGGCCACCGTTTCCGTGCTCTCCGGGCAGCTCATGCATAACCCGGACACATAAGCTTGCGCGTAATTAAGATAATGATCACCTACCCACGCAAGCGGCAGATAGGCCAAGACCACATCGCGATCGGTCAGGTTATCAAATCCTGCAGTATCCTCTGCCGCCTTGACCGACGCCGATGCACGCAACATCACACCTTTGGACTGTCCCGTTGTTCCGGAAGTATAGAGAATGGCCGAAATCTCGCTGCCGTCGGATGCAACGATGTCGGCTTCCCAGTCCTTGAGAACTGCCGGGTCAGAAGCAATCTTCGCGCGCCCCCCATCCTGAACTACCGTGAAATCAAGAAGATTATCATGATCGTAATCGCGCAAACCCCGGGCGTGGTCGTAGATAATGACTTCAAGGCTCGGGACCTTCTCTGTCATCGATATCAGCTTGTCGACTTGCTCCTGGTCCTCAACCACAGCGAAACGAACCCCAGCATTATCGAGAACAAAGGCCAGTTCTTCTGCAACGGCATCGGCGTAGACCGGTACCGGTATTGCTTTCAGGCTCTGGGCAGCAGCAAAAGCCCAATAAAGCCGTGGACGGTTTGTGCCGACAATTGCGACCCCCTCACCTTCCTTCAGCCCAAGCTCTCTGAGCCCTATGGCGAGGCTGGCGATTTCATCGCGCTGCTCAGCCCATGTCCAAGTTTGCCAAATGCCCAAATCCTTGAAACGCATAGCCGGACGACCAGCAAGACGTTTTGCATTCAACAACAAATATTGAGGGAAAGTCACCGGTTTAGCCCCGGCGCCCATGCCTGACGCTGGCATATTCTCCACATCCTCCCACTCGGCTCGGCATTCGCCGTAACCTTTGCTCCCTTGTGGCTAGGTTTTCACCTGACCTTGGCGTTGATCGCCGCAGACCTTCACAGCCTGTTTCGCATCCAACAAACCCCCCAATCACCCCGATTTTTTGTCGGTATCCTCTCCCAAAGAAACCGAACCGGTGGCGCCAGAATTAAATGAACGCTCGTTTACCTTATAAGGCTTGCCGGATGTTGCAAGCCTAACTTTTGTATTAGAACAAATATTTTTTGTCTTGATCCAATTTTTCAAAAATAATATTTTATATCAATAGTTTAAACTAAATGTCACTTCAGAATAATGGCTAATACGAGCACTCTGACCTTCGATTATACAAGTAAAAACCACCTGTTTACGCATCGGAAGAGCATACTGAGACGTGTGGCCTGATAATTTTCAGACTGCTATTCCGAAACACAACCAGCATGCTGACAACGGGCAACTGGCAGAGGCACTCGCCTCAAATGCTGTGGTTTTTGAGGACCTTGAGCACACATTCGGTTTCGATCTCGTCAATGCCGCCAAATGCCATGATCAATTCACGGAAATCCGCGACTTCCTCGAGATTGGCCGCACGGGTTTCAAGAATGCAATCCCAACTGCCGGTTACAGACCATGCAGCAACTATCGGGCGCTGCGAACCGATATTCCCCATCAGCTTGTTGCAATCCATGCCTTTTGAAAATCGAATGCGCAGAAATGTCACCAAATCGGGGGTGTTTTCAAAGTCCGGACGGGTGACGACGGTAAACCCTTCAATCACGCCCTTCTTTTTCAAAGTTTCAACGCGATTTTGAATTGCAACGCGAGATACGCCCATCTCTGAGGCGATCTGCGTCCAGGTCATGCGCCCATCTTGCTTGAGAAGGGCAAGCAAAGTCATGTCCTTCTCGCTCAATTTCCTATTAGACATGTTGCCCCTCGTTGCATCCGTAAGCGGACTAGCTCCGCACCAGTTGGTTGCAATATGCCAGATTCATATCAATCCGACATCTGTTGCGTGTTTTTCTCACACTTTAAATTTGGCCACCGCAAATGAACAGGGAGAATTACCTATGCTAATGAAATCCACCAACCTCCAAGAATATTACACCCGTGAGCAAATAAGCAGTCAGTTCAGTGCTGATACTTGGCAACGAAAAGTGTATTCCGAGCTGGATATGGCTCTCTCGTCTGAGGCTCGGCCGTTTCCCTGCTTGTACGGGGTTGCTGGACACAAGACAGACCAGATCCGCTATGCATTTGCCGAAAAAATCACTGCGGAATCGGTTGCCGCTGCTCTTTTGGCATACCTCCCGAAATCACGTGGTTTTGGAGCAAATACATCGCTTGTCCTTTTTGAAGCCCCGTCAGCTTTAAAATCCATGGAAGCCTATTTCCGGCGTTTTTGGGAACTGCTGCGCGATGTCGCCAATGTTGATGCGACACCCTGGCCAGAGGATGTGCCCGAGGAAACCGACGCCCCGATGTGGGAATTTTGTTTCGCGGGCGAGCCTGTCTTCGTCGTTTGCACCACACCAGCCCACATTCTGCGGCAGAGCCGCCGTTCCTCTGGCTTCATGCTGACATTCCAACCGCGTTGGGTTTTCGATCGGCTTTTGGGAACTGAGAAAGCGGCTGAAAAAAGCTTCTCGGCAGTTCGTAACCGCCTCAAGAAATATGACTTCGTCGATCAGTCGCCCGCGCTCGGAAAATACGGAGCCGAAGGTATTCGCGAGGCCGAACAATATTTTCTGACAGACGCAAACACGCCAATGGCCTGTCCGTTTCACAAGCTCAAGGATTAATCTCATGACCAATGAAATTCGTTTTTCGCAAATACCGCCTACCGCGCTGACTGAAGCTGCACCAATCATTTCGCAAATATTGCCTCACCAAGGCTCTATCGAAGTTCAGAACGATCAACCCGGCAAGGAACACTCTTGGCACACGCATCCCACCAACGAGACACTTGTGATCCTGGAAGGTTCCGTAAGGTTCTATTTTGACGGCGGTGAGCGTATATGCAGCTCTGGTGATATAATTCATCTTCCTTCCCATGTACGACACGGTTCGGTCGCACTGGATGAGGGCTGCATCTATTTGATTGCAATGGAAGCACACCGGGTAGAAGGAAGCAGCGATGTCAACGCTTGAGAAATCCCTCGGCCCTGTTTCCGGAACCGCGATGATGCTCAATACCGTTCTCGGTGTTGGAATACTCACCCTTCCGGGTTTGGCCGCCGCCCAAGCTGGCGAGGCCGCAATATGGACTTGGCTTGCCTGCGCATTAGCCAACATTCCACTGCTGGCCGTATTTGCACTTCTGGCAAGTCGCTTCCCCGAAGCTGGCGGAGTTGCGCATATCGCAGGCTGTGCTTTCGGACGAACTGCTGCCCTTGTCACTTCGTTTCTGTTTCTGGGTGCTGTCTTTCTGGGATTGCCATCCATCGCTTTGACTGGTGGCAATTATCTGGAAGCCGCGACCGGCATACCGACCTCCATAACGGCGGTATCGCTTGTCATCGTAGCCAGTCTCGCAAATCTCACCATACCGTCGCTGGCAGCCCGCATCGGGTCACTAGTTGCAGTTCTGGTGGTCATCTTTCTGTTCTGTCTGGTTGGAGTCTCATTTATTGTCGTGGCTGGCGGTGAAGCGACGGTGACAACCCAGATCGAAAACCTCGGGATGGCGGCGTTTGAACCGACACTGGTTTTTGCGCCTTTCATGTTGGTGTTCTTTGCATTCACTGGCTGGGAAGTAGCCCTTTCCACTACCGGCGAATTCAAAAACCCGAAACGCAATGTACCACTTGCAGTTGGCATTTCGTTCGCCATTGCAGTGTTGTTTTATGTGTTATGTGCATTCACCGTCATAGCCGCCGGCGAACAGGCTTATACAGCCGCACCATTCGTAGCCATCCTCAAACCAGTGTTCGGTAATACCGCCGGTCTGGTTCTGGCCATTGGGGTATTGCTATTGATTGCAGCAAACTTGTTTGCGGCATTCTGGGCAGTCTCACGAATGGTCCTGTCGGTCGCCCGGGAAGGTGCACTACCCGGCTTCTTGAGCACCACGCCTAACGGGATTCCGGTTCCAGCCATCCTCGTTAATTGCGGTGTTTTTCTCTTGGTGCTTGCCGGAGACTCCATAGGCCATATCGACATCAACGGTCTGATCTCCAGCGCTGGTCAGAATTTCTTCTTGATCTATGGAGTGACTGCTTTGGCTTTGGTCAAACTTGGCCGCACCCGGATGGAAAAAGCATTCGGTCTGCTTTCATTGGCCATTGTTGCCGGACTTTCACTCTACGCTGGCAATGGACTGGCTTACCCAATTGTCCTGATTTGCGCTGCTTTGCTCGTCAACTGGACAACCCAGTCCCCTTTGGCAAAAGCAGCACCCGCTGAATAACGGGTGCTTCGGATCATTGCATTTTGACTGCGGAGCCACATTGGCTCCGCAGCAATTATGCACACTGACAGGATAAAGTGTCGGCGACAGACAAGACGATGCGATGTGTCAGATATGCGCGAGAATCTTTTCGGCACGGTCGATGACCGGGCGGTCGACCATTTTGCCGTCGACTTGAAAAACAGCCCCTTGCGCGGATGCCGCTCCGTCAATGATTTTGCGCGCCCAATCGATTTCCGACTGGCTTGGCGAAAATCCGGCATTTACCGCTTCAACCTGTTTGGGGTGGATACAAAGCTTGCCGGCAAATCCAAAACCCTTGGCTCGTTCGATATCGGCAGCCAACGTCACATCATCTCCGATTGCCGTGGTCACACCGTCGATGGGAGGCGCCAGCTTTGCGTATCGCGACGCGACGACGATTTCAAAACGAGCAATATCAAGATTTCCGGAATTACCGGAAATCCCGGAATCCATACCAAAATCCAGATTTCCGAATGCCAGTCGAACCACACCGACCATACGGGCCAAATCACGCAGCTCCACCAGACCTTCGACGCTCTCGATCAATGCAATCAAAGAGCGCCCAGGCAAAGCAGCTGATACGGCAGCAATGGCCGCTATGTTGGCTTTGGGGACCATGATCTCAGCATTACTCAATGAGACAAAAGCTTCGAGATCAGACGCAAACCAGGGCGTATCCATACCGTTGATCCGAACAACACCTTTTCCGCCATTCGCAAACCAATCAGCAGCATGTTCTCGCGCGTGAGCTTTCTCGTCAGGTCCGACAGCATCTTCAAGATCGATGATGATGTGGTCGGCACCACTTGCCGCAGCTTTTGGAATGCGGTCGGCCCGGTTGCCGGGCACAAAAAGGTAACTTTTCGGTACAGCCTTCATCGGGCCACCCTTTCAACTCTGGAATTACAGATGGTCGGTGCGCTAATCAGCCTTCAAAGCGTGCTTGCGCCTTCATGGCAAGTTCGCCGTCAGGACCACGCGCCCAAAGTTCGAGAACATTTGCCTCATCCCCCTCTGCCGCTTCCAGATGGAATCCGCGATCAACAAACAACGGCGCCATGCCTCGAAAATCAAACCCCACCATTTTTGCACCCAGCTTGCAGCGTTGTGCAAACCCCTGCAACAAAGTGGCGATCAATGGACCATGGACGACAAGGTCGCGATAACCTTCTTCACCAGTCGCATAGGGCTGGTCGTAATGAATGCGGTGACCATTCGATGTGATAGCCGAGTAGCGGAACAACAGAACTGGGTCTGGCGTAAATATTTCCGACCATTTTGCATTTTCCGGAGCCGACATTGGCTTTGGTTTAGGCGCATCCGCAACAGGAGCTTCGCGATAGACGATATCCTGCTCTTCATCGATCACGACTTTTCCATGTTGGGAAATCTTGTGTCGCACAGTGACGAAAACAAGTTCTCCGGCCCGACCGGACTTGGATACCACATTGGTGATCTCGCTGAGCCGGGTTGCTGGAAAGCCGACTTCAAGCACACCGTTGTTGATCAAGCGGCCACCCGCCCACATCCGTCTTGGCAGGACAACATCAGGCAAAAAGCTGCCTCTTTTGGGATGGCCGTCGGCTCCCAGGCCACTGCGTTTTACGAAGGGATTGAAGAACATCCAGTGCCAACCGCCAGGCAGTGGATCGCCCGCTCTTGGCTCTGTTTCCAGATCCAGCGTTCTTGCCAGCGCCACAACCAGATCCTCGGAAATCACTGCTGTGATCTCCTCGGTACGCCCGATAGCGTCAGTGTAATCGGGTTGCGATTGTGCGGTCTGATCAGTCTGCGGCATGTATCTGTGTCCTTGAAGCTCAATAAATGATGTGTTGGTCCGTCAGGCGGTGACGCTCGGATGGGTCAATGCCAAGCAATTCGCCATAGACCTAATCCTCGTGTTCACCGAGTTCCGATGTTTCCAGGTCAATGGCAGGTTCGACGCTGTTTGAGAACCGTGCAGAATCACTGACCGCCGAACGTTTTTGCCTATCACTCTCCTCACCATCGATAATGGCACCTCGGGCATGCATGTGTGCATCCGCAATGATATCGCTTGCGGGCCAGGATTTATAAGCCGGGACACCACGAGACTGCAACATCGCGGTGGTATGTGTCGGCTGCATGATGACAGACCAATTGCCGACAATCTCATCGAGCATGTGACAGTTCTGAAATCGTTGCTCACGGGTCGAAAATTGCAATTGTCCACAATGTCGGAGCGCATGACCAGGCGGTTTGTAAGTGCGACACCTTCAGGATGCTTCAGGTTCCCAGCTTGAACATGCCCCGTCAAAGGCCTTGGAAAAAATGGGTGCGTTAGCTGGACATTCGCGATAGTCGGGCGAAAAGCCCAGCCGCCGCACTTTCTCCGACTACCATCACCTGGCTTGGGATAGATTTCGATAGTTCGGGAGTCATGCCCTAGAATCATATCCGACAGATTGAATGCGATCACAAACGGAACGCCGCACCCATATTCGTCGCCGTAACGGAGTGTATCAGGGGACACAACCGCCCAACTCCGAGCGCTACGAACACGTATGTTTTCCTGCCTTGTGCAATCCCCTACCCCCTTGAACACTCACCCTGTCATCAATCTTTCTGTCAAGCCCATCCAAATCCAGATGATCAGTGTGCGGCAACTGCCCCGGTGTAGCAATTTTGTCGACCTTGTAAGCATGGCGGAACCCTGCCGAATATCCCAAGTGCCTCGCAGACCGCGTTCTGGTCGCTGTATTGCGACCAAGCTCCGTCATCCGGCAAGGCTGCGAATGCCGATCTCCCTGGCTCTGGAACCTACGCTTGATCCGTGCGTTGAACCCACATCATCAGCGCGCGTTTGACTTGGAATTCACTGCGAAAATGATCAAGAGGAGAAGTTTATGACCATGAACACATTGCACGACGTTTATCACGACCAGCTTCAAGACCTTCATAGCGCATGCGCCCAATCTCTCGATATCACGACAAAGCTTGGCCGCGCTGCCAATGACAAGGAACTCAGTGAGGCTTTGATTGCCGGATCCCAAGGCATCAGTGAAGGGCTCGACACGCTCAAATCCATTTGCGCAGAGCATGACATCAATCCTACTGGTGAACACTGTAAAGGCATGGAAGGGTTAGTTGCCGAAGCCAAGGCGCATGTTCTTGACGGCGAGTTTGGCGATGATGACGTTCGCGATGCCATGATCATCACCCAATACCAACGCATGGTCCACTATGCTCTGGCTGGCTACGGGTGCCTCGTAGCATTTGCAAACCGCATTGGGAAAAACGAGGAAGCCGCAAAACTCCAACAGCTGCTCGACCACACCTATGACGGTGATCGGCGGATGACGCAAATTGCCACAAACGGCGGCGTCAACAAATCCGCTGTTTGAATCAGGCTTCCGGGCTCATTCCCATATGGCCGGGAATTGTTACCGCGGGGCAGATACCAATTTGAGGAGGCATGACCATTACTACGAAAAAAAAAGAGAACCCCAAGGACCAGTTCCGCAACACTGAGTTCTCCCCTGAGCAAGACCCGCCAACCCTGCGAGGACCATTTTGGTGGTGGCGAACAGGCTTGGCGGTCTTCGCACTCTGTATTTTGGGCGTACTGATCCTGCGGCTGGCTTAGACCGGTTCGCGAATTGCCGATGTCAAAATAAAGTACCGCACTGCTCTTCCGGCGATCATGAAGTGCACCCCGTTTCTGGGCCAGCGGGAGCTGGAATTTTCCAGCAAAGTAAAACTGGATTACCGTGCTGTCGAAAATAACTGCTTCATCAATCGACCGAAGTTGAGATTTTGTCTTGGGTTTTGGTGTCGAAATCTGATGCGTCATGGCGTTCGTGAAGCTGCTCGTTCAATGGGCCGCGCGTACGGTTTACAATCCGGCCACGTTGAACCGCAGGCCGGGCAAGTATGTCCTCTGCCCAACGACGTAGATTTGAGTAGCTTTCAACATCAAGAAATTCTCCGGCATCGTAATTTTCGCCGAGAACCAGCAGGCCATACCAAGGCCAAATCAGCATGTCGGCGATGGTGTAGTCATCACCGCCCAGGTAGCGATGATTTGCCAATTCACGGTCCAACACATCCATCTGCCGTTTTATTTCCATAGTGAAACGGTTGATCGGATATTCAAGTTTTTCAGGTGCATAGGTGTAAAAATGCCCGAAACCGCCACCAAGATATGGGGCGGAACCTTGAAGCCAGAACACCCAATTCAAAGTTTCGGTGCGTTTACCTGCTTCTGCGGGCAAGAAGGCACTGAACTTCTCTGCGAGATAAAGGAGGATCGAACCGCTCTCGAATACGCGGATACCGGTATCTCGATCCATCAAAGCTGGAATTTTTGAATTCGGGTTCAAGGCTACAAACCCCGAAGAAAACTGTTCGCCATCGCGAATGTTGATCAGATGTGCGTCATATTCTGCGCCGGTCATGCCAAGTGCGAGTAGCTCTTCAAGCATGATGGTGACCTTTTGCCCATTCGCTGTACCCATAGAGTAAAGCTGAAGCGGGTGACGTCCGACGGGAAGTTCTGCGTCGAAGGTTGCACCAGCGATGGGTCGATTGACCTTGCCCCAATCGCCACCACTTTCAGCATCCCATGTCCAGACCTTTGGGGGGACGTAGCCAGTCATAGTCTTTGTTCCCTATTTAATGCATGCTTCCATAAACCTGCTGCGAGTGAGTAAGGGAGAGTTTGCATGGTTGACTTAGCAACGCCTGCGAACCTCCGCCGGCGGTGTGCCGTGAAAGGCATTTCTCAGCAAAATTCCAAGCCCAGAAGACTCTAATTCGCGTGGGTTCCAGTATGGATTGGCAAGGACCTGTTCGACGACACGTTCAATGCAATTTTCGGGCATACCAAGACTGGCAACAGACATAGTCGCGCCGAGTCGGCTCGCACTTTCGTACAATGCATACGGCGCATCCTCCTCCTCAATGGCAGAGGTTATAGCGGCAACAGCTTCCGGCGCCGCAGACGCATTATAGTATAATGCATGCGGCAATATCGCGGTGTGAAGTTCCGCGTGCGGCAAGTCGAACATTCCGCCGAGCGTGTGGCACAATTTATGGTGCAGGGCCATTCCCACAGAACCCAGACACACGCCGCAAAGCCACGCGCCATACAACATCTGGCTTCGCGCGCCGACATCGAAGGGATCTTGTTTAATTCTGGGCAGGGAACGATATATCGAACCGATACCCTTCTCCGCCAATAGCGAAATCACCGGATTTGACTCGCGAGCATACAACGCCTCCACGGCGTGGGCCATGGCGTTGAAACCGCTCGTAACCGATATCGAAACCGGCAAGGTTAGGGTCATATCTACATCGTAAAGCACCGAATTGGGCAATATTCTGGGATCAGAACGGGTGACTTTCTTCCCATCCTCAGTTTCACCGAGAATCGGCGTAACCTCCGAACCCGCATAGGTAGTCGGCACAGCGATATGTGGCAACGAAGTACGTATTGATATTGCTTTGCCAAGGCCGATCGTTGATCCGCCGCCTACCGATATGACTCCATCAACCCCTAGGTTCTTCACAACATCCAGTGCCTCACGGGTAACTGAAAGAGGTGTGTGCATCCGAGCGCCAGAAAACACCCCGACCGAACGGCCCGATAGCATTCCGGCAATTTCTTCTGCTTGCCCTTTCTGCTGAGGCGTCGCAATAATCAGAGCCCGCTTGATGGCAAAATGATCAATCTCCCCCGGCAGTTTCGAGATTGTTCCTGAACCAAATACAACCCGAGCCGGGTTTGCCTTGTAGACGAAATCACGCATATCGTTCCTAGTCCGAAAGTAAACTCAATAGAAGCTGCCGATACCGACCGGCATTTACTTCAACAGAATGATCCGCCGCGTAGCCGCATTGCGGAATATGTTTCCTGTGACAAAGTTTGTCTTCGCTGCACAGTTTGCGAGTTATGGCTTGACCATCACAAAATCAAAATGTGAACGCCATTCGGTATCACCATTTACCCGGTCGAATGGAGCGACAAGTGTATTCTTGACGCCGAATACAGCATCCGAGCTGATGTATGGATCGTCACCCACAAAGGTGTGTGTGACGATTTCCTCATATCCTGGTGCGGAAACCAGAAAATGCATATGTGCGGGCCTATATGGATGCCGGTCGAGCGCGGCGAGCAGCTTTCCGACCGGTCCGTCATCGGGGATTGGATAGCTCACCGGCTTGATGCCCAGAAAGGCATAGTGCCCACCTTCATCGGTTACGAACCGGCCCCTATTATTCCATTTCGGCTGGGTATCGGGTTGTTGTACATCATAAAAACCATCAGCATTGTCCGACCACACATCGATGGTGGCACCTTTGATCCCTTTGCCGTTGATATCAATCACTGCGCCTTCGAAGAGGCAGGATTCGCCCTTGCCATCGAGGGAAATATTATCTCCCATTTTCCGTAAGGGCGCGTTCTTAACATAAAATGGCCCACGAACAGTGTTTTCCGTCGCACCTGCTTCTCTGCGGTTGTTCATTGAATCGACAAGCATGGATAATCCGAAAACATCAGAAAGCAGGATGAACTCTTGCCGCTCCTCCGAGCAAATCTGTCCGGATTTGGTCAGGAAATTAATCGCCATCTCCCATTCCGCCTGGGTCAGCTCGACGTCCTTTGCAAACGCATGCAGATGACTGACGAGCGACGTCATGACGGACCTGAGCCGCGCATCAATCTCGCTCCCCATGCGGCTATTGACCACCTCAACGGAGGCTTCTTCCGAAAAGTATCCCATCATGAAAACACCAACTTTTCTTTTGCTTTCCACCTCGGCTCCGGATTGGTCGCAACCAATCTTCGAATTGGCGAAGACCCGTTTCCGGTAATCTGCTTGCATTGGCATACGGCGCAAACATTCAATGGTCCCGTTTCGCCATGTGTGACGAGCCTACAACTTTGTCAGGATGCCGCCATTCATCTCAAGTACTTGGCCCGAATAGAAAGAACCTGCTTCAGATGCGATGAATACGACAGGCGGTCCGAGCTCCTCAGGTTTAGCCCAACGACCAACAGGGATCATGCTGTCAACAAGGCTTTTGAAATCTTCCTGACTAGCCAGATCCTGAGACATTTCGGTGACAAAGAATCCCGGCGCTACAATATTGCTGGTTATGCCATACGGTCCCAGTTCCATTGCAAGCGCACGATTCATCGCAGTCAGCGCGCCTTTTGCCGCCGCATAAGGAGCCATAGGCATCATGATCGCATCGACCGCAAGCGATCCGGTGATCACGATACGGCCCCACCCTTTCTTTTTCATCGCTGGAGTAACAGCGCGGATCTGGTTCATTGCACCGAAATAGTGCACCTCCATCAGCGCGCGGATTTCCTCGTCGCTGTACTGGTCCAAGTCCTTTCGGTTCTGAAATCCGGCATTGCTGACGAGAATATCGATCTCCCCAACAGACTTGGCGATACCCGAAAGCACTTCCTTGGTTTTTGCAGCGTCCGTTACGTCATACTGCGCGGCGGTACCCTTAAGTCCCCGCGATTTTAGATCTTCGACTTTTTCTGCCAGTAGGTCCGCATCCAGGTCATTCAACACGACATGCGCACCAGCCTCGGCAAGTGCACTTGCTATCCCCCACCCAAGACCGCGTCCTGAACCGGTAACAAGGGCGACCTTTCCGTCGATTCCAAACCATTCCTGTAACATGCATCATTCCTTCTTATCTTTCTCGCCAACTTTTTGTATATTTTATGAAATATCTATCGGACCTCATAATACATCTTATTAGATGTTATCTTTATACTTTTCAGAAAGGTCCTTATCTACTTCATTATCACTTCCATTGATTATGATGATATAAATTCTATAAAGTGCAAAAATCAAAATCATAAATCCAGCAACAGGTATAGTAGACCAAAATACCCATCTAGGTATCCAAAGCAGTCCACTGTATTGCTCAACACCAAAAGCGAACGTAATGCCTGAATAAAACATTATCAGACCAAACAAGAAAACGAACAATTCGCTTATTATTCTTACAATAACTCTCAGTTTTCCCGTTACAACATCAACCAATCCGCTTGCCCTGAAAATGGTTGCATCAAGAACAGCTAGGCCGATAGTCAAATAGATCATCCAGGCAAAGCAAAGCTCTACAACTTCGTCCCAACCCGCATAGTGAATGACAGGAAATTTACGCAGAATAATCGACATCATGATCAGAACCAGCATGGTTACGAAACACAACGTGGCTGGGATTCGCACCATATTAAACAGAAGGGCTCGAGCATTGTTTTTCATAGGTTGCACTCCCAGTTCAGAAGCCGAACAAACGCGGCAAGAAGAGCGATACCGCAGGTACATAAGTGACGATAATGAGTGTCAGCATCAGAGCGATGAGATATAACCAGTTCTCCCGGACGACGGTCCAGACCGAAACCTTGCTGATCTCCGCAACTACGAACAGGATAATTCCGACCGGCGGCGTTACCAGGCCAATCAGAATGTTCAAAACGAACATCACTCCGAAATGGACCGGATCCATTCCGATAGCCTGGGTCATCGGCAAGAGCATAGGACCAGCGATGATGATCAGAGCAAGACCTTCAACGAACATCCCGAAAAAGAGCAGGACCAGATTTATGATCAGCAAAATCAGCCACGGTGTGTCGGAGAGAGCCAGTGCCCACGATACCAGTTCGCGCGGAACTTGTTGCTGAATAAGCACCCAGCCAAAAGCGTTTGCCGCAGCGACGATAAAAGTAAGCTGCGCGGTCTGGCGGGCACTCTCCCAAAATACCTTAGGCAAATCGCGCCACTGCATGCCCCGGTAGAAGTAAATTCCCACGATCAGTGCGTAAATACTGGCAATTGTCGCCGCCTCAGTTGGGGTGGCGATGCCGGTTATGATTGAACCAACGACCAGCACTGGCATGATGATAGCCGGGGTCGCGTAAAATATGGTGCTGACACATTCGCGGAATGGAGGCCTGTTTTCCGAAACCGGCAGATTCTGGACGCGGGCGAAATATGCGACAGAAACCATCAAGACGGCCCCCATCAGCAAACCAGGAAGAATTCCGGCAAGAAACAGGGCGCTAACCGATACGCCAGCCATACTCCCGAAGACCACAAACGGGACGCTGGGTGGAATGATTGCACCAATCGGGGCGGATGACGCTGTAATAGCCGCTGCAAAACCCGGCTTATAACCGCGCTTGATCATCTCACGAATTTCAATACGCCCCAATCCGGCCGCATCAGCGACCGCCGAACCAGACATGCCTGAGAAGATCATGCTGCCGACAACATTGACCTGACCCAACCCGCCACGGGTCCGACCGACCAACAGGTTCGCCACTTTGTAAATGGCATCGGTCGTTGCCCCAGCATTCATCAAATTGGCGGCCAAGATAAAGAATGGCACGGCCAACAATGTAAACGATCCGGAAATGGCATACATGCGGCTGGGCAACATGACGAGCATGTCCAGTCCACCAACCAGGAACATAATCGCCGCCGTGGTAACACCGATCGAAACCGCAATCGGAATCCCCACCAACAACAAGGTGAGGAGTAGAAGAAAAGTGAGAAACAGAACCAAGCCATCTACTCCAAGATAAGACCCATACACGATGAATTACCCCGGCTTGCCACTTAATGAGCGAGCCGAGGCAATTGGGCTTCTTCAGTTATTTCCTGGCTGAATCGACCAGCGCTATGAATTCATCCATTGCGCCTTGTCCGCCAGCAGCACCGTCAACATACTCGTAAGTCTCTTTCATCAGAGCCCTAAACGGCGCGGGGTCAGGCTCCGTGATCTTGATGCCAGCTTCCTTGAATATGCCCAGCACCTCTTTATCCAGCGCCTTTACTGCTTCATGAGCAATCGCACCGGCCTTGTCGGCCTCCTCTTGGAAAATTGCTTTCTGTTCATCGGTTAACTCGTTCCAGGAAGCATTGTTCGCAATGAGGATCGCCGTTGTATAGGCGTGGTTGGTGAGAGCGAAATGGTCGATCACCTCATGGAACTTCACGTCATAAGTGATGTTAATGGGGTTGTCCTGCCCATCGATGGCCTTGGTCGCCAGCCCCATATACACTTCTTGAAAGTTCATGGTGACGACATTGGCGCCCAGCGAACGGAACAGTGTTTGCAACATCGGATCGTTGGTCACCCGCATCTTCATACCATTCAGATCGTCCGGGGAATTAATCGGCCGCAATGCATTTGACATCTGCCGGAAACCCCACTCGAAGGGCGCGATATAGGTGAAGCCAGAATCCGCAACTTCCTTTTCCCACCAGGCTTTACCAGGCCCAGTCATGAAGCTTCTTACATGGTCGTACCCGTCGAAAACATAGGGCGCACGGTGAAGAAGAACCCGCGGATTGATCGTTTGGAGCTGGTGCGCTGAAACCAGCGCCAAATCTACAGCACCCCGTTGAAGCTGCTCCATTTGCTCCTGGGACGTACCGAGCGCACTATTGGGAAAGAGCTCAAGCGTAACCTCCCCATTGGTCCGCTCTTTGATCCGCTCTGCCATCGCTTTATAGGCGTCATGGTTTGGATGCTTATCCGAGCTGACGTCGGTCAAACGCAGAACGGTTTTTGCCTCGACTGCCTGTGGTCCCAACAATAAGGCACCTGCAACTGCCCCCGTAAGCACCAGCGCTCGAAAAGGGTTCTTGAACGTGGATTGGATAGACATACTCATTTTATTCCTCCCAGTTTCCTCGAATTTCGCATACAAAGTTTCACAAAATTCATGCATGCGATATAGTTCTTATATGCGAATATTTCGCCGTGTTGTCAATTTTTAATTTTCCCCTCCGCGAATTTTTGTGCATGCCTTTGTCTTTGGTCATGAATATGAACAAAACTTCCACCAAACAATTTCTGGAAGCCTGTTCGTTTTCCGTTATTCAAGATCCTGTAGCACCAGCTCCGCCCCGCGCTCTGCAACCATTACCGTAGGCGCATTAGCGTTCGCCACAGTGCAGCAAGGAATCACAGACGCATCGATTACCCGCAGATTGGACACACCCCGGACACGCAATTGCGGATCAACCGCACAGCTAGCATCGGAGCCCATAGCAGCGGTTCCCACAATGTGTCCGCTTGGAATACCGGTCCGCAGTGCAAAATCTACAATCTCGTCATCGGTTTGCACTTCATTGCCAGGGTTCACTTCTTCAACAAACCATTTTGCGAATGCCGGAGCGGCAAAGATATTGCGCGCTACCCGGAATGCTCTCGCAAGCACCTTCCGGTCCTCTTCCTTAGACAGGAAGTTCGAGACGATAGCTGGTGCATCCATTGGATCCGCCGTACGTGCATACACTTGACCAACGCTTTCAGGAAATGAACCCCATACGCCGACCGTCATACCCGGCTTGCGCTCCAACTTGGCAGGCCTATCATAACTTCCTGGCGCAAAAGTCAGTTGCGCGTCAGGGCAAGACAACCCTTCTCGCGTACGTATCAACGCTGCAGCAGACCCCGGAGAATTGACAAGAAGGCCGCGACCGGCAACCACATAGGCAAATATCTCTTTGAGCAGAGCTGCTCCACGGCTTGTTTCATTCATTGTCCGCACACCCGCGAGCCGTGCGCTCATTCGCGCAATTAGGTGATCACGCAGATTTTGACCAACCGCCGGATTGGCGGCTACCACGGAAATGCCGAGTTTACGCAAATCGTCTGGTTTCCCCACACCCGAGAGCTGCAGAATATGGGGGGTACGGAAAGCGCCGCCGGAAAGGATCACCTCACGGCGAACCTTTACCTGCATGATCTTGTCTCCTTGACGAAACTCCGCACCGACAGCTTTTGTCCCTTCAAAAAGAATACGCTGGACCTGCGCATTGGTTATTACAGAAAGATTGTCTCGCTTCCGCGCCCGACGAAGATAGCTTTGCCCAGGATTGGACCTAAAACGACCGCTGCGATTCTGTTGGAACAACGCCGCTCCCTCTCGGAGAGTGCCGTTCATATCTTCATGGACCGGAATGCCACATTGCGCCGACGCAGCCAGGAAAGCTTCTGTTAGAACATGAGGTTCGTCAGGCAAAAGAACTGGTAGCGGCCCATCCCGACCCCGTTGTCCATCTGTATTTCCCTTGTAATTTTCGGCCTTGCGATAAAGCCGCTCGGCTTCCCGCCAAGTCCACCCCTCACAGCCAAGTTTTTCCCAGTACTCGTGCTCTGTCGGGTCGGTGCGCACATGCACCATAGCATTGATCGAACCGGTGCCGCCCAGCACCCGCCCCTGAGGATAAGGAAACCGCCGACCACCAACACGGCGGTCTGGTTCAGTTTCAAGCGCCCAGTTCAGCACCGGATTCCTCTGCAGGAAGAACGAAGCGGCAGGAATATGGATAAAGGGATGCCAGTCTTTAGGACCGGCCTCGATAACGACAACCTTGAGCTTACCCGATTCCGTCAGCCTGTCCGCAACAACCGAACCGGCAGAACCCGCACCAACAATACAATAATCCGCTTCAATACTATCCGTCATTTCAATCTTTCGTTTTCTTCATCGCCCCCAACTGGGGTGACGGATTCCCTGACATCCATTGGAAATGGCAGGGTACCCGGTCTCCACAGTTGCGGCCGCTGCATGGTGTGGATCCGAGGAGACCCGAGAGACTGGTGTTGTGGAGCACTCCAGTCAGACGTTACATTATATTACATCATCTCCACATATTAGAACAATTTGTCAATTCCGCAAACTTTTTCTATGTTTCGATCCCGCATGAAGAGAAAGATCCTGGATCGAAATATTTTCAGCCGGGAACCACCTCACTTGACAAAACACCCAGATCACTACATTTTTATATCAGTGAATTTGTTCTATATACAGAACATAATGCAAAATTGGAAATGGCTACGCCGTGCAACGGGCTCAACCCCGCAAGCTAACTGGCAGCGCAAAAACTGTCTGGAATATTTGCGATGGTGGCGGATGTCCGATGAAGACCTTTGTTTCACCGCCCATTGATTGTTTCAGGCAACGATAATCGGGAGAAGCCAATCATGATTGAAAAAACTACGTCCTATGAACTGGGCGTGCACACCTGCGGATTCATCTGGAACTGGCAGGCTATTGAAGCGGTACAGGAGCTTATCGAGGCCGGGATCAACCGGTTTTCACTTTGTGCACAGCCACCCCACGTTGATGTGCGGAGAATTACGGAGGATCAGAAAACCGAACTGCGCAACGCGGTCACCAATGCCAATGGTGAAATCAGCGCTCTCGATTTTCCGAGCATCGACATCAATCTCTGCAGCGCCAACCCTGATGCGGTGAGATATTCTATCGAACAACACCTCATGCTGATTAACACAGCAGCCGACCTGCAATGCCGATGGGCAGCAACATTACCCGGGCGCCGACACGGCCTTCTTCCCCCTCCCGACGACCGCCTGCATGACGTCATGCGCCGTTCATTCGACCAACTTTCGCTAGAAGCCAGCCGCAAAGGTGTGCGCCTGCTAGTGGAAAATCATCCCCTAAGCCTTCTGCCAAAAGGCAGCGACATAGCCAGCTTCATCCGGCAGCAGCGCTATGACAATATCGACATTGTTTACGATATCACCAACGCGTTATTCATTGACGAGGATCCAGACGAAGGACTGCGATCCTGCAGCGATTATTTGGTCGCCGTCCATCTGTCAGACACGCCTGCTGGCCAATGGCGACATGATCGGGTTGGTACCGGATCTGTGGATTTTGATTCCGTTCTTAAAACCTTGTGCGAGATAAATTTTTCGGGTCAGGCCATCCTCGAGATCATATCCACAAACGCGCTGCCGGAAATACTGGAATCCCGCGCCTTTCTATCGGAGCGCGGATGGAATTTCCGTTGATATATAAAACCATGAAAATGTTCAGGGCTAAGCAAAATGGCTCGAAGATAAGTCGCGAATATAATTCTATTTGCGCAAATTTGAACGTGTATCTACCAAAAAACTCTTAGGAACACCGCAATGAAAGCTGAAAGCAAGACCGTAACATTTGATACTATCACTACCCACTACTTAGAAGCGGGCAAAGGACCGACCGTATTGCTTCTGCATGGCGGTGAATTTGGTGCAGCAGCAGAACTCAGCTGGGAATTTACAATTGATCACCTGAGCCGATCCTATCGCGTTATCGCACCTGACTGGCTGGGCTATGGCGGCACGGACAAAATATATGACTTTACCCGCGGCGGCAGACGGCGCATTGAACACATGGCCAGTTTCATTCGTCACATGGGCATTGGTGGCAGCCATATAGTCGGCCACTCAATGGGCGGAACTATACTGGCTCAGATCATTTCCACTGAAGCGGAACTGTTTCAGGCTCGCTCTGCCACCCTGATTTCCGGTGGCGGCGTAGTCCCCGACAACGCGGCACGCCAGACTCTGATGGATTATGACTGCACCCGAGAATCCATGCGAGAAGTTCTGAAAGTACTTTTCTACGACCCCAAATGGTCGCAGAACGAAGAATATCTGGAACGCAGGCTAAAACTGAGCCTTGTACCCGGAGCTTGGGAATGCACCGCAGCAGCCCGTTTCAAGAATCCAACTCTTCCAGAGCGCAGCCAATTTGGCCATGAAGACAAGAATCCTTATGAGAAAATATCCATACCAACTCTTGTGATTGCCGGCGCTAACGACCCCTTGCGCGAAAAGGGTTACGCCAATGAAATGGCAAAGCGAATTCCCGATAATGAACTGCATATACTCGAACAATGCAGTCATTGCGCGCAGATAGAAAAACCGCAGGAAGTACTTCCCCTAATGACTGATTTTCTTTCAAGAGCCCAGAACAAAACTACAAATGCACGGTAATCTCAAACAGAATCGACACCTAATGCCAGAGGCAAATCTTTATTTTGAATATACGTCGGATCCACCTGGTAGAGACAGTAGCTCAGGAGTGGCCGCGACCATGGCTTCCAATCCGGCGGCATAATCGCAAAGGCGCCGCAATGTTTTTGTCGTTGTCTGTTTAGCGGCATTTACACCATCATCGATGCCTATCGCAGCGATTGCATTGCCAGATGCATCGAGGACAGGAATAGCCAATTTGCCCTGAACATTATCGAAATCTGTCGTCGCTGAGAAATACCCGACTTCCCGAATCTTGCCAAGCAAGCCAAGGTCCAATTCTACACTGGTCTGTTCGGCATAGGCACCTTGCTCTGCAGATGGCAAATTAGCCAGAATTGAAAGACCCGATGCAGAAAGATGCAGCGGATCAATAGCACCAATTTGTGCGCCTTCCAGCGCCATTTCGCTGCTGCCAAAAGCAATCTCCGCGCGTAATCTTTTCCACCCGAGGCGAAGATCGAGACTGACAACCGCTTGCATTTCCGATGCAGCCTCACGCAATAACGCTGTTGCGGCTTTGCGAAGCGGGATTGCAGCGAAACTCATTCTAATAAGGTGGTGAAGCGAAGGTCCAGCCTGAAAATACTTGGAATAAGGAACTCTTTCCACATAGCCGGTATATTCGAGAGTTCGCAATGCCCTGTGCGTCTGCCCCGCAGGCAAATCAAGCATGTTGCATATTTCAGACGAACTGATGGCTGCTTGCGCTGTGCCGAAACAGCGAAGGACGTCAAATATTGGACCTGATGAGCGACTCAAAATAAATCTCTATCTAATAAAGGACCTATCGGACGCAGGGTAATGGGCATTGAGCACCCGGGTCTCCGCATTCAAACGGTCCATGATTTTACCCATAGGCTCAAGGAGAGCCATGAGTTTATCCATTGGAAACTGTTCCGCCTGTCCGCCAATGGCAATTGCACCAAGCGATTGCTTACTACTATCTAGCACCGGAAACGCAACAGCATTTCCGGTCGGCATATTATCCCGAAACCCTAAAGCGTAGCCCGCACGACGAATGCGCTGTACTTCTTTACGCAAAAGCTCTGGCTCAGTAATTGTCGTTGGTGTGATCGACTGCAGTGGTGAATTGTGCGCGATATATTGGTCTATCCGATGATCGGACATGAATGCAAGTACCGCTCGCGAGCCGGGACCAGCATGAAGCGGAATGGGTTTTCCGTACATTACGCGTGTCACGATCGGATTTCGCCCTTCGATGCCTTCTACAACAATAGTATAATTGCCGTCCAGCACCGATAACGTGACCGTTTCTCCGGTAAGATCATGTATTTCACGCATATATTGCATGCAAATATTCTTCAGATCCAACGCATCGGGAACTGTGGCTGGAAACTCGAAGCCGGCGGTTCCCAGGTGATAACGCTTGCTTTCAGGATTACGATTGACAAAACCCTCTTCCATCAGGGTCTGCAATGCTCTGAATGCAAGGTTCTTTGAAATTTCCAGCGCTTTGCTTACTTCCGTTACCCCAACCGAGCGGTCCGAGTTGGCTACGACAAAATCCAGAATTTTTAAAACCCGAAGAGTGGACTTATTCAAATAGTCCAAATTCTGCTCGCGTTCTATAATTTGGCGCGCCATTCATATTCTCCATTAGCCGGACTCCTCTTACGGAATAATTTGGTCGTTGTGAAGTACTACCTTATATAGAATTCAACAGGTGTGCTGTTTGCCAAGGTTGAAACGCAACCAAAATACAGAAGGCCTGCAAAAATTCAGAATCCGTCCGTTTGTCGTCCGTGAGGAACGCTGTGGGTCCAGCGACATCCTTCACTCGTGCTTTGCCCTGCTTCTTGGTCGCAGTCCGCACACTGCCTTATTTGTTACAAAATTGCTCGGAAGGAACTAGATCGGGAACGGTCCCTCGAAACACCGGGCGCTACCGTAAAGCAAGCTCTGACGTTCTACGGACAGGCAGTGAAACCTGTCGACAACCTCATCAAATGCAGAAGAATTTCAATTTCGACCACTACTTTCCCGCAGTCAGAGCAGCCAGGGCTTAATACGGTTGTTCCACGTTACCAACGACGGCTGATGAACGGCGCACTCTTGTCCCATGTCCAATGACAATCAACATAGATTTTCGGGGCGCCTGCTTGTGCCGCGACTTGTTTCAGGCGCGAATGGTATAGCGCTTCCCACCTCGCACAGAAATGAAAATCTAGCAGGCAAGCTTCTCGAGAAACCGCTTCGCATTTTCAGCAACGCGAACCGCGCGTTCATTTGGCGACAAATGTGCGTCCGCCTTTACCGGCACCTCAAATGCAATCGGCACATTGTCCGGGATCAACTCCATAAGCTCGGCGTTCGGAAGCACGCCATCACCAATATGCATTCGTTTGGTCCGCGCTTCATCGCGCAGTTTCTCAAATGGAGGTATCTCGGCCAAGCCGTCACAGATTTGAAAGTGAACGAAATGGACTGGATCAATTTCCGCCAGATCTGATGCTGTGTAACCACCACGCGCCAGATGAAACGCGTCGATAACAAGACCTACATTTTGGGCATTTACCGCGCGTACAAGGTCATGAGCTTCCTCGAGAGTTGCAATATCCCGGTAGCGCATGAACTCCACACCGACCTTGATGCCAAATGCAGCAGCGCGTTCCGCGAGAAAGGCCAGATTCTCTGTATGTTTTCCGGTTGCCGATCGATCACCTTCGCGGGTAATTTCATTTCCAATGCAAGAAACGTGATTGGCACCTAACTGCACGGCGATCTCAAGATAGGGATCAATTTCTTCTTCGGGAAGATTTGGAGTGAGAACGAAGGCCTCGCAATCCAAAACACCGACATTGAACTTTTCACATGCATCCAAAATTTTCTGGAGTTGATCTGCATTGCCAATGACAGGATAATCCAGCGGACCATCGCGTGCTGAACGTGCAAACAATCCAACGCGTCCAAATCCGGCCTTACCGGCAGCCTCGATAAATTCCTCAGGTCGCACTTCCGACATTGTGAGAAATCCAAGCGAACAATCGCTCAATTTATACATGGTTCAGTGGCCCTCTGACCTATCCCGAAAACGCCGACCCCATCCAAAAAGACGAGGCCGGCAGACAGTCACGGCATTGCAGTTTCGGGCTGGTCGAGCGTCATTTTAATGCCATCCATGGCAAGAACGTACCCGTTCGCTCCGAAAGCACAAATCACGCCGGTAGCCTTGGGACGGATATAGGCAAGTTTCCGGTATTCTTCATAAGCTTCGGTATTGGCCATATGCAACTCTATATAGGGACAGGTTGCGATAAGCAGGGCGTCATACAGAGCAACAGAGGTGTGGGTCAAACCGGCAGGATTAATGATAATGCCCGCAATTTTGTCGCGAGTTTCATGGATCCAGGTGATCAGCTCACCCTCATAATTAGATTGACGCCAATCGACGTCAAATCCAAGTTCTTCGCCGCGTTTGCGTACCATCTTCTCGATATCAGCCAACGTCGTGCGACCATAGACTTCCGGGCGCCTTACGCCCAGCATGTTCATGTTTGGCCCGTTCAAGTAAAGCAATGTGCGTTTGGACAAATTCTTACTCCTTTGCTTCGAAATGATATATCTTTTGAAATTCGCCGAACCATGAACCCGGCTGGCTGATCAAGAGGCCACCATTGGCAGGGTTTTCAGACGGACGCTCTGAATTCGCCAACCATCAGGTTTTCGAACAAATTCGGAACGGCAATCGGTGATGACCGAAACGCGCCCCGGGCCGTCTCGCCAGTCGGTAATAAGCATGGTCGAACGACCAACCGCATGGTCATCATGGTCGCCCTTGAAAAGAACGATATCCGAGTTCTGGTGTCGTACCAGGCCGCGGAAAATTTTACGGCGTCCGATCATCAATTCATGCAAGGCATCGCGCCCTTCGGTAGCCCCTGCCGGCGTTTCGAGCCCGCCGACAGATGCCGGACTTGGATTGAGCCGTTCAAAACAACCGTTTTCTGAAAACAACCCTGCCCATTCCTCAGCATTGCCGTCATTGATATAATGGCAATACAGGTTCATAAGCCTAATGATCTGACGCTCATCCTCGAGACTGAGTATCTTGTCGGTCATGACGTTTCCTCAAAAAAAGAGTTGATTTAGTTGCCGCAGACAGGGAAGAGATCACACTGCTCCAGGACAATCGGGTAAGTACCAAGTGCACCAGTTTATTGATTGAAACGGACACATATGAGATTTATTTCGAATGGAGGAAATTGCTTCCCCGCATCATTTCCATGCGACCACCGTCTAAGTTTCCACTCAACCGGTCAGATTAATAATTTTGCCCACCCAGTTTTCTTGCACTTTGACCTCAAATGACAAATCTTCCGTCAAATTGCCGGAATTAGATTTTATGAACAAATTCTCATGAGAGAATATATTTAGCAGCCGCTCATTACCCATGATGTTGCCGTTCAACATCCACAATAAATTCCGCTTACCGACTTACCGCAATCATTCAGTGGAATCGGCATTTCCTTGCAGCCACCGTTTTCCACGCGCGTACAAGGCCTCGACCTCTGGCCCGTGGAGACCGGGCATGTCCAGCTTGACGTCATAGCCAATACTTTGCTGGAGATAGGCCAGATGACGATAACCTTCCGGAAATTTTTGCAGCACGGCCTCGTCGAGTTGCAATTCGCCGCTGGGACTTACCACATCAATACGATCTTTCTCGTATATAGGCTGGCGCAGAACCAAGCCCCATCGATCGTCTCGCTTTTCCAGGAAATCGTAGAAACGTCCAGTGCATACGACATCACATGACACACCCGCGACTTTGGCACGCTGATTGATCGTCATTTTAGTTTGCGAAATTGCTCGATTACCCGCAAGATCTATAGAGATCCCTCCCAGAAAATGCAGTATTCGAACACCGTCTTCGAACCCCGATTTGCTGACCGCGATAAACTCGTCAGCACTCCCCTGAAACCAGGTCGCCATCATCACACCGTCATCGTGCCACAATGTACGAAAGCGCTGCCAGTCACCAGCATCGCGCCACACCGCCCAGTTTTCCAAAAGCTCACGGATGACTAACTGATCGGCCCGATTATTCTGCATTATGCATTCTCCATATTCAATATTTATTCTATATACCGAACTAATTCACATTGTAAACCATTCTGCCTAAAATTTCTGGATAATATGATGCCGGATTCTGCGTTCCCGAATACAACTAGGTTGTCAAAATATACCGTGGACTTTGCTGGAAGCCGGGATTAGATTTGATGCGGTGATCCGTATTTGTGGTCGGCTGTCAACACATCTCATGATCAAAGCCGTAAACTCATTCAAACTGAGGTGAGCCGCTTGATCTGCTGATACATAAATTTTTTGAGGGATCAGAACATTGTGGACAGGAAAATCGAATTGAGTATGCAAATCGAAGATAACAAAAAAAGCGCAGGCGAGCCGGGCACAGTTAAATCGGCCACGCGAGTTCTTGATCTGTTTGAATTTCTGGGACGTTGGGACTCGGAGAAGACGCATACTGAGATTGCGGAAGAACTTAGAATTCCCAAAAGCAGCCTGACACAGCTTTTAAAGACTTTGGTGCAGCGCGAATACCTTACTTACGTTCCTGCCGCCAAGGGTTACGGCCTCGGTCCGGCGGTCGCCAAACTTGCTAAACACCTCCGCGATGGAAACGACATTGTCGCGGTAGCCGAAGGTGTTCTGCCATGGGTTATGTCAGAAACGGGAGAGTCTTGCGCTTTGAATTTCATCAAGGGTGACAAGTCTGAAGTGGTGGCCTGCGCCATAAGCCCACGCCGCTTACTCTATCATATGCGACTTGGCGATACCGCTCCTCTTTATGCAACATCAGGCGGCAAGGCGCTTTTGGCCTACCTTCCTCCGGAAATGCTGGAGGACTATCTCGGTCGCGTCGTGTTTGAAAAGATCACCTCTCAGACAATCGACAGCGTCCCTGCACTGGTAGCTGAACTGGAAAAGGTTAGGTCAGAAAAAGTGGCATTCGTTGTCGAGGAATTTACCACCGGAATTGCCGGTGTGGCTCGCCCCATACTAAGCACCACCGGCTTTCCTATTGCCTCATTAAATATAGCCATGCCGTTGGCACGATTCGACAATCGCATGCGCGAGAACTGCATTTCAACCCTTGGCAAGGCAGTTGCAAACATTCAGGAACGCCTGCACAAAGCCACCCGCTAGCCAGCGCCTAAATCCATTTCTGTTCAGACTGCTCTAGAAATTTTGCGAGCTGCTATATAAGCAAAGGTCAATATCGGCCCAAGTGTAATACCAGGCCCCGGATAGGTCCCCCCGGTCATCGATTGCATATCCAACCCGATTGCGTGCAGCCCTTCAAGCGGGTTGCCCTCAACATCCAGAACCCGGGTTTGTGCGTCGGTCACCAATCCGCGTGCAGATCCCAAATCCCCGGAATGGATTTTGATCGCAAAAAACGGAGCCTGCTTAATCGGTGCGAGGCAAGGGTTCGCAGGCAGCAGACCTGGATCGCCTAAAGCACGATTATAGGAGTTCGACCCCTTGCCGAAAACGTCAGTTCCCTGCGTGACCCCTTCATTGTGGGTTGCTATCGTATCAAGAAACGGTTCAACCGGAACACCTATCTTGCCCGCCAGTATTTCAAGGGAAGATGCTTTGATCAGATAGCCACTGCGCGCAAGTTTGTGGTTAAACATAAAAGACGGTCCCGGCCTGGCGCGTCCCAACCCATAACGGCGCAACCCTTTGGCATCGATAATAAGCCAGGCAGGGCTGTTCGCATCGGCATCGGCATTATCGTCGTACATCGAAAGGCCAAACCTATGGTATGAATCAGCCTCATTCGTAAAGCGGCAGCCGGCAGAATTGACCGCAATAACGCCAGGCTTCTGCCGATCCATCACAAGATGCGGAAACCGGTGATAGGGATCATCTGGCATGACAGAAACCGGCGCCATGGAAAGGCCCGAAAAATACCGCTCGGAACAATGCCCACCTGCCCTAACCCCGAGCCGGATTCCATCGCCAGTCGCACCCTCGGAACACATCGAATAATGCTCAAAGTTCTTCGATCTGCGAACCTGATCTACCATTTGAGGGTTGCGGGAAAAACCACCAGACGCAAAAACAATCGCCTGCCTTGCCGTTACCGAAATCTTTCCTCCCGGCGTCGCAAATTGAAGTCGACGTACACCGCCCTCACCCCCAGTTACCGATTCCAGCGAATGATCGAGATGCAAGTCAATCGCGAGCTCCCGAACACTGTAGATCAGATGCCCCATAAACGCATTACCATGCACCAGGCGCGTGCCACGGGGATAGTGGATCCTGTCCCGGAAATAGTTGAGCAGCAACTTAAGAGTATGAAACGCCGATTTCAGTGACCGATGCCCACTCAGCAGATGCAACAGGTCAGTGCGGTCCAACATCATTCCACCAAGCCACATATGGTCCGGCAATGGTCGGCGCAACCTTCCCAGATCGGCGGCACCGATCAGCCGCGCGTCGAACGGGTTTACATCCAACACACGACCTTCATCTGTCGCCCCCGGCTCCTCCTGATGATAATCTGGCGAATTGCGACGTACTTTGAAGGCCAGCGTGGAAATCTGTTCGAAAAAGGCTAACGCTTCCGGTCCCTTCGCCAGAAATGCGGCTCGAATGGACGGGTCTGCCCATTCGCCGATTACTGCGTCTAAATAGGTCGCGGCCGCCTCAGATGTATCGCTCATTCCAGCGTCTAATGCTTGCCGCGTAAGCGGAATCCAGACCGAACCGCCTGAGGCAGCAGTCGTGCCGCCGATGAGCGAAGTCTTTTCAAAGACTGCGGTATCGACCCCCAACGATTTGAGCGCAACCGCACATGCCAAGCCAGCAGCACCCGCACCGATTACCGCTACATCGGTCGATAGCTCGGCATAACCCATTACGTATATTCCCTGTCAGTAAGCTGCTGACCCGTATTTTTTCCAGAAGTCAAACGCTTTGCCAGACCTATTATGAAGCGCGGTCGTGCAACACATCTGGAGCCGCCGCGAACTTCTGAAAAGCCGGGCTCTTTTCAAACCGGTTCGCAAACCCCACAACCTGTTCGGCAAGCGCAACCAGTGGCGGCGCGGGATCTTCAATCGAAAGTGCAGCTTGCGCATCAAAGACAGGGTCAATGGTGTTGAATCCGACACCCAACGGGCTAGGCCAACCGCGCAACGCATGTACGATGGAACGCATCGCTGTAAGCGTTGTGCCAACCGCCTGCCACCCAGCGCTGCATACAATACAGCCAACCGGTCGGGTATCGAGATAAGGACGTTGATCCTCCCGCAAGTCTTCGGTGTAATCGAGGGCGTTTTTAAGCATGCCCGATATGCTGCCATGATAACTGGGTGAAGCGATGATCAGACCGTCGCAATTGCGAAGCGCTTCCACCATTGCATCCGCCTTGGGATCTGATGCCGTAGCGCCAGGCCTATACATGGGCAGGTCCAAATCTTCACCTACAAAAATGCGTGTTTCAGCACCCAATTTCCGTGCATGGGCAAGGCAGGCTTGAAGCGCTCTTTCACTGGTTGACGCAGCGCGCGGCGTACCACCAATACCTACAATCAACGGACGCGCTTGCGACTGGTAGCTCGAATTATCTATATACATTGTCTTCTCCAAAAATTCTGTTTGCTTCATGCAGCCAGAGCACGCCGCTCACGCATGCGAGGCATAACTTCGCGCGAAAACAGGGTCAGGCTATCAACCGTATCTTTGTGGGAAAGAAACCCGCCCTGCCCCATGAGCAAATAGTTACCTATTCCGCCGACTGCATCATCGAATTCCACTAACTGATCGAAGACTTCATCCGGAGTACCGGCAAACATCAGGCCGGCATCCACCATATCTTCGACGCTAGCGGTGGTGAGGCTGATTTGCTTGCCACTCTTTGTATAGAGCTTGCCGTGCGGACCTCCAGCAGCTTTGCCCTGTGCCTTTGCCCGCAATCCCTGCGCAACAGCTCGATAATCCACATAGCCGGGAGGGTTCGAGAAAGTCGGTGCCACAATTTGGCCAGACCGCACATAACCGGCAACCAATTCAGCTCGACGCATGGCTTCATCGTGATTGTCCGCCACAGCCATCATTGCAAGATAGGCAAACCTATTGAGTTCTGGTTGCGGACGCCCTTGCGCAACGTAGACTTCACGATACAGGTCGAAAAGTTGGCGAGCCTTCTCGCGACCAACAAGAAACGTCGCCAGTACATAGCCCTTTTCGGCAACGCTGCGTACACTCCCCGGACTGGTCGCTGTAAACCAGATTGGCGGCGCTGGCTGCTGAAGTGGTCGCGGCCATACATTTACATTTCTATAGGTGAAGAACTGACCTTCCCATGAAAATGGGCCGTCATGACTTGTGAGCGCTTTCTCGATCAGATCATGCGCTTCCCAGAAACGATCCATCATACGTATAGCTGAGGAATCGGCGGGCACGATTTCATATGGCACGCCTTTCACCAAACCGACCTCAAGGCGACCGTTTGAAATAAGGTCGACCATCGCAATCTCTTCGGCAACACGGATCGGGTCCGGTCGATTCGCAATCGGAATCCCAAGAGCCAGCAACCGCGCTTTCTTTGTTTGCCGTGCGAGAATCGCAAGTGTCAGCGTCGCTGAAACCGAGAGGCAAGTGGGCGTGCTGTGGTGCTCATTGACCATAATATCGAAGCCCAGCTCATCGGCCACCGCCCACTCATCAAGATACCGGTTGTAATGCCTTGAAGCCACCTCGGGATCACAATGGCTGCTGGGCAGCGTAACCCTCAACGACACTGGATCCTTATCCCAGGCCTCCGGATATGGCTGCTCGCTGAAATGAAAAAATCGCACTGCACACTCCCTGTTTTTCAATTTATTGTTCTGTAATTTAGACTATTTATTCATATATCAGCACAAGAGTCAAGAGGCCAGCCAAAAAGCGAGCAGCGATTGACGCTACTGTGGGCAATCTCAAGCGCCATTCCCGCAGTTACCACGCCAAAAGGCAGGAACACTGGCACACATAAGGATGTTTTTGCCCGTCAATTCTTAGCCACGCGGGTTATTCGGCTGACAAACCGGACACACGAGTAATCATAATTGACAAAAATTATGAACTATAATATAGATAGCTATACACAATATAGAACAATATGTAGGAGACGTTATGACGCTCGCTTCAATTTACCCTTCCGTCCAAGGGATTGAGATCCCCGTATTTTTGGCTGGCAAAGCCGGTCGGCCAATCCTGTATCTGCACGGCCTTTTTGGGCACCAGGGCGCCACAGAGTTCCTGACGGAGCTCGGGCAATTGGGGGTCGTGCATGCGCCGGTCCATCCGGGATTTGATAATTCGCCGCTGCCCAAGTGGATGACCAACGTAGAGGACCTTGCGTATTTTTACCTTGATTACCTTCGTGATAATGATCTGCAGGATGCTCTCGTAATCGGCGCATCATTGGGCGGATGGATTGCCGCTCAAATGTCTGTGATGGACACGAGCCGTATCGGGGCACTGGCGTTGATCAACACCGTTGGCATTAGAACCAAAGAACGCGATCAGGCAGACCTCGCCGACATCTTTACAATGCCTGATTCGCTAATTCTCGAAGCGCTTTACTGCGACACTGAACGTTTTGCGCCCAATTTCGCCAATATGGACGATACCAAATTGGAAGAGTATGCCCGCAACCGCGAGGCCGTTGCCCTCTACGGCTGGAAACCCTATCTCCACGACCCGAAACTTGGCGGCCGCCTCCGCCGTATCAATGTCCCGACTGCGGTGTTTTGGGGAGAGAAAGACGGCATTGCCCCGACTGAATACGGGAAAAAGGTCGCCGAACTCATTCCCAATGCCGATTTTGTTGAGATTGCAAACGCCGCCCATTGCCCGGAGATCGAACAACCGAAAGAAACAATCGGCGCGATTAGCCGATTCATGGAAAATCTGTAGGTAAAAGTCTGTCCGTCGCAATCCGGTGTTAGGTCACAAACTCTGGTGTTTATTCACAACAGCAGAGTTTGCCTGACAATCTCGATCGAACGTCGGCCCTTGCCGAGCGAATAATGCGTTTGGCCTTCGGTATGCGCCGAAGAAAGGAACCTCTGCACGAGATTGCTCCTGCAGCGGTTCCTACCCTCACCTAACTGAAAATCTTCACAGGTTGAGATTCCGGCGAATTTCCGACGATTCAGTTGAGAGGACAATGCCGAGGAGCGATATCATCCAGCGTACTAGTGCCTTAGCCTGATAGACTGCGCCGCTTCACATTGAAAATATCGGGTTGGTTACGAATTGATGCCGCGGCCTTAAGTGCGCATTCTCGCGCCGACAGCTCGCGATCATCAGCCACCGGCACCTCAATCGCAATGGGGACCCCTTCAGGAATCGCTGCCAGAATTTCGCGCAACGGTATCACACCGTCCCCAAGATGCAGTCGGCCGCTGCGGGCTTCATCTGCAAGATTTTCGAATGCCGGCGAGGTAGCCGGCGCATCGCTTAGCTGGACGCTAATGATGCGGGCGGGATCCAATGCTGCGACCTGCGCCGCAA
>Ga0209344_10000378_pt1 | contig 82163 bp, 66 predicted proteins | sample Cruoilmetagenom6_FD_187293 | JGI IMG/M metagenome (GOLD analysis project Ga0209344, IMG submission 187293) | Oil polluted marine microbial communities from Coal Oil Point, Santa Barbara, California, USA - Santa Barbara Oil Seep Sample 6 (SPAdes)... | ecosystem: Environmental > Aquatic > Marine... | reverse complement strand
GCTCACCTCTTACCATTCCGAACAGAGTAGTTAAGCCCGTTTGCGCCGATGGTACTACACCGTGGGAGAGTAGGTCGCCGCCTTCTTATAAAGCCCCTCATCATTTGATGAGGGGCTTTTTTTATGCCTAAGAATTAAACATAGAGACTAATAATTTTGTCCCCTAATAAATATTGTTTCTTCATTTGACCATAGATTCTTTGTTCAAGTCTACAACAAAAATGATTCATTAATTAATCTCTAAATGTTTCTTTAGTAATTAACCTAACCATTGGGGTAATACTATTTGGGGGATTAGGCCCTTCAAATTTTATTGAAATTGTATCTTTTTCTAAAATTACCTGTAAAGAACCTATAGCACCATCATCGCAACCGGGACATCCGTTTATTTTGGGTAAGGCTCTTATGGAGTCCAATACAAATGATTGTCTTATCTGTTGCCAATCTTCTGTTGTGAGATTGATGGTGTCTTTTTTATCTTTTAGTTCAGGACTGGGTATTGCTTTTCCAGGTGTTTTAATAATTTCCTTGATCTTTTTATTTACAATAAAGGAGTAATCGCAATATCCTTGACACATCGCTGAAGCGCACTCGAGTTTAATTTCGGTAACTGTTTCTTGCTGATTACAGGAAGTGCTTCCGTAAAGCGTTAGGAAAAGTATTATACGTAGCTTCATATCTTGACATTTTATAGTACTGGTATAAAGCTATAAAATGCTTTGCCTTAATTTATTAAGATATGTTTCAGAAGCTATTACAAATGTTGCAAAAACAATAACATTTTTTGCTTATGTCTGTTTAAGCATATATTCAGTCGGGGTACAACCATATACTTCCTTAAAGCAACGGGTAAAGTATGATGGAGAGTTAAAGCCTACTTGATAAGCAATTTCCGAAGTACTTCTATCGGCTTCTTTAAGTAAAGGGCAGGCCAACTTCAAACGTTGTAATCTAATAAACGTCGATGTATTCATACCAACAATGGAGGTCAGTTTGCGGTGCAGTTGGGTACGGCTCATGTGCATGAGCCTTGAAAACTCTTTACTAGTAAGTTCAGGGTCTGTAATGTGTTTGTCCAGTACCTCCTGCATACGGTTTAGAAAGTTTGTTTCAGTAGAGGTAATAGCGAGTTCAGGATTTAGCTCAAAAGTTTTACCGAAATATTCTTTCAGTTTTTGCCTGCTTTCTATCAGTTTTTCAACTCGTACACGTAGTTTTTCAATGCTGAAAGGTTTTGTGATGTAGGCATCAGCACCGGTTTTAAAACCTTCAATTTCATTTTCTTCACCTATTTTTGCCGTTAATAGGATGATAGGGATGTGGCTTGTCAGCTCATCACTTTTTAGCGTATTACACAGTTCCATTCCATTGGTTAAGGGCATCATTATATCGCTGATAATTAAGTCTGGGAGTTCTTTTTTTGCTTTGTTAATTCCTTTTTTGCCGTTTTCCGCAGTGAATACTGTATAAGCCTCATTGAGGTTAGAAGCGATATAATCTTGAATTTCAAGGTTGTCTTCAACGACCAATACAGAATAAGTAGGAGTGTCTTTTTTAAGTGTTTTACACTGAGTTGCTTTGGTTTCAGTACTGTTTTTATCTTTTTTGTAGATTTCACTTTCCGTAAAAGCATCTTTGGTTATGGGTAAGGTAACGCAAAAAGTTATTTCATTAACATCATTTTCAGAAGCCGATATAGTGCCTCTATGTAGAACAACTAACTCTTTTACAAGTGCAAGTCCAACTCCCATCCCTTCTGAAGATGAGTCATTTTGATGGAAGCGTTCAAACAGCTGTTTTAAATCCGTTTTTTTAGAATCACTTTTCACATTACTTACTGAAAGCGATACATTCCCTTCCTTTTCAAAAGCTTTAAATTGAATATTCGTATTAGTAGGAGCATACTTTACGGCATTAGACAAAAGGTTGGATACCGTTTTTTCTATTACATCAGTATCAAACCAAGCTTCTTTTATTTCTTGAATATTATTTTCTATACTTTTTTCTTTACTTCTTGCTGTATATTGAAATGCTGCTGTTATTTGATGTAAAAGAATTGAAAGGTTTGCTTTTTTAACGGTTAATTTTACTTCGCCTGAATCGATCAACGATAAATCCAACATTTGGTTTACCAAGCGCATTAACCGGTTTGAGTTTTGTTGTATTAAATCGAGATCTTTTTTATCCTCTGGTCTTAATTTTTGTTTTTTCAATTGGTTTTCCACCGGCCCAGAAATTAAGGTTAACGGCGTCCGTATTTCGTGCGAAATATTGGTGTATAGTTTTGTTTTAAACTCGTCCAGTTTTTTAAGTCGTTCGGTTTCTTCGTGTTCAAGTCTTAATTGATTTTTAACGTTCCATCTCCATTTTAAATAAGCATAGAGTCCATACATTAGAAGCAAAACACAAATTATATAGATAATAATAGCCATTGTAGAAGCATACCATGGTTTTAAAATAGTGAAAGAATAGGAGGCAGGCGTATTATTCCAAACTCCATCGTAATTACTGGATATTACCTGAAAGGTATAATCTTCTGGTGGTAAGTTGGTATAATGAGCTGTATTGTTATTGCCAGAAGCAATCCAGTCTTTGTCGTTATTAACAAGTTTGTATTTATATTGATTGCGTTCGGGTTGCGAGTAATGCAACGAAGAAAAGTTAAAGGTTAAGGTGTTTTTATTATAAGGTAGTTTCTGGTTAGGAACCATTTTTTTTTCCTCATTAAAAACCTCTAAACCAGTAATAACAGTTTTTGGCTTTTTGGGGTTAAAAGTTAATTGACTGGGTTGAAACCAATTAATGCCTTCCAATCCGCCAAAATAAAGCGTGCCTTTTTCATCTTTATAATAGGCTCCTGTATTATATTCTAAAGCTTGTAATCCATCATAATTACTGTAGTTTTCAATCGTGGACCGGTAATTTGCATCGGTACTTATTTTTGTTAACCCTTGATTGGTGCTCAGCCAAAGATTGTTTTGACCATCTGGTAAAATACCATAGACCACATTGTTAGGGAGCCCATCTTTTTTGGTATACGTTTGAATGTTTTTTTCGGCTATGTTGTACAATTTCAGGCCGTTTCCATTAGTGCCTACCCAAAGCAAGTTTTTGGAATAGTACAAACATTTAATGTTATCTGGGATCGATTTAATTTTGGTAATGGAGTCTTTTGAAATATTCAACCTGTACAATCCATCGTTTTCTGTACCAATCCAAAGTGTGTTGTTGTCACCTTGCGCGACAGTACGAATATTGTTGGTCTGTAAACTTGAATTGGTTACATCAAATTTTTTTACAACTCCTTCTGTTTTATCATAAACAACAAGACCTTGATTTCGGGTGCAAAGCCAGAAGGTGGTTTTATCGCGTTTCAGTATTTTCCAAATGGTAAGATTTTCAGTGCCTTTACAGCTTGTAATTGTATCATCTTCATATAAGGTTTGTAACCCGTTATTTTGATGTCCAATTAAAAGATTACCGTTGTCCATATAAAGACTCATAACCCTATCGCCCGCTAAATTTGAGTTCTCTTGTGTAAAGGTTTTAAACTTTTTACCGGATAAAGATGCTTTGGTCAAACCTTTTCCTGATGTACCCATCCATATTGTATTGTCACTTACAACAATCGAACGAATTACATCCACGTGAATATTAGGAGGAGTTTGGTTGTTGGGAAGTACATTGAACTTAACCAAATTTTCATCATAAAAACTTAAACCTGCTCCGTCTGTACCCAGCCAAACAGTTTGGGTAAAATCTTTATAGAGGCATAGCACATCATTGTAATGAAGTGCATAAGGGTCGGTTTTATGTGCGGTAAAATTTTGAATGTATTTCTTTTCAAAATCTATTAAATAAGCACCATTTCCATAAGTTGCTACCCAAAGCCGTTGTTGGTTATCTAACAAAATATCTTGAATGTTTAAGTCTATCGGAAAGGGATAATTCTCAAACCCGGAGAAGTGTGAAAATGCTTTTTGCTTTGCTTTTTTGATAAATAGGCCTTTCCCATAGCTTCCAGTAAATAATGTAGTTTCTTCATTTTTTGATAGGGCACTGAGAGCTGTATTCTGAAATAATTCATTTTCAAGAAAACCATAATTATCATCTTTAATTTGCAACAGCCCTCTTGAAGTAGAAACAAGAACGGTTCCTTGCCATTCTATAATATCATAGCTGTTAAGCGAAAGATGCTCCTTTTTAAGAAGTTGTATCGTGTCTTTTGTAGTTGGATTAATTTTGTACAACCCATTTCCGTAGGTGCCTAAATAATATTGTTTTTTGTTATCCTGAAAAAATACACTTGCACTTTTAATATCTGAAGCGACTTTAAATGAATCTTCTTCTTTATGATAAACTTCCAAAACTCCTGTATTGGAAACAATCCATAGCTTTCCTTCTTTGTCCACATAAATTTTACCAAGTTTACTAAAGGTTGGCCTTGTAATATCTTCAAACTGTCTATCGTAATGTGTAAACTTTTTACCGTTGTACTTATTAAGCCCGTCTTGCGTAGCAAACCACATAAATCCAGTGCTATCTTGAGCAATACTCACGACACTGTTTTGCGATAAGCCTTGTTTTACGGTCAATTCACGAAAAGAAACTTGCTTTTGGACCACCTCATTTTGTTGCGATAAAGTTTCTTTTGCACAAAATAGAGCCAATACAAGACTAAGAATATATGTATATGTGAGATTACTTTTCATACCTAACTGATATATAAAGGTATAAAAGTATTTTTATAACATACGAAATGGAAGCTTTTCAGTTTTGTTTAGCTACTGAAGAAAATACGCTGTATTATTTTTTTTCACCGAAAAGAGCCTTAAGCATCCACTTTATTCCGTTAAAAAGAAGGTAGATGGTGGCGGCCATACCAAGAATAGCAAGGGGTAAAAGATAGTATAATGGGATTGTCTCTTTATTTAAAAACGCAAACGTAAAAAGATAGGTAGTTAAGACCAATAGTGGTAATGCAATGGCCAATCGTTTTAGGCCTTTAACGAGAAACTGTTTGTCGGTGTATTTTTGGTTGGTGTCTTTCAATTTTTGTAACTGTTTACTGCCTTACGTACATTTCCGTGTTGTTGTAATAGTTTTGAAGCTTCTTCTGAAGAAATATTCAATTCGCTCATAATCATTCTAGTACCGCGATCAACTAATTTATTATTGCTCAATTGCATATCGACCATTTTATTGCCTTTTACACGGCCTAATTGAACCATCGCAGCGGTGGAAATCATGTTAAGCACTAATTTTTGAGCCGTTCCAGCTTTCATGCGGGAACTTCCGGTTACAAATTCAGGTCCAACGGTTACTACTACCGGAAATTTAGCTGTATTGGCTAATGGACTTCCTTCATTACAGGTAATGCAACCAGTGGCAATATTATTTTCGTTACACTTTTGCAATGCCTCAATAACGTATGGAGTGGTGCCTGAAGCCGCAATACCAATCACCACATCTTTTTCTGAAATATCATGACTTTTAAGGTCGTCCCAACCTTGATTTTCAGAATCTTCAGCAAATTCCACCGCATCTCGAATGGCTTTGTCACCTCCGGCAATCAACCCAATTACCATTCCGTGGGGCACTCCAAAAGTAGGTGGGCATTCGCTTGCGTCTACTATTCCTAATCGTCCGCTAGTACCAGCACCTATGTAAAAAAGGCGACCTCCGGTTTTTAATTTTTCGGAAACAATTTCAGTCAGCATGGTTATTTCTGGAAGTGCTTTTTCAACCGCTAATGGGACTGTCTTATCTTCTTTATTTATGTTATGTAGTAGTTCAGAAACGCTCATCTTTTCTAGATGATTGTAGTTAGAATCTGCTTCGGTTGTTTTTTTGAAAGCCATACTGCAAATTTACAATACTTAAAAGAACTAATGTTTTTTATTGCACTGTATAATCTAAAATAGATGTTTCAGAAATTCGAAAATAGCCCAATGGGAAATTATCAGGGTTTGTTTCATTTACAAGATTACCACGAACGGTAGCGGGTTGGGTTTCAAAAGGACCGCCGCTACTATCACTTCCTTGTTGCAGTAAAATAAACATAAAGTTATAAAATTGCTCATTTGCCCCGTGTAAGTAAAAAGTTACTTCGTCTCCAGTTTCTAAATCGTCAACCACATAAAAACCAAAAATGGGATTTCCATCAAAAAACTCATCATCAAAGACATCGTACACGTCTCCTCTTTGAGATAGACCTTCAAAAAAGTAATAATTTTCTATGTTAGCTGGATCGGTAAAAAATGCTTTTAGTTCAATACTTTCTCCGTCAAAGCCACCATCATTTCGTTGTTCTACAAATTCTAATGGAACAACAGGTTGCAGTTGTTCAGTAGCGGAATACACTTCATCATTATAAACTACTTCAAGTGTGTAGTCAGTATTCGGTTGTGGATTAAAATTTTGATAGCTGTATAATCCGTCGGAAGTATTTTCCAACGAATAAATAGTGCCATTTTCATCGGTGATAGTTACTGTTGCAGTATTTACTGCATTGATTTCAGTATCAAAAAAAGGAACGGTTGTGCTCAGCTTTACACGAGCAACAGAAGAATCATTTTGAATATTTTTTGTGATTTCAGCATCAATAACCAGCTTCGGCTTTCCTTCGTTTAAATCTACATCGACGACTTCTTCACACGAAGCGAACATTCCGAAGCAAATAATACCTATTAAAAAATTCTTCATCACCTAAAATTTAAAATTATACGTTACAGCGGGAATAATGCCAAAAATGGATAATCGGACTGCTTCATTGCGACCAATATCAGTGTTTTCACTAAACGAAATAGAAGCAGCGTTCATTCTATTGTACACATTATAAATACTAAAAACCCATTCGCCTTTCCATCTTTTTTGAGAATTAGGCTTCGGTGTCCATGTTGCCGAGAGATCTAAATGATGAAAACTACTTAAACGACTGCTATTTCTAGCTTCATAAACTGGTATTGTTAAATCATTAAATTCATACTGCCCGTTTGGAAATGTAGTAGGTTGCCCTGTTTGAAAGATAAAATTAGCACCAAAAGACCATTTTTTTGATAATTCGTATTGAGCGGTTATGGAAATATCGTGGGTTTTATCCCAAGGCGAATTGTACCATTGGCCATTATTTATACCAATTTCTTCAGGTGTTCTCCCGGGTGTGCGCTGTTCACTTTTTGATAACGTATAAGCAATCCAACCTTGTAATTTCCCTTCGTTTTTTCTAAATAAAACTTCCAATCCATACGCTCTAGCTTCTCCATTCAGCAAAATTTGTTCTACTGCATTGTTGGCAATCAAATCGGCACCGTCTACATAATCCAACCGATTGTCAACGGTTTTGTAGAAGCTTTCAATTTCAAATGAATAGTTGTTGAACTTTTTAAAATAACCTACAGCTACTTGATCAGCCAATTGCGGTTCTATGTATTTTCCGCTTGGGGCGTAAATATCAAAAGGGGTAGGAGCAGTGGTGTTGCTTATTAAATGAATATACTGTGCTGTTCTGTTATAACTGGCTTTTACAGAAGATGTTTCATTTAATTGATACGCAACGGAAAAGCGCGGTTCTAAATTGGCAAAGCTCTTTATAGTCTCACTTCTACTAAAAGAAACCGTATCAATAGGCGTTGCTTTTTGATAGATATCTAAATTCTCATCGTAGGCAACTGGATTATCGTTTGCATAGATATTTAATTCATCTTGTCCCAATCTATTAAATGTTGAAAGTCGTAAACCGGCTTGTATAGCAAGTTTATCGGTCAGTTCTATTTCGGCTTCTGCGTAGACAGCATTTTCAAAAGCGTATTTATCTGTCAATTTAAAAGGGTTAATCCCTGAACTTTCGGTAGTGGGTTTTATATCTCCAGGATTGAATTTGTAGTAAATGCTATTCAAACCGTAGCGCAATTCGATGTTATTTGAAAGAAAATGTGTGAAATCGTATTTCAGATTGAAATTTCGAATACCGCTGTCAAAATCAAATTCTACGAAACTCAGTTCTAAGCCGTAATAATAATCGGAATAGATTAATGAGAGGTTAGAGAATAATTTTTCAGAAAAAAGATGATTCCATCGTAGGTTTAAAGTCGTATTTCCGAAGCTATTTGAAAAGCTATCAGCAATATCAAAAACATCTCTCCCAAAATACCCTGACAGAAAAAGTTTGTTATTTTCATTCAGGTTATAGCTGATTTTTGTGTTTAAATCGTAGAAATACGCCACGTTTTCATTATCAAACAAGGGTAGAAAAAGATGTGCATAGCTACTACGGCCACCCACTAAAAAGGAAGCGGTATCTTTTTTTATAGGACCTTCTAACAACAACCGGCTCGCTACTAGTCCTATTCCTCCGGTCGCACCAAATTTACGTTTACTTCCATCTTTTTGATAAATATCTAATACCGAAGAAACGCGTCCGCCATATCGCGCCGGAATGCCCCCTTTGTAGAGTGTAAGGTCTTTTATGGCATCAGGATTGAAAACCGAAAAGAAACCAAATAAATGATCGCTGTTGTAAAGCGTAGCTTCATCTAACAAAATAAGGTTTTGATCGGCCGCTCCGCCACGCACGTTAAATCCGCTAGAACCTTCGCCAGCTCCCGTAACGCCGGGAAGTAATTTGATAGACTTAATAATATCTTTCTCACCTAAAACCACCGGAATTTTTTTAATGGTACTAGCTGAAAGCCTATTGATACTCATTTCTGGCTTTCGGATATTTAATGCTTCTACATCCGATTTTATCAAAACTTCATCTAGTGATTCGGTGTTGTTTTCTAAAAAAATATTGTTTTGAATATTTTCTGAAAGCGATATCGTCTTTTGTTGAGTGGCAAAACCAAGGCTACTGTAATAGATTTCATATTCCCCTTCAGGTAATGTTATTGAATAATATCCATATTCATTAGTTGTGGTTCCTGTTTGTTGAGAAGGAATAAGAATATTTACTCCAATAAGCGTTTCACCACTTTCCACTGCCGAAACTGTCCCGCTGAGAGTGAACTTTTCTTGAGCAAACAAAGAAATGCTAGCAAGAAAAAAGTAGAATAAAAATAATTTTTTCAAGTTTAATGATGAGTTTATGATTGATGAAAAAAAAAGAGCCTTCAATTTATTTTGAAGACTCTTTTTTTAAATACGGATTATTTAATTTCCGAAAGAATGCTGTTCAGCGTTTTGCTGGCGCGCATTTCTTCGAAAACCCTATCTCCATTTGGTTTATAATACCCATTTATATCAACTGGGCTGCCTTGAGCAGCATTTAACTCACTCACTATCTTCTCTTCGTTTTCAGAAAGTTTTTTAGCAATAGGAGTAAAGCGATTTTTAAGTACGTCGTCTTTATCTTGATTTGCCAATTGTTGTGCCCAGTACATCGCTAGATAAAAGTGACTGCCACGATTATCTAATTCATTCACCTTTCTAGAAGGCGACTTTTTATTGTCTAAGTACATTTCAGTAGCTTCATCTAAAGCTTCGGCTAGTACTTTTGCTTTTTTATTGTTGTATGTATCACCTAAATGATCTAATGAAACTGCTAGGGCCAAAAACTCACCTAAAGAATCCCAGCGAAGGTGTCCTTCTTCTATAAACTGTTGAATATGCTTTGGAGCAGAACCACCAGCGCCAGTCTCAAACAATCCTCCACCGTTCATTAACGGAACAATAGAAAGCATTTTTGCACTCGTACCTAATTCTAAAATTGGGAAAAGGTCGGTTAGATAATCACGTAATACGTTTCCAGTAACTGAGATTGTATTTTCACCGGCTTTTACACGTTCTAACGTATATTCGGTTGCTTTTTCAGTAGAAAGAATTTTTATATCTAACCCTTCAGTATTATGCTCTGGAAGGTATTTGTTTACTTTCTTAATTAATTCGGCATCGTGAGCTCTGTCTTCATCTAACCAGAAAATTGCAGGCCATCCAGTTGCACGAGCTCTGCTCACAGCTAATTTTACCCAATCTTGAACAGGTAAATCTTTAACTTGACACATTCTCCAAATATCACCTTCAGAAACGGTATGTTCCATTAGAGTATTTCCGTTTGTATCTACGATGCTTACTTTTCCTTCTGAAGTAATTTCAAACGTTTTATCGTGCGAACCATATTCTTCGGCCTTTTGAGCCATTAACCCAACATTGTTTACCGTTCCCATGGTGGTAGGATCGAAGGCGCCGTGTTTTTTACAGAAATCGATGGTCGCTTGGTATAAAGGTGCATAACTGCTATCCGGAATAATTGCTTTGGTATCTTTAGTATCTCCATTTTTATCCCACATTTGCCCCGAAGTACGAATCATCGCTGGCATAGAAGCATCGATAATAACATCACTTGGTACGTGTAGGTTGGTAATACCTTTGTCGCTGTCTACCATGGCCATATCTGGATTCTCATCCATAATACGGTCAATGTGTTTTAAAATTTCATTGCGTTTTGCTTCAGGAAGATTTCCTATTTCACTTAATAAATCGCCAAAACCATTTTTAACGTCAACGCCTAATTCTTTAAAGGTATCGCCATATTTGTCAAACAATTCAGCAAAATAAACGCGTACTGCGTGTCCAAAAATAATAGGGTCGCTAACCTTCATCATTGTTGCTTTCATATGTAATGAAAACAAGACGTTTTTTTCTTTAGCGTCTTTTACTTGTTCCTCTAAAAAGGACAACAACGCTTTTTTACTCATATATGTGCCGTCGATTACTTCACCTTTTAATACAGGAATGGAAGTTTTTAAAGTCGTTTCCTTTCCATTCGTATCGGTATGTACAATGTTAACACTGCCTTCAGTATCAATAGTAACCGATTTTTCATTATGGAAAAAATCGCCCTGACTCATAGTCGCCACATGGCTTTTAGAGTCGCTGCTCCATTTACCCATTCGATGTGGATTTTTCTTAGCGTAATTTTTTACTGCTTTTGGCGCTCTACGGTCACTGTTTCCTTCCCGTAGTACTGGATTTACAGCACTACCTTTTACTTTATTGTAAAGAGATTGCACTTTTTTATCTTCCTCGGTTTTAGCTTCGTCTGGGTAATCGGGTAGGTTGTAGCCTTTGGATTGTAATTCGGAAATAGCTGCGTTTAACTGCGGAACGGAAGCACTGATGTTAGGAAGCTTAATAATATTAGCTTCTGGTTGTTTAGCAAGTTCGCCCAGTTCAGCCAATGCATCGTTTACACGTTGGTCTTCCTCTAAATAATCGGAAAACTGAGCTAAAATTCTACCAGCTAGCGATATATCGCGCATTTCAATTTTAATGTCTGAAGGAGCGGTATAGGCTTCAATAATAGGTAGTAAGGAATGTGTAGCTAAATAAGGAGCTTCGTCCGTTTTTGTATATATAATTTTTGCAGCTTTTGTCATTGCGATTGTTCGGTTTTTGGAGGTTAATCTTACATTTTCAGAATTGCAAATATAGCGATTTGACAAGGCTTTTAAAAGGCTGGCTATCTTATTGTTTTGTTAACTATTGATAGCTGTGCCAACCTTTTAAGCTGTTTTTCTGAAAATGGATTGGTTATTTTGATGCATTTTCTAAAGCGTCCCAATATTCATACGCTCTTCGTAAGTGTGGAATTACAATAGTACCACCAATAAGTAATGATACACTTAAGGCCTCTACAACTTCTTCTTTTGAAACATCAAGCTTATAGCAGGCTTCCAAGTGATACCGCACGCAATCATCACATCGTAATACCATAGAATTGCCCAAACCAATTAGCTCTTTGGTTTTTTTAGGTAATGCTCCTTCAGAAAAAGCATTGGTGTCCAGGTTAAAAATACGTTTGATAATCTTATTGTTATCTTGTAATATCGCGTCGTTCATTTTTGACCGATATGCATTGAATTCTTCTACAATATTATTTTCCATTTTTCTTAGCTTCTTTTGCTTGTTTACGGAGTACCGCTTTTGATATGTAAATACTTATTTCATATAAAATAACCACAGGAACTGCAACTATAACTTGACTGGCAATATCTGGCGGCGTTATCACTGCGGAAATGATTAGTACAATTACTAATGCAAATTTTCTATATTTCCGAAGTATTTCGGGGGTTACTAACCCTACTTTGGTTAAAAAGTAAATAACAATAGGTAGTTGAAAAATTAGTCCGCTTGCTAACACAGAGGCGCGTACCAATGAAATATAACTACTTAAATCGAAATCATTAAAAACTTCTTCGCTTACTCGATAACTTCCTAGAAAGTTAATTGAAAGTGGCGTTATAACGTAATACCCAAATAAAACACCAATAAAAAACAAAAAGGAAGCTATAAAGATGAATCCTCTACTATTTTTTCGTTCATTAGGCATAAGTCCTGGACTAATAAACTTCCAGAATTCATAGACAATGTAAGGGAAAGCTACAATAATTCCTGCGGTAATGGAAGTCCAGATATGGGCTGAGAACTGCCCAGACATTGTTCTACTTTGAATACGAAATGGTAGTTCATCAAAACAGAAACTGTCCATACCTATAAATTGAGCAGCTTTACACAGTAATTTATAGGTAGGGAAATTTGCACTTTTCGGGCCAAATAATAAGACATCAAAGATAAAGTCTTTAGCAATAAAGGCTAGTGTAGCAACGATGACTACGGCAACAGTTGAGCGTATTAAATGCCAGCGAAGTTCTTCCAGGTGGTCCAAGAAGGACATTTCCTTTCCAGAGTTTGGATTTTCAAGTTGTTTTGCCATTAAATAATGCCTTCTTTAGTAAGGTTGTGAATGTGAACAATACCCGCATACTTCCCATTTTTTTCGGCTAATAACTGCGTAATACCAAAATCGTCCATCGTTTTAATAGCCTCAACAGCCATTGCATCGTTTTCAATTTTCTTCGGATTTTTGGTCATAATATCTTTTGCTGTTATCCCTTTTAGGTTGTCCATTTTGCTTAACATCCTACGTAAATCGCCGTCAGTGATAATTCCGATAATAGTTCCGTTTTCAATAACAGCAGCGACCCCAAGCATTTTTTCTGAAATTTCAACAATAACGTCTTTAAGTTCTGTGTCAGGGTGTACTTGTGGTTTTTCATTCAACGAAGTAAGATCGCTTACCCGCAAGTATAATTTTTTTCCTAAAGCTCCTCCTGGGTGGAATTTTGCAAAATCTTTACTAGAAAAGCCACGTAAATCTAATAATGCCATTGCTAAAGCATCACCAATTACTAATTGTGCCGTGGTACTTGTAGTAGGAGCAAGATTGTTAGGGCAAGCTTCTTTTTCAACATAAGCGTGCATTACATAGTCTGCTTTTTTACCTAAAAAGGAATCTTTATTAGAGGTTATGGCTATGAGTTTGTTATCACTTGCTTTAATTAGCGGAACGAGCACTTTTATCTCAGGTGTATTCCCACTTTTAGAAATACAAATAACAGTATCGTTTTTAAGTATAGTCCCTAAATCGCCGTGAATAGCATCTGCTGCATGCATAAATATGGCAGGCGTTCCAGTAGAGTTTAAAGTGGCAACTATTTTAGTGGCAATATTTGCACTTTTGCCTATTCCTGTAATAATAACCCTACCTTGAGAGTTAAATATATAGTCTACTGCAGCAGCAAATTCAGCATCAACTAAAGGTGCTAAATTTGCAATAGCTTCACTTTCAGTCTCTATAGTTTTTCTTGCTACAGAAATAATTTGTTGTTCTTTGTTCAAATTTTAAGCTTTTGAATGTTTGAAACTGTTTCAGAAATTAGTATATTGAAAATGCAAAATGCACTAACTGGCTTAAACTTCTGTTTAAAGATACGTTTTACATTGTTGGTTGCAAAATTACAATTGTTCCTGTGTTATGGCAATTTAATTTTACTTCCTTTTTATATTAATAATTAAAATTTATATAGCAGCGTGACCGATACCGAATTATACGCAGCACTCAAACAACATTTTGGATTCAGTGCTTTTAAAGGACTTCAAGAAGAAGTAGTTAAAAGTATTCTTGGTGGTAATAATACCTTTGTTATTATGCCAACAGGAGGAGGGAAATCTCTTTGTTATCAACTCCCCGCATTAATTCAAGAAGGAACTGCCATTGTAGTTTCTCCTTTAATAGCATTGATGAAAAATCAAGTGGATGCTCTACGTTCTCTTTCTTCTGAAGAAGGAATTGCCCACGTACTAAATTCTTCATTAAATAAAACCGAGGTAAGAAAAGTAAAAAGTGATATCGAAAACGGTATTACAAAATTACTTTATGTAGCCCCGGAATCACTTACTAAAGATGAATACGTTAACTTTTTACAATCGCAGACTATTTCTTTTATGGCCATTGATGAAGCGCATTGTATAAGCGAATGGGGACACGATTTTAGACCTGAGTACAGGAATTTACGAAAAATTATTGAGCGCATAGGGGATAATATTCCCATAATAGGACTGACGGCAACGGCAACCCCGAAAGTACAAGAAGATATTTTAAAAAACTTAAGCATTCAAGATGCCAATACGTTTAAAGCTTCTTTTAATAGACCTAACCTGTATTATGAAATAAGGCCGAAAACGAAAAGTGTAGATGCAGATATAATTCGTTTTGTTAAAAAGAACGAAGGCAAAAGCGGAATTATTTATTGTCTTAGCCGAAAACGGGTAGAAGAACTTGCCCAAACTCTACAGGTAAACGGTCTAAAAGCTGTACCGTACCACGCAGGTTTAGATGCTAAAAAGAGAGTGAAACATCAAGATATGTTTTTAAAGGAAGACACCGATATTGTGGTGGCTACCATCGCTTTTGGTATGGGTATAGATAAACCCGATGTGCGATTTGTAATACATAACGATATTCCTAAAAGCATTGAAAGTTATTATCAAGAAACCGGTAGAGCAGGTCGTGATGGAGGAGAAGGACATTGTTTGGCTTTTTACAGTTATAAAGATATTGAAAAACTTGAAAAATTTATGAGTGGAAAGCCAGTTGCCGAACAGGAAATTGGTCATGCCCTTTTACAAGAAGTTGTAGCATTTGCTGAATCATCTATTTCTCGCAGAAAATTCATTCTTCATTATTTTGGTGAAAAGTTTGACAATAAAACTGGAGAAGGTGGTGATATGGATGATAATATGCGCTACCCTAAAAAGAAGCACGAAGCCAAAGAAGACGTGTCCTTATTATTAAGTATTGTAGAAAAAACCAAACAACAGTATAAAGCAAAAGAAGTAGTAAATGTGCTGGCGGGTAAAGCCAATGCGATGATTAAATCGCACCGAACAGATACACAACCTTTTTTCGGGGCAGGAAAAGAAAAAGAACCGTCTTACTGGATGGCTCTTTTACGTCAGTTATTAGTAGCTAGATATATACGAAAAGATATAGAAACCTATGGTGTAGTTAAGTTAACCGACAAAGGAAGAGATTTTATGCAATCTCCTTCTAGCTTTATGATGACAGAAGACCACAGCTTTAAAGAAGCTAATGATGATGCTATTGTTACCAATCAAAAAGCAGGAGATTCAGCAGATAAAAATTTGTTTAGATTATTAAAAGCTGAACGTAAAAAAGTAGCAGATAAAAAGGATTTGCCACCATTTGTTATTTTTCAAGATCCTTCGCTAGAAGACATGGCGTTAAAATATCCTATTACCATGGATGAGTTGTCCAATGTTCATGGAGTAGGGGAAAGCAAAGCGAAAAAATTTGGTAAAAGTTTTATCGCTTTAATTGAGCGATATGTTGAAGAAAATGACATTCTACGTCCCGATGATTTTGTGGTAAAGTCTACAGGAACTAATAGCGCCTTAAAACTATATATTATTCAAAATGTAGATAAAAAACTTCCTTTAGATACTATTGCGAACGGAAAGGGATTGGATATGAATGAATTTATTAAAGAAATGGAAGCGATAGTTTACAGTGGTACTAAACTGAATATCGATTATTGGCTTGAAGATATTTTAGATGAAGATCAGCAAGAAGAAGTACACGAATATTTTCTAGAAGCTGAAAGCGATAAGATAGACGAAGCCATGGAAGAGTTTGATGGTGATTATGATGAAGAAGAATTACGCCTTTACCGAATTAAATTTATAAGTGATGTGGCTAATTAAAGATCATTTAGAAAAATGATTAGAGCATATTCATATAAAGATAAACCAAAAGTATTAGAGCTTTTACAATTAAACATTCCTGAATTTTTTGATGCTTCTGAAGAAAAAGATCTAGATCATTACCTTGAACACGAAATAGAAGATTATTTTGTAGTTGAAGAAGATAATATAATAATTGGCTCTGGCGGAATTAATTACCTTACTACAGAAAAAATTGCCCGAATTTCGTGGGATATAATTAGTCCAAATTCACAAGGAAAAGGAATAGGTAAGAAGTTACTACATCATCGCATTAATCACTTAAAAGGGAATCAAAAAGTAGAGTTAATTGAAGTGAGAACGAGCCAACTTGTGTATCAGTTCTATGAAAAAATGGGCTTTACACTAGAAAAGGTTGAAAAGAACTTCTGGGCAAAGGGGTTTCATTTATATCAAATGAAATTAAAGAATCAAGACTGATTCCAATGTCTTACTTAAAAGGAAGATCCCTTAAAAAAATATACTTTTCATTTTTATAATCCATTTGGCAATAATAATGTTCTAATCCATTTGTGACCATTAAATACGTAGCGTTAGCTACTAAGTTGTATCGTGCAATTTGATCAAAAGTTTGTTGTGTTATAGAAATAGAAGGCGCTTTACACTCTACAATTAAAAAGATACTTCCGTCTCGATTATAGACTACAACATCATATCTTTTTATCGTATCCTTAACCTTAAGTTGCTTTTCAACATTAATTAAAGATTTTGAATACTTTTTTTCTGAAATCAAAAACCGAACTACATGTTGCCGAACCCATTCTTCAGGAGTGAGGATTATAAATTTTTTCCTAATTTCGTCAAAGATCAATGTTTTGTTTTCGCTACTTTTGAAACGAAACTGATATTTTGGAAAGTTTAACTGATGCATATAGCAAAGTAACAGTTTCCTTTAGTAGGTTCAAAATTTGCCCGAAGCGTTTTTTCAAATAAATTATAAATCAAAAGCCTCACGTTTAAGCATGCCCTTAGATAAAGCCAAAACCATTATAAACGATATAAAAAGCGGAAACATAAAACCCGTTTATTTTTTAATGGGTGAAGAACCCTATTATATTGATGGCATTGCAAATTATATTGAGGATAAAATTCTTTCAGAAGAAGAAAAAGGGTTTAACCAAATGGTTCTGTACGGTCGTGATGTTACTATTGACGAGATTGTGAGTAATGCCAAACGATACCCCATGATGGCCGAAAGGCAAGTGGTGATTGTAAAAGAGGCACAAGACCTTTCCCGAACCATTGAGAATCTGGTAGCTTATGTTAAAGATCCACAACCCACCACGGTATTGGTGCTTTGCTACAAGTATAAAAAACTAGATGCTAGAAAAAAGCTAGCCAAGGAAATTAAAAAAACCGGTGTTCTTTTTGAAAGTAAAAAACTGTATGAAAATCAAGTTCCCGATTGGATTAAGCGAGTTTTAGCGGGAAAAGGATATACTATTACGCCTAAAGCCGCGCAAATGCTTACTGAGTTTTTGGGTAATGATTTAAGCAAGGTAAACAACGAACTGCAAAAACTGCAACTCATTATACAACCTGGTGAACAAATAACCCCACAACTTATTGAACGTAATATTGGGATAAGTAAAGACTTTAATAACTTTGAACTACAAAATGCAATAGGTGCACGAGATATAAAAAAAGCGTATTCCATTGTTCAATACTTTGGACAAAACCCGAAAAATAATCCAATGGTCATGACGGTGGCACTTATGTATTCATTTTTTTCAAAACTTTTGAAATACCACGCATTGAGTGATAAAAACCAAGCTGCAAGAGCATTAGGTGTGAGTCCTTATTTTATTAAAGATTACCAAGTTGCAGCTCGCAACTATCCCATGAAAAAAGTAAGTGCTATAATTAGTAGCATTCGTGAGGTGGATATGAAAAGCAAAGGTGTTGGCGCCGCCAATATTGAACAAGGCGACTTATTAAAAGAAATGTTAGTCAAAATTTTCAATTAACTATCTTGTCTTTATCAATTACTTTCTATCCAACGAAAACCGTCCCGAACCTAACAATGCGATTGCCGTAAAACCAAATAAGTAAAGCAAAGCCATCTCTTTAGTGCCAAGCGGGTCACTTCCATGAACAATAAAAGCAGCAATTGCCATAGTAATTATGGTAGGAATAGCTGCAATTCGTGTTTTTAACCCTAGAATAATAAGTAAAGGGCAAATAGCTTCGCCAATTACAGCTAAAATTAAAGAAACGGTAGGTCCTAACCCAATAGGATCGCCAAACTGAATATCACCTTGAATAAGGTTCAGTAACTTCGGGATACCGTGTGTAAGCATCATCCCTGAAAATGTTAAACGTAAAAAAAGTAAGCCAAAATGATAGGTAGAATTCATAATATGGGGTTAGAGTAGTTAATAGCTATAAAAATAGAAATTTAATTTATAACTATCACCCTAACTTTTTTTTTACCTAAAATTAATATATCTCTCTCATCTGCTATCATATTGTAAAATTCTTTACACTAATTTAAATTTTAGCTAAGACTGCTAATACATACTCCTACTACTTTAGCTTCAAATTAAAACCAAATTGATACAATGAAAAAAATTACTTTTTTTGCAGCTTTCTTCATGAGTGCTGTTGCATTTTCACAAATTGAAACCATTGCAGAAACAAGCTTTGAAGAGCCTGCTATTGGTAGTCAATATACCGATACGGGAGACGCTTCGGTTGCACACGACCTTATAAATAATACAGATGAGGCACCGGTAGACTTTACACAAGTAGCTACTGAAATAGGTTTTGATGCCAAATATGAACCTTATGATACGCCAAGTAGCGGAATAACAGATGGTGATTTTGTAGGTGTAACCGATTTTACGGGCGATGTAACAAACTACACCGACGGAATTCAAGGTTATCAAATGTCTGATACGGATGGAAACATGATTGTTGAATTTGACGCTGTAGACTTTACAGGTTATACAAACAATACTATATCGGTTGATTATTTTGTAAACGAAACCGGTTATGAAGGTGACGGTACTGTAAACGAAAGTAGCAATGATCGCATTCGTATTTACGTTATAGATGAAACAAATAGTACTGAGATCGATATCCTTAATACGGAAGGAACTGATATTAATGATTTAAGCATTGAAGGTGCTTGGATAACTGAAAGCATTTCAGTACCTGATAACATTACAGCAAAATTAGTTGTTGAAGTACGCACCAATTCTTCTTCTGAAGCGCTTTATCTTGATAATATCAAGTTTGAAGGAGAACCTGCTGCAAATCCGTTGGAACTTACCATTACTGAAATCTTTTCAGGACAAAGCGGAACCGATTTAACAGCAGATTGGTTCGAAATCACAAATAATGGAACAGTAGCTTGGGAAGCGGGCGTAAGTGAAGATTTATATTACGATGATGAATCTGCTGAACCAGCCGATGCCGATATCATTCAAGGAATTACCGAAATTCAACCGGGAGCTAAAGTGATTGTTTTAATTACAGGTAACACGGCAGATGTTACCACATTTACAGATGTTTGGAGTCCAGTAATAGATTTAACAGGTGTTCAAGTAGGGTATACAGACGGTGCCGGTTTAGGTGGCGGCGGAGATGCTGTTACTTTATGGTTAGGCGATCCTGCGAGCACATCGGCAATTGATAGCGCTTCATACCCAGATACCGATGCTAATGATGGTCAGTCGTACGATATTGAACTAGCTGCTTTTAGTGTAGTCGGTAATGCAAACGGAGCTGTAGAAACTATTGCTCAAGGTGGTGACAATAGCGATGTGCCTAATATTGCTTCCCCAGGTGATGGTGCTTCTTTAGCATCATTCGAACTTATCATTACAGAAATCTTTTCAGGACAAAGTGGAACCGATTTAACAGCCGATTGGTTCGAAATTACAAATAACGGAACAGTAGCTTGGGAAGCGGGCGTAAGTGAAGATTTGTATTACGATGATGAGTCCGCTGAACCAACCGATGCCGATATCATTCAAGGAATTACTGAAATTCAGCCAGGTGCTAAAGTAATTGTTTTAATTACAGATAATACGGCAGATGTTACCGCGTTTACAGATGTTTGGAATCCCGTAATAGATTTAACAGGTGTTCAAGTAGGGTACACAGACGGTGCCGGTTTAGGTGCCGGTGGAGATGCTGTAACACTATGGGCAGGCGATCCTGCGAGCACTTCGCCAATTGATAATGCTACATACCCAGATACTGATGCTAATGACGGTCAGTCATACGATGTTGAACTAGTTGCTTTTAGTGCGGTTGGTAACGCAAACGGCGCTGTAGAAACTATTGCTCAAGGTGGAGACGCTAATGATGTACCTAATATTGCTTCCCCAGGTGATGGTTTAGCTGTTTCACAAACTGTTATAGCTTTTGATGAAGCTTATACTTCAGTTTCTGAAGATGCAACAGAAGTAACAATCACAGTAACCCCTTCAGAAGCTGTAGCTATTGAAGCTACCGTAGATGTAATATTGAATGCAGGCGGAACAGCAGTTGAAGGAACCGACTTTACCTTTACTGCTTCCGAAACAGTAACTTTCCCTGTTGGAAGTGATGCTGCTCAAACCATAACAATTCCTATTCTAGACAATACAGATGATAACAGCGATGTGTTTTTTGTAATTGAATTAGAGAATGCGATCAATGCAATTGTTTCGGGGAATGACGTTCACTCAGTATATATTTTAGATAATGATACCGTGGTTCCAGAAACGGATGCTTCTGTATTAGACGTTAATTACCTCGCTAGTTATTTGGTAGATGCAGATGGCACTGCCGAAATCACTGCTTACGATGCTAGTACACAACGATTATATGTAACCAATTCAGCTTCAATTGAAGTAGTAGATTTTTCAAATCCTGAAAATATTCAGCCGTTAGCTACTGTAAATGTATCAGATTTTGGCGGAGTAAGTGTACAGAGTGTGGCTACTAAAAATGGTATCGTAGCAGCTGCTGTTTCAGTAGATCCTGTAACAGACAATGGTTTGGTTTTATTTTCAGATCTTGATGGAAATAGCCCAGTAGCTGTTGAGGTTGGTGTTTTACCTGATATGATTACATTCTCACCCGATGGAAACCTATTATTATCAGCAAACGAAGGTCAGCCAAGTGATGATTATTCAATCGATCCTGAAGGGACCATTTCAGTAATTGATGTAAGCGGAGGTTTAGCTTCCATTACACAAGCAAGTGTAACTACGCTTAACTTTAATGCTTTCGATGCTTCCGAAGCAGATTTAATTGATGCTGGTGTTCGTATTTTTGGTCCGGGAGCTTCCGTTTCACAAGATTTGGAGCCTGAATATATAGCTGTTTCGGCTAATTCTCAAAAAGCATATGTAACGCTTCAGGAAAACAACGCTTACGCAATTGTAGATCTTGTAGCTATGGAAATTACAGATGTTATTTCTTTCGGATTAAAAGATCATAGTCTTCCTGAAAATTCATTGGACCTTTCAGATGAAACAGATTTTATCTTCAATGCTTCGTGGCCAGTAAAAGGGATGTATATGCCAGATGCTATTTCCTTTTACGAAGTGAACGGGACAAGTTACATCGTTACAGCAAACGAAGGTGATGCTCGTGAGTATGATACGTTTGAAGAAGAACGAAAAATTGGAGATAGCGATTATACGCTAGACCCTGCAGTCTTCAGTAATATTGACATTTTAGAATTAGACTCAAATCTGTCTCAAATAGCCGTAACAAATGGTTCTGGAGATGCTAATGGTGATGGGTTGTTTGAAGAGATTCACATTTTCGGTGGTCGTTCCTTCAGTATTTTTGAAGCGGAAACAGGAAACCTAGTTTTCGATAGTGGTAACGATTTTGAAGTTATTACAGCAGCCGATCCTGTTTACGGAGCTATTTTTAATGCAAGTAATAGTAACAACAACCTGAAAAACCGAAGTGATAATAAAGGTCCTGAGCCGGAAGGTGTATTGGTTCAAGAAATCAATGATGAATTTTATGCTTTTATCTTATTAGAGCGTATAGGTGGTGTTATGGTTTACAATATTACAGATCCAGCTAATCCAGTATTCTTACAATATGTAAACAGTAGAGATGCTGTGGAAGGTGGAGATGAAGCAGGCGATTTAGGTCCAGAAGGGATTGCTTATGTAACTGCTGAGGAAAGCCCTAACGGAAAAGCAATGCTTATTGTTTCAAATGAAGTAAGTGCTACGCTAAGTATGTATACGTTAGATAATGTGATACTTTCAACACCGGAGTTTGGAGTTACTTCAGGAGCGGCGTTTGTATTATACCCCAATCCAGCTAATGATCAAGTATTTGTTAGCAAACCAGGAAGTTATAGCATTTTTGATATAAGCGGACGTTTAGTTGTTGAAGCGATTAATGTGGCTTCTATTAATACATCAAGCTTATCAAGCGGGACGTATATAGTGAAAAACGAAGAAGGTATTTCACAAAAACTTATTGTAGAGTAGTTTTAAGTTTACTATTTGAGTGAAAAGCCACCTCTATTTTTAGAGGTGGTTTTTTTATTTAACTGTATTTTTGCAGCATTAAAACCATTGATTGCATGACAAAATTACGTGCCTGGGTTTCTGCAGCCCGACTTAGAACGCTTCCATTGTCCATTTCAGGAATTCTTACAGCGAGTGCTGTGGCTATTTCCGAAGAAAATTTTAACCTTACTATTTGTATTCTCGCAATTATAACAACATTGGGGTTTCAAATACTATCTAATTTCGCGAATGATTATGGCGATGGCGTAAAAGGTACCGATAATGAAGACAGAGTTGGCCCTATGCGAGCGATGCAAAGCGGGATTTTAAAAGCGAAAGACTTAAAAATAGGGATGATAGTTACTGGAGCATTAACACTTTTAATTGCTACTATGCTAATCTTTAGTGCTTTTGGTAATGAAAACTTTTTGCTTTCTTTTATTTTTTTTAACCTGGGTATTGCTGCTATTATAGCTGCTGTTACCTATACGGTTGGTAAAAAAGCATATGGTTATAGAGCGATGGGAGACCTGTTTGTATTTCTATTCTTTGGTTTATTAGGAGTAATGGGCTGTTACTTTTTATACAGCAAAAGTTTGGGAGATTTAGTAGCTATGCCAGCAATAGTAATAGGATTGTTAAGCGTAGCAGTTTTAAATCTAAACAATATGCGAGATCGCCTGTCTGATGCCAAAGTAAATAAAAATACGCTAGCAGTGGTTTTAGGTGCCGTGAAAGTAAAGCATTATCATACTTCCTTAATAATAGGAAGTTTTATTGTTGCATCACTGTATTTTTTACTGAAAGCAGAAACGATATTGGAGTTCATCCCGTTAGTGGCATTTATACCCTTATTTTTAAATGTGGTCAAGGTGTATAAAAACGATTCACCACCGTTATTAGACCCAGAATTGAAGAAAGTAGCCTTAAGTACGTTCTTATTTTCTATACTTTTTTTAATTACAGTGAGCTTATAGCTTTTTTTTTGAAAAACTTTAACGGTTTTCTTTACTGTGCTTAGTATATTTAAAGAAAAAACCAACACCCATGAAAATTACATTCTACGGTCAAAACAGTCTTGCCATTGAAGTTGGCGGAAAACATTTAATTATAGATCCTTTTATTACAGGAAATGACCTTTCAAAAGATAAAGTTGATATCAACAAGTTAAAAGCGGATTACATTTTACTAACACACGCACATCAAGATCACATTCTCGATGCGGAAGCTATTGCTAAAAATACAGGTGCGACTATCGTTAGTAATTTTGAAATTGCCAATCATTATGAAGAAAAAGGCTTTGATGTTCATCCCATGAATCACGGCGGAGGTTGGCAATTCGATTTTGGATATGTAAAATATGTAAATGCTATTCATACCAGTTCATTTCCAGATGGTAGCTATGGCGGACAACCTGGCGGATTTATAATTGAAGGCGAACACAAAAACATTTACATTGCAGGCGATACAGCGCTGACTATGGACATGAAACTCATCCCAATGCAAACCAAGTTGGATCTCGCTATTTTACCCATTGGCGATAACTTCACGATGGGCGTAGAAGATGCAATTATCGCGTGCGATTTTATAGAATGTGATAAAGTATTGGGTGTTCATTATGATACGTTTGGATATATAGAAATTGATCACGAAGAAGCCAAAAAGAAATTTTACGATGCAGATAAAGATTTGATGTTGTTAGACGTTGGCGAATCGATAGAGTTATAGATGAAGGCAAGCTACAAAAAACACACTCTCAATTTTAAACGTCCCAGCGGAACTTCCCGGGGCGTTTTGCGTACTAAAGAAACCTGGTTTTTAATTCTTGAGGAAAAAGAAAAATGGGGTGTAGGCGAATGCGGAATTCTACGAAGCTTAAGTATTGACGACCGCCCTGACTATGAAGAAAAGCTGAGGTGGGTTTGTAATAATATTGAAAAAGGAAAGGACCATTTGTATGATAATTTAACCGAATTTCCATCCATTCAAATAGGGGTGGAGACTGCTTTTAAATCGTTTCGGGCAAAAGATCCTTTTCAAATTTTCCCTTCGGAATTTTCAAAAGGCTCAAAAACCATTCCTATCAACGGACTTATATGGATGGGTGACAAGAGCTTTATGAAGCAGCAAATTTTAGAAAAACTGAAAGAAGGGTTTCAATGTATAAAAATGAAAATCGGCGCAATCGATTTCAATACTGAAATTGAACTCTTAAAAAGCATCAGACAAGAATTTTCTGCTTCCGAAATAGAGTTACGGGTAGACGCCAACGGTGCTTTCGCCCCTTCCGAAGCGTTAGAAAAACTAAAAATTCTTTCAGAGTTAAATTTACATTCCATTGAGCAGCCCATCAAACAAGGGCAATGGCAAGAAATGACACGATTGTGTGAAGAAACACCACTTCCTATTGCGTTGGATGAAGAGTTAATAGGCGTATTTTCTTCCGAAGAAAAAAAGAAGCTCTTACAAACCATACAACCACAATACATTATTTTAAAACCAAGTTTAATTGGAGGCTTTCAAGGCAGTGACACTTGGATTGATTTGGCCGAACAAATGGGGGCAGATTGGTGGATAACTTCAGCTTTAGAAAGCAATGTAGGTTTAAACGCTATTTCGCAATATACTTTTACAAAAAAAGTTACCTTGCCACAAGGTTTAGGAACAGGTAGTTTATACACCAATAATATAGATTCACCCCTAAAAGTATGTAACGGAAGCATACAATATGATACTAACGAACAGTGGGACCTGTCCTTACTAAACGAATAAAAATAAAACGGAAATTTAATGTTTATAAAGCAAGCTTTTAACTACTTACACGATTCTTGGCGCTATGTGGTTGGCGCTATTGTAATTTTTTTAGTCTCTCAATTAGGAGCAATTCCTTTTGCTTTAATTGCCGCGTTCAAATTAATGCAAGAAGGGGGAGATATTACTTCCTTAGACGATCCGGCTACTTTAATGACGGTTTTAGACTCTAATTTGACACTGTTTTTAATGCTTTTAAGTTTTGTATTTGGGTTAATTGCTGTAGTGGTGGTAGTAAAATATCTTCATAAACAGCCTTTAGTTGCTGCAACAACAAGCAGAAAGAAAGTAGATTGGGGGCGTATTTGGTTTTCATTTTTATTAATAGCTATCACAACAATTGTTTTAACGGTAATTGATTATTACGGAAACCCCGATGATTACGTGGTTCAATTTGAAGCTGTACCGTTTATAATTTTAGCGGTTATTGCAATTCTTATGATTCCCTTGCAAACCAGTTTTGAGGAATACCTATTTCGTGGGTATTTAATGCAAGGTATCGGTGTGATGGCAAAGAACAGATGGTTGCCATTGATTATTACATCAGGAGTTTTCGGCGGACTTCACTTTTTTAATCCAGAGGTTGATAAATTGGGTAATATTATTATGGTTTATTACATTGGTACTGGTTTCTTTTTAGGAATTATAACCTTAATGGACGAAGGAATGGAACTCGCCCTTGGTTTTCACGCCGGTAATAATTTAATCGCTGCTTTGTTGGTAACAGCAGATTGGACGGTATTTCAGACCAATTCTATTTTAAAAGATATTTCAAACCCCACGGCAGGATTTGATATTTTAGTTCCTGTCTTGGTTATGTACCCGGTTTTTATAGGTATCATGGCTTGGAAATACAAATGGACCAATTGGAGCGAAAAGCTCTTCGGAAAAGTAACGCCACCCATAAAACCTTCCGAAGAAATTATAGAATCTTAGTTTAAACTTTATGGAACTCCCTTTTCATTCGGCCTTTACCTTCAACGGACTTCAATATGAAACTAGAGAAGAGTTACACAGTTTTGCTGAAAGCTTGCAGAATGAAGGGGATGAATACGAAATTCATATAGGCGATTTTATAATAGCTTGGTTAGATGATACCGACTTCGTAAAAGTAAAAACCTCTGGCTCTACCGGAAAACCAAAAAAGATCCAATTATCTAAAAAGGCAATGGTCAATAGTGCTAAAGCAACGGCTGCCTATTTTAAGTTAGGGAAAGGTACTTCTGCATTACTTTGCTTACCGGCTAATTATATTGCTGGTAAAATGATGCTGGTACGAGCGATGGTCATGGGTTGGAATTTACATGTGGTCGCTCCAGAAAAAGATGCATTAACGCAGTATGATAACGATTATGATTTTGTGGCAATGGTACCGTATCAAGTTCATCATTCACTGTCAGATTTAAATAAAGTAAAAAAAATAATCATTGGTGGCGGACCTGTTTCAAAAGAATTGGAAGAGGCTTTACATTCAGTTTCCACCGAAGCTTTTGGTACGTATGGAATGACCGAAACCATTACACATGTTGCTGTACGACGTATTAACGGTCCTGCGCTTAGCGAAACGTTTTCTGCTTTACCCAATGTGAAATTTTCACAAGATGAACGGGATTGTTTGGTTATTTCGGCACCAGATATTTCCGAAGAAAAAGTAATTACGAATGATGTGGTAGCGTTACAATCACCAACTTCTTTTGTTTGGTTAGGACGCTTCGATAATGTAATTAACAGCGGTGGTGTTAAAATATTTCCTGAAAAAGTAGAAGAAAAACTTTCCGAAAAAATTATGGAACCTTTCATCATTGCTTCTGAAAAAAATAATGAATTAGGGGAGCGCGTTATTTTAGTTATTGAAACAAAATCTAATTCTATTCCCGATTACTCTGATGTGTTCAAAATACTTTCAAAATACGAACGACCCAAAAAAATTATTAGCCTTTCTAGATTTCCGTATACCGAAACCGGTAAAATCAAGCGTGGAGCGGTTTTAGAGTTACTTCAGAAATATAAATAATCCTTTCTTTTTAGCTTTAAAAGTAATGTAGTTTTAACTTTGGTTTCATTTTTGATATTTCTTAACTAAGAATAACAAATCACTCTTAAAACCAATTCATTATGAAAACATTTGCTACCCTTATTTTTGCTTTTTTTGCTACAATTGCACTAGAAGCTCAAGAAATCACCGTAACCGGAACAGTAACCGATGAGAGTAACATTCCATTAATAGGAGTGAACGTAGTTATAACGGGATCTAGTAACGGAACACAAACAGATTTTAATGGAAAGTATGAATTAAAAGCTAAAATAGGACAGAAATTGAAGTTTAGCTATGTGGGGTACGAAACCGTAGAACGAAAGGTAAAAGATAAAAAACCTATGAATGTGCAGATGCACACTGGAGCACAACTAGAGTCAGTTGTTGTTACTGCTTATGATGCAAGTCAAATTATGAGATCAAAAGTGTCTGGGGTCCCAATTCCCCGGTCTCCATACCCTGTAAACAATCAAGTTTCCAACAACGAATCATACGATAAGATTGAAGAAAACATTTTTAAAATGGTAACAACTGCACCACTATCTACTTTTTCAATTGATGTGGACAAAGCTGGGTATAGTAACATTCGCCGGATGATAAACAACGGTCAAAAAATACCAAAAGATGCCGTGAAGATTGAAGAAATGATTAATTATTTTAACTACGATTATCCACAGTCAAAACGCAATGAGCCATTTTCTATTACTACAGAAGTAGCCAGCTCTCCTTGGAATACAAACACTAAATTGGTTAAAATAGGTTTGAAAGGAAAAGATATTGCGACTGAAAATACACCAGCAAGTAACTTAGTGTTTTTGCTAGATGTATCGGGTTCTATGAATTCAGAAAACAAATTAGGGTTGTTAAAATCAGCTATGGAAGTGCTAGTTGATAAACTTCGAGAAGAAGACAAAGTGAGCATCGTCGTGTATGCAGGAGCCGCAGGTACTGTTTTAGAACCTACCAACGGTAACAACAAAGAAAAAATAATGGAGGCCATTGACAAGCTAAGAGCTGGGGGTTCTACTGCAGGTGGCGAAGGGATTAAATTAGCGTATAAAATAGCTGAAGAAAATTTCATAAAAGACGGTAATAATCGTGTCATCCTTGCTACCGATGGTGATTTTAATGTAGGTGCTTCGAGTGATAGAGCGATGGAAGATTTAATTGAAGAAAAGCGAGAAAGTGGAGTGTTTTTAACCTGCTTAGGTTTTGGAATGGGTAACTATAAAGATTCTAAAATAGAAACTTTAGCTGATAAAGGCAACGGAAACCACGCGTATATCGATACCATGCAAGAAGCGAAGAAAGTATTGGGTACAGAGTTCTTCGGAACCATTTATACCATAGCTAAAGATGTAAAACTACAAGTAGAGTTTAACCCTAAAAAAGTACAAGCGTATCGATTAATTGGTTATGAAAACAGACTCTTAAACGATGAAGATTTTAATGATGATACCAAAGATGCCGGCGAATTAGGAAGTGGACACACCGTAACCGCTCTATACGAACTGATTCCGGTAGGGGTGAAAAGTGAATATTTAAAGGATATTGAGGACTTAAAATACACCAATATCATTAATATTTCTAAAACGGATGAGTTACTTACAGTAAAATTTAGATATAAAGAACCGGATGGGGACAAAAGTAAGTTAATTGTCAAAACATTGAAAGATAACAATGCTGATATAAAGAGGACATCAGAAGATTTCCAGTTTTCTGCAGCCGTAGCGCTGTTCGGACAACAGCTTCGTGATTCTGATTTTATTGCAACTAAAAGTAGAGAAGAGGTTATTCGTTTAGCCGAAGCAGGCAGAGGGAAAGATAAAGAAGGATACCGAGCTGAGTTTATCAGGTTAGTGAAGAGTTATAAGTAATTCTTTTGAAATAAATAGTTATAAAAACAAAAGGAGCAGTCAACTGCTCCTTTTGTTTTTTAATTTTATCTTTTATTTGGCATTCTATTCTTCGTGTTTTCGATACAAATTCGTGATCCCTATCGGGCTCTCGAATTCACTCAAACACCTTTAATTTATAGCTTTTGACTAATGAACTTCAGTCTCTTTCGGTGCCTGAATGCTCCGACGATAGGAGGGGTGTATCGAAGGCCCAACATCCATTACACCTGTAAAACACCCATATTAAACTTCTTTTCAATAGGAGCGTGGTTTGCAGCTTCAATGCCCATACTAATCCATTTTCGGGTATCAAGTGGGTCGATTACAGCATCAGTCCAAATTCTAGAAGCAGCATAATACGGTGAGATTTGCTCATCGTAACGGTTCTTAATTTTATCGAACAATTCTTTTTCTACTTCCGGAGTAATTTCTTTTCCTTGTTTTTTAAGTGAAGCGGTTTCAATCTGCAATAATACTTTGGCAGCACTATTTCCACTCATCACGGCTAGTTCGGCACTTGGCCAAGCCGCAATTAATCGTGGGTCGTATGCTTTTCCGCACATTGCATAATTACCAGCACCATAACTGTTTCCAATGACAATAGTGAATTTTGGTACCACACTATTACTTACAGCATTTACCATTTTAGCACCATCTTTTATAATACCACCGTGTTCACTTTTACTGCCTACCATAAAACCAGTAACATCTTGTAAAAACACCAATGGAATTTTCTTTTGGTTACAGTTTGCTATAAATCGGGTTGCTTTATCGGCACTGTCGCTGTAGATAACACCACCAAACTGCATTTCGCTGGGTTTGGTTTTAGCTTTCGTGGTTTTTACCAATTTTCGTTGATTGGCAACAATACCAACTGCCCAGCCGTCAATACGAGCGTACCCCGTTAAAATAGTTTGACCGTAGCCTTTTTTATATTCTTCAAAATCACTGTCGTCTACCAAACGATGTATTATTTCACGCATATCGTATTGTTCGGTACGTGATTTTGGTAGTATTCCGTAGATTTCTTTAGGGTCTTCTTTTGGTTTGGCAGCTTTGTCTCTATTAAATCCAGCTTTGTCAAAATCGCCTATTTTTGAAACAATATTCTGTATTTTGGTTAACGCATCTTTATCATCTTCAGCTTTGTAGTCGGTTACGCCACTTACTTCAGAGTGCGTAGTAGCACCTCCTAGATCTTCGTTTTCAATACTTTCACCGATAGCCGCTTTTACTAGGTAGCTTCCTGCAAGAAAAATACTCCCAGTTTTATCAACTATTAATGCTTCATCGCTCATAATGGGTAAGTAAGCACCTCCGGCAACACAACTTCCCATAACGGCAGCAATTTGGGTTATCCCCATACTACTCATCACAGCATTGTTGCGGAAAATTCTTCCGAAGTGCTCTTTATCAGGAAAAATCTCATCTTGCATCGGTAAGTATACACCGGCACTGTCCACTAAATAAATAATAGGAAGTTTATTCTCTATTGAGATTTCCTGTGCGCGTAAATTCTTTTTTGCGGTAATAGGAAACCAAGCTCCTGCTTTTACCGTCGCATCGTTTGCAACTACAATACATTGTTTCCCTTTTACGTAGCCAATTTTAACTACTACACCACCACTTGGGCAACCGCCGTGTTCTTCATACATTCCTTCACCAGCAAAAGCACCAATTTCAATACTTGGTTTTTTAGAGTCAAGTAAAAAATCAATACGTTCCCTAGCTGTCATTTTACCTTTGGCGTGGTGTTTTTCTATTCGTTTTTCGCCACCGCCCAATTTAACTTTGGCGAGTCTCTTTTTAAGATCGGAAACTGATAGTTTATTGTGGTCTTCGTTTTTATTAAAGGTCATATCCATAATAGTGGTTGCAATTTCCCCAAAAATACGAAACTATGACATTTTGGTACGGTAAATCTCTATTTTATTCCCGATATTTGTCTCTGCTAATAAGTTAAGGCAAACCCGCGTCTAATTGTATTCAATATTTTTATTAAATTTAATACTAAGGCGCATTTTAAGGATGAAAATTTTATGATGAATAAGAATACCGTATTGGCGTGGGCCACTTTTATAATGATTGTAGTAGGCGTTGCTTTAATAGCAATGGGTGCTTTTAGATATGACGATGTAGCCGGATGGGGCTTCGCCTCTGTAGGAATTGGTTTTTTTGCGATTGCTTGGGTATTTAATGCCCTAAAAGGAAGGGTATAACCACTCAATAAATATATGATTTCAGAAAATACCATTCGTACTGTATTGCAAAACCACCTTGCCGGTGGGAAGGCTTTTATGCCCTTAAGGAATATGTTTTCAGAAATTACTTTTGAAAAAGTAGGAGAACGGCCCTATAATCTGCCATATTCCTTTTATGAGCTGTTTTACCATATTACCTATGCACAGAAGGATATTTTGAAATTTTGTATTTCTGAAACATACACAACACCAAATTGGCCAGATGATTATTGGCCGAAACAACAAGCGCCAAAAAGTAAAACCAATTGGCAACAATTACAAGAAGACTATTTGAAAGATAGTAAAGAATTAGAACAATTGGCAGAAAATGAAGCTCTTACGAAAGTAGTTCCAACTGGAGAGGACCAAACGCTATTTCGGGAAATCCTTTTGGTTATAGAGCATACCGCATACCACACAGGACAACTTGCGGTAGTACTGCGATTATTGGGCCTACACAACAAGTAGTGTCTTTAAAATAATTAGAATAAGAAACCAAAGGTGGCTGAGCGTAGTCGAAGCCACAAATAATAATAGAAACTAAGATTTTCGCCCTTGCGGAAATAAAAAATAAATTTTTTATGTCTGACGATAAAAAAGTAATTTTCTCCATGTCTGGTGTAACCAAGACGTTTCCAAGCGCTCAAACACCAGTGCTTAAAAACATTTATTTAAGCTTTTTCTACGGCGCCAAGATTGGTATTTTGGGATTAAACGGAAGTGGTAAATCTACCTTATTAAAGATTATCGCTGGGAAAGACCAGAATTATCAAGGTGATGTTGTTTTCGCTCCTAATTATAGTGTAGGGATGCTAGAACAAGAACCTGAACTGGACGAAGAGAAAACCGTGATGGAAGTAGTGAAAGAAGGTGTAAAGGAAGTGGTTGATGTTCTAGATGAATACAACAAGATTAACGATATGTTCGGTTTGCCGGAAGTCTATGAAGATGCTGATAAAATGCAGGAGTTGATGGACAAGCAAGCTAAGCTGCAAGATAAAATTGATGCGACCAATGCATGGGAGTTGGATACTAAGCTAGAAATAGCGATGGATGCGTTGCGTACGCCTGAGAAAGACAAAAAGATAAGCGTCCTTTCTGGTGGGGAACGCCGTCGAGTTGCTTTATGTCGCTTATTGTTACAGCAACCAGACGTGTTACTACTCGATGAACCTACTAACCACTTGGATGCAGAAAGTGTACACTGGTTAGAACACCATTTAGCACAATATAAAGGGACGGTAATTGCTGTAACGCACGATAGATATTTCTTGGATAACGTAGCCGGTTGGATATTAGAATTAGACCGTGGCGAAGGTATTCCATGGAAAGGAAACTACTCATCTTGGTTAGACCAGAAGTCCAAGCGGATGGCACAAGAACAGAAGCAAGCCAGCAAACGCCAAAAAACATTAGAACGCGAGCTAGAATGGGTAAAGATGGCCCCGAAAGGACGCCAGTCTAAACAAAAAGCCCGTTTGAATAACTATGATAAGTTGATGAGCCAGGATCAAAGTAAACTGGAAGATAAACTAGAAATTTACATTCCTAACGGTCCTCGTTTAGGAACCAATGTGATTGAAGCCAAAGGCGTTTCAAAAGCATTTGATGATAAATTATTATACGATGACCTTAACTTCAAATTACCACAGGCGGGAATTGTAGGGATTATCGGACCAAATGGTGCTGGTAAAACGACCATCTTTAAAATGATTATGGACGAAATTGAGCCCGATAAAGGTTCTTTTGAAGTAGGGGAAACGGCAAAGATCGCTTATGTAGATCAGTCACATTCCAATATTGATCCTGAGAAGAGCATTTGGCAAAACTTTAGTGATGGACAAGAATTGGTGATGATGGGTGGCAAGCAAGTGAATAGCCGTGCGTACCTAAGCCGCTTTAATTTTAGTGGTAGCGAACAAAACAAAACTGTGTCCAAATTATCTGGTGGAGAGCGTAACCGCTTACACTTAGCAATGACCTTAAAAGAAGAAGGCAACGTACTGTTACTCGATGAGCCAACAAATGATCTAGATGTGAATACGCTACGTGCACTTGAAGAAGGGTTAGAAAACTTCGCAGGTTGTGCTGTAGTAATATCTCACGACCGTTGGTTCTTAGACCGTATTTGTACGCATATCTTAGCGTTTGAAGGAAATAGTGAAGTGTATTTCTTTGAAGGTGGCTTTAGTGACTACGAAGAAAACAAAAAGAAACGTTTGGGTGGCGATGTGATGCCAAAACGAATCAAATACAAGAAGTTAATTCGTTAATCTTCTGAATATTTTTTCTGTAAACGAAAGATTAGTTTTAACATATTTAATAACTAAAGCTGTCCGGTTGAGCGCAGTCGAAACCTACTGAGTGCTATATACATAAGTAGTTCTCGACTGCGCTCGAACAGACAGTAAATAATACTGTAAATTTCTTCTTATTTTACTTCACCACAAACTGTTTTGAAATAGCATTTCCTTCTGAAACAATTCGTATAAAATAAATTCCTGAAGGTAAATCAGCAATTGAAAAAGATTGTTGACTTGATGCTTCTAAAGAACCTGAAAACAGATTTTTTACACTTCGTCCGGTGTTATCATACACCGTTATAGTTCCCTCGCTGGTTAACGAATGGCGTATATTTAATTCTGTAGTAGCAGGAACAGGGTAGAGTGTTACTTCTTCTTCCGTAACAGTGTAATTTTCAGTTCCTAATACAATAGTGCTAATATCATAACTATGAATAGACCGCCCATACGTTCCTGCGTATAAAGTTTGGGTGGGTTCGTGCATTTTTAAGTCGCGGGTAAGCGTCATAGGCAATTCGTTTCCGAGTACGGTCCAATTAGCACCATCGTTTTCAGAATACCAAACATTGACATCGGTAGCCACAAATAGTAGGCTTTCATCTGCTGTTAGTATAAGGTCATTAACTGGTATTTCAGGTAAATTACCCGAAATATCAATCCAATTTTGTCCGCCGTCTTCAGTTTTAAATACGTGAGGAGTATAGTCTAATCTATTATAGCCCGAAAAGGTTACATACGCAACCATATCATCACTAGGCGAAATTGCTACTGAAGTCACATATCGGTCTGGAAGGCTAGCACTTATATTTTCCCAAGTATCACCTCCATCAAAAGTTACGTTCACGTTTCCATCATCGCTACCTGTGTATATTGTTTCTAGGTTTAAATATGAAGGAGCAATCGCAGTCAAAGTTCCGTAGGTAAGCGAACCGCTTGGATGCTGTCCATTAGTAAGGTCTGGACTTATTGGTGACCAAAATTCTGCGTGGGTTGATGAATATAAACGTTGGGTTCCGTAGTACACCATTTCCGTATTAAAAGGCGAAATTACTACTGGCGTGTTCCAATTGTTTCGGTCGCTGCCACTAATACCAGTAGTTGCTCCTGAAAAGGTGGCGCCTCCATTAGTGGAACGCCCTAAATTTCCGTATTGCGATTCTACATAAATATAATTATTGTCTACTGGGTCAATCCCTACGTGAAAACCATCACCTCCCCAAACTGCTTCCCAATCATCAGCGCTGGCAGTTGTGGTTCTAATGGTATTGTTATCTTGGGTACCACCATATAGATTTTGTGGTGCTAAATTATCTACTTCGATATTGTAAAACTGTGTAATGGGTAGGTTTTCAAACTTCGTCCAATTATTTCCACCATTCTGTGAAATATAGGCTCCACCATCGTTTCCTGCTAAGAGAAAATCATTGTTATTGGTAGAATATTCCAAGGCGTGGTGATCTACGTGCATCCCACTTATGTTACTCCAACTATCACCGCTGTTGTTACTTCTGGCTAACTGAAACCCAATCACCCAAACTGTTTCGGGATCGGTAGGGTCTACACGAACGTTTCCAAAGTACCATCCAAAACTGGAATCAATACCTGTTAAAGCACCTAAAGTAACTAGATTCCACGTATCTCCATTGTCGGTAGATTTATACAAACCATTAAACTCATTGGTTATTTCATCGGTAGTAAAACGTGCGTATACGGTTGATGGGTCTGAAGCCGATACAGCCAAACCAATACGCCCAGTTTGTGTAGAAGCAGCAGGTAAACCATTGCTAGCCCCTAATTCTTCCCAGGTATCACCTCCATCCATAGAACGGTGAATAGCTGAGGTAACCCCGGCATAATCCCGTTGCCAAGGTTGACGAGTACGTTCCCACATAGCGGCATACAGTATATCGGTATTTTGTGGGTTCATCGCTACATCAATAGCAGCAGTAGAATCCGTTACGTGTAATACTTGCTCCCAATCTGTTCCGCCATTGGTAGTACGGTAGACCCCGCGCTCTGGATTATGGCCGTATAATGTTCCGGTAGCAGCTACAAACAGACGATCAGGATCGGTAGGGTCCACAGCGATACGTCCAATATGCTGACTTTCCCCAAGACCAATGTTACTCCAAGTAGCACCTGCATCATTAGAGCGATAGACACCATCTCCAAAAAATGCACCTGAGTTGGAGCTACCGTTTGCTTCTCCGGTTCCTACATATATAATATCAGCATTAGAAGGAGCGATGGCAAGATCACCAATAGACATAGGGCCTACTTCATCAAAAATAGGTGACCAATTAGCACCTTGATCGGTTGTTTTAAAAATCCCTCCAGTGGCTGCGGCAACATAAAGTATATCGTCACTATCTGGTGAAATAGCTACATCGGTTATTCTGCCGCCAGTATTTAAAGGGCCTGCCAACGTCCAATCACTTCCGTTTTGATTTCTATTATTTACTATCGATTGTACACGTGTTTTGGCTTTTTGTAAAGCCGAAACATCTATGTAATTATCGGGGTAAGCGCGTTGGTAATACATCCAGTCGCTGGGATATTCTTCAAAATAGGCTTCCGTTTCGTTTATACGGGTTTCTGGTTCTGTTTCCGAAAAGACCAAAATATAAGTAAGTATAGAGCTAATAGCGACTAGTAATAGGAAGTAAAAAGTTTTCATAAGTAGTAGTTAAAATTCTAAATTCTTTTAAAAATACTATAAATTAGCCTATTATAGTGTTAAACCTGATACGTGATTTTTAGTTTAATAAGTGAAATGAAGTATCTATCAACAAACCAACCTTATGTTTAAAAAGTATTTGCTTGTAATAATCGTACTATCGCTTTTTACCGCTTGCGGCAGTAAAAAACAGATTGCTGGGGTTACCCTCGGTACCGAGCAGACCCTTGCCTATAAAAGTTTAGGCAATGGCGTAGCTGCTATTTCGTTGCTGTTTTTTAAAAACAATACCTTCCAGTTGAATTTTAAAAGCATCCCTCAACCGGAAACTGATGACAAACCTGTAGTACGTTCCGAGAAAGGAACCTACACCGGGGAGGGCAATTGGAAAACATTACAGTTTTTAAGCAATGGTTTTGATGCCACCGCTCTATTTGACGCCCAATACAACAAGCCTAATGAGGTGGAAGTACTTAGTGAGAATACCGTGAAAGTAAATACTGATGAGCAGGCGATTACTATCTGGGGCATTTTATGTGAGCGAGAGTAGAAGAGAAGTCATTTCTCATATCTTTTCTTCTTAATCCATTCCTAATGCATTTCCATGCTAAATTTAATATGTTTCCTTTTCTAGGAATCAATACAGCTAATAACCAAAAATTATGCTACAGCAGGTTTTATTGGAGCTGCTTATTGGGCATAGCTTATGCAAAGAAGTATTTGAAGAAATGAATGCTGAAAATGTAAATAGATACTCTTTTTTTAATTGAAGTACCCATTTAAATAAATCTCTTGAATTTCAGGTTTTAAAGTATCTTTGAAACCACATGAGTAAATTGGTACAAATAAGAGTTTTGCCGCGGCAACAAGAAGATGAAGCTTACATACTAGAATTAGCGCTGGAAAAAGCAAAGCTTCGGAAAAATGAAATTAAAGATTGGCGCATACGAAAACGTTCAATTGATGCCAGAAACAAATTGGTAAAGCTTAATCTGCAAATTGAATTATGGCAACATTCAGATACGCGCGAGAATATTCCTGCCTTTAAACCTCAGGAAGTTTCAGAAAAAAGACAAATTGCTATTATTGGTGCAGGTCCAGCAGGTTTGTACGCTGCCTTGCGGGCCATTGAAGCCGGAATAAAGCCTATTGTTTTTGAACGCGGAAAAGATGTTCGTTCCAGACGTCGCGATTTGGCTAAAATTAATAAGGAACAAACAGTAAATTCGGAGTCTAACTATTGCTTTGGCGAAGGAGGAGCAGGTACGTATTCTGATGGGAAATTATATACGCGATCTAAAAAAAAGGGCAACGTTTTAAAAGCAATGGAATGGTTTGTTCATTTTGGAGCAGATCCTGATATTTTGGTGGATGCGCATCCTCATATTGGTACTAATAAATTACCTCAAATTATAACCACTATGCGGGAAGCTATTTTGGAATATGGAGGAGAGGTTCATTTTAACTCCAAGCTAACCGATTTAAAACTAAAAGAAAACCGAATAACCGCACTTCAAATTAATGAAGCAAATTGGCATTCTTTTGATGATATTGTGCTTTCTACCGGACATTCTGCTCGGGACATTTTTTATCTATTGCACAACAAGCAAATTAAAATAGAAGCCAAGCCTTTTGCTTTGGGTGTTCGCGTGGAGCATCCGCAAGAGTTAATAGATCACATTCAATATCATGGAGATAGCGATAACCCTTATTTACCGCCGGCTTCCTATGCTTTGGTAGAGCAAGTAGATGGTTTGGGTGTGTATTCGTTTTGCATGTGTCCGGGTGGGATTATTGCTCCTTGTGCTACCCAACAGGATGAGGTGGTTACAAACGGTTGGAGCCCAAGCAAACGCAATAACCCGTATGCTAATTCAGGTATTATCGTTAGCGTAGCACCCGAGGATCTCCCAAACTATACTCCAGATGATCCTTTTGTCTGTTTGAATTTTCAAAAATCTGTTGAAAAATCTTGCTGGGAAGCTGCCGGAAAAACGCAGCAAGTTCCTGCGCAACGCATGATTGATTTTGTGGAAGGACGATTATCTGCCGATTTTCCGAAGACATCTTATTTACCCGGAATTGTAGGAGCAGACCTCAATCTTGTTTTACCACCCTTAATTTCTAAAAGATTACGAAAAGCCTTTGTGTCTTTTGGTAGAAAAATGAAAGGGTATTACACCAATGAAGCCGTGTTGCATGCCCCAGAAAGCCGAACGTCTTCTCCCGTTTCTATTCCGCGCAACCCAGAGACCTTAGAACATGTGGAGGTAAAAGGGCTTTATCCTTGTGGAGAAGGAGCCGGTTATGCTGGTGGTATTATCTCTGCCGCGATTGATGGGATTAATTGTGTGGATGCCATTGCTGCCAAATATGCTGAAAAATAGGGCTTGTTATTTCTCCCGCAAAATCTTTTCCATCTTTTTACCTTTTGCTAATTCGTCAACCAATTTATCTAAATACCGAACCTGTTTGGTGAGCGGGTTTTTAATTTCTTCTATTCTATAGCCGCAAATAACACCGGTTATTTTAGGAGCATTCGGGTTTAGGGTTGCTTTTTCAAAGAAGGTTTTAAAGGTTACTTTTTCATCAATCATTTTCTGCAAATCATTCTTGTCAAAACCTGTTAACCAGTCTATTACTTGATGTAGTTCTTCTTTGGTTCTGCCTTTGCGCTCCACTTTTGTAATATAGTGCGGATATACCGATGCAAATGTCATGGTTGCCATTCGCTCATTATGTTTGGGTGTTGTTTTCATACTATTTCAATCGTATTAGTTTTCCTTTTCTTTTTACAACGTTTTTATAGTCCCATTGTATTTCTTTAGATTTCTGTAACCATCTTTTAACGTCGGTCAGGTTTAGCTGGTCTGTTGCGGTGTATCGAATAGCAGCATCTTTAAATTTACCTGTTCCGGTTTTAAGCTTATCTTCTTCAAAATCTGCCCCGCTCCAAAACATCAGTCTAATACAGTCCTTTAATTTGCTATACCCCACAATGGGGTTATTATCTAAAAACCAAACTGGGTGAGCGTGCCATATTTTGCTTTCAGCTTCAGACAGTTCTTTTTCAATAGTTGAAGCCAGTAGGTCACAAACCTCTTTATCAGTTGCTGTTTGCTTTTCGTTATAGGCTTGAATGTCTGGATTCATATAGAGTTTTTTTTAAATATATACCAAAGAACGCTACGTTAGGATTTATTGAGCGGTTTTAAGATAAGGAATTTTTTTAAAAAGTGGCTTTGGGAAAACCTGCTAGTAATTACTCAAATCAGTATAGGGGCCATTATACAATCCTTTAATTTCTTTCCCATCCTCTCTAGTGAAAGAAAACTCTATATGTAACCTAGATTTCGAAAATTCTATAACATTTACTTGTATAGAAGTAGCCATAATTCCAGTAGTGTCTTCTTCTAAAATTATTTCCCCACTGTCCGTATTTATCGTTTGATTATTGATAGAAACATTTAAATAGACCTCATATTCATTTAAAGAAGATAACATCTCTTCTTCCAAGTTTGATTGAAATACCTCTATGCTAACAACGTTTACACCAGAATTTTGGTTTGTATTCAGTATATCTACATTTGCTAATACTATGGCAATTTCTTGAGGGTCATCATTAGCTGTGTTATCATCTCGGAAATAGGCAAATGTTGTTTTGTGAAAATCGTTTTCAAACGTGAATCCATTTTGTAGTTGATCTGGTTCACTATTATCTTCATTGTCTGAAGAACACGACAAAATTATACTGAATACTACCGTTAGAATAAATATTTTTTTAATCATAAAATCATTTGATTACTACGTATTAAAAGCCATTTCTATATTAAACAATCCGTTAAAATGTTCAATTAGTTTGTGTACTTACAGACCAATAATTTCCTGCACAATCATAAAACGAGCCTCTTGTATCTGGGTCACCGTCTTTGTTCACAGGTTTCTCAATTATTTCACACCCATTGTTAATTGCCAAGTTAAACGTTTTAAAAACATCGGGAACATACATATGTAACATGGTGGTATGTGCCAGATACGTTTCGGTACTGTTACTAATTATAATAATGCTATCGTCCAATTGTAGCTCGATATGTGCAATGGTTCCATCGTTGTGGTCAAACCTTCTTAGTTGTGTAGCATTGAATATTTTTCTTAGCTGATCTACAAACTTTTCGGCGTTATCAACAATTAAATAGGGGGAGAGTGAAGCGTAGTTTTTTGGTTTGTAGTTTGTGTGCATTTTCTTGTTTTTTAGAGAATTAAATTAGTGCTTTTTATGGACAGGGTGTTTACAGCAGCATCTATTTTTCTAATATTCCTTTGTCAACACTTTCTTCTAGAAGGTCTTTAGCATAATTCCATAATGTTGTTGAACCTTTTTTAATTGTCTTTTGTTTCCCGTAAACGGTATCATACTTCACTCCAAACTCTTTCCATGTTCCGCCGTTGTTGGAAGCATTTTGCAACAAAGGTTCCAATCTATCCATTGATTTTGCAAACTTAGCTTCATTAGAAATACCGTCTTCAAATTCCATCCAAATTTGTAGATACTCCTCCGCTTGTTTTTCGGGTAGCATTCCAAAAATGCGATCCGCACATTTTTTTTCTTCTGCGGTATTTTCGTGATTTTTAGTAGAGTCGTAAATAAAGGTGTCACCAGCATCAATCTCAACAATATCGTGGATTAAAACCATTTTAATAACCTTTAATAAGTCAATTTCAACATCTGAATGTTCACTTAACACAATCGCCATCATCGCCAAATGCCAACTATGTTCCGCATCGTTTTCACGTCTGTCGCTATTAAATAACTTAGTTCGCCTTTGAATGTATTTTATCTTATCTATTTCTTTAATGAACGCTATTTGCTTTACTAAATCTTCTGAGATCATTTTAGGTTATGTTTTTCAAATTATTTCCAGCAGCTTTTCTCTATATTTCTAAAAAGTCAACACATGTGTCCATTTTAAAAGGTATAGTATAAGAAATGCACCTCCTACACCCACGAATATGGCACCTTGCCAATAAAAGGTTCTCGTTCCCCATTGGTTCCACATCTTTTTACCAGATTCTTTTCTAAAATGAGCCCTAGTCATCCTCCAAAAAAGGAAAGTGATTCCTAAAAAAAGCACTATTGCTAGTATCCAAATTTTTGCCATGTGTCTAGGGTTTTAGTGTATTTGTTTTTAAGTGTTGCCATCTGTTGCGTATAACCGCAGTTAGGGATTAAATATAATGAAACCTTTCCGTTTTTTGCAGATAGCTACAAAGACTGTGTGAGTTCCAATAAGAAAATTCGTAGTTATTGCAGTTTTGTTGTAGGTAGTTTTTTAATCTTCAGTAAGTATCAAACTCTTCAATTTTTTAAGTTGTGTGTCAGATTTCCATAAAATCTGATTCATATCTCTTTCAATCTTTATGTCGGGTTCTGTTCCATATCCGTCAAGGATTTTTCCGTTTTTCTGAAAAGAAACCATGGTGCTTATTTTTCCAAACAACTTTGAATTTGGCAAATCAAACCATTCGCTATTTCCACTGGAGCCATCTGTTGTAACGCCAACAATTTGTATGTTAGGAATTTCCTTGAAAACAGAGACAAAAACTGACGCTGCACTAAACGTTTTTTCGTTGGCTAAAATGTAAACAGGCTTGTTGTAGTAGAAAGCTTGTTTAGATAATTTCTCCCCGTTAAACAATCCAAAATAATACTCACTGAATTTTTTATCGTCCAACTCGTACATCGGTTTAAATGTTTTCAGAAATGTATCTACGCTTGCTTGCTCTCGGTCAGTTAATTCAGAATATGAAAACAAAAATCTGCCGTGTAAACGCTCTATATATTCTTCTGGTAATGGAATTGGCACTCGTTGTTTTGTAGCGTTTACAACATACATAGAATCGGGATGTACTAAATAGTTTGCGAATTCATAAATTAAATCTCGAGTTCCGCCACTGTTGCTTCTTACATCAATAATTAAAGCTTTGCTTTCATGGTGAATAGATTTCATAAAAGAATTAAGTTCATCAAAAAGAAGAGGAGCTTCATCTTTACTAGTCATAGCAGGAATTTTGATGTATGCGATGCTGTCTTTAATGGTAAAAAGCTGTTTTATTATCTCGGGCTTATTGTATTCTTCGTCGTCTACAAGAACATATTTACTTTCAAATTTTTCATCCCAAGGGCGTAATCTATTTGATCTGTCAACTGGCGACACGAGTACTGTTGTGTCTTTTTTAAATGAAGCATCTGAAAGTGTTAATTTAATTTCTTTTGGTAATGATTTGTTGAGAATCTTATAGTTTTTCTGAATATCCCGAATATCTCTAACAGCCATGGTAAAGTACGTTTCTTCAGGTGCCTTTATATCTTCGGGTCGTGTTTTTTGTAAAAAATCCTTAATTTCCATCCCATCGATTTTTTTGAGATAAGGAAATTTGGTGTTGAGGATTTCAAATTCTTTATGCTGGTTCAAATTTAAAACGACTACTTTACCATTGTTCGGTGCGTACATAAAGGGTAGAAAAAGAGATTCATTTAAACTATACCCTCTTATTGTTGTTAATGAAGAATGTCTGTCACCAATTTTGGCCAAGGTTTTTGTAATAAACAGACCAAAATCTTCAAGTTTTACAGTGTCACCTATTGTTTTTAAATAGTTTTCAAAATCGGTATTGAAATTATATCCGTTTAAGTAAACGTAAGACGATTTATCATTTAAGGTCTTTGTCAGAAATTCAATGTCCTCGTTTATTTGCTTTTTGGTCAATAAATTATTCTGTGCTTGTAAAGCGATAGCCCATAGACAGAATAGAGTGGTAGTCAGAATTTTCGATTTCATTAGACAGTTTTTTTAGCGTATGCACAAGAATTGCTGATTAAATATACACAAACCTTTTTGCTTTTGTGGAAAGTTAAAAAGGCGGTGTGAGTTTGAACAGGTAGATTCTTATTAAAAATAAAATTCTTACTTTAAAAAACTGAACTAGTGCTTTTTATTGGACATCTTGTTGTGGTTAGTTACTTTATTAAAACATTCGAACGATCAAACTCTTGAACACATTCAATTAAACTATTAAAACTCATTGAGTATAAATAATGAGTTCCGTTTATTTTAAAGTAACGTATAAGGTGGTATGAATCATTATTGAAATAAATATACCCAGAATTGTCAGCGTCAATTAATTTATAATAGTTTGTTGTTTTAAGAGAATTAATAGTTTCTTTTATATCGTAGGATACGTTTTCCTTTTTTAAAATGTTTAGTATACCATTAGCTTTATCATATTTATCTTCATATTCTATATATGTAGTATCTCTTATTTGATATTGAATAAGGTTTTTATCACTGTTATCAAAACTTAGTCTATCACTTACATGAAAGGCATACATCCCAACAGATTTTTCTTTTTTAATCTCGTATTTAGAAGGAAAAGTTAAGGCTAAGTTTTTATTTATTTTCAATATTCTTTCATCAGGTTTATTTTTGGTTTCCCTTATTTCTTTTAATAATGATAAGAACTCTTCATTATAAGCTGTTTCATTTTCAGTAGTTGTTTCTTGAAGTACTAATTCATCTAGTCTACCATTTAAAGATTTTAACTGCTTTAATTGCTCTCGTAAAATTTTAATCTCGGTATCATATTCGGCTAATTTTTTTTTTGGATAGGAATATCTAGTTCCGTTTTTAAGAACTATTTTACTTGGTTTTACCTCTACACGCAAGTCATATTCTTTTAAATTGGTAATAGGATATTTAGAGTTTTTTAGCTGTTTTTCTAAGCGTTTACTTTTTTCAATTATTGGAGATAAAGACCTTGATACATAAGCAAAAAAATCATCTTCACCTTTTGTCCTTCCTTCTTCATAACTACCGCCAGAACCTACACCATCAATCACTTTATTTTGAGAAATCGAGGTTATGCTTAATTTAAACATATATTCAGTTATTTCTGTCAAGTCACTTTTATTAACTATTTTAATGTAAATAGTAGGTTCATTCCAGCTTCCTTTATTGATGTTAATTTCTGTAGCTTTAAAAGCTTCTAGTATTTTAATAATAGAATCAGTCTTTTTTCGATTTAATTCTATTTCTGAAATTTCATTTTCAATTTTTATTATTTTTTTATCATTTTCTTTTTTCAGAAAATCTTCTGCAAATTTTACAACATTACTATAGGTTTTATTGTGTACAACATCAAGGGTAATTTCGTTTATAGACTTATCAGTGTAGTTGTTAGGTTTATTCCACTTCTCTGCCATAGCATATAAAGTAATGACTCTAAGTGACTTTTCTAACGTTTTTTGTTCTTCAGTTGTCAAATCTTTAATAACAATTAGTTTAGATGATTTAAACTCTTCTTCCGAAGTTCCTGAAAATTTTTCTTGACAACTAACTAGACTTAGTACTAAAAGACAAAAAAGGATTGTTCTCATTTTTATTTTTTCTAATTGGCTTAAAACGGTCTCGGCTATACGCTGTGTTCCGAAGGGCATTGTAGCTAGGTGTTATGTGTGCCCAGCATGGGCATCTTTAATTTACCGAAAGGTAAATAATTAATCTAGAGGGTGCAAGTCCCTTATGGGCAGGGGTAACGCCTTGAACCATTAGTAAGCTGCAAGGTTGCTATCCGTGAGGATAGGACTGAAGGAAGCAGGGCTACAAACCTTGGTACTGACCCTTCAGCTTTGCTCAGGATAAACCAAGCAGGAACCAGATACGAGGCTGTAAGGATGGATGAGCAAGCACATCATTGTTAAGTCCAAAACATTTTTAAGGTGAATACCGAAACAGTAGATCTGGCAGGAATCAAGGGAAACAATCCTTTCTGTTTTTGTGGAGTAATATGAAAGCGGGTGTGAGTTTGAACAGGAAAATCCTTACTTTAAAAAACTGAACTAGTGCTTTTCATAGGATACGGTGTTGCCACACGTAGTTTATCCGAAATGTTGTTTATAAAAGTAATCATCTGCCCATAGTGGCTAATCGACTAACACCGGTTCAGTCAACACGGCATTCATGTTCGGTCGTACCGACCACACGAATGCTTAGTTATTATGGGCAGTTTTATTCCGCCATTAAACAACTAATTGTTTTCATTAATCGTTTACTTTGTTCAGACGAAAAGTCTTTCTCTACGTAACTTTTTGATGTCCAAACTCGCATTGTCTCAATTTCTTTCGTAGCAAGTTCTTCTAATTGTTTCTTTTTACCGAATGACCCACCAAAGTACAAAGTCATTTTAGCATCGCAATTGAATTTTCCATTATTTACAAGCTCAAGTCTCGAACCATCGCGAAAAAGAATGTTAATTTTATCATCATCATCTACACAACCTCCAGCACCAACAGCTTGAACAACAAAAATTAGCGATTTGGAACTCGAGCTATTTAGCGCATAAATACCAAATCCTGTTTTTCCACCATCTTCTGAAATAACTAATGTTTCTTTAGCACCAGTTGAAGATTTACCAGTCATTTTATCAGTTTCTGTAACTATATAATCAGAGCAATCCGAACTCATTTCAATCGGACTTTCGGTGTCAGTTTCCTTGACATATTCCCAAGTCCCATTTTCATTCAATAACACGTCTTTGCCATCCTTCGTAGTTGCATTAATTTGTGCTGATAAATATTGGCTAAAGAATAATAATGAAGCAATTAGCAGTAATTTTTTTTGCATTTTTAATTTGTCTTTAATTTTACCTACTTCATATTTGAGTTGGCTTTTCGGTTTATTCCCAACAGAGCAAATTAAAATTATTTTTGTCGTTATTCCTTACGGTTTTCCATAATGATGATTTTTTTTCAAATTGCCCATAACGGTTTGGCTATGGTGCGTGTCCCGCAGGGCATGCACTATAGCCGTTGTTGTGCTTTCGTGCTTTCTTATTTTTCGTCTATTTCATTGTCTATAAGTTGATTCTCAATTTCTGAAAAAATCACTCATTAACTTATTCAATTTCTATTCCGATGCTTTTAAGCAAAGAAGTAAACTGATCCTCATCGGCTTTCAATTTTTCAATAATTAGATTGGCAGTCTTTTTCATTTCCGGTACCTCAACAGGTGTTGCTCCCCTTTCAAAGACACCACTTAAATGTGAGTATTCATTATTTATACGGTCAGTCAGTATTGCAGGCACTTGATTGGCACCAAAAAACTTTTTCAACTTTTCTATATCCTTTGAGGCATCTGGGAATTTATAGTAGAGATATATTTCAAGAAACTTTCTTGCGTTATTCCCAAAATTGTAGAACACTGTATAGTTACTATCATCAACAGATTCAATTTCAGCACATTTATAAATCTGTTCAAAAAGAAAGTTGAATTCAGTTATGTATTCCTTTAAGTACTTTGGCATTGGAAGTATTTGAGAAATCTTCTCATTCCTATTTATTAGGAAAAAAGCTCGTTGGTATTCTTGATATTTTGAATTAGGTGGTTTTATACCACCAGTTAAGCGTTTCAGATATTTAAGAAAGTCAAGATTATGTGTCGAAATGAATAATTGCTCAAAAATGCTCCTATCTACAATTTCAGTTTTTAGTATACTGAAAATGAAGAAAATGTGATTTCCGTCTAAGCTGGAGATTGGATCATCAATCCAAATTATGGGTTTACTTCCTTTTGTATCAATGTCCTCAAGTTTTGCCATGAAGTAACAAAAAGCAAGTAGGCTGCATTCTCCTTCGCTAAGATGATGCGCTTCTTTTCCGTCTCGAATTACTTGAAACCGAATTTGCTTTTGATCATTAAATTCATCTTCAATTGAGCGAAGAGATAAAGATCCATGACCAAAAAAGTCATTTAGATATTCATTGACTTTTTTCGCTCCTTTCTCTTCATCATTCAATTCTCTTTTTTTACTATTTATTGCTTCCTCTTTTTGTTGTATAGTTTTCGAAATTGATTCTCTATTTGTCTTAGCAGCTTTCTCTTTTACAACCAATTTTTTTATTTCATCCTTTTGATCATTATATTTTATTGTGACTAGGAAATCTGAAACTTCTCGCAATCTCAAAGTATTTTGAGCTTTCCTTTTGTTGTCACTCAGAGAACTAGTGAAATGATTTGCTTTCTTGCGAATTTCCTCATAATCATTCCAAATCGAAAGTATCTTCTCTGAGTTGTCGGTCGGAATATTTAGGTCAAAGGGATGAATTAGGTCATCCTTCCTTTTTTTCAACTGCTTTAATATGAGGTCCAAAGCTGTGATGTGCATTTTTGACTTTTCTGAAAAAGATACCATCAGGCTATCAATATCAGAGTGAAAGTGAGAGTAAAAAAGACTTTTATTTGGCTTAAAGGCTCCTTTTATCGATAGTTTTTCTGGTTTAACTTGTTCAATCAAAACATCGATTGATTTCTCGAGTTTATCAGATTCCTCATCAAAATGATTTTCGAGTAAATCCCATCTGCTTTCAGAAATTTTGTTTCCACAAAACCCGCATTTTTCTCTTTTATTTTTGTGATGTACTCGGCCTTCTTTCACCCATTTATTTAGCATGGCATCTTTAACCAGTTCTTCTATTTTACCACTCTCACTAACTGGCCTTTTCACAAGTTCTTGCGCTTCCTCAATGAAACCAAATAGTTTCAGATCAATTTTGTTTGATTCTGGAATAGGCTTCAAAGTTTTTTCATCCAGAAGCTTTTCAAGTTTTTTTTGCTCCTCATTTGAGATTGCCGTATAGCCATCCTTCAAAACAGTGCTAATGTCTTTTCCCAGTTCCCGAATATTGTAATTCTGATTTCCATATTTCGCAGAATTGTATTTAATACTGGTTTTACCTCCTGTAGCTTTTGAACTTAGTTGATCGTTAAGTTTTTTTTCAGCTTTGGTATGGTTTTCCTTTTCGACCTGATGTTTTTTTGCCGCTTCAATTTGGTTTCGATACAAACCTGTCTCGTTGCCCTCTTCATTATTTCCGAGCTCAGACTCTAAAGCTTTAATTTCATCTTCGATTTTGTTATTATCATCACCAAGTATGGCAAAAGGCTCGATATCGGCATCAGGGTCAACTATGAACTTAAGATTATCTCTAACAAAATCTTCATTAAAAACGCGGATTTTTTTAGAGTGTTTATCCAGGTTTCCGTTTGTAGCATCCGATTCTCCTTTGATCGATACGGTAAATTCAGGGTTGATGTATTTATCTGAAATCTTGTTTAGTTCTAACGCACGAAGAATCCTAGATAGGGTCGTTTTACCAGAATAGTTTCGACCGTAGAGAATATTTATGTCTTTGAATTCTTTAATGGAACCGTCCTTCTCTCTAACAGACTTATCCCATTCAAATTTCTGAAAGACGGCAAGGTTCTTAATAGATTTAAACTTTGTAATCATATCGTTTCTTGTCTATTGATTGATACTTTCTCATGGTTGCATATTGAGATTGGATTGTCTTTGGTAGTTTTTTTTGCATGAAGCACAACTTGTTTATATGAGCACCTTTTATGTTCTTATCAAACCTATTTGGCATGCTATGAGCAAGTTTTGTGCGTTTAGTATTAAATCAAGGGGGAGTATCCTTCAAATATACCTAAAAAACCCAAGTAAGCAAATCGGGTTGTTTTTTAGTATAGTTTGACAACAAATGACGGCGTTTGACGACCTTTGATCGAGTCTGCTAGCTGCTGCAATTGTATGATGGTAATTGACGGCCGTTGCATTCATCTGCATTCAGTTGACAACGGTTGCAGACTTCATCTCAAATTATAGGGGTTTTGTTCGGGTTTCCTTCGGGGATCCTTCGGGAACAGGTATGGTCTATTTTCCAAAAAACGACATTTTACGAACAAAATCCGAAGCAAACTAGGATAAAGGCAGGAAAACAGTCGATTTTTATAGCAATTGAATATCCAAAAATTGATCTAAAAGAATAAGAATAGCGCTAAAAACCATAACCCATAAGAGTGTGATGGCTTGAAACCTCCAAGAAAGCGAGTGTTGCTTTGTAATGCGGTATACCAAGTATAGTAAAAAGACACTAACTAAGAGGGGTATGGTGTAAGTGCCCAACCCTAAAAATTGGCTGATGCGACCTTCATCGTTTGGATTAATGAAATTCATCCCTCCGGCCAAGAAGCGCATATAAAAAGCAGTAAATAATAATGGGTATAGATATGGGTTCCAGCGGTTATATTTCAGGAGTACAAAAATTAATACTGCTTGTAGTAGAGTAATCATAGGTCCAGCAGCTGAAATGATGGTATGCTGCCAAGGGGTGATGTTTTCATAGTCAGCAAATGAAGTGCCGTTAAGGCTCATAAAAGCGGTATACCCTAATGCTTCAGCCGTACCCCAATGTGCAAACTCGTGAAGTAGCCACGTAAACAAAACAGCAGCAAGTGTAGCTAAAACGTATTTAAAATTGATTTTGGTATCGCTCATAGGGTATGGGTAGTGGTTATGATTAAACTGAAGGACAATAATCAATCCTGTCCTAAATATGTAACTTGTTTATTTTTTCCATTGATGAAAAAACGAACCAAAAAAATCTATGCTTACGAAACTTAATCTAAATTTTTTGCTCGATTCCTAAATTTTAGGAACTCACCATTAAAAACAGTGCTTTCGAGACTATTTTGGCTGGCTCAAACAGCCTAAAATTTTACGGAATCTTCACTTCAAATTTTACGATAAAGTTTTGATAGGCCAAAAAAGGCCTTTCAAAATAATATTCCCAAAGTTTTAAAAAAACTTCCAAGCCTTCTTAAATAATGGCTATGGAAGTTTATTTTAAAAACGTTAAGGAGGCTATAGGGCAATATTCATTAAAATTTTAGAAAAACAATTGAAAAACTACCCGACAATAACCCGACATTATCTTGACAGGACTATAAAAAGCTGAAGGGCAGCTTGCAGTAGAGTTTGTTATGGGTATGGATTTCCCTTGCTTGTAGAAGGATAATGATAAGATTAACAACCATCGCCCCCAGCAGTATAAAAATAATACTTTGTTTGGGTAACGAAAGCCAGTCGATAAGAAACGGACTTGCAATCATCAATAAGCATACTATAATCGTCCAAAATATTTGAATAGAAACAAGTTGTTTGGTAAGCGTATTCACCTCTTTTTTAAGGTACATAATAACAAGCGGGACGATAATATTCCCGAAGGGAAGAATAAAAAATGCCAAGGACGAAAGGTTGATGATTTTAACCAAATGTGGGGTAGGGAGGTTTTGTTTAGGGGGATCTTTCTGTAAGGATGTTTCGGGTATTCCCAATACCGAGGCGAGTGTTTTTAAGGTATAGCCTTTTGGGGTGGCACCAGCCTCTATACGTTGAATGGTGCGTACCGAAACTCCAGCTTTTTCAGCCAATTCCTCTTGGGTCAAGTTTTGTTGTTCTCGGTATTGTGTTAGTTTGGCCATTGTTTAAAATATCAAAACCATCACGAAAGTAATGGTTTTGATATAAAACGAGTCTATTTTTTATTGATTAGGGTACCAATCTAATTGGGTTACGGTAATGGAGGCATCTCCTTTATTTACTAAGTCTTTAAACTTGCTCACGTCGCTTAAACCTTCCGTCCCTCTAAAGTGGTAAGGATATACAACGTTGGGTTTAAAAGCCAACACCGCTTCAGCGGCTTTATCAACGGGCATGGTGTAAGGTAAATTCATACACACAAAGGCAATGTCAATATTGCTTAGGTTGCGCATTTCTGGAATGTCTTCTGTGTCTCCGGAAATATACACGCGTTTGTCATCTTTTTCAAGTATATAACCATTACCACGTCCTTTTGCGTGAAATTTTAGCGCTTCTTCGCGTAGGTTATACATTGGCATTGCCTCAATAGCAATATCGCTATGGATGGCACTCTCTCCATTATTCATTACTTGCACCTTATCTTGTAATGCTTTTGGTAGTTTCTCGTTCACAGCTTGTGGCGCGATAACTATTGTATTCTCGGTTGCTACTGCTTGTATAGTTTCTATATTCAAGTGGTCGCCGTGAATATCAGTCATCAAGATCATATCAGGTTCCGGTTGGCCTTCAAAAGCTTCGGCACCACCTACGGGATCTACATACAGCACCGTATCGTCCCATTGCAATACCATCGTGGCATGCTCAATAGGGGTGATGTCTATAAAATCTTCGGAAGCAGGTTCATCCATCGTTTCAGGTTGCTCCACTTCCGCAGTCATAGGGGCTTCTTCCGTTTTCTTTTTTTCTGAATTGTTACAGGCTGTAAAAAACAGCACCGTTAGGGTAAGTAAAAATATACGTTGCATAATGTCTCTTTTTTCCCAAGGTACTATAAAGGGCATACTTTTAAAGGCTGTTTTACACTATTTTAAGAGTTTGGTTTACAGTGTAAACGCATTATTATTTACAAAAAACAAACTGTTTACAAACAGTAATTTTCCATTCTGCCAAAACGAACGAAACAGTACATCGTCTACCAAATAGATTACCGAACCTTGCCCTAAACGGTCTTCGCCAAACACAAAGAGTTGGTTAAACCCTTTTTGGCATCATCACCTGCAAACCCAGAAACATTTTCTGCTTCGCCTTTAATGTAGCCAACATTATATCCAGAATCTAAATAACGATACGAGCTGTTACCTAACTTTAAACTGAAATAAGTGTCGTCGTACCCAAACGCCATCGGGTGGGAGGGATCCATCGTTACTTTAAAAATGCTTCCGGTAATCATGTTTTTGGTGCTTTCCTGCTCTTGTTGGTCATAAGGAGTCAGGTTATTGCTTTTAGTTGAATCGGTACCTTCTTGTTTTGTTTCGTCTTTATTTAATTGTAAGGCAAAATCATCTTTGCCTTCAAAGCTATCTACGGCATCACCAATAGCAATCACTTTACCACCACTGCGTACCCAATCTTTTATATTATTAAAAGTATCATTATCCAGAATATCGTTATACCACCCGTCGGGCATCACGAGTACATCATAATTCCGTAGGTTAATGTTCTCAAAATCATCGGTGTTAATTGAAGTAATTGGGTATTGCAATTGTTTCTCAAAGAAGTGCCAAATAGTACCATAACTTAACGAAGATGTGCCTTCCCCTCGTAATACGGCGATACGTTGTTTGTTAACCATTTTAATATCGGGTGAACCAAAGTCGGTCATCGTATCGGAAAAACTGGTATTTGAAGCGTACAATTTCCGTTTGTGTTTGTTAGCCAATTCGGTTACAGTTTTATCAAAGTTTTTATTTTTTTTGTTGTCACTTCTCGTAATTACTAAACTTCCACGGTCAAAAGTAGTTCCATTAAAGCTTAATTTCTTTTCAGAAAAACGCACCCGAATGTCATGTTTTAATAAATCAGCCAAAAAAGTAGCATCGTACATACTGTTCCATTTAGTAATGTAACCTGCCGCGTTTGAAACTGCTGTATTGGTTTTAAAAGTGGCATTTGGGTTGCCGTTAGCCGAAACCAATGACGTACTCGCTACGGCATCCAATCCATACGCATATGGAAGACTCCAGGCAGTAATATCGTAGGTTAATGGCGTAGAAAGTTTTGTAGTAGGCTCAAACAATACCTGCACCATTTTACCCTTTGGCTGGTTGGTACTCACCACCAACGCATGTTCAGCCTTCATAGAGCCTGATTTGGCTTCGGCGTAATTATAGCCTGTAACCGTTCCACTATTGGTATAGCCGTACTGTATTTGATGCATGTCTAATAATTCAGTCAATGCATGAATGTTATCTGGCTTTCCGGTTAGCACATAGCTTTTGTATTTTAAATTGGTATTGGTAAAGAACTTTTTAAATTCTGAAGTCAACGTTGCTGCATTATTAGAAGCCACTTCTATGGTAGAAAGTCCTGTAGTGGTATGGTGGGCCACACGATCTTCTAAGGTAAGCTCAAATCCTTCGTCGGTATTAATGCCCAAACCTGCAAATCCGTGACCGGCCTGCTCATACGTCATCCCAATGGCTCCCATGTAAATAGGGTAGGTGTCCCCATAACTAGGATATAATAAGTCGAATCGCTCGCGGGTAAAAAACAGCCAACCTTCTTTGTCAAAATATTTAGCGTGGTTTTTACCAATCTGTGTTTGAAAATCCCGTTGAAAAGGGGTGATAATTTCGTGAAATGGTTCGGCTGCTGGAGCAAAATAATATGGGTTATTAATGCCTTGTTCGTGAAAATCTACGTGTATCTGTGGCATCCATTGGTTGTACAGTTTAAGACGCTGACGGCTTTCTACTTGAGAAGCCCACGCCCAGTCACGGTTTAAGTCAAAAAGATAATGATTGGGGCGTCCACCAGGCCAAGGTTCGTGATGTTCAATGGCTTCTTGCGAGGCATTATAGGGAGTTGCCTTCACTTGGTTGTACCAATTCACATATCGATCCCGTCCATCAGGATTTACAGATGGGTCAATAATTATAACTGTGTTTTTTAACCAATTTTGTTTTTCAGTAATCAATTTATATAGCGTGTTTATTGCCGCTTCAGTACTAGAAGCTTCATTACCATGTACGTTGTAGCTAAGCCACACAATAGCTTTTTCAGGATTAGCAGAACCAGATTCGATCCCTATACTTTTTAGATTATTGGTTCTAATGGTTTCAATATTCTTGATATTTTCTTCTGAAGAAACAATAGCGTAGGTAAGCAATCTACGCTCATTGGTTTTACCATAGGTTTGGTAGGTAACCATATTGCTATTCTCGGCTACGTGCTCAAAGTAATTAACTACATCTGCATGTCGTGAAAACTGAGTGCCGATTTTATAGTCTAAAAACTCATCAGGAGATTGAAGCTGTGCGAATGATATAGCAGAAATAAATAAAAAGAGGGGCGTAAAACGGGTTGTCATGAATTGGATGTTTTTTAAGGTTTTAAAGATAGCTGAATTTATGGAAAAATGAGCCTTTGATAAACCCCTCCTATCGTTAGAGTACTCAGGCACCGAAACTGGTTGTTATTTATAACAATTTAACGGTATATACTGTAAGCCCAAAATTTATAGGTGTCTGAGGGAATTTGGGAGACCGGTAGGGATTCTGAATTAATATCGAAGATACCGTTGAGTTAATTGATATTGGCTTTCGATAAACCCCTCCTATCGTCGGAGTACTCAGGCATCGAGACTGCTTTATATTTATTCATTTCTAATAGATGCTATAAGGCTAAAAAATTATAGGTGTCTGAGTAAATTCAGGAGACCGGTAGGACTCACAAATTAGTATCGAAGACTCATTAGCCCAATATTCCAACAACTTACACTCGCCAAAAAAGATAAGCGCGATTTTGACCTATTGATATGTAAAAAGTTCTTTATTTTGTAAAACAAAAACAGATTAAAAGTGAAAGATACCTACACCCATAAAGGCATGCGAAAACGTTTGGTTGAAACCTTAAAAGCCAAAGGAATAAAAAATAAATCCGTATTAGAGGCCATCAATGCGATCCCTAGGCATTTGTTTATGGATTCAGGTTTTATTGAACATGCGTATGTGGATAAAGCATTTCCTATTGCTGCAGACCAAACAATCTCGCAGCCTTATACCGTAGCCCGCCAAACTGAACTTTTGGAAGTTACAAAGGGAGATAAAGTGTTGGAAATAGGCACGGGAAGTGGGTATCAAACCGCTGCATTGTTAGAAATGGGAGTTATTGTATTCTCTATTGAGCGGCAAAATGAGTTGTTTAAAAAAACAAAACGCTTTTTACCAAAATTGGGATATCGTCCCAAACGATTAATATTTGGTGATGGCTATAAAGGCCTTCCTGAAGAAGCTCCATACGATGGAATTGTAGTTACCGCCGGTGCTCCTTTTGTCCCTAATCCGTTATTGGCACAGTTAAAAGTAGGAGGTAGGTTGGTTATTCCAGTTGGGGAGAAGAACCAAATTATGACTGTTTTTACGCGTACCTCGGAAAAAGAGTTTGAAAAAAATGAATACGGTGAATTCCGGTTTGTACCGTTGTTGGAAGATAAAAATTGATGGTATAAACAAGACGTATTATTATATACAAGTAATATTTTATCATTTATTTGAAACTGAACATCACTTCTCTTTTCTTCTATTTTAAATTATAAAAATTAAAAGAATACTGTACACTCAGTATTTAACAACTGTTCCTTTATCTTGTTAAGATAAGGTTAAACCTTGATAATCAAAAAACCAATCATTCGGTTGTTTTCGTAAGTAATTACTAAGAAACTATAAGTTTAATTAAAAATTACTCTATGAAAAATTATTTTACTTCAATTATTGTCATTTTACTGACGGTATTTGTCACAAACACATCATCGGCCCAACTTGTAACGAGTGGAGACGATGATGGATCTGACGGAACTTTACGACAAGAAATCGCTGATACCCCTGCGGGCGGTGAAATTACATTTGGTATTTTAACAACGAATGTTACTTTAAACAGTGAGCTTGTTATAGATAAAGAATTAACCATTACAGGAGGATTAATAGGTGTAACGATTGACGCTGACGAAAATGGTCGCGTCTTTAATATAACTGATGGCCCCGTGACTTTAAACGATTTAACAATTACAAATGGTTTAGAAGAAGACGGTGGAGCTATTTATATAATCGATGCCGATTTAATTATTAATGATTCAAATATTACAAATAGTGAAGCTAACGGGCCGTCAGGTTCAGGTGGTGGAATATTTGTTGATACCGGAGCAAGTTTAACGGTAAATGATTCTGAAATTTCAGGAAACCAGGCCAACCGTGCCGGTGGAGGGATTGAAGATAATTCTAATAATGGTCTAAATATCATTCTTAACAACGTAAATCTTGATAACAATAATGCGGGGGTAAACCCTGCGACAGGAAACCCCGGAAATGGTGGTGGACTACATATTACAGGAGCCGGTGATGCTGAAATTACAGGTGGTACTGTAAATGGAAATAGTGCCGAACTTCAAGGTGGAGGCCTTTGGAACGGTACAGGAAATATGACTGTGGACGGTACAAACGTTGATGGAAATTCCGCCGAAGGAGACGAAGCTACTGATGGTGGTGGAGGTATTTATAATAGCGGTGGAACGCTAGAAGTTTTAAATGATGCTACAATTACTAATAACATTGCAGATGGAACATCAGGTTCTGGGGGAGGAATTTTTAATGACGAAGGAACACTTACTGTAAATGATTCTGAAATTTCTAACAATGAATCTAGCCGTGCAGGTGGTGGTGTTGAGCATAATTCCGCTAATGGAGGAAGTATCATGTTAACTAATGTGAATATGGATGGCAATAGTGCTGCAGCTAATCCAGGTAATGGTGGAGCGCTGCATATTAGCGGCCCAGGAGATTCTATGATTATGGATAGCACTATATCTAATAACACTGCCGATTTAGAAGGTGGAGGTCTTTGGAATGGTAGTGGAATCATGACAGTAGACGGAACTACAATAGATGGAAATACCGCAAGTGGTAATATGGCCGATGAAGGTGGTGGTGGTATTTTTAACAATGAAGGTACATTAAATATACAAGGAGCTACCATTACTGATAATATAGCGGACGGAACTTCTGGTTCTGGAGGTGGAATTCTTAATAATTTAGGAACACTTACAGTAAGTAGTTCTACTATTTCTGGAAACACTGCAGTCCGTGCAGGTGGTGGAATTGAAGAAAATTCCGTCTCCGGAAATACAGTAACACTTACTAATGTTGATTTAGACGGTAACAGTGCCGCATCGAATCCAGGTAATGGAGGAGCTTTACACATTAGCGGACCAGGAAATGTTGAAATGACAGATGGTTCTGTAACGAATAATACAGCAAGCCGAGAAGGTGGAGGTTTATGGAACAGTGTTGGTACTATGACGCTTGATGGCGTTTTAATAGATGGTAATACTGCCGAAGGAAATGAAGCACACGATGGTGGTGCAGGAGTTTTCAATAATGGAGGTACCTTAACCATTATGAATGAAACTGAAATCACCAACAACCTAGCTACAGGAACTTCAGCTAGTGGTGGAGGAATATTAAGTACAGATGGTTCTGTAAACATTACAGAGTCTATCTTAGATTCCAACTCTGCAAATCGTGCCGGTGGTGCTATTGAAATCATCGACGGAAATTTAATAATTGAAGATGTTGAATTAACAGGAAATGATGTTAATGGAGGAGCCGGAACTGCTAACCCAGGAAATGGAGGAGCAATTCACGTAACTGGAATGAGCGGAATTATCAATATAGACGAAAGTGATATTTTAAATAATGAAGCTGCCAATGAAGGTGGTGGATTATGGAACCAAAGTGGAACAGCAATGAATGTTAATACAAGTACCGTAGCTAGTAATTCATCTCCAGATGGGGGAGGAATATACAACAACGGCGGAATGCTTGAGTTTAGAGCTTCTACACTTTCAAACAATTCAGCTACTGCAAATAATGGTGGTGGATTAAACAATGATTCAGGTTCTGCAATTATACTTAGAAGTACTATTTCAGGAAATGATTCAGCTGCCGACGGTGGTGGAGTTTATAATAATGATGAAATGGATATTAATGCAGTAACCTTAGCCTTAAATACAGCTGTTGGAGAAGGTGGCGGAATTGAAGCGGAATCAGTAACTTCTATTAAAAATACCATTGTAGCTAACAATTCAGCTGCAAATGGTCAAGATGTATCAGGTTCTTTTTCTTCAAATGGATATAACTTAATAGGGAATGATGATAATGATGAGTTCCCTGAAGCTTCAAATGATATTGAAGGAATTGCGCCAAACTTAGGTCCTTTGCAGGATAACGGAGGTCTTACTTTTACCCACGAACTTTTATCGGGTAGTGAAGGGATAGACGATGGTGATCCAGCAGATACTTTTGTAGATCAAAGAAACTTCAGTTTAGTTGGAAACCGTGATATTGGTTCTTACGAACGTGGCGGAGTATTAGGAGTGAATAACGTTGAAGCAATTTCAACTAGTACTATTTACCCTAACCCAACAAATGGAATTTTCACTGTAGAAGTGGCAGATAATGTTTCAGGAAAAATTTCGGTAACTATTGTAACGGTTACTGGGAAAGTAGTAAAACAAACTACTGTCGAAACTGGAGCGAATCAAATTAACCTTAGTGGAATGGCAGCAGGAATGTACATTGTAAATGTACAAACTGAAAATGCTTCCACTTCTCACAAATTACTTTTGAGTAAGTAATGTTTAATTGTTAAGTATAAAAAAAGCCACTTGAAAAAGTGGCTTTTTTTATGCATTTGGTTCAAATATAATTTCTAAAAAAAACTAATCTAAAAATCCTAAAAACTTTAACCCAAAAACGAAGGCACCATCGCTTGTTCCATTATAATAGGAACGAACGTAATCCAATCGTAAAAAGCGGAAATTTCCAAAACCTAGATTATCGATACCTACTGAAAATTCGCTGTATGGTTTATTGTTTTCAATACTCAAAAGATGTGCTCCAGCTACCAAATTAAAGTTCAACTGATTAATACCGGGTATTTTACCTAGAATCCATCCCTTAAAATTGTGTTCTAAATGGCCTTCAAAATAGCTTTTGTTGGTGCTTAATTGGTAATACGGTAATAAATTAAACACATTGGTGTAACTTGAAGAAGTGCCTATTCGTGTTTGGTTCCCATTAAAATGCTGGTAATCTACAAAACTGATATTATCTCCATTAAAAAACGTCCCTCCTTTTAAACGGTATGCAAACTCGCCTTTGTTACCTGTATTAATAGAATGAGATAGACTTGCTCGCAATTGGCTATAATTATAGTCGTTATTTGAAGCACCCAAACCGTTTTCAAAAGTTACAGAAAGAGCAGGATATTTATCGTTGCCTACATTATACTTTCCATCGGGATACGTCATATATTTTTGACCAAAGGTTATATCGGCTCTGATACCCGTTTTAAAGATATCATGCTCATCAATCGCCGCATTGTCAAAGTCCGAAGGATTTAGTGGATTGTTTGAAGTATATGAAACATCATCATTAGGGATGGTTACATAATCGGTGTTATTGAACAGTGGTTTCCGTTGTTCGTATCCAAAGTTGGTGAAAATACGCAGCCCATTAAACAGTTCTTGGCTATAAGCGGCTTTAGCATAATTCAATTCGTAGAGCTTCATATAGTTTCGTTCAAAGAAAAGGGTAGAAACTGTATTTACAATAGGAGAAATAGGTTCTTCAGCATTAAATTGCTGTACTTTACTTCCGCCGAAAAGTGATAATCGTAATCTATTGGTGCGATTAAAATTCTTGGTAATGCCTCCAGTAAAACGAACTCTATCTTCTGAAATTCCATAATTGGCGTCGCCGAAAACAGAAAGCCATTCCGTTTGGTTTTCATCGTACCACTTAAAATACCGAAGTCCGGCAGTGGCATTCCAACCTTGCACGGTATTAAAATTGATACCAGGGAAGATACCGTCATAACTCATACTCCATTTATCATAGCTATTTTTATAGGAATAACCAGTGATTATATCCAGTGGCTTCACTTTATTGGAAACGGCATCAACCGAGTCTAAATACGTTTTAGATTTCCGAAGTTCTTGTATGCTATCTTTTCTTACATAGTCACGCAGTTCTTCATCTGTTAAAGGAACTGGGCGTGTTCCTTTCCAGAAAAGACTGTCTTTTTTATTGGCTTCTTTACCAAAAGATAATACCTCGTTGGTGAATGATTTATCAGAAAACTGTGGTTGAAAATCGTAATTACTATACACCGCAATAAACTGTCCATCCCCTTGAAACCCTAAGAATTTAAAACTAAAATCAATAGTCTGTGAGCGTTTTACCCAAGCTTCTGTATTGGGATCGAACTTAAAATTTTGTTTAAACAACAGTTTATTGACCATGGGGACTTGAATGGCCGAACCAGTTGTGTTGAGCTCCACACCATACAACTGCCAGTCATCTTCTACAATGTAGATGAAGCCATCCCAGACCCTATCTTTGGGACGTTTAGGAGTCACTTTTATTTTGTTAATGAGTTTGTTGCCTTCGTAAAAAATTCCGTCGAGTTTGTACCGATAATAATTAAACGCATTATTGGCAATGGGTGAAACAATGGCTGCGTTGAGGTCTACCGTATTTTCATAAAACGAAAAATTGGCATCTTGCGCACTATTAAAGCTAAAGCCGTTATCATTTCCGCTTACTTTACTAGCGATAATCTTTTCCTTGAAATCGTCGGGCTGTTGATAAGCAATTTCACTTATCGTTTCAGAAAGATAAATTATTCCCGTACGGGTAGAATCGAGCGCACCATCAAAGTCGCCTACCTCTTGTCCTAGTACTTTTTCAGGAAGGTCTTCTACACGCCAAATACCGCGGGAATAGAAATCAGCAGTAAAGGCTGAAAGTTTATCAAGAGTTTCCTGTCGTTTAGCAATGGTTTCCCTGATAATCCGGTATGCCGGATCTTCGTTATTGGACAAAACCACTTCGTCAAGACTAACAGATTCCTCGTCCATCGTTACATTCAAAACATACGGAAATGAAGTGGCATCAATACTTTTTGTCACCGTTTTATAGCCTAAAAATTGAAAAATGACTTCGTATTCAGCTGTATCAGAAACATCCAAACGGAAATTTCCACTATCGTTGGTAGTAGTACCTTTGTAGGAATCTTTTAAGTAAATATTTACGAAAGGAAGTGGGGTGTCGTTTGTGTCAGTTACTTTCCCGACAATCTGGGCTTGCGATAGAATGGTTGAAAGTAAGGCAATAGCGAGTACAAATCTTGTCATAGATAGGCGGTTTTCTAGTAAGACGAGAAATTGATTGCTTTGTTACGGTTTTGCGCTAATTTTGAAATTAAGTTATGATATATTCCTTAAACTTATTCCAAGATAACATTTAAAACCTCACATCTAAAAGCGAAGCGGTCTACTAGCTTAATTATTAAACGCTTTCTTAATCCTACTTAAATCTCGTTTGTTTTCTCGCTTTTTAATAGCTTCACGTTTGTCATACTCCTTTTTACCCTTACACAGTGCGATTTGCAGTTTTGCCAAACCACGGTCGTTGGTAAATAATTTCAGCGGAATGATAGTCAAACCTGTGTTTTTTACTTCTTTTTCCAGTTTTTTAAGCTCATTCCGGTTTAACAGTAGTTTACGTTCACTTTGTGGATTGTGGTTAAAACTAGTAGCATGCGAATATTCTTGAACCGTCATATTAATAGCAAACAACTCGTTGTTCTGAAATTCACAAAAGCTTTCGGCAATAGAGGCTTTTCCCTCGCGTATCGCTTTAATTTCTGTGCCTGCCAAAGCAATTCCCGCCACGTAGGTGTCTAGAATTTCATATTCGAACCTCGCTTTACGGTTTTTAATATTTACATTTTTCTGAAGTGCCATAGAAAACAAAAATAATAAGTTTAACATTAGTAACCTTTTAAAAGTATCATAAGATTTTAAATACGATTGCGTACTTTTGATATTAAAATTACCCGATGAAAAAATTAGCCTTTCTTTTACTGCTCATCACGTTAGTATCTTGTAAAGATTCAAAAACTGAAACAAACGATGCAACTAATTCTGAAGAGAATATAACGGCTCAAATTATTATAGATAAAGCCATTGAGAAGGCTTGCGACGGAAATTGCGATCACGCTGAAGTATCGTTCTCTTTTAGAGATAAAGCTTACAAAAGCAAACGCTTGGGAGGTGCTTACACATTTGAGAGAATAACAAACGATTCTACCGGTCTAATTAGAGATGAACTGAGCAACGAAGGATTTATCCGCTCCGTAAATGATATCGTTTTAGAGTTGGCCGATACAACAGCTTTAAAATTAAGTAATAGTGTGAATTCGGTTCATTATTTTGCACAATTGCCGTATGGATTAAATGCTCCAGCAGTTCAAAAACAATTAATAGGAAAAGATACCATAAAAGGCGTGCCCTATTATGAAGTAAAAGTGACCTTTACTAAAGAAGGTGGCGGCACCGATCACGACGATGAGTTTATGTATTGGATACACCAAAAAAACTTTACAGTAGATTATTTAGCGTACAGCTATATTGTTAATGAAGGTGGCATTCGTTTTCGCGAAGCTTATAATCCTCGCGTTATTGAAGGAATACGTTTTGTAGATTATAAGAACTATAAAGCTGAAGATTTAAACATCCCTTTATCAGAGCTTGACGATCTTTTTGAGGCCAATAAACTACCCTTGCTTTCTAAAATTGAAAATGAAAACATAGAGGTAAAACTGCTTAATCAATAACAAGCACTTGCACTTTTGTTTTATCACCAACTATTGTTACTATGTATAAGGTGCCATTGTCATTATCATTCATATTTGCATAGCGGTCTTCCCCAATGATTTTATTTACAAATTGAGGTGTCGTATTACTGTGACCGACTACTAAAACTGTTTTACCCTGTGTTCGCATTTTAAAATCGTCACTATACAGGTGGTCGGGTGAATAAGGGGTTAATTTCACATCGCTCTGTAATGATATAGCTGAAACTGTTTGTTGGGTGCGTTTATAGTCGGTTGAATAAATTTCATCAAATTTTACCTCCTGAAACACCTTGCTCCATATAGCAGCACGAATAATTCCTTTTTCGTTAAGGTCTGGATTTTTATTGTCTGGGTTGCTTCGGTCTTTTTCAGCGTGACGTATTAAATAATAGGTGGTAATATCTGGAATGTCAATATTTGGTTTTGGCTGTTTCCTGTCAACACAAGAAAACAGTAAAACAGATAGAATACAAAGTGCAAATAGCTTTTTCATTTTTTATTTCTTTAAAATCTCACATCTTGAGACTCAATACTAACAAAGTAAAATAACACTTTTTAAGAAACTTTGGCAATAAAATAACGAAGTGTTTATAAACTTTATAAGTCTATTATAAAAAAACACCACTCCTTCAAGCTACCTTTATAGTATTAACAAAAAAAATAAATTATTATGAACACAGATCAGATTAAAGGAAAATGGAACCAGATTAAAGGAAACGTGAAACAAAAGTATGGCGTTGAAATGGAAGATGAAGAAGCATTCTCTGAAGGAAAGTATGATGAGATGGTTGGGAAAATTCAAGAAAAGACAGGGAAAGCAAAAGAAGACATAAAAAAAGAGATTGATAGCTGGTAAAATAGTCTTCACTCTTAAAAAATTGAAAATCCGCTTATATTAGTATAGGCGGATTTTTTTATACTATTTTTTTAATAAGTATAAAAATTCAACAATTTACCATCTATTTTTCCTGTAATAAAAAGGGTGGAATCTCCCGTAAAAATTCAAGTTTTAACCCTTCGCAAATTATCGACAACCTTTCTAGTTTTGTAACAAGATGTAATTCTATTGCAACCAATGGTTACATTTTTTAGTTATAAAACACTTTAAATTAGTCTTTTGTGGTGCTTGTTACATACGTGCAACATTTTGTAACATAGTTTATATCCCGAATAATAAGGTAGCAGTAGTTTTAAATATCAAAATAAAGTAACCCTTAAAAACTTGAATTATGAAACCCATTAAAATTCTCCTTACCCTATTTTTTGCCATAGCAATTTGTGGTACCTCCAATGCTCAATTTTTCAAAAAACTTAAAAATCGTGCAGAAAATGCCGTGGAACGGACTGTGCTAAATAAAACGGATCGTGAAGTATCTAAAGAAACCGATAAGACTATTGATGGTGTAATTAAAGGTGATGGTAAAACAAATGAGGAAGAAACCAAATCAAAAGAGCTTACTAAAGAAGAAAAAGCAAAAGCAGAAAAAAGAGCTATGTCCATTTTCGGTGGTGGTATGGAAGGGATTCCTGATACCTACAAATTTCAGTATGTAATGGATATGAAACTTACCTCTACTAACAAGAAAAATGATGAAATGACACTGCAATATTTTATAGAACCAAACGCCAGTTATTTCGGCAACGCTATGCCAAACGAAAACTCCAATGCTGTGATGGTTTATGACTTAGAAAATCAAGCTATGGTCACCTTTATGGATAATAACGGTCAGAAAATGGCAATGAAAATGCGCATGCCTTTAGAAGAAAAAATGCAAGAAATGATAGAAAAAACACAAAAGGGTGAAAACAATGCCGCTAATACGGCTAATATAACACCTTTACCGAGTAAGACCATTTTAGGGTACAACTGCAAAGGATATTTAGTAAAACAAGATGAAGGCACCAGCAAAATTTACATTACGGACGAGGCACCTGTAAGCTTTGTAGGTATGTTCGCTAATCTTGAAAAAATGCAGAAAAGCATGAGCTCCAGTCCCATTCCGTTTAGTAAAAACTCTTTAATGATGGAAATGGAATACACCTCTAGCAAACGCAAAAAAGATAATGTACATATGATATGTACAGCGCTTAAAAAAGCACCTTTCACTATACATAAAGCAGATTATAAGGGAATGTAACACTTGTTCAAACCAAATAAATCATGAAAACACTTTATATAACACTGGTACTGTTTTTCTTTAGTATGTCGACTACATCATACGCACAAATAAGTGTCTTCGATATTGTTGAAGACGCCAAAAAAGAACGGGGCGATGCCACAGATACAGAAAAAGAAACTTCTTCAAATAAAAAGAATTCAAAAAGTGAAGGATTTGATTTAGAGTCTATGTATAAATTCGCAGAATTTTCTGGATATACTGAGACATTAAGTCAATATGACGCTGAAACAGTTGAAGCCAATTGCCTCAAAATAATTGGAAATCATGTTGAGAAACTGGTTCGAATACAACAGCAAATCGAAGCAGAAGGTGATTGTAAAAAGAAAAAAGATCTATTAGGGTATCAATCTTTATTAATGTTTTCTGCAGGGACTAAGATGTTTTGTCCTGATGAGTTTAATAGCGATAAAGTATTTTATGCTGAAGCAATTTTTGAAATTCATAAGGATGGTGATTCAATAGATCGAAAAATAATTGATGAAGCTTTAAAAAAAATACGATATGGTAATTTAGAATTTGGTAACCCCTATTCCTTTGAATCAGAGGACTATGATTTTACAACAGAAGCTGAAGAAAAAATTGCGAAGAAAAAATACCATAAAAGTTTCATTGATGAAATTGTGTATTTCCTTTCTCCGGAATTTATGGCAAAAAGAGGCTCTCAAATAGCTGATATGCGCGAAAACCTTCCTTGTGATTAAACTTTAAAAAATGAATATAAAAAATACATATATAATCTTAGTAGTAATAAGCTTGTTTAGCATCCAACTATATTCTCAAAAAGTGGAAACCGTTCGATTGGAAGTGGAAAAGGAAATCCCTGGTGAGACGTTTTCAGATAATAAGTTTGAAGTTGATTTTTGGGTACAGACAGAAAAATTTTCGGCTATAGATCCTAAAAATACTGAATTACTTGAACTAAAGGATGATACAGGCAAGGACTTGATAAAAGCGCACGAAAAGGCAATAAAAGCCTATAAAGAAGAAACAGAACGTCTTGCAAAGGAAGGACACTATCGGTTTTCAACACGCACAGAAGCATTTATTCAACCAGACCAATGGAAAAAAATGTATGATACTATCGGGTTTAAAGCGAGTATCAAATCACTAATGGTAGTTCCCTCACCAAAAGCTAGCAAAGTACATGTAAAAATGAAAGTGGGTTATACCTTAGTTGCAGGGGAGGCTGAAAAATCGACAACGATTACCATTAATTCATTGGTGAATAAACCTTCAGTAGAATTGCTCGGGATAGAAATTTCTCTTACCGATACTAGTAGTATGACAACCCAAGACGGAGTCAAATATTTTTTTTATAGCATTCCCGAGAGTAAGTCGCCAGTGGCAATTACTCGTATTGAACCAATAACCGAAGCCCTTAAAACTGCTATTGAAGAAACGAAGGTAAACAATAAGCCAAACGAGTTTTTGGTAAAAGAAGGTGATAACACGAAACCCATCACTATTACCATACATTATCAAGAAGTAGAGAAAAAATCTTTTGTAATAGACAAATGGATAAGTTTAGGGCTTTAATTAAAATGAATAAACGCTAACTAAATTAAATATGGATAAACGATAGCATACCCTGCTACTCAAAGAGTGTAAGGGACTTAAAAAGGTGTTGTAAACAGGAAGAGGAGCCTGTTTATAACCTAGAGGTTAACAAAGCAGGGCGTGTTATCATTTTAAACTTTAAACAATAATACAATTATGGAAAACACACAAACAAAAACAGCAACAAGCACAGAAGAAACAGTAGATGCCAATGACGGTAAGACCATAGCAGTCATCTCATATCTCACCATTATTGGTCTTATTATCGCGTATGTGATGAATAATGAGAAGAAAACAGAATTTGGTGCCTATCACATTCGCCAATCCATTGGCTTAGCTGCTGCTGGACTTGCTATGGGAGTCGTTGGTCTTATTCCAATATTAGGTTGGATAGTGAGTGTTTTAGGAACGTTATTGCTTATCTATATGTGGATTATGGGATTAGTAAATGCTATGAATGAGAATAAAAAGCCACTGCCATTTTTCGGTAAAAAATTTGAAGAATGGTTTAAAAGCATATAAAAACATTTGTGATAGCTCCCCGGTTTATACGCTTCGCAAATATTGTTTTGAACAGATAGGAAACAGTAGGTTTCCAAAAATGTTAAACAATAAAATTTGTGAATAATGAAAGTTTTAAAAATAATAGTTATCGTATTGTGCATTGCAGGCTGCAAAGATTCATATAATGAAGATGCTCCTGTTACTAAAGGAATTGTTCCTCTTGTAACAAAAAAGAGTGTTTTAAAAAGTAAAAGTGAAAAGCAAACTGCTGATGAAACTAATACAACGAGCCAATCTGATGCACATTTACAAAAATATAGTATTACCCATACCAATCAAAAAAAGTTTAAAGCGTGGAAGCATGGCGATGCAACTATTTTTTTGGTCACACAGCCGTATAAAAGAAATAATAAGCAAGAAATTAAAGTAGGGAAGGTACATGCAGATGGATCGTTCAATTTTAAGTTACCTGCCTCGGTAAATTTAGATAGGTCAATTTCTAAATATTTCAAATGTGAAGGAACTGCATCTACTGTTCAAACAGATTACAAAGTACCAGATACTGGGTTGATTTCTGCTTTTTTCAGTATAAGGAAAAACGAAAACGAAATAGGGTTGCTCAGTTTAGCAACCTCTAAGCAACAGGTATATAACAACTCGCCATTTGGTAAATACCATGGACATCCTGGGTATCGATTACAGCTTTGGTTTGCTGAAGCCGAGTCAGACGCCTATGCGGTTTGTAAAAGAAACATTGAAGCAACCGATAATGCTGAAACAACCAAACAAATAGATGTTATTGATGTCTATGACCTATCCTTCAGCCAAGGATGGAATTATGTAAAAACTGAAATAAAAGAAAATCAATTAGTGGGCAACGTTCCTTATTATAAAGCAAAAAAATATACCGTACAACCGTCACTTTCAAGCGATGTAAGATGGGTGTTTAAAGAGCACTGAAACAGGTTTTGTTTTATTATTATAATGCTAATTAAAAAAAACACCCCGAAAACTTTTTCCGGGGTGTTTCAACTAACTAACCAATTATGAAACGAAGCTTTTTACTTCTGAAATAATTCAGAAATTAGGCAAGCTCCAACCCAGTTCAGTTATCTTCAACTAGATCTGTTTGATTTCTGAAAACGAGTCCGTCTTCAAAACTGTCAATCAAAATTATACTGTCTGTTGTTACTTTTCCTGAAAGAATTTCTTTAGAAAGTTCATTTAAAACTTCCCTCTGAATCACTCTTTTTACAGGTCTTGCTCCAAACTGTGGATCAAATCCTTTTTCGGCTAAGTATGTAATGGCTTCTTCCGTAGCATCAATAGTAACATTCTGTTTTGCTAACATTTTAGAAACTCCTTTCAGTTGTAATCCAACAATCTCTTTGATGTCAGTTCGCGTTAATGGCGTAAACATAATAATATCATCAATTCGGTTTAAGAACTCAGGGCGAACCTGTTGTTTTAATAATCCTAATACTTCTACTTTAGCGCCTTCCATTGCTGTGTCTGGATCTTTTACAGCTTCAAACTTCTCCTGAATAATATGGCTTCCCATATTACTCGTCATAATGATTATCGTGTTTTTAAAATCTGCAACACGGCCTTTGTTGTCTGTTAATCTACCTTCATCCAATACTTGCAATAAAATATTGAATGTATCGGGATGTGCTTTTTCAATCTCATCAAGTAGTACTACAGAATATGGTTTACGTCTAACAGCTTCGGTTAATTGACCGCCTTCATCATATCCAACATATCCTGGAGGGGCTCCCACCAAACGACTTACACTGTGGCGTTCTTGATATTCGCTCATATCGATACGTGTCATAGCATTTTCATCATCAAACAGGTATTCTGCCAATGCTTTCGCTAATTCAGTTTTACCAACGCCGGTTGTACCTAAAAATAAGAATGAACCAATTGGCTTTTTCTCATCTTGTAACCCAGCCCGGCTTCGTCTAATAGCATCACTAACGGCAACAATTGCTTCTTCTTGACCCACCACGCGTTTGTGTAGTTGGTCTTCTAGTTTCAACAATTTTTCACGTTCGCTTTGTAGCATTTTCGTAACAGGAATGCCTGTCCATTTTGCGACTACTTCGGCAATATCGTCGTTTGTTACTTCTTCTTTAATTAAAGAACTAGCGCTTTGGTTTTCAGCGAGCTCATTCTCTAATTTCGTTAAAGCTTCTTGGGCATCTTTTATTCTTCCGTAGCGTAATTCTGCTACTTTTCCGAAATCACCTTCGCGCTCTGCTCGCTCGGCCTCTAGTTTTAAATCTTCAATTTCCTTTTTAAGGTTCTGAACATTGTCAACTACTTCTTTTTCACTTTGCCATTTAGCATTAAGTTCGTTCCGTTCTTCTTTTAGATTAGCTAAATCTGCTCGAAGTGTCTTTAATTTTGTTTCGTCTTTTTCACGCTTAATCGCTTCAATTTCAATTTCTAATTGCATGATTTTCCTATCCAGAACATCTAACTCCTCTGGTTTGGAATTGATCTCCATCCTAATTTTAGAAGCAGCCTCATCCATAAGGTCGATTGCCTTATCTGGTAAAAATCTATTAGTGATGTAACGCTCAGAAAGTTCTACGGCAGCTATGATAGCCTCGTCTTTAATTCGGACTTTATGGTGTGTTTCGTATTTTTCTTTAATCCCTCGAAGAATAGAAATAGCACTTTCAGTGTCTGGCTCATCTACAACCACTTTCTGGAAACGACGCTCCAAGGCTTTATCCTTTTCAAAATACTTTTGGTATTCATCTAAGGTTGTTGCTCCAATAGCACGAAGTTCACCACGGGCTAATGCTGGTTTTAGAATATTAGCGGCATCCATGGCTCCTTGTCCACCACCGGCTCCAACTAATGTATGAATCTCGTCGATAAATAGAACAATGTCTCCATCACTAGTGGTTACTTCTTTAATAACAGCCTTTAGGCGCTCTTCAAACTCTCCTTTAAACTTTGCACCTGCAATTAAGGCACCCATATCTAGAGAGAAAATTTGTTTACTCTTAAGGTTTTCAGGGACATCACCATCTACAATACGGTGTGCTAACCCTTCCGCGATTGCCGTTTTCCCAGTACCTGGTTCACCTACCAACATCGGGTTGTTTTTGGTTCGGCGTGATAAAATTTGAAGTATTCTTCTAATTTCTTCATCGCGACCAATTACGGGGTCTAGTTTTCCATCTTTCGCTAACTGGTTGAGGTTGCGAGCGTATTTGTTTAACGAATTGTACGTCTCTTCGGCACTTTGTGATGTTACTCGATCACCTTTTCGTAATTCTTCAATAGCGGCTTTTAGTCCTTTTTCAGTTACGCCTTGGTCTTTTAAGCTTTGAGCAATCCCGCTTTTTGACTTTAAAATTGCTAATAACAAATGCTCGATGGAAACATATTCATCGTTCATTTTTTTAGCAATAATACTAGCTTCGTTAACCGTTTTTCCTGCTTCACGAGAAAGCATAATATCTCCACCTTCTACTTTTGAAAAACTTTCCAGTTGTTTATTCAGAACTTGCTGAAGCAAAGTAAGGTTTACATTCAGTTTCTTTAAAATAAAAGGGGTTACGTTCTCATCTACTTCAAAAATTGCTTTGAGAATGTGTTCGTTTTCTATTTGTTGATGGCCAAACCCTTGCGCTATTTGCTGCGCTTGCTGTATGGCCTCTTGACTTTTTATTGTAAAATTATTAATGTTCATTTTTATATATTGTTTTCTGAAGCTAACTGCTTCAAAGAGTTTTTTTAATTAAATTTAAATATCCTATTTCAAAATATGAGCCACTTTAAAATTAAGACAAAATGTCTGTTATGGAAGGGTTTTCAACAGACAATTTGACTGTGTTTTGTGTTTGTTTTATCATATTTTTCAGAAAAAACAAAATGTTAGATTGTATCTTTGTATAAAATTAGAACTATGGGATTTTTAGATATTTTTAAAAAATCAGAACGAGATATAGCAAAAGAAGAGATAGTTGAAACACCTTGGCATGTGCTTTCTACTATGGAACAGCTAGAAGAAATTATAGAAGAATCTAAAAATAAGCCTGTGGCTGTTTTTAAGCACAGCACCCGTTGTGGTATTAGCCGAATGGTGTTAAAACAGTTTGAGAAAAACTATGACCTTTCTGATGACCAATTGAAATTGTATTTCCTTGACTTATTACAAAACCGAGATATTTCAGGCGAAATTGCAAATCGTTTTAAAGTACAGCATGAAAGTCCGCAAATGATTGTTTTAAAGGATGGCGAAGTAGTTCATCATGATTCACACCAAGGGATTGATGCTGAACATTTAGAGCGTTTTATTTAATTGAAAATATGATATATATGCGTTCTACGTATTTTATAAGTTTATCACTTATACTATTTAGCTTATCGTCGTGTAAAAACCTACCACAAGCAGAGAATGTTTCAGGAAGTGCACAGCAAACAAATGTTGAAAGTTACCAATTGCAAGGGATACTCTGGCAACAAAGCGCGGCAGAATATAAAGCTTTATGTTTCCAAGCATTTAATTCGGCTACCCTTCAACTTAAAGAAGAGATAGCTAATAAGTCAGCTTCTAGAAAACCTTTGGCGATTATTACAGATATTGACGAAACGGTTTTAGACAACAGTCCGTACCAAGCAACACAAGCTAAAGAAGGAAAGCCGTACAGCCGTGATTCTTGGGTAGCTTGGGGAAATCTTGAAGAGGCAACTTCTGTACCTGGTTCTTTAGATTTTTTAAACTACGCCAGTGCTAATGGTGTTGCTGTGTTTTACATTTCAGATCGTCATGATGTTCAGCAAGAAACGACTTTGAATAACCTGAAAAAACTGGGCTTTCCCAATGCCGATGCCGATCATATTTTTTTGAAGGAAAAAGGAGTTGATAAAGAAACGCGCCGCCAAAAGGTGTACAAAAACTACGAAGTGGTTATGTATTTAGGTGATAATCTTTCTGACTTTTCAGCTATTTTTGATAATCAACCTACCAAAACGCGAAATACATTAGCTGATAGCATAAAACAGAAATTTGGAAATACATTTATTGTACTTCCAAATCCTATGTATGGTGCTTGGCAAACTGATGGTATTTATGAAGGAAACTATAATTGGTCACCTGCTCAAAAAGATTCTATTATTCGTGAGAAATTAATCGGGTATTAAGATTTTCTTTTTGTGAATTTTAAAAAAACAGTTGCTAATTAAAAGTTTCTTTTTAAAATTTCTTTTAACCTTTCCTTCATATCTTCCCCAGCGTCGAATACCATTTGTTCGTTAGTAGGAAAATGGACAAACCGGTTTTGAACCCATATCCAATCGTTTTGAGATAATGCTTGCTTATCGCCACGATAGGTAGCAAATATATTTTCAAAAACAAACTCTGAAGCAAGGGGATAGTTATTAAGGTTTCGGTTGTTCAGCAAATCTTTATAAATAACATCGCCTGCTACTTGCACTGCCTTTTCTTGGGTTGTTATGTTCACAATAGCCGTAACATTTTTATAAACATCCACTTTCATTTTGTTGCCTTCACGATCCAAAACATAATTCCCATTTCGGTCTTTTTTATATTCCCACCCATCTTTAATACGTTGCGAACGGCGTTCTTCGGTTTCTGATAAACGCTCTGGTGAAATGGCAATATTTCGTAAATTTAAATCGATGGCGTGGGTATATTCAATTCCGTTTTCAGGTTTGCTGTGAAACTCAGTCCAAAAATTGTTTAAACCATAGGTGTTAAAATCTAGCAGTTCTCTTTCTAATCGAAAAGGTATTACCTGGTTTGTACGATTGTTTAAGGATACCATTACAAAATCGGTTCCCAAAAATCGAGTGTCGTCCAATAATGTGTTTACATCTTTATAATTGGGCTGTAGGTCGTGAATATCACAAAGTAAATAATAGGAATCCCTATAATCTTCAACTGTATTCCTGTTTTTTAAACGGACAGCTTCATTATAAAGATCTACCACGTAGTTTTGCTTGGCGGTAATAATCTGGCTGCTGTAATCTTTAAATTTAAAATCGGCGTTTCTACCAAGGGTTTTACTATATAAAGGAAGTAGAGGCCGCACTAGAAACTGACGATCTTCCAGTTTTTTGTACAGGAGATAAATAGATCGAGATTTATTGCTCTCGTTGCTTTTCTTCAGAAAATTGATTTGTCTTGTGTCTTCTGAAACAGCTTTTTTATAAGCTTCTTCTAAAAGAATAATATGCTCGTCGTTTTTTTCGGCATATTTATCTTTCTGAAGTTTTTTAACAGCAAGGTCGATAGCGCGATCGTAATCGCCTTCAGCTATAAATTTTTGATTTCGCTTTACACTGCTACACGATGAAAAAATAAGTAGCGCTACTATTGAAAATAAAAAAGCTCTCATAATTTTTTTAATTTGGTTATGAGAGCTAAAATACAATTGTAATGCCAAACTTTAAAATGGGTCTGCCGGAAGTATTTTTCCGCTGCAATCTCCAAAGCCTATTCGCACCTTGTCATTTTCACAGAAACCTCTAAGAATTACTGTATCGTTATCGTTTATAAACTTACGTTCGGTACCATCATCCATTTTTAATGGATTTTGACCTTTCCAAGTTAATTCTAGCATGGAGCCGTAGCTATCTTTTGTAGGGCCAGAAATGGTTCCGCTACCCATCATATCGCCACTTCGCACATTACAACCATTTACGGTGTGGTGTGCCAATTGTTGCGACATAGACCAATACATATATTTAAAATTACTATTGGCAACAACATTTTCTTTACCACCTTCTGGCTGAATAATAGCTTGTAAATTGATGTCAAAATTCTTTTTGCCATCTTGCTTTAAGTAGGCGAGTGGTTCAGGTTCTTGATCTGGTCCATCTGTACGGAAACCTTCTAAGGCATCTAATGTTACTATCCATGGTGAAATAGTAGAGGCAAAACTCTTTCCTAAGAATGGGCCTAACGGCACATATTCCCAAGCTTGAATGTCACGAGCACTCCAATCGTTAAACATAACAAGACCGAAAATATATTCTTCGGCATCTTCAACTGAAATTCGTTTTCCTAAGTCGTTTGCTGCTGTAGTGATAAAAGCCATTTCTAGCTCAAAATCTACCAATTTTGAAGGTCCAAACCCAGGAATACCATCATCACCAGGCTTCTGTTGGCCAATTGGTCTTTTAACGGGAGTACCAGAAGGAATTATAGACGAGCTTCTTCCGTGGTAACCAATAGGGATGCGAAGCCAGTTAGGCATTAAAGCATTTTCTGGTCCACGAAATAAAGTACCTACATTGGTAGCGTGTTCCTTGCTCGCATAAAAGTCGGTATAATCACCTACATCAACAGGTAATTGCATTTCTACTTCATCCATGCTGAATAATATCTTTTCACGGTGTTCCTCGTTATCACGAAGTTCGGTGCGGCTTCCTTCTCTAAATATTTCAGAGATACGGTTTCGAACCAAGCGCCAAGTCTTTCGACCGTCGGCTATAAAGTCGTTTAAACTGTCTTGCAGAAAAATATCATCGGTAAGGTCTATTCCTTCAAAATAGCCAAGTTGATGTAAAGCGCCTAAGTCTATTGCGGTATCGCCTATTCGGGTACCAATAGTAATAACATCGTCGCGGGTTAAAAATACCCCAAAAGGAATGTTTTGGATAGGGAAGTCGCTGTTTTTCGGTACTTCCAGCCAAGATGTATAAGTTGGATCGTTAGCTTGTAAAGGCATATTCGTTTTTTTGTAGTTTGTAAAAATTGTAATCAAATATATAATTTCTGAAGGACTAACCACAACCATTTTGTATTTTTGCTTTCTCGATTGGGTTTTTTATAATTTCCTTAACGGAAACACCACAAAATCAATCGATACCCTTAGTTGAATTAGTATAAAAATCATGACACCTATTGTAACTGAATAGGTTTTTTACTGAAATAGATATGACAAGAGACACCGAAATATTTGACTTAATAGAAGCCGAAAAAAAACGGCAATTAAATGGATTGGAACTAATCGCTTCTGAAAACTTCGTGAGCGACCAAGTATTAGAAGCAGCAGGTTCCATATTAACCAATAAATATGCCGAAGGATATCCGGGAAAACGCTATTATGGCGGTTGTGAAGTAGTAGATAAAGTAGAGCAATTAGCTATAGATCGCGCAAAAACATTGTTTAATGCCGAATATGTAAACGTTCAACCGCATAGTGGATCGCAAGCCAATACAGCGGTTTTCGCCGCATGTATGAAACCGGGTGACACCTTTTTAGGTTTTGACCTTTCTCACGGTGGGCACTTAACACACGGAAGCCCAGTGAATTTTTCGGGTAAATTATACAATCCTGTTTTTTATGGAGTAGATGAAGAAACGGGATTAATTGATTATGATGAGGTTGAAAAAATGGCTATAGCTGAAAAACCAAAAATGATTATTGCGGGTGCTTCCGCTTATTCTCGTGAAATTGATTACAAACGTTTTCGTGAAATAGCAGATAAAGTGGATGCTATTTTAGTGGCCGATATGGCACACCCCGCTGGATTAATTGCGAAAGGAATTATAAGCGACCCTGTTCCACATTGTCATATTTGTACCACTACCACCCATAAAACGTTGCGCGGACCAAGAGGCGGGATGATATTGATGGGTAAAGATTTTGAAAATCCGTTTGGGCAAAAGCTGAAAAGTGGTAAGCTTAAAAAAATGTCTACGCTATTAAATAGTGGGATTTTCCCTGGGAACCAAGGAGGTCCGTTAGAACATATTATTGCCGCAAAAGCTGTCGCCTTTGGTGAAGCATTGACCGATGAATTTTTACACTATATGGTTCAGGTGAAAAAGAATGCAGCCGTCATGGCACAAGCTTTTGTAGATAAAGGTTATAAAATAATTAGTAACGGAACCGATAACCATATGATGTTAATCGATCTTCGGAACAAAAACCTTTCCGGAAAAGATGCTGAAGAAGCATTGACTAAAGCCGATATTACCGTAAATAAAAATATGGTGCCATTTGATGATAAATCGCCATTTGTAACAAGTGGTATTCGTATTGGAACTCCTGCGATCACTACCCGCGGTTTGGTAGAAGAAGATATGCATAAAGTGGTTGAATTGATAGATGAAGTAATTAACAACTTTGAAAACGAAGACACACTAAAAGAGGTTGCTAAAAAAGTAAATACGTTGATGGAAGGACGCCCTTTGTTTAAAATGTAGCGTTCACTTAAATCGAAACTATACATAAAACCTTCAAAGTATATATTTTGAAGGTTTTTATTTAAGTGCAGTAGAATACGTATACTTGTAAAAACTAAACATGTTATGAAAAGGATAGTGCTCTTATTGGTTTTGTTGTGTTCTTCTATAGTTTTTGTTCAATGTAATATTGACGATAACAATCCTGTAGATGAAGAAATTGTTGATCCTGAAATAGACTTTGATAATGCCATAGTTATTGATGTTGTTGACGATTATTTTAGCCAACACTTTGAAATTCGCGCATACCTAAGTGATAAAAATGGAACTATTGTAGCGGAAGAAAAACTGTCATCCTTTAATAAAACCATATTGACTGCTGATTTTGAAAATAATGAGTATGACTTAACTTTATTGAGAGGCATCCCAGGTTCTAATGGAGAGTTGCAAACATTTCTAAATATTGAACCCACTATTTATACTTTAAAATTACGTCCTAAACTAAACCCTAATTTTGAGGCTGTTAATTTAGAAATAACCAATGCCGTACCTGAATTCTATGTAACTGGCATTACAGGAGATTATGCCGAAGTAGGTTATACTGGAGGTACCTTTCTTTTAAAAGGGCTGCTTGAAGAGACACCAGGTGACTTTTTTGCTTTAGGTAAAATGCCTGATGAAGAGTTTCCTAGATATTTTTGGAGAGAAGATGTCCCCGGAAACTCAACGATTGGAGTTAATATGTTGTCCTTACCGTTTGCCGAAAAATCTATAACAACACAGTTTCCAGATAATTATAGGTTAGATTTAACTATAACCGGCCATAGAGATGAAGATGAAAGTGATGATAAGTTTATTAAACATACATTATTAAAAACAACCTTTAGTGCAGGGACAACTTCAAATCAATTTTATATTCCTGAAAATATTTTCGATTATTATGAGCTCGGAACAAAGTTTAGAGCTAATTCTGCTTTCTATTTTTATGCAAAAAAATCTCCGCAAATTACAAATATTGTTACGTTACCAAATTTTGACGTTACAATAAATTCTTCAGGAATCAATAATTTTTCAATGACTTCAACGGGTAAATATGATTTTTTTGAAGCGCTATATACACATGACATAACAGATTCAATTTTGGACTTGAGATACAGTGTTTTTGGCGAGTTTTCAGAAAACACATCATTTAAATTAAAAACTCTTTTTGATTCAATTTTTTCAAACACACCAACAATAGCTTCAGATAAATTAGAATTTCAAGATGTCACTATACGAGATTATGATGTAATTAACTCTTTTAGTGATATCTCTAAAACTTATATTGGTGGTTTGCCAGATTTTCCTAAGTTTTATACTTTTAAGGGAGTCATGAGGTATGAATAATGATATTTAATTGAAAAACAACAACCCAGCAGTTTCTGTAACATACATCAAAAGATTCAAAATCACTTAATCAACCAAAACATCGGGATAGATCTTCCCGTTTAAACTAAAAATATGAAGTTGAAAAATAATTTATTTTTATTAATAATCGTAATTTTAATTTTTGGTCAGTCCTGTAAAGAAGCTGAAACCAAAGAGGTTCCAAAAGAAACTGTTAGCGATGTTGAAAGGCTTCCGGGGCTTTGGAAACTGCAAGCTATGGAACAAAAAGACTCGTTAGGAAACTGGAGCGAGTGGCGTGGAGGCATGCAAGGGTATTTGTTATATGATGGCGATAAGAATATGGCCTTGCATTTACTTAAAAAAGATTATGAAAAAACCGATTTACGGTTTCCTAATTTTACTGATACCATTGCAGAGGCAGCCTTAAAACACATAACAGGATCGTATATTTATATTGGGAATTATAAGATATTGAAAGGTAAAAATATTGTAGAACACAAACGGTTGTCGCATTCCAATCCTGGTGATTGGGGTAAAACTGTACAGCGTAGGTTTTCTTTTATAGGCGATACACTTATCGTTCAGCCAGTAGAAGATAAGAATGCAAGCTTACGTTTAAAGTGGTTGAAGAAGTAATTTTTGAAGAAAAAGTGTAACCCTTTGATTTTTATTTTTTTGCAATTAATTGAAATATAATTTGTTAAAATGTCTATTTATAACTTTTATAACAGTACATTCGCACTTTATTAATTAATTATATTTATTACAATGCAAAGAGGCACAGTAAAATTCTTCAACGAATCTAAAGGATTTGGATTTATTACAGAAGAAGGAACAAACAAAGAACATTTCGTACACGCAACAGGTCTAATCGACGAAATCCGTGAAGAAGACGAAGTAGAATTTGACTTAAAAGAAGGAAAAAAAGGATTGAACGCAGTAAACGTAAGAGTACTATAAATAAGTTCATTTTTTAGAAAACAGAAAGCCGCTCCATTTGGAGCGGCTTTTTTTATGTAATTGGTTTTATATATTTGTTGATTATAATCTTGAAAAAGTATAAGTAATGGGATTAGACTCAGTTGAACTATTAATGTCTTTTGAAAATAAATTTGGTGTTTCGATTCCTGATGCTGAGGCTGAAAATATTTTTACAGTTCAACAAATGGTTGATTCAATTTTCGAGAAAATAAAGTTTAAACCGAATTATAAGTGCTTATCTCAAATAGTTTTTTATCGAATAAGGCGAGCGTTTGAAGAGTTTGATAACAAGAAAAGAGATATTACTCCGAATACAAAAATGTCAGATTTACTAAGTGCTACAGACTTAGAATCTGATTGGAGAAGATTAGAAATGAAAATAGGGCTTAAAATACCTAGATTAGTTGACTTGGATTTGAATAAATCTCTTAATAAAGAAGTGAAGTTTTTAGGGTTTAAAATGTATGATCGTACTGAACCAGTTGCTGAAAATACTTTGAGAAAATTTACTGATTGGATAATTTCAATGAACTCCAACGAGTTAATTTCTATCGAAGATATTTCAAGTAAATATGAAATTGAGCGAATTATTTGTGAATTAATTGAATATAAAATTGGAGTACCATTAAGTGAAATTGAAACACATCATTCTTTTACAAAAGACTTAGGAATAGATTGATTTATAAAAACTTCTTGATTAACCAATAATGTAAGTCTATTCTATTGCATTAAACTAGAAAACCTCTCAAATTTGAGAGGCTTTCTAGTTTTTAATAAATGTTTTATTTTTATTCTTCTTCTGGAAATAGAGTGCTTTCATAAGCACCAGCATCTGGAGCTTGCGTGTTTCGGCTGGTTCCATTTAAATCTATAGGTACTTGTTGTGCAGTAGCGGTGTTTCCAATACCATCCGCAGCAGAAGTTCCGGTTTCAATGTTGAAATTGTTCATTTCAGTATCTTGGAAAATGGGGTCTTCATTTAATACGGAGTTCGTGTAAATAGCTGTGTTAGTAAAATCGTACAAAGGATTGTCATCAAAATCGCCACTAGGATCTTCAAAACGAATCAAACTGTTACTGAAATTAAAAGTAAACTGTGCGCCGTCATCTTTCAGTAAAGCAATTTCACGTCGCTCATTTCCGTAGATAATACAGTTGTTGAAAGAAATATCAAGATCAAAAGGAGTGGTTCCAGTTTCGGTTTCAAAAAAGTTATCGATCAAAACAGTTGGGAAACTACGGAAACTATTGGTCCAATAGTTAGCAAACGTAGAATGGTTAAACTCATACGTTCCCCCAAGCGAAGCCGATAAAGAGGCTTGACCACTGTTGTTTATTACTACATTTTCTCCGTATACATTTCCAGTTCTAGCTAATAAGCCAGAATTAGCACTGTTGTAAATCTGTACATTTTCCAGTGTAAGAGTTCTGTCCCCATCATTGTCATCCATTAAAAGGCCTACAGTTCCATTTTTTATGGTTGTATATTTAAATTCGTTATCAGTACTCCCGGAAGTCATCCAAATAGCACCCCATTGTCCGGGAACATCGGCAAAAGCAGGTTCTAAGCGGTCGCCTTCAAAAATAATTTCGTTTTCTAATAATTCAGGGTCGTTACTTTGTTCGCCATTTGCTTTTATAGAGCCTGTATTGGCAACTAAAATTCCGCTATTAGCGTGAAAATGCACTCGTGTCCCAGCTTCAATATTCAGTGTTTTTTGTGGAGGCACGGCTGCATAGCCATAGATTACATAAGGTTTTTCGTTGGTAAAAGTGAGTTCGTTATCATCTAAAAAGAAACCTTCAATCAAAATATCATTTCCTTCGCCATCGGTTCCTAAGTTTAAAGTTTCAGAAGTGCCATCACCAAAACGTTCAGGAAATAAGAATACGGCATCTTGAATTAAGGTAACTAACTCCACATTTTGCTGATTTCCGCCAGTGTCAAATTGTAATTGATCGGTATATAAAAAGTTAGTTTCTTCTGTTGGGAGCGTATTGATATCGGCTGTAGTTTCTATAAAAATAAAAATACTGTCCTTGGCCAACACTTGAATATCCTGAAACGATTTTCCAGGGATTCCATCTACGTTTAAACGGTAGCTAGAAGTTTCGCCATTTTCTAGATTAATGGAGGGAATATTAATATCCTCATCGCTTCGATTATATACTTTTAGGTTATAAGTACTAGAGCCTATGTTGCTAAAAATAGTGTCTAAATACACGGTATCCCTTGAAAATTCAAGGTTTCCAGTACTAGGGACACTCTCAAAATCATTTCGGCAAGAACTCCATAAAACGAGGCAAGCAAGTATTGCCAATCCATAAACATACTTCATTAACGATAATTTTCAGTAAAAATATAACTTTTTGTGGACGATATTATTGTTTAGTAGGGAAAGTTAGTTATTGAACTGTCTTTTTTGATTATAGGTTAGGTATGAAAAGTCTAGATTCTAAAATCTAACAGCTAAGCGGTCTCATACCTACTTATATCTATTTTCCTTCATATTTATCCATATACCGATTCCAAAGCTCGGTTTGGTGGGTTTCTAAGGAAATATCTCTACCATCTATAAATGCATGTGTCAAAATATTGGTTCGCATATCTAAAGCATCCCCTTCTGAAATAAATAGGGTAGCGCTTTTTCCTTTTTCCAAAGTTCCATAAGAATCATCAATCCCTAATATTTTTGCGGTATTACCTGTAATTAGCTGAAGCGCTTTTTCTTTATCCATTCCTTGACTAACTAAATGACCAGCGTAAAATGCTAAGTTACGAGTATTCATACGCTCCATTTGTCCGTTGGCTTGTAGTGCAACTGTAACACCCGCATCGGCCAAAAGCTTGGGCAGTTTATAAGGCATGTCATAATCGTCATCTTCCCGCTCTGGAGTTGTATGAACACGCCTTACCAATACTGAAATATCATTTTTCTTTATAAAATTAGTAATTTTATGGGCTTCGTATCCTCCAACAATTACTACTTTTTGGATCCCGTGTTCTTTAGCAGTTGTAACAGCGTCGATCATTTCTTTTTCACCATCTGCGTGGATAAACAACGTTTTTGAACCATCAAATAAGCCTTTCATTGCTTTAAAGGCTTCATTTTTAGGTTGTTCTTTGGAGTTCTTATAAGCTTTGCCATTTACTAAGAAAGCACGTACTTGATCAATATCTTTTGAGTAATCTTTGTTTGGTTTGTATCCTCGAGGTTCGCCTAACCACCAGCGACCACGACGGAAGCTATTTGGCCAATTCATATGGATGCCATCATCAACTTTTACGGTAGCATCTTCCCAATTCCAAGCATCTAATTGTACGATAGATGACGTCCCTGAAATACGCCCACCTTGAGGTGTGACTTGAGCTAAAAGAACACCGTTAGGGCGCATGCTTTCTACTACTTTACTCTCTGCGTTGTAAGCTATCAAGCTGCGAATATTCGGGATCATTTCACCAATTTCATCATCATCAATTGTAGGACGTACGGCATCAATCTCTCCCAGTCCTAAGGTGGAAACGGGAGCGATTATTCCTGGATATACATGCTTTCCTGAAGCATCAATCACTTTCCCTTTTGAAGCGACATTGGTGCCTATGGCGGTTATTTTACCGTTTTCGAAAACAATT
>Ga0209344_10000377_pt1 | contig 82230 bp, 70 predicted proteins | sample Cruoilmetagenom6_FD_187293 | JGI IMG/M metagenome (GOLD analysis project Ga0209344, IMG submission 187293) | Oil polluted marine microbial communities from Coal Oil Point, Santa Barbara, California, USA - Santa Barbara Oil Seep Sample 6 (SPAdes)... | ecosystem: Environmental > Aquatic > Marine... | reverse complement strand
CGCCGCCCATGATCTGCATCGCGTCGTCAACTGTTTGCCAACCCATTTCTGAACAGAACACTTTACAGATTGCTGTTTCAAGCATGATGTCATCATCGTGACGATCGAGCATACCTGTTGTCATGTAGAGTACAGATTCCATCGCGTAGCACAACGCACTCATATGAGCGATTCGTTTTTGTACCAACTCGAAGTCTGCGATTGGACGCTTGAACTGGTACCGAGTCTGTGCCCACTTGATGGACTGATCTTTCGCACGCTTTGCGCCACCAAGCATTCCTGCAGAGAGAGTACATCGGCCGTAGTTAAGACATGTGAGCGCGAGTCCAAGTCCCTTGCCTTCTTTATGAAGCAAGTTCTTGCGAGGTACACGAACATTAGTGAACTTGATACGAGCTTGCCATGTGCCTCGGATACACATCTTCGAACGATTCTTCGAGAAGATGTCTACGCCTTCCATGTCAGGAGTACAGATCACAGCGGTAACACGAGGTTTGCCATCGATTTGTTGTACACCCATCACAGTGAACAATCCTGCGATTGCGCCTGATGTTGCCCATTTCTTCTCGCCGTTGATGATGTAGAATTCACCACATTCTGAAACATCGATTGTTGTTTCTTGTCCGCCTGCGTCACAGCCAACTTGAGGCTCAGAAAGACAGAATGCGCTTAACCATTCTCGTGAGAGCTTGGGTAAGTACTCTTTTTTCTGATCCTCAGTACCATAAAGCATGAGAGCTTTACAACCAATAGATTGATGTGCAGAAACCATCACGGCAGTTGAACCACAATACTTACCGATAGTTTCGAGTACGCGGTTGTAACTGGTGATACCCATGCCAAGCCCGCCGTACTCCTTCGAGATTGTCATCCCAAGGGCGCCAAGCGAGAATAGTTTTTGTATGACGGATTCTGGGATATATTGTTCTTGATCGATTTGGACTGACGGGTGCTCAGTCTTCATGTATTCTTCGAGTTCTGCAACAAGACGATCGCATTCTGCAGTTTCATCAGGTGCATTCTTTGCGATTTCAGGATATGGGAAGTAAAGCTCTTCGCGGAAGTTGCCCCAGAACAAGTTCTTGACTGCACCCATGGTTGAAGGCTCAGGTCCAAGGATTTGTTCAGCATCCGCGATCATTTCTTTATCGCGGTTTGAGATACCCTTCATGTCTTTAAGATCTGCTTTGGTTGGGTCTGCCATGGTAACTAACTCCTCGTCCAAATGTGTATCGTTTCATTGCTCAGAGCAAGAGAACGGTTGTGTTTATTTCTTCGTTGTCTTAGAGAAAAAAGCGTTGATTGCTTCCTGTGCAGGTTCACTATGTCTGAGATTCACTAAGTGTTCTCTCTCGCTCTTAAGTGCGCTGTTCCATCCTGCTGAAATTCCAATTACAATCGCATCGAGTACTGCATCGACATGGAGAGATGAATCAAGCTCGTCTTTCGCGTCAACCAACGCTTTTGCAAGAGTATCTGTGTTTGTTGTTTGGATACATCTTGATGGATGTCCTGTGCGATTCATATTTGATTGAGATTCGATCCAATTTTTTGCAGTATCAATTAAATCATCACTCGATGTGCAATGAGCATCGAACATTCCAAGTTCAAGAGCATCGGTAGATTTGAATGGAATCCCATTAGCAGTTGCAACAATCGCAGTCTCTGGATCGATCCTCGCAGGAAGCAGGTTTGTGCCACCCCATCCAGGACAAATCTTTAACCCAGCTTCGGGCAAACCGATGATGAATGGACGAGCATCAGGATTAATCAAACCGATGAGCCCATCACAGTGCATTGCGAGTTCTAAACCACCACCAAGTGTGACGGAGTGAATCGCAGCTGCAGTAGGGCAAGGTAAGTCAGCAATCTTCTGAAACACCTTTGCGCCATACTCTAAATATGTATTTAGATCTTCGTCGTTGAGCGCCATGATTGCATTGAGATCAGCTCCAGCAACAAACGCTCGTTCTGCAGCGGACGCAAGAATAAACCCATCAATATCTGCCGGTAGCGAATCAAGTGTTGCATCAAGTTTATAAAGTAAGTCTTGATCAATTACGACTACAGGACGACCAGGCTGATCTAGAGTCAGGATCGCAATTTTGGCGCCATCAGCACCGCTGTCGATTGTGACAGTGAAAAGTTCACTCGTCATGTGATGTCCATATCTTGCGAAATCGAATTATGGGGATGCCGCCATCAACCATATTTCACACAAGTTCGCAGCCATGTATGAGCCGGTATTCTATGCGATCAAGTCCCAAATAGACACACTATCAGTGTGAAACATCAGATACTGTAAATCACTTTAATCGAGCTTTCAGTGCTGCTTGAGCTTCTGGAGTTGCTAAGACTGTCGCACTAATCTCAGCGCCTTTACGTACCAGTTTATCATTTTCCGATCCATCGATAGCATTGAGTAGTTTCTTAGTTGCCGAAAGTGCTTTCGGGCCTCCATTTGCAAGACGTTTGGCTACAGAGTCAGTCAGTGTGTTTAGCCCTTCGCGTGATTCAGCCAGATAATCGATAAGTCCGATATAATGACCTTCTTGCCCGCTCATTATGCCTCCCATCAGCAGGGCACGTCGAGCAACTCCAGGACCAAGCTTACGGACAACCCATGGAGCGATGACTGCTGGACAGATTCCCAGATCAACTTCTGGGAAACCAAGCTTAGCATCAGGATGTGATATCGCGACATCACAGACACAAGTAAGGCCGCAGCCTCCACCGATCGCAGCTCCATTTACAGATGCGACTGTTACCTGATGTAGATTCCGAATCTTGAGAGTCAGCTCTGCAAGACTAGTGAGGAGTTGTTTCCCGACTGACGCATCTCCAGAGAGTTCGATGAGTACTGCTTTGAGATCCATTCCCGCGCAGAAAGCTCTACCGGTTCCTGTGATAACGAGAACAGTCGTTTCAGAATGAGCAAGCTTGTCTATTACGGAGTGCATTCCGTCAAGAATTTCAAGCGACATCGCGTTTCGAGCTTCAGGCCGATTTATCGTCAGCGTAGCGATTAGCCCGTCAATATCGAGACGAACAGGTTGAGTTGCAGGATCTGACATTCAAAATTCCTTATCTAAGTTCAACCCCAAAGAGTTGCGAGTCGTTCTTGTTCTTCATGGCTGCCTGTTAGCGAGACTGAAACATCAAGCCCTTGCTGAGCATTTTGGGCCATTGGGTTTGTGATTTCATTGAGCCATGCTTTTGTCGAACTGATCGCTGATCTAGGCTTGTTTGCAAGGCCCGTTGCAATCTGAATGGATTTCGATCGAACAAGCTCAATATCTTCAACAACTTCATGTACCAAACCAATACGTTTTGCTTCAGTTCCAGAAATTAACTGCGTATCTAAAAGTCGAGTCCGGACAGTGCCGTGAGATACAGAGGCCATCATAAAAGCAGCTGATACTGCTGGAGACACTCCGATCTTTACAACTGGATACCCTAGTTTACAATGTTGATCTGCAACGACAATATCGGCGCCACCAAGCATTGCACATCCTCCTGCAACCGCAGCGCCATGAATACCAAGTACTACAGGGATTTCAAGAGATCGCAGTGTTTGTACCACCGCTGAGAGCCCAGTGAGCAGTTGACTCATTATTTGTCCGCTTGGGTCTTGAGCACATCGTTTTAAGTCAAACCCGGCGCAAAATACCTTGCCTTCTCCGAGGATTACTAATGCTTGAGCTTGGGTTGAGCATTCAATAATTCTTTGCTGTAGCTCCTCAAGCATTGAAGGCAACATCGCATTTCGTTTATCAGGACGATTCAATGAAACAATCGCTAATCTATCTTGATAAGAAACAGAAACCATTGACTCGCTCATCAGATCAACTCCGATGCGAATGCAGATGCTTTGATTAGTGCATCCTGATTAATAGTAGTGGAGAGACCAGATTCCTGAATCGCTTGAACCATTGCGAGCGTGGAAATGTTACCCGGTGCACGCGAGTCTTGTGTAGAAGCGTAAGGGCATCCGCCTAACCCACCTGCGGACGAGTCGAAAGACCGAACCCCAAGTTCCATTGCAATCTTTGCACACTCGACAGCATGTCCAAAAGTGTCGTGAAGATGAAGAGTTAATGTAGGTTCGCTGTGCGAGTTGGTTGATTCTCCATCGAGTCGATCAATCGCTTCCATAATTGCCATTTCAATTGTCTCAGGACTCGCGGCTCCGATGGTATCACCAAGATCAATTTCATCAACACCCATTTCAAGCAAACGAGTCATCACATCGCCAACAGCTTCTGGATGGACCAAGCCATCAAACGGGCATTGTACGATACATGAAATATAGCCGCGAACCATCATCCCATGCTCATGGGCGCGAGCAACAACCGGTTCAAATCGCTTGAGTGTCTCTTCAATGGTTGCGTTTGTGTTTTTCAGCGCAAAGCCTTCAGACGCCGCAGTAAACACAGAAACTTTGTCGATCAATCGTTCAATTCCATGGCTCTGACGAGCTGATTGATTCACTGCTATCGCATCGTCTAGTCCCTTTTCATTGGGAACCAACGCGGAATAGAGTATGCCGTCAGGCTTTGAATCTGCGATCTGATCAAACAGAACCGCAGCGTCTCCAAGCTGAGGGATCCACTTGGGACTCACAAAGCTTGATACTTCTACTTCTGCTACCCCAGTCGCTTGAACAAGTTGAACAAGCTGTGCTTTGGAACTCGTATCAATAACGACAGTTTCAGCTTGTAACCCATCGCGAGGAGAGACTTCTGTTATACGTACTTGGTTATTCACAACGGATGATAGGAAGCGTCATTCAATTGGCAAAATCATCTTGAGATACTTGTCAAATCTTGAAGATTCAAATTCAGTCTCTTGGCGCATAACGATTGTTGTGTATTGATTCCCGTGTTGAAAACCCACAATTCGGATGTAGAGCGGATTCGAACGCGATCCTTCTTCCCACTCCTCTTGAGGCATTAAGCGAGCTTCAAACATCAGTCCTGAAAATCCAGCGATTTCAATCTCTGTTAATCCTTCAGAGTCTTCAGGATAGAGTGATTCTTCAATCCTAAAAACATTTTGCTTCCATTGTGAATGGATAAAGCTCTCAGCGAGTGATCGTTTGGAAAGGACAGTGAATCGTTCATTCGATTCTTCTGTGATGAACAACACAGAATCAGATCCAAATGTCATTTTGGTATTTACTGTGTCGTCGTATGTAGAATCGAAGGTGTACGCATCACCAATCCACTTGTCGTACTCAATGCTTCCAAATGATTTAAAGATTCTACTGTGCTCAGTAGTTGGTTCAATCCACTCTGCAATCTGCTTTGTAACTGACATCGCATCAGGATGCATTAATGAGTTTGAAACACATGAAATCACGGCAATCGTATGTTCATCATCGACAGGGATCATAAAGGATGTAACCGACATCTCCTCATGATTCAGTGCGAGTGAAATCGCGTTCTGGTCATTGTCCTTTGGAAGAAATGTATTCGTCAATGCAACAACTTCCAGCCCGTTTTGCATTTTGATACGGATCTCTGATCCGTCATCTCCAAAGATCTCCGCTTCTTTGAACTTAATGAGATCCCTATGCTGCTCACGAACCTGTTGGCAAACAGCTCGATGCGATGATTGAATCGACATAGAGCGAACACTCGGATAGAGCTTGATTTGCGTGTAAGGCTTATGCTCTAAACCGCTATCGAGAATGTTTTCTGCATTGAGAGCTGAAGCTAACGAAATAGTCATTGAGTCAAGTTTGTCATTGTGATGCAGAGTGCGAGAGTAGTAGCCTGATGGAGCTTTGATTTCATATCCAGGAGCATGAAATGTGTTTAAGCTTGAAGATGTAGGCGACATATCTGCCTGTGTTTTCGCATAAAAAGCTTCTGAATACTTGTGTGCCATCTCTGCAAATTCAGGAGCAGCATTCATCGTGATCGTCATGATGTACGGCTCGTCAATTATGGAATGACGGACATTGTAAATTTGCCTTCCATCTTTGAGTGACAACATATAGACATTTGATTCTGCTATTCCCTTTGAGTCTTGTCCTACAGGGATATAACTCGTGCTCTTCCATTCGACATCAATATTGCCTTGACCTACTTGAAGTTCAACATCAGCATGATGAGCAGTTTCGAGTTCTGAAGCTGTTGTATATACAGAATAACTTGATGGCACCATACCTAACTGAAGTACCGCAGTAGCGTTGTAGAGGTTGATTGTTCCTGTGATTGCGTATTCACTTACCTTCTGCAAGTCGCTGATACTCGAACCAACAGGCAATGAGACAGGATATTCAGCGATCATCGCAATATACGGCGTATAAATGTCCATTTGCTCGACAACTAAATTGTCAAGAAGTTCATCTGAAAGATTCTCGTCAATGACCGACTGCTCATCTTCATTGATGCGTCGCTTTACGATTACTCCGACTCCACGGTTTCCAAGATTAGCAAAGGCATAACACTCAATAATGCCTTTGTAACCAGCTTCATTCGCGTCATTCTCATTCGGGAGTGTGATCAAGAATGACACTCCAGATCTTTGTACTCCGCCTATAACGCGAACACAATCGCTCGTTTCAACAGCTTCATCAGCGAAGCCAGCTTGTTGAGCACTGCGCTTTGCGTCAGCTACTAAGCTCGTTTGCATTTCTGCGACAGTGCTCTCTGAATCTTCCGGGATTTGGAGAACCAGTTGACGAAGTTGCAAAAAAGGTATAGAAGTGTCATCAGCAAATACTGACCAGTCCACATTTTTACGTCTATACAGCATTGCATATACGCTGCCGTTTGAGCTTTCAACTATTTGTGGCTTGATGTCAGAATGCACACTTGTAGAGAATCCCGCAACTTGAATTTCATGCAGTGGAATCTCACTTGTTTCTGTTTTAATGTCTTGTGAAAATGATTGATTCACAATCATCGCGAGAACACAAACAACAATTGCTCTAACTAATCTCATTAACTCAACCCCTCAGTTAACAGTCAAGAATTTATACCTGTAGCACACCTGTCTTAAATGGGACCGAGTAGTCCCACCCTTGATTTGCGCTTCGTAATCCCTCAATCAGTTCTAGGCGTGTATTGTGAGGTTCAATTATCCGATCGACCCAGCCTCTCGCAGCGCCATGACGAATATCTTGCTGTTCGTTGTACGAATCACGAACCGCATCAAGAATAGCTTTGTGTGTTTCTGCATCAATCTCTTCACCCTTACGAGCGCGTGACCGTTCTTCGATCATTGCTAAGGTGCCTGAAGCTGAGCCTGCACCCATCACTGCACATTTAGATCCCGGCCAAGCAAAGGCTAAGAACTGATCGAAAGCTCGGCCGCACATCGCGTAGTTGCCAGCTCCGAAGGAGCCGCCCATGATAACAACGAGTTTGGGAACGATACAGTTTGACATAGCGTTAACCATTTTCGCGCCAGATCGGATGATTCCGCCTTGCTCCGAATCTCGGCCAACCATGAATCCAGTAGTGTCGTGAAGAAAGATAATCGGGATCTTGCGCTGATTACAATCCATGATAAATCGAGATGCTTTATCCGCAGAATCATCATAAATCACGCGAGGCATGTTCGTCGATCTGCTTGGACCAGCTTTCCCGCCGGGCATTTGTCTAGTAGTGAGTTTGCCTTGGTTCGCGACAATACCAGTGGGGATACCCCCGATGTTTGCATACCCGCATACCAGTGATTCGCCGAAACTCGCTTTGTACTCATCAAAGTCAGGCTCAAGAGTTTTGTGTCCTTCAGCGTTGGGCACTGCTCGCGAGTCGACTATGCAGCTGATGACCTCTTTTACATCATATTGCTTGCCTGGCTCATCGGTATAAATGTCGTACAGATCATTGCAAGCTCTAAAAGGTTGAATATTGGTATCGCTTATCTCTTCAAGATTCGCATCTGGGTATTTGCTCACAAGTGATCGTAATCGTTGCAAGCATGACTCATCTGTGGGTTCGTGGAAGTCGATAGTTCCTGCGATCTGAGCATGCATTGTTGCACCACCAAGCTCTTCATCAGTCACATCTTGACCGATAGCAGCTTTTACGAGTGCTTGTCCTGCAAGATACAACCCAGAACCTTCTGTCATCAGAAGTGTGTCACACATGACAGGGAGGTACCCGCCGCCGGCTACACAGAAACCCATGATCGCTGCGATCTGAGGAATCCCATCCGCACTGATCTTCGCGTTGTTTCGGAAAATCCGACCAAAGTCATCTGTATCTGGAAACACATCCTCTTGCATAGGTAGATACACGCCAGCGGAATCAACCAGATAAAGCAATGGTAAGTTTGCCATATGAGCGATTGTCTGTGCACGAATGATCTTCTTACAAGTCATCGGGAAGAACGCGCCTGCTTTCACAGTCGCATCGTTTGCAACAATCATATGTTTTTTGCCTGCAACGGTACCAATACCGACAAGAACTCCAGCTCCAGGAGCTCCGCCAGCTTCTTTGTACATCTCAAACCCAGCCCAGAGTCCGAGTTCTTGGAAATGGGTATCGCCGTCAACGAGAAGATCGAGTCGTTCACGAGCTGTCAGACGCGATTTAGCGTGCTGTCTCGCGATTGCTTTCTCGCCGCCTCCCAGCTTGATTTTGGATTCAATTGCGAGAAACTCGCTTGTCAGATCACGAAGGGTCGATTTTGATTCACTCATGGTCGTGAAGGATAGGGGAGTTCGACGCATTCTTCCCCATTCTTCTCCTACTTGCAACCATAAGAAATCCTGATACGCTATCCATATGAATCAACACACTGTTCGCTGTGCCTTCGTGCTTCTTGTTTCCATGATTTGGGTAAACCTTGCCCATGCTCAACCTGAAGAAGACTCTGCTGAACCCAAGAGCAAACCAGCGTTCGTCATCTATCCAGATGAACCCTCAATCACATACCACTCTGTGACAATCAGAGGACAACAAATCCACTATCAAGCAACAGCAGGAACTCTTACCCTTGCAAAGCTGAGAGGTGATCATGAACCCACTGCACAGATGTTCTATATTTCATATAGGAAATTAGAAACTCCATTCGAAGAAGGGGTAGAACCCGACTTTCCAGATGCTTCTCAGCGGCCACTCACATTCAGCTTTAACGGCGGCCCCGGCTCAAGCTCAGTCTGGCTCCATCTCGGAGTCTTCGGTCCGATGCGAGTCAATCCTGCGGATAACTTCGGGAATCCTGGTCCGCCACCTTATGCACTCGTTGAGAATCAAGATTCACTACTCGATCAATCAGATTTTGTCTTCATCGATCCAATCACAACAGGCTACTCAAGGCCTGCCAAGGATGGGAATGAGAAAGATTTTCATGGAGTTACTGGAGACATCAGATCAGTAGCAGAGTTTATCCGAATTTACTTAGGGAAAGAGAACCGCTGGGGTAGCCCTAAATATATCGCCGGAGAATCCTACGGCACAACTCGCGCCGCAGGACTCGTAGATGAACTTCAAGATACCCACGGTATCTCACTAAATGGCGTCATCCTCGTCAGCGCCATCATGAACTTCCAGACGGCTAGATTCGATGTAGGCAACGATCTTCCATACCCGCTCTATCTACCTTCGTTTGCAGCAACTGCTCGCTTCCATAACAAACTCGATTCAAAGTACCAGAAGATGGACATTGAGAAGTTTCTAAGAGAAGTCGAGAGCTTTGCGATGAATGAATACACCATCGCGCTCACTAGAGGGGATCAACTCGATAAAGACAATCGAAAGAAGATTGCAAAGAAGCTTGCTTCATATACAGGTTTAAGCGAAGAGTATGTCCTTCAGACAAATATTCGAATCAATATGCCACGATTCCCCAAAGAGCTACTGCGCGACGAAGGAAAAATCGTTGGCCGACTCGATTCGCGATTCACTTCATGGGATCGTGATGACGCTGGAGACTCATATGAGTTTGATCCTTCCTACACAGCTATACAAAGCATCTATACCGAGAGTATGAACGCGTATCTCAGACAGGATCTTCAGTATTCAAGTGATATGCGATACGAAATCCTTACCAATGTTTGGCCCTGGTCCTTCCGCGGAGTAGGGGATAACCAGTATCTCAATGTCGCTGAGCGTTTACGCCGTGCAATGCATCAACAACCACAGATGAAGGTATTTGTTGCCAATGGGTATTATGATCTCGCAACTCCTTATCTAGCGACACAATACACAATCGATCACATGTTCCTTCGTCCAGAAGTCCGAGGGAATATCGAGATGCAGTACTACGAAGCTGGGCATATGATGTATGCAAAGAAGGAAATGCTCGTCAAGCTCAAAGACGATCTTGATGCGTACTACCGATCCCGTTAGGAGCGAATCAATGTTTGAAATCCCTGCTGTTCCACCGTTCGAAGGTTTGCACCCTTTTATCGTTCATTTCGCAGTCGGTATTTTATTGATTGCATGGGTCCCGATGCTTCTCGGATTACTCGATTCAAAACGACGAATCTCTTGGTTCCGAAGTGGTCTTTTGATGGTACTTCTAGGAACTATGTTTACCTTTGGTGCAGTCCTTACTGGAGAAGCAACTGAGGAAGTTGTTCCACATAGCTCCGAAGCAATTGAACACGCGATCCATGAGCATGAAGAACTCGCAGAACTTGCTCGAAACCTGTTTATTGGGGTATCCGTGATATATCTCGCCGCTATGGTGATGTACTTCAAATCGCCTCAAAAGAAGCAGAAGATGATCGGGCTCGTCGGCTCATTACTCGTTGGAGTGAGCTATGCATTCGGAGCTCTTGCATTAGCAAACGCAGGACATCTTGGAGGCTTGCTGGTTCACGAACACGGTCTCCATGCTCCTGTTACAGCCACAAGTATGAATCAAGATTCCAAAAGTGAATCGATCATGAATGACGACGATGATTGATAACTGTCGCTATCTCAACTAGATACAACAATATGCACCCAAACGACTCCCTGACATTGACAAGGTGTTTGGTATCTGGTATAGTTGCCTCGTCAGGCTCGCGTGCAGCACCGCCCCTGACCGGATTTGAGAATGATAAGGACATCATCTCACCCGATTCTGTGCTGATTCCCGTGTGCCCACAAGGCTGAGTCGTTGATCAGTAGATCAGCCTCAACATTGCCCGAGGCCCCACATGGCAAGCCTGAAAGGCAAAGACATTATGGCAAAGTCAAAGAAAGCAATCGAGCATAAGCCCATCCCAGCGAATGAAGCACAGAAGAAGCAAGCACTCGATCGTGCACTCGCACAGATCGATCAAGCGTTCGGTAAAGGCTCGATTATGCGTCTCGATGAAGAGGCATACAACAACATCCCAGGAATTTCTACCGGTGCTCTCTCGCTCGATCTCGCGCTAGGTGGCAAAGGGATCCCGCGTGGACGAATCGTTGAAATCTTTGGTCCTGAATCATCAGGTAAAACAACACTCGCACTCACAGTCTTAGCGCACGCACAAAAAGCGGACGGCGTAGCTGCATTTATCGATGCTGAGCATGCACTCGACCCATCATGGGCTCGCAAGATTGGTGTAAATATTGATGATCTCCTCGTGTCACAGCCTGATACAGGAGAGCAAGCACTCGAAATTTGTGAACTTCTTGTTCGATCAAATGCAGTTGATGTTATCGTTGTCGACTCCGTCGCTGCACTCATACCACGCGCTGAAATCGAAGGCGAAATGGGTGATGCCGTCGTCGGACTTCAAGCAAGATTGATGTCACAAGCGATGCGTAAACTGACCGGCGTGATCGCACGAAGTAACTGTACTGTGATCTTCATCAACCAGATCCGTGAAAAGATCGGTGTTATGTTCGGATCACCAGAAACAACTCCAGGTGGACGCGCACTCAAGTTCTACTCTTCAGTTCGTCTCGATATCCGCAGAACCGGATCAATCAAAGAAGGCGATGTTGCAGTCGGAAACCACGTCCGAGTCCGCGTTGTAAAGAACAAGGTTGCTCCACCGTTCCGTCAGTCCGAGTTTGACATCATGTTCAATGAAGGAATCTCAATCAACGGCGATCTCGTCGATCTCGGGGTCGAAGAAAAGATCATCCAAAAATCTGGCGCTTGGTATTCCTACGGCGAGATGCGAATGGGACAAGGTCGAGAAAAAGCTAAGGAATTCTTAGCTGAGAATCCGGATCTCTTCACAGAAATTCGTGAGAAAATCCTCGATATCCGAATCCCGAATCGTAATAATGCAGGTGTAGAAATAGCAGATACCGGAGAGATCGAGTCAGATGAACCGGAGTTTGCAGCTGCGAAATAGCATGACTCGATGAACTCGCTCCTTCTCGCCAAAGGTCAGTTGCAAAAGCATGGGTAGGTGACAATGATCTACCCGCTGCGGATGTGGCGGAATTGGTAGACGCGCTTGGTTCAGATCCAAGTGGGAGTAAAATCCCGTGGAGGTTCAAGTCCTCTTATCCGCATTGAAGCGAGCCCTTGTGGCTCGTTTTTTGTATAATTATCAATTACTCAACAACATCTAGACATAAAAAACCGCCCGGAGTAATCCGAGCGGCTGGAAGATATTCAATGATTAGATCTTATTCGCTATCAGTAGGAACGGTTGCGAACGCGTCGAAATCAAATGTCTCAGTTGAGCTCTTAAAGAGTGATTCAACATCGCTCGGAGTTGAGAACTGAGAAGGCATTGCCAATCGGCTATCCCAGTTGCGCTGTGCAGTCACTTGGAATGACTGAGCTGCAGTACTCAAGCGAGCAAGAGCTGCTTGCGAAAGCTCAGAGTATGTTTCTGCTTGTGCAGCGGCCATCTCTGTGCGTGCCATTTGCTCATGTGCTTGAGCGTACAGATCGGCATATGCACGATTGCGATCAGCATTAGTTGAAGCAACACGATGATCGAATCGTGAGCGAACACCTGATTCACGAGCATCTGCAACTGCAAACTCGCGAGCTGAAGATGCCATTGCGATCTGCTGGTTCGCTTCGATTTCGCCTCTGAGTGCGATATCGTGTGCTTGTTGCATTCCCAATGACTCATCTGCTTGAGCAAACAAGCGTGTTACCTCCGCATCACGCATCATTTCACCTGCATTTGCGAGATGCTGCATGTACTGAAGATCAGCGTCTGACTGCTTCTTGGAAGCAATATGACGAGCAGTCAACTCAGAAGTGTTTGCAATCGCGATACGCTCGAAAGCGTCTGCCATTGCGATACCTTCGTTGTAGTTTGCTTCTGCAATCGCGATAAAACTGTCAGTTGCTTGGTTCAAACGTGCAAGCTCAGCATCAAGAATCTGCCCACTTGCGTCAACTTCTTTTCTCATTTGAGCAACGACTGCTCGTTGTGAGAGTTCTAGTGATGATGCTTCAGCAAGGAGTTGAGCACTCTTTGCTTCGCCGCGACGGCCAGCGGCATCACGTTGAACTTTTAATGATGCAACCTTTGATTCACCAATTCTCTTTGTTGCTTCTGCTTGAGCAAAGATCTGCTTGACCTGTGCCTCTTTCTTCTTGTTAAGAGTGCTGGAGTTACCACGAAGTGTTTCGATGGTTGCCAACGCTTCTGTTCTTCCGCTTTCTGCACCAACCAACGCACGATTGCGTTCAGTTTCTGCAGTTGCGATCATTGAATCTGACTTGGTGAGCATGCGATTTACATCAGCATTTGACTTGAGACCATATGACTCGATTGATGCCATAGTCGCATTGAAATCAGCCTGCTTCGCACTCCACCAGTTGTTAAACTTACCGATTTCTGAGTCGCGATGAGCGACTGCATCAAGACGATTTGCATCTGCTTCTTGACGAAGCTTCGAAGCTTTAGCAAGTCCGATCTTGAAGTCAGCTATGCGATCTGCATCAACATTGACAGGCTTCGTTTCTGATTTTGCAAGTTCAGGTGTATTCTTGTCATTGCGAACAGTGTTTGTATCTGTCTTATCGTTGCTTGGAATCACAAAGCTACCCTTGCGTGCTTGCACTGCGAACTCTTTAGCGAACTTCGCAGTGAGCAATCTTGCTTCAGCAAGCGATTCAGCTTCGATCTTTGTCAACTCATCTTGTGCCAATGCACGATTATGATCTGCTTGCTCTTGTAGTGCCTTTACACGAGCATCAGTTTCAGCTTTGATGAAGTTGCTTCTTGATACTTGTTCTTCACGATCTGCTTGAGCAAGCGTGTTCTGAATATCAGCCATTGACTTCGTGTACTGGCTCGATACCCATTGCTGAGCTTCTTCATAAGTTGTTTGTGATGATGCGAGTTTCGCATTTGCATCAGCGGACAAACGAGCTACATGAGCATGATCACGCATTGATTGTTCATCTGACTTAAGTCGAATGTTTTCAGCTTCTGCCAAAGCTGTTTCGTAACTAGTCTGAGCCGATTCAACCATCATCTGGTAGTTTTCAGCAGCATCTGATGATTCAAACTCATTTGCTTTCGCATTGAGAGTAGCGATTTCACTTGAGAATGTTGTATCAAGTGAGCGTGCACGTTGAAGTAGTTCAGCATACTCCGCTGTTGATTGCTCGCTCACAGTGTTAACCTGCTGGCTCAGTGATGATACTTCAGCGTTTGCTTGTTCAGCTACTGCTTGAGCTTGTGAACGGAGCTCCTGCACTTTCTTGATTGCACGCTCTTCAGTGTGATCACTGATCTGAACCATTTGATTAATTTCAGCTTGACCACGGTCACGTACAGCTGCGTATGTAGCCATCATCCGGTCATTCTCAGCGAGTGATGATGACCAATCTTTTTCTGACTCTGAACGCATGCGTTCGATTTCTGATTGCCATTCTTTAACTGAAGCAACCAAGAATGCTTCCTGGCGTTGTGTCTTGGATTCTGTTTCATATGCTCTTGCAGACATCTGACGATCCATTTGCATGAGACGAGCGTTATGAATTGCTTCAGTCCTCTGTGCGTCTGCATAGTCCGAATCACGATCTACAAAGCTGTCTTGGAGATCTGCATCTGCTTGTGCCATTGATTCTGTGTAGTTTGAATCAGCATAGATCTCGAATGATTGAGCATTTGCACGCTGAGCTTCGATTGATGCAGTGCCTTCACGAGCTTCAGATACCCATTCTTGTGGAAGTGCGAATGATTCGCCTTCTTCGATGTAACTCGCAGTTGTGAAATCGCCTTGAGTTACTGATGAGTCGAGAGTGATTGTCGCGTGTTCAGCTTGACCTGAAGGCGAGAACTGGCTGTTGTCCGTACGCGTGATTGACGAGCTTGTCTCGCAACCTACCATTCCTGATGCAAGAACAAGGGCGAGCGGAGAAACGAAAATCGCGGTACGACGAGCATGCTTTTTGGTGTTGGTATGCACTTGGTGATCCTTTGAATCTTGGTGATCAAACTACGGGCCGAGAACAGTCATGCCCTTTGTGACTGAATCGGCAAATCGAGTCTCCTGCTCAAGTGAGCCGTGTTCTTCAGTAGATCACAGGTTCCATCTGCAACGGATAGCAAACAATCTCAGGTTCGTAATCAATCAAATTATCCATAGATCCAACATAAATACCTCTCGCAATCGACGCATACAATCAACAATGAGGTCTGATAAATGACATTACAATACGCAGGAATAGATGAGGCAGGTTACGGCCCTATGCTCGGTCCACTATGTGTCGCCATGGCTTCGTTCACTATTGACAACTGGTCTCCAGGTGAAAAAGCTCCTGATCTATGGGCACTTCTAGACAAAGCCGTAGGTAAATCGAAGAGAGATGCGAAACAAAGAATCGCAGTAGGGGATTCAAAAACACTCAAGCTTTCAAATACCGCGAAGACACAGCACCCGCTCGTGCACCTTGAACGAGCAGTGTTAACTTTTTTAGCGACTCGTGACGGCCAATACCCAACGACCGATATCCAATTATTTGAAGCTCTCGGCGCCAAGCTTGAAAATCAGCCTTGGTATTTTGGTGAGCCAATTCCATTACCTCTTGGATTTACAAATGACCAGCTTGCGATTGACGCTTCTCATTTAAAAACAATCATGAACAAAGCGAATGTCAAACTGAACGAGCTGACAGTTCGAGTTGTAGATGTAACCGAGTTCAATCAAACCTATATTGAACACAGATCCAAAGCAGCAGCAACCCAGCTTGCTCTGCTCGAGCTTCTATCTCAAGTTCAATCTCAACGTAATCAACATAAATTCTCACGAATTATATGTGATCGTCAGAGCGGACGAACTCGATATCATTCTATCTTGTCGACTGTATTTGATGAGCTTGAAACACAGGAAGAAACTTCACGAGCAAGCAGATACGCCGTTGGAAATGAGCTCGGAATAACACTCACACCAAAGGCCGATAACGCGTATTTTCCCGTTGCTCTCTCGTCAATGGCTGCCAAGCTAGTTCGAGAGATTGCCATGATCAGATTTAATCGATACTGGTCAACTAGACAACTCGAACTAAAACCAACAGTTGGGTATGTCCAAGATGCGAGACGTTGGCTCAATGACATGGATAAAACGCTCTCAGATGAAGAGAGAACAGCTATGATCCGCCTCGCATGAATAAGACACTTGATCTCAAACTCGCAAAGCAATACCTCGATATCGCGGCCAAATCTGCTGCACGAGGGTTTGGTAAAGTTGAACCCAATCCAATGGTCGGCGCCGTTCTCGTCAAGAAACAGACCATCATTGGAATTGGGCATCACACTCACTACGGCCATCTCCATGCCGAAAGAGAAGCAATCGCTAATGCTCGTTCAAATGGACACGATCCCAAAGGGTCAACTCTCTATTGCACCTTAGAACCTTGTTCTCACCATGGGAAACAGCCTCCATGTACAGATGCTGTCATTGAAGTAGGGATTTCACAGGTAATCATTGCTCGAAAAGATCCCGCAGATATATCCAGCGGGGGAATAGAACTACTTAAAAACGCAGGTATTCATGTAGTTGAAACCAATGTCAGTCTAAATGCAACTCATCTCAGTGATGCGTTTATCCATCGTGTTGAAACTGGTCAACCGTGGGTAATAGCAAAATGGGCTCAAACGATTGACGGCCGAATCGCTACAAGAACTGGTGACAGTCAGTGGATTTCAAACAGTAAATGTAGAAATCGAGTTCATCGTTTGCGAGCAAAGGTAGATGCGATTCTCATCGGAGTCGGAACTGCATCTGCAGATGATCCAATGCTCAATGCGAGAAATTGCAAATCAATTCGCAAAGTTGCTAAACGAGTTGTTCTCGATACACAAGGTTCATTAAGTCTGCATTCGAAACTAATCCAAACAGCCAATGAGATTTCAACAATCATTTGCACTGCTAATCCAGAGAAGTTCGAAGATACCGCCGTAAATGTAGTTTCAGTTTCAAAGAATACATCTGGAGTAGATTTACGAGAATCTCTTCAGCAGCTTTCGTCTAAGTTTGATATTTCCACATTGCTTGTCGAAGCAGGTCCTCATGTTCTCGGATCTCTGATCGAAGAAGACTTGATCAATGAAGCGGTAGTACACCTAGCTCCAGGAATCATTGGAGATAATCAAGCAAAAGCAGTTGCGATGGGTAGAGACGTTCCAACATTGAATGGAATGCGTCGATTTGAACTTGTACGAACGAAGCAGCTTGATAACGATATCGAGTTGTTCTATCGCCGAAAGACAAAGTAGTAAGCTGATCGATTGTGTTGAATCGTGTTAGTTTGCAGTCGCTTTTTGCCAAAAAACAAGTGATTCTTGCACAACACAGTCGGCGAGCTTGCCCTCAGCACTGACTTTGAGCTTGGTGCCTGCAGTTGTAAAGTCATTCTTGAGCATCGCAAAGCAAATCGGGATTGCTCCAAGCATTGGAGAGATCGTGGAACTTGTCACACTTCCGATTGGAGTCTCGCCTTCTTTACCTGGTTCAAAGATTTGTGACCCGCCAACAGGTTGATGGACATCCTGATTCTCAGTTGTAATTTGTTCGCCTTCGACTCTCAATGCGACGACTCGCTTTGTACATGCATTTCTTGCATGCATTCTCGCGACTACTTCTTGTCCGAGGTAACATCCCTTTGTGAAGCTCACACGAGATTCAATGATTCCTGATTCAACAGGAAGATTCGTTGATCCAAAGTCGATCTGAAACATCGGGTGTCCAGCTTCAATTCTTGCTGCATTAATTGCTAACCAACCCGTTGCTTTGGCTTTGAGCTCAGGGTTTGACTTTGAAGCATCCATTAGCTTGTTGTATACTTGGACAACATGATCTTTAGGCACACACAGATGGAGACCGATTTCTCCTGTCGTGTCATCGCGCTCGATAAGTATTGATACATTTGCAATCGAAACTGTTGCATGATGATCAGATGTAAGATCATCAAATGACGAACCATCATCAATTACTTCTGCAATTAAGCGCATTGAAGTTGGGCCATGAATACTGAGTCGATGGAACTCATTCGATGCATCCACAATCTCTGTATCTTCAGCGAATAGGAAGGAAGAAATCGATTCAACCGAACCCTTGCTCAAGGATCGATCGAGAGCAATAAGCATCTCGTCGTCTCGCTGAGCAATTCGGAGATCAGCTTCGATGCGACCTTTGCGATTGAGCCAGAAGGCTTTCGCTATTTCTCCATCTTGAAGCTCGTTCACTTTTGCGGTGAGCATGTTATTGAGAAACTCGCCGCGTTCTGGTCCAGAAACTCGAATCGTTCCTATGTGAGGTTCATCAAAAACAACACATCCTTTACGGATCGCAGCGTATTCCATATCCAAATCGCCGAATGTTTCGACGACTTCGTAAGCATCTTCTCCTGATCCATACGTCAAAAAGTATGCCTCTTGGAGAGTATGCAGGTCATGTAACGGCGATTTATCGTTGGTTTGTGACATAGGATACAAACAATAGGTCGCAACCTACCATGAAATGGGATGGTAACACATCCGTTACTGTTCCGTATTGCATTTATTAATGAACAATCCACAAGGAGTGATCCGTGAATATTGAACTACTCAAGAACCTCTGCGAAGTACCAGGTATTCCCGGTCGCGAAGAACGAGTCAGAAAACTCATCGAGTCAGAAATCAAAGGCCTTTTCGATACAGTCGAAGTCGATGCGATGGGTTCGCTCATCTGCAGGAGAAAAGCAAGAACAGCGAAAGGCGTGATCCGTAAAGGTGATGCCAAGACAATTATGCTGCTTTGCCATATGGACGAAATTGGTTTTTATGTCTCAAGCATCGATGAAAAGGGCTTCCTTTGGGTAAACCCAGCAGGCGGTTTTGATCCTCGAAATCTATTCTCCCGAAGAGTACTCGTATGCTCTGAAAACGGAGATTTCAAAGCAATTATGAATCCAGGTGGTCGCCCACTCCATATCTCAGGCCCTGAAGATCGTAACAAGATCCCGTCAGTAAAAGAGTTCTTTATCGACACCGGGATGACCGCTGCACAGGTTAATAAAAACTTTCAAATTGGTGACTTCATCGTCATGGATGAACCATTCCTTGAACTAGGTACCAAGTGTGTATCAAAAGCACTCGATAACCGAGTCGCTTGTTGGCTCGGAATAGAATCCGTTCGTCAGCTAGTTAAGAAGAAAACCGGACACGCGTGTGACATTGTCGTTGCGTTTACAACGCAAGAAGAGGTCGGACTCCGTGGCGCGAGAACAGCATCGTTCGCTGTCCAACCAGACTACGGCTTCGGTATCGATGTCACACTTGCATGCGACACTCCAGGTGTACCCGCAGCTGAAACTGTAACGAATCATGGTAAAGGGTTTGCGCTTCATATCAAAGATGGCAGCTTCATCTCCGATTATGACATGGTTCAAACCGTAGAAAAAATCGCCAAGAAGAATCGCATCCCGTACCAACGATCAATCCTCGCCGCAGGCGGGCAAGACGGAGCTGCTGCTCAGCAAGCAGCCGCAGGTGCGAAAGCGATTGGAGTTACCGTGGGTACTCGTTACATTCATACTGTAACAGAGATGATCGATAAGAAAGATCTCAAAGCAGCGAACGATATCCTTGCTGCTTCGATGGCCGAACTCAAATAACGATCAGCCTATCAGATACACAAAGCCTTGAGTTTACTCGAGGCTTTTTTATTGCGACCGATAAAACACGCATCCTCACTGTTCCAACTCCATACAAACCGTCGAAAATTCAGTGTATTCGAAGCTCAATCTCACTCGAATTCTTGTAGCTTTGAACCCATGTGGTATTCTGTCTGTGTATCGGAGGCGCCTTTGTCAATCAAGCCAAATTTTGTTCAATCAATAATATCTCTGTGTATGTGGCTATTCACAATCGGTTTTCTTACATCCACTCTTTGTGCGCAAAGCCCATCACTTCAAGTCGACTTCGATTCATCCTCATTGGGCAAATCATTGATCCCAGTTGGTGATGATCCAATGTTCCACAATCGAACACATGTTGTGTATGGAACCCCCGAAGTTTCTGATCTATCTTCGATCTATTCATTACCCGAGTCTGTTCGTGTCTATCCAACATCTATGTGGAACGATATAGATGTCACTCCCATATTCAATATCTCAAACAACCAGATGGATATCTGGTTTGGCGACCCATTTACCGATGGTACAAGAACAAGCATCAACATTTCGGATAGTGGATTCACAGATCTCAAAGTTGACAATCCAATTAGCGGTTTTCGATTTCGTCCAGAGCGACTCTTTGTCGTTGAAGATCGAATGATCGCTTATTGTTCAGTGGTTGATGAATCCGTTGGAAGACGAAACAAAATTGCAATCATGTCCGCGTCAATGACTGATATCCAAGTGGACAACTTTGATCCATGGACACTCCACTTTGTATCTGCGGAATATTCCGAGAAAGCAGATGAAACAGGAGCACTTTGGGCAATCTCTACTCCAGTCAATTATGAAGGCGCATATTGGTCAGTGCTTTGTGATTATGTCAGCACTGAAAAAGAAGGCGGACAAGCATGGATACTCAAATATGATTCTGCAGGAATCCCACAACAAATGGTCCGGCTATATACTCGCGATAATGGAATAGAAGAGCATTGGCACGGCGGCGTAATCATCTTTGACGGCTCAACATACTCAGCAGTTTGGCAAATTGGTGATGCAGTAAAAAGAATGTTCTTTCGGCAAATTACTTCACTCAATGACTACGCGAACAACGCAACTCTCGATACCGGTTCAGGAATCGGAGGCCAATACACAACACTTGATGTCTCCGAACTTGATTGGAGCGCTGTTCAACTTGCTGTAGGGCCAGATGAAGACAGCGAACTTTCAAATAGTCAATGGAAGAATGGGTTTCTGGTAACTCAAGATCCAAATGATCAAAGCAAGATCATCATGGGTGGAGATGTCGGCGCTGGACTCGTGGAACGACTCGAGCTAGATAGTAACGGCGTAGCGATCTGCCATACCCTATTCAATCCAATGAGCAAGAACTTAAGACAAGAACCCAGAGAAACACTTGTTCAACTCAATATGTTCATGGTTGCGAGATCAGGACAACGATTAGTTGGAATTGTTTCAAATGAGTTCAATCAACGAAACAGCTCAAATCGGTACGCTGGGATTATCCAATCTGAGGACGGCGGAGAAACCTGGGGTTGGGTTTGGAGAGGAAATAGTTCACTTGGACTCTCTCAGAACTCTGGTATTACAGTTCTTTCAAATGGACGAATAATCGCAGGATCTATCAATGATTCAGCATCCGTGATTTCATTCATGCCTGCTGGGAAAATTTCAGGAGAACCATTATTCATTGGGTTCCGGCCTCCAAACCTTCTCGGTACTGCATCACAACAAGCAGTACTCGGTAGCGTCGGAGGTCAAATCACTGCAGTGGGACCAAATCCAGAAATGCCGCTACCTTCAATTGTTCATAGCGAGAATGTCTTTGATTGTAATCTCATAGAAGGCACCGGTGGCCCAGTAATTCGTCTCGTCGAACAAGGTATCGACAGCAGTTTGTTGATGTCGTCAAACATGAATGTCGCCTATTGGATGAGACGGAAAACACCAACCGGATCTGACGAGTCAAATAGGATGGCAATCTACTCTCGCTTCGGATGGGCAGCGCCAGGAACCAAAGTCTCTTGGGGAACCGCTACTCAAAGCTATAGCCCATCACCTAAAATTGGATCAACCGACTGGGTCCGTGTTGTGAGTCAATATGTCGGATCGAACTTCTCAGGAACCTTTGCAAACAACCCATCTGATCTTCGATCAATCGTCAAGGGGAATGGGATTGCTTCATCATCGAGTCATTCTGAAGTACTCTTCGAGTATGTCAATATTGGACATGATCGCCCTTCACTCCCGTTTAATGAGATTGATGCTTCTGGAGTATCCTCAGCAAAGTATGACCAACTCCGTTTGGGTGATTCGTGGAGCATGCTTGCAGTGCTCCAGATCCCAGAAGAATGCTGGGATTCATGGTCAGGAAATGAAACCGGAACTTGGGAACTCCCAGTACCAGTTCTTTCGATCTCGGATTCGAATGACACTGAATTTATCACACTCCAAGGGGAAATGACTTCGATTGCCAAGGAAGGTGGAGGTCCGCCGTTGACAGACGCAGTCTTCGATTGGCAGATCCTCGATTCCCAATCCTCGATCCCCTCAAATGTCTCTGAGTACCCTCTCAGGACCACTTCATTAGTCATCGCATTGTCCAAAGACGGCAGTGGGGATCTCCAATATGTCATCGCAGGCCCACAGGGCAAAGTTAGCGGTTCAAGATCGATCCCAACAGCAATCAGTCTCGATTCAATCCGGTTTTCAGACATTGGAGAATCCGATGCTCTTGAGATGTATGTGCATCGTCTGTATGCAGATTGTTCGCCGTTAACGCTTCCTCAGCTAGAGACCATGGCGAGCACACTCACATTCCCTGATCTCCCATCAGTCGGGCAATGTGGTTGCAGAGTGGACATCAACGGGGATAACACTCTCAATTTCTTCGATATCTCAGGATTTATCAGCGCGTTTAACAGCAATGATCCTTCCGTTGATTTTAACGATGACGGCACACTCAACTTCTTTGATATCTCAGCATTCCTCAAAGAGTTTGCCGCAGGTTGTCCATAAAACAAATAAAGTATCTACAAAAGAAAACCCGAATCCGCGTCCTTGCAGGTTCGGGCTTGTGGTGGACTTTATCAGTCGTCTAAGCGGCGATATTCGTCGCTTGCTCGATAGCCTCAACAACCATCCGTACTTGGAACGGCTTCTTAAGGAAAGTGTCAAACCCTGCACTTGCAAGCCCTTGAGCTTGCCCGTCAGTGAGTTTTCCTGACATTGCAATGAGCTTCGTCATCTGCATCGCTTCGCTCGAACGAACAAGTTGAGCGATCTGCCTTGGTTCGCATTCAGCGATGTGGACATCGATCAATACAACATGTGGACGGAAACGTTCACATTCGAGTCCAGCTGCGAATGCGGAGTTCGCTGATGAGACTTCGTAGTTTGTTTGCTCAAGGAGTACACGTTCGAGAACATCAGAGACCTCTTGGTCGCTGTCGATGACCAAAACACGCGTATTTCCGCTAGTGATCCCGTCCATTGGAATGTGGTGGGCCTTCATAAAGCGGTAGAGTTCAGTTACCGGTATTCTTCGATCTTTCGATCCAGGAATGCGATATCCTTTTAGCTGGCCTGAGTCGAACCATTTCGAGACCGTTCTAGGGGCTACATTGCATATCTTTGCGACTTCACCGGTTGTCAGCACATCTTTTTCTATTGGCATCATCTCACCTCGGGTACAAATCATGAAGCGGATCGGCACAGCCGTCATGCGCCGCATCTTCTAACTCATCGTCCCCTTCGAAACTGATCTTGATGAATGACCCCCTTTCAATCCACAATCAGGCAGATTGGTATATTCGGACGCTCTAAAAGTCTATAATTGATCAAGATCAGTGAAATTAGATGCAGGTTCTCGGTCCACAACCCCTAGATCCGATTGACACCAACGCATCCAGTCCGATACAGTATCTCTTCTTTAGCGAGCCTGAGGGCAACACCTTCACCCAATTGCTCGTATAAGATGACTCACCTTGGGCGATCACGGTCTGTTCTGACCATCGCCACACAGTTTTGCACACAGGAGATGAATGTGCGCCCATCGACCCGGAATATCGCAAATCTATCCGTAACCCTCCTCCTCGTCGCGGGCTCAGCATCAATGATGTTGACACCGTCACAAGCTTTGGCAAACACGGTCCAGCCTGAGAATCAAGAAGTAGAGCTAGAGCTCCTTCGAGATTTCATCCACTTCGTGAAAATCGCACGATTTGATGTCGCAGCTGATCTCGGAAGCCAAATCCTCGATCGTGGGATGTCTACCGAGTCATTCGTTGATCTCGTTGAGCAATCTCGCGAGCAGCAACGATTCCAAGAAGCTGTCGCCGCAGGACTACGAGTACCGATCCTCGAACCAATCGCTGCAAAGCTCGATAGCGCTTTCCGCGACGGCAAACTTGCACGCGCTCGCAACCCGCAAGAGATCTCACGCAATATCGCATTGCTGACAGAAGGTCTCCGAGCAAGATCACTTGCTCGTGAGCGACTCGTCGTTGCCGGCGAATACGCGATGCCACAACTCCTCGACGCATATCTTCAACAAACAGACCTAGCTCTCAAAGCACAGGTTCAAAGATTGCTCGTCGACATGGGTCGCCATGCGATCATCCCACTAGTTACTGCACTCCCAAATCTCGATGCAACCCGTCAAGAGTCGATTGCTGAAGTTCTTGGGCTCATCCCATATCGCACAAGTCTTCCTGTATTGATTGATCTCTATCAATCAACTGAAAACTCAGCTGTCCAACAAGCATGTGGCCGTGCTATCTCGCGATTGGGTGGAAATCCAACCTCCAATGTTGCAGATATGTATGCACTACTCGCTGATTCGTACTACGCAGAACCAGCAGAGCTCACAAGTTTTCCAAATGAAGATTTCCAACTCATCTGGGACTTCAACCCAGGACTCGGACTCGTCATGGTTCCGATTCGTACTCCAGTGTTCCACGAAGCAATGAGCATGCGAATCTCGCAGCGTTCATTGAGCATCGACCCATCAGACGAGGAAACACTCGGACTCTGGATCGCTTCGAACTACTCAAGAGAACTCGATACTCCTGAAAACTACGAAAACCCTGTATACTCATCTGATCGTCGTGATGCAGAATACTACGGCGTCGCAGTTGGGCCTGAAATCGATCAACTCGTACTTCGCAGAGGTCTCGATAACCGAGATACACCGCTCGTCCGTTTAGCAATCCATGCAATTTCCCAAACCGCAGGCTCAAGAGCACTCTGGGGCCAACCAATCGATGGCCGATTCCCGCTTCTCGAATCACTTACTTACCAAAATAGACGAGTTCAGTTTGACGCAGCTCTTGCTCTTGGAAACGCTCAACCTGCGGATTCATTCGAAGGTGCTGAACGTGTGATTCCACTGCTCGCAAGTGCAGTTGAAGACGCTTCATCACTACATGCAATCGTTCTTACAGGTCGAGATCGTGAATCCTATGACCAGTTCAGAGCTGAACTTGAAAATATTGGTTTCACTGTACTCCCACCTGCTGAGAACGGCCTTCGTGATATCGAAGCAGCAATCGCTGAAACTCCAACGATTGATCTGATCGTGACTGCTACTGGATACGACGAATCGCTTCTCCTCATCGAGTCAGCAAGAACAGAAAACAAACTCGCGGTCGCACCTGTATTGGCGCTTATGGGACCAGACGATGTTGTTCCAATGACCCGTCAGTACAATCGTGATCAAACAGTCGCTGTTCGCCGTCAAGCAATCACAAACGCTGCATTCAATGAGTCTGTCGAAACGCTCCTAGAAGACGCATCAGGCGGCATCATTAGCTTGGACGAAGCAGATGATTATGCAGTTCGTTCTATAGATGTATTGCGAAACCTCGCGATTTCAAACAATCAAGTTCTCAATGTCTCGGATGCTGCATCAATCTTGATTGCTGTTCTCGATCAAGTTGACGGCTTAACCATGCTCGATGTCGCTGAGATCATTTCTTACATGCCTCAGCCTAAATCGCAGATGGCAATCATGAATAAAGCTCTCGTTTCGAGTGACACAGTTCAACAAGAGCTTCTCATCTTGGTTGCAGATTCAGGTAAGCGATTCGGGAATCAGCTTGATAATCGTCAAACACGCCGATTGATCGAACTCGCGCAGTCAGAAAACGATGATCTTGCAACAGTTGCTGTCGCGACTATGGGTGCACTAGAGATCGCCAATACTTCTCTTGTCCCATTGATTCTCAACGACGAAGCAAATAGTACTCCTGCTGTTTCGAAGAGATAACCACAATAGTGACTATCAGTAAATTCTCCAAACGAGCCGAAAAGGCTCGTTTTTTTCTGTAGTTATCACTCTACAAGACTGTGTTGACAAGGTCCGAAATGCGCCACGTTTTCAGCAATCTCTCGCTATAACCCGCACGAGTAGGGCATCTGTATCAATTGGGTTCGATTTGAATGCATCAATCTCATCATCAGTAACCTGATTCGATGGGCATGTCGATGATCTGTTTGTCACGCTTGGACTTGTCAGGTGCGGTGTGTTGCCGTAAGTGGGGAGTCCTAGGGATGTACCAGGAGGTTTGGTTCATCCAATGGGACAATCGGCTAAGCCGGAACCGGCAAGGGCGTGAAACTCATGAGTCGTATTCAAGGAGAAAATATAATGCATGCAACTCGAAACACAATGGCAAAGGGTTTTACCCTTGTCGAAATCTTGATCGTGGTCGTGATCCTAGGCATTCTTGCCGCGATCGTAGTTCCACAGTTTACCAATGCTGCTAATGAAGCACGCGATGGTAATGTCGCTACCCAGGTTTCCACGATGGAAAACCAGTTCGAACTCTGGGCAGCTCGCAACAACGGTTCATATCCAGACCTTGCAACATCGGGTGAAACCTTTGCTGACATGGTAACTGATGGGTTCTTCAAGGATCTTCCTGTGAACCCATACACTGGTACTTCAACCATTGTTGCTAACACAACCTTTGACGATGCTGACCCAAGTCTCTCGACTTTCGTTTCAGCAGGTTCAACCGTTGGTTGGCAGTACGATGCAGGTTCAGGCAACATCGCCGCAACTGTACCGTAACTAAAAGTCTAAGGTATTTCATACCTATCAAACTCACGAGCCATCTCGGAAACGGGCTGGCTCGTATTCTTTTTCGTTTCAGGAGCAGCAATGAACACCATGCATTCATTCAAACGAGCCTTTACCCTTGTAGAGATACTCATTGTCGTCGTGATACTCGGAATCCTAGCATCGATTGTTGTTCCTCAGTTCGCAGGAGCGATCACAGAAGCGAGCGTAGGAACAACCCAGTCTGAACTCGAGAAACTCAGAAGAGCGGTTGAAGTATTCCAAGTACGAAACGAAAACTCGCTTCCCGTTGTAACCGCAGGCGATGGAACCTGGGGATCATTGATCTCTGGAGCAGGTGAATATCTTAAAGAAGCACCTGCGAATCCATATATCGGTGGCACAAACAAACAAGTGATTACTCTTGGAACTGCACCCGATACTGTCTTCCAAACAACTCACGGCTGGATCTACAACTCAACCACCGGAGAAATCTGGGCAGGTGGATTTGATGTGAACGACGATCCACTTCCACGGCCATAGATTATGTTGTTAAAGCTCGATTCGACTTCTGGGGGTGAGAAGGAATAATCATGCAATCACATGTTCAACGCAATCAAGTTCGAAATGCGTATACCCTCATCGAGGTACTTGTGGTTGTCACGATCCTTGGAATCGCAGGAGCGGTAGTTGCTCCATCATTGAGCCAAGCTGGTGCTCTGAAAATCCAAGCAGCAGTCCGAATGATTGTCTCCGATATCACATTCGCACAAATGGATGCGCTTGGATATCAAGAGCAACGAGCGATCGTGTTTGATGTCGACAACAACGAATACACACTTGTTCAAGTAAACGGAACATCAATCGATGTCGATGCTGACGCTCTGTATGATCCCAAGGGACCTGCACAACGATACCGCATCTCGCTTAATCACGAAGTCTACGGCGGCACAGTCATTGAGTCCGCAAGCTTCGATGGGAATGCAACTCTCATCTATGATGAGATGGGTGGACCAGTTTCTTCACCTGGATCTAGCACATTGAGTGATGGCGGATCAATCGTCCTTGCTGGACCATTGAGCAGATTCCGAGTTGACATCGCAGCCTTTACCGGGCGTGTGACAGTCACTCGACTCGATTAATCGGTTTGTATCAACCTTAGTTACACGAATTAATATCGATGCTCGTAGTTGCCCCAAGATCGAGCAATATATCTCCGATGCATGTTCGAAGGAACACGCAATGCTCAACAAGCCTACACATAATCATCAGAGCCATTCAAGTTACACCCGTAATCTCGCGTTGATGTTGTGCTTAGGGATGCTTGCAGGCGTCCTCATCTGGGCAAAGCTCCGCTTAGTAACTGATATCCCTAGAAGTGCATACGCGGACCCTCGTGAGACTCAAGCTGTCTCTCCTGTCGAAGATTCAGGCGCAGATTATTTTCTACTTGAAGAAACAACTGATCATCAAGATGAAGAGTTGTTCAAAGAATCTTCTGTGGATCTTGGGCTTGAAGAGCTGAATGAATCTTCCTCGGATATCCCCGACTAATCCTTAAAACTTCGAAGAGTCCAATATGAGCAGGCCATCAAAATAGCTCTCCAAAATTGGTTATCGGCTCTCCAAGGTTTGTTTATAACGACATGTGATCATCGAATCCACAAAGTCTACTCAAAGTCACATGTTGGAAGCGTCGATCAAATTGCAGCAATATACCCGGCGAGCGGGATCAAATACGCAGAGGCATCATTGCCACTTAGCTTGAGGACATCGTGATGAGCAACAAAAACACCAATCGTACCTTCACATCAAATCTCCTACGTCTCAGCCTCCGCAACGGTGTAATGCCCGCGATGGCACTCACAATGCTCGCAGGGACTGCAAACGCTCAAGACTCAGGTGGATTCGGATTGCTCGCTGCTCTCAAGAGCCAAGCGAAGCAGCAAGTAGACGAAAATACTCAAGATGCACTCGAAGCGTTCGAAGGATCATCGTACCCTGAAGAGTACCCAGAACCTGATTACGAAGATGATGGTTCAGGTACTGAAGAAGAAGTCGATCTCGCAGACCTCGCAGGTGCAGTCGATGTCTCAGACTACGATCTTGTTGATCTCCATGTCAACAACGAGGACCTAGGCAACATCCTCCAGCTCCTCTCGATCCAATCACAACGAAACATCATCAGCTCAAACAATGTTTCTGCAACCGTAACTGCTGATCTCTACGGCGTCACCTTCTACGAAGCTCTCGATTCCATCCTCCACGTAAATGGATACGGATACATCGAAAAGGGCAGCTTCATCTATGTATACACCAGCGAAGAACTCGCAGAGTTCGAAGCGCTATCTCGCCAGCAGGTAACTCGTACAATCGAACTCGACTATCTCAATGCTACAGATGCAGGAGAGTTTGCAAAGATGCTTCTCTCCGAAAATGGTTCAATCACAACCAATGCACAGACTGAAGCTTTCGCGATTACCGACGGTGTGCCAACCGGTGCGGACAACTATGCAAACTCAGCAATCATGGTTGTATACGACTATGAAGAGAATGTGGAAGAAATCCTCGCTCTCGTCAAAGAACTCGACACGAAACCTGTCCAGATCCTAGTAGAAGCAACCATCCTTCAAACTTCACTGAATGAAGCAAACGCGTTTGGTATGGACTTCGCTCTTATTCAAAATCTCGACTTTGCAGACTTCGTAGGAACTGGTGGCCCACTCAGCATTGTTGATGGACTCATCTCAGGTGCCGGCGAAACAATCGACGGTACTGCTGTGAATGCTGCAAACCAAGGCCATGGTACAGGTGTAAGTTCGACAGTCGGTAACACTTCAGGACCTGCGTCACTCAAAGCTGGTTTCGTGAACGGCGATGTCGGAGTCTTCCTTCGAGTTCTCGATGAAGTCACTGACGTAACCGTTGTTTCCAACCCGAAACTCCTCACGCTCAATCGTCAGCCAGCCCGTGTACTCGTAGGAACTCGCGTGGGTTACCTCAACTCAACGACAACAGATACTTCCACTACCCAGTCTGTCGAGTTCCTAGATGTTGGTACCCAACTCTCAGTTCGTCCATTCGTCTCGCAAACAGGCTTGATCCGTTTGGAACTTCGTCCACAGGTATCAAACTTTACACTTCGCCAGGTTTCAGATGGTGCAGGTAACAATGTAACGATCCCGGACGAAGAAACTACCGAAATGAACACCAATGTCATGGTCCGTGATGGACAGACAGTCGTGCTCGGTGGCCTCTTCACAGAAACAACAACCGCTTCGCGTCGTCAGGTACCAGTCCTCGGAGACATTCCACTCATCGGTAATGCATTCCGTGGTTATGACGACGAATCACGCCGCTCAGAGATCATCTTCCTAATCACCCCTTCGATTGTAAACGATACCGTTCTCAACGAGACAGGCGATATGGGCAACCAATATGTCGAGCACGCTCGCTACGGTGCTCGCAAGGGATTGCTCCCATGGTCGCGTGAACGTCGTGTTGGACAGCTACTTATCTCAGCTCGTCAACTCGCAGATGACGGCGAAGTCGAACTCGCGCTCTCCAAGGTTGACCGTGCTCTTCGCTTAATGCCAATGTCACCAGACGCGAGATCACTCAGAACCGAACTTACAAGCGAACTCCGCACAATGCCGAGTCGAAGCCTTATGGAAGGGATGCTCCACAACGAGCTCCACTACGGCGGCAAAACCTCAGCAGTGACTTCGCCTGCAAAAGTGAATCCGTTCGCAAACCAAGCTTCAACACAATCAGATGTAGCAACCAGCTCAGATCAGAACACTGTGATCGAATTTGATCCAAGCTCAGATGCGGATTTTGAAGTTGATACTGAATCAGAATCATTCGCAGAAGTTCCTGTTGATTCACTTTCAGATTCTACCTTCAATACTCAAGACTCATTCTTGACAGATGGATTTGACAGTTTCGACACAGCTTCGGATACATTCAGCTCAGCGAGTTCAGTTGAATCACCAGAGTACATCTCAGGTGATGGATACAGAGAAATCGCTGTAGATGACGCGATGGCTCCATTTGATTCATCAAGTAGCTCGACCGCGTCTGCAACACCTTCAGTTTCAGATTCAACAGCTGGATTTGATCAGATGAAGTCAATCGTCACAGGCGAAGAAACAACTGTTGATTTCACTGAAGTAGATCCAGGTTGGATCACTGAAGCGACGGATTCGTCAGTCTCTGCGAGCTCGGAAACAAACTTAGATGAGTTTAACTCATTCTCAGTAGCGTCTGATAAGTTCTCAGGACAGTTGATCATCCCATTGCCGCACGGCGGATCACTCCGTCTCGATTGGCCACTGAACTTTGATTACGTCGCTTCAAGCGAAGAATCAGGCTCATCAGACGAATCTTCAGAAGACGATTCATCATCAGTCTTCACAGAAGTACCAACTGACTCTGAATGATCTGACAGATTTTCTTAATCAAGTCCGATTCTGCTGAGGTTGCCGAGATATCGGGCCGAAACGGGTACTGAACACTTCAATACCCAAGGAGCATGCAATGCGAATGAACAAGGCCCAATCATCTATCGTCGCCTCAGCAGTCCTTCTTTCAACCATCGTTGGATGCTCAGGACAAGGCAACTACACTCGTCAAGGGGTTTCCTCTGCGAAGCAGCGTATGAGTTTCCTCAAGAGTGCGACTGAATGGGAACTTGCTCGTCAAGCATTCCTAGCTGGAGATCTAGAGAAAGCATTGAACAAGGTCAATGTATCACTCTCGATTAATGACACAGTAGTCAAATCAAATGTACTCAAAGGACGAATTGAAATCGAGATGGGTGATCTAGGAAGCGCTCTTGAATCGCTCCAGACCGCATCTACTCTTGACCCTGAAGAGCCAGATGCGCAGTACTACTTGGGAGTAGTTTACGAACGACTCAATCGTCCAGTAGACGCGTATCATCACTTTGAACTCGCTTGCGAATTTGATAACTACAACCCTTCATACGCAGTTGCGGCCGCTGAAATGCTCATTGACCTCAACCGCGTTCCAGAAGCGAAAGCATATCTAACTTCGCTTCCAATGGCGCAAAACAACGCCGGCATCCGTCAATCACTCGGGCACATCGCTCTGATTCAACATGAGATTGATACTGCGGTCAAGTTCTTTAACGAAGCAAGGCTTCTCGCACCCGACGATGAAGGGATCATGGAAGATCTCATCCATGCTCAGATGGTTGCAGGAGAGTTTGGTAATGCAGAAAGCAATATCGCGATTCTTTTGAAGCGTCCTGACAATGTAGATCGCAGAGATCTCAAGATTCTTCATGCGAAGACTCTCATGAATACTGGACGACCAGTTGAGGCTCGTTCTATCTACCAAGAGTTGCTATCAACCTCTGAAGGAAAGAGCGATGTCAACTCATGGATCGGACTCGCAAACGCTTCCTTCATCATCAACGATCTCCGTACAGTTCGCAAAGCAGCAACACGAGTCGTTTCGTTGTCACCTCAATCACATGAAGGCTACTTGCTCTACGCGATGTACCATCGTCAAACTGGAGACTTCGGATCTTCATTGAATGCAATCAATAAAGCAGCAACTCACAATCCGATGGATGCAGGAATCTACGCTTATCGCGCGATGATCTTCCAAGATCTCAATCGTCATAGCGACGCGATCGCGAGCCTTGCACATGCAGTAGAGCTCGATCCATCGAATGCTCGATACACCAGCATGCTCTCAGAGTTTACTGGAAGCACCTTCGCGACTGGACAATCAGAGTAATCTGAGAGATCAATCGGATTCGATTCAAACAACCCGCATATCGACCAATATAGGTTCGATGCGGGTTTTTCCATTCCAAGTTGAAAGCACAGGTTCAATAATCATCTCTACAGGAGAACCAGCAGGAATCGACTCCATATGACGAGTCCAATTCCAAGCAACGACACGCAGACAAATACCAGGATTGTCGATCGATCCTACTCGAAGCGATAAATGATTCCCAGTCTTCCCAAAGGGTGAAGCTGCGCCATTGAGCTTGAGTCTATTAATCCGTAGTCGAACCCGACTGTTACCTGCGCCAAATGGTGCGATGCGATCGAGTCTGCGGATCGACTCATTGGTAAGCTCTTCAAATCCAGCGACGCAGTCGTATCGTGTCCGATGAATTAAATCGCTCTCATCAAGCAGCTCATTCGCATATTTCTTAAACGATTCAGCGAAGTTATCAAACTGGGAGTCTTCACACTTCATGCCGGCGGCCATATCGTGACCACCAAACGAAGTTAAAAACTCCGCACTCGCTTCAAGAGCTGCGTGCAAATTAAATCCATTGATACTTCGTCCTGATCCTTTGCACATTCCATTCTCTCGCTGCATAAGAACAGTGGGGCGTGCAAACCGATCAACTAGCCGCGAGCAAACTATCCCAACAATTCCAGGATGCCAATCCTCATGTGCGAGCACAATCGCTTTCGCTCCAGACTCAACTAACCCAGATTGCTCAACCATCTCAACAGCTTGAGCAACAATCGCAGTCTCTTGTGCTTTTCGTTGCTCGTTCATGCGAGAAAGATTCTCAGCAAGTTCAATCGCTCGTTGTCCGCGTGCTTCTGTTAACAACTCAACCGCATCCGCTGAATGCCCAATCCGTCCAATCGCATTGAGTCTCGGAGCTAATCTGAATCCGATAGCTTCGGTATCAACTTTTTCAGAGTTTAATCCTGATGCTTGTATCAAAGCTCGCAAGCCCTCGTTCGGACTCTTAGGAATTTGAACTAGACCGTGCTTCACGATCGCCCGATTCTCATCAACAAGCGGAACAATATCTGCGATAGTTCCTAGTGCCGCAAATCCCAATAACTCGATCAGCAAGGTCCGCAGTTGAGGAGATACCTTTTCGCTCCCTGCTTGTAGTGTTGCAAGTCTCCATGCGAGTTTGTATGCAACTCCAGCGCCGCAGAGTTCTCCAAACGGATACTCAGAATCAGGTCTACGAGGATGCACTATCGCATACGCATCGGGCAACTCATCCATTGATTCAGGAGGATTGTGATGATCAGTAATGATTAAATCAATACCAATATCTTTCGCAACAATCGCAGGTTCTATAGCAGTAATTCCGCAGTCAACGGAAACAATTAACTTTACACCATCTTCTGCAAGCTTGCGAATTGCATCGGTATGGATTCCATATCCTTCATCTACTCGATGAGGAACATATGAGCGAACCTGAGAGTCGCTGTTGAGTGCTCTGATCATGTGGATCAGTATGGATGAAGCAGTCATCCCATCAACATCGTAATCTCCGTAGATGACAATTGGTTCGTCGTTGTCTATCGCATCAAGGATTCGCTGAGCAGCTTTATCCAAATCAGGAATTGCTGATGGATCGTGCATCATCCGTAGCGATGGGTTGAGGAACTCATCCCCCGCATTGTCAGATTCAATATTCCTCGAACGCAGGACTCTTTCAACGAGATCATGACATGGACGATCAAGAGCCTTGCGGATTTCCCAAACCTTCGTAATACCACGATCGCGATCACCCGGAACCGATACTTCAACCGGGGCTATCTTCGATTGTGATTGGGTCTGATACAAGTTGGTCACACAAATCCTCAATTCTGCAAAGTGACAAAGCGTATCCAACAAATCAGTCACTTACCCGATAGAATATGCAGTATGGTTAAGCTTACCAAAATTTACACCCGCTCGGGCGACCAAGGCCAAACAGGCTTAGGCAGCGGTAAAAGAGTCCCAAAGACCCATCCCCGCGTCGAAGCATATGGATCTGTTGATGAAACCAACGCTTTCCTCGGAAAAGCGGTTATTAGCGCCATATCCGAAGATGCTCAGATGAGCCAGCTTCTAGAGCAAATCCAACACGATCTATTCGATGTAGGTGCAGATCTTTGCACTCCGATCCCAGAAAACGAAACTCCTGGGTCAGCACTCAGAATCACAAGTCAACGCGTCAGTGATCTCGAAGATGCGATAGATTTTCATAACACAAATCTTGAATCACTTAAGAGCTTTGTCCTCCCAGGTGGATCTCAACTCGCAGCGGATCTTCATGTTGTTCGAACAGTTTGCAGAAGAGCAGAGCGCATGGTTTTGTCCTTAATTGAAGTTGAACCTGATTCAACATCAATCATGACTCTGCAATACCTTAATCGCTTGTCAGATCTCTTCTTCGTTCTCGCAAGAGTTGCAAATGATCAAGGCAAATCCGATGTCCTCTGGATTCCAGGTAAGAATCGAACAGATTCACACGATTCAAACAGCAAATGAACATGAATCGGGTATAGTTGTTTGCGTGCACAAACAAACTCGTCAACTTGTTGGAGCAGTACTCGATTTCGATACGAGTCATCTTGTTGAAAATCTCAATGAAGCAGAGATTCGAAGAAACACCGCTCAGTTCCTAGGGCTCCTCGCTCTCCTGGGTATCGTCATCATCGTGATGCAATCCATGCAGGTTGAGCAGCTGGACTTTGCGTTTGCAGTCGTCGGAATCATCTGGGCATGTTTCTATCTGAGCGCCGCATCAATTGTCTACTTTGGAAAACCAAACAAGATCTGGTGCATCAGAATATCCCTCTTTATGATCATTATCGAAGGACTGATTGCGATTGTCCGATGGATAGTGTACAACGATCCAAGTCCTGACGGCGACACAATCATCGGCGTACTCATCGGACTCACACTCGGAGCGCTTTTGCTCCCTTGGACTCCAAAGCAAACGCTGATGCTCAGTGGGATCTGGGTATTTGGCGCGATATTGAGTCTATTTGTTACTGAGCATCCAAAGTCATTTTCTATCCCCGCTTCAATCTTTGCCTATATCGCGGTGACTATCCCAGGGATTATGATCTCGTTTTTCCGTACGACTCGTCTCCAAGATCAGTTTGAGCTTCATTTCTTGCAGACTAAATACGAGATCGTTCGTGAAGAACTCCAAGCCGCTAAAAACATCCATGAGCGAGCATTCCCAAAGCCCAAATCCTCCGGCGAAATCAGATTTACCTATGCATACCGTCCGATGAGCCAAATCGGGGGCGATTCAATTTTCGCCTCCATTCAAAAGCCTGGAGATCCAAAATCTCCACTGACGCTTATTCTCTACGATGTTACAGGACACGGTTTGTCCGCCGCTCTGACCGCCAACAGGCTCCAAGGAGAGCTCATGCGGATCCTGGGTGAAGAACCTGCTGTCGATCCAGCAGAGTTACTCAAGAAATTGGATAGGTATGTCTGTTTAACATTAGCAGACTCCGCAGTGCTCGTAACTGCAATAGCAATCAACGCAGATCCAGCAAGAGGCACTATTCGAATAGCCAACGCAGGTCATCCATCAGCGATCCTAAGAAAATCTAGAGGATCAATACAGGTTTTCGAATCAACCGCACCAGTCTTGGGAATTGGTATGGGATTCGAGCTGGATCCAGCCATCGAAGAGCAGCCATTCATCAGCGGCGACTCTCTCATCGCCTACACGGACGGGGTTTCAGAAGCAATCCTCCAGAGTGGGGATCTCTACTCTACCCAAGGCGTTGTAAAGGTTCTTGAAGAGGATTGGATTGAACAATCTGAACGCTGGCCTGAGAAGATTCTTACAGATGTCGAAAAACTACGTGCAGGATCTGCATCAGACGATATCCTAATAGTGGAACTGTATTGCGCTTGATTTGTATCCCTACTCAGGGAATCAGGTTTGATCTTTCGGGAGTAGAAGAGTGACTACAACTTCATCATTTGAAACAACCGAGTTTCGGCGTTCATTCACGCAAGAAACCGGAGAACTCCTACGAAAACGCTTAATCTGGTTCATCTCAGTCTGGGGCGGTATCAACCTCGTTATCCTTGCTTTATCCATCACAATGATGGTCACCAACTCCAACTTTGCTGATCTATTCAAAGATAACTGGTTCAAAGCGTTCTTCATTTTGACTTCGTTTGCATGGTTCGGAGCCTATCTCGCATCATTGCTGCTCGTGATTGGAAGAAAAGTATCCTCCAAAACAATCGTCCACCTATCACTCGGACTCGTCATTTTGGACGGTGCTCTAGGAATCGGTGTCCGCGTGATGGACATCCCTGGTGGTTTTGAGCTCTGGTCCTTTGTTGTTGCTCATTTCATTGCATGCTGTCTGTTCCCTTGGACAGTCAAACAAGCACTTATTCCTGTACTCGTTATATCTGGAGCGAGCGCATTTAGTCATTTGGTCATTGAAAACTCATCATTTGTCCCAACGCTACTGTTGACCTTTGCATTGATCCTCGCGACTTCACCAGCAGTATTTATCTGTGGTGTCAAATACTCTCAACGAATACAACGATCAACTAACAAGTTCTTGAATCAACGTTACGGCATGCTCCGCCAAGAACTCGCATATGCTCGTCAAGTACACGAAGCACTCTTCCCAGCTCCACATGCAATCGGTAATATCCGCTACTCATACCAATACGAACCGATGCGCCAAATCGGAGGCGATTACCTCTACACCAAGATTCATGATCTTGATGCAGATGGAAACGAGCGACTCTCCGTCGTCATTATTGATGTGACTGGACACGGAATTCCTGCTGCTCTCACAGTGAATCGTCTTCACGGCGAAATTGATATCTGTTTCGCTGAAAATCCGAATATCACTCCTGGAGAGTTGCTCGCGAAACTCAATAAGTATGTCTATCTCACACTTGCAAAGCATTCCATCTACGCGACAGCCGTCTGTCTTCGTGTCGATCATGCTAGAGAGAAAATCGAATACGCATCCGGCGGCCATCCACCAGCCTTCATCCGTGGAGTAGACGGAACACTTCGCGATGTTGATCCAACAACCTTCGTCTTGGGTGCTTGCTCAGATAATGACTTTGATTCAGGACAGGTAGAAGTTGAGTTCATGCCTGGAGATTCACTGATCGTGTATACCGATGGTGCAATCGAAGCGAGAAGCATTGATGGAAAGATGCTCCATATTGACGGCCTCAGACGAATCCTCTCGTCTCCAGTCATGCCGAGTGTCGATAATGGTGGGCAAGGCCAATGGGCCGATCGAATCCTTAATGAAGTTACCGCTTACCGCGGCGGACTCCCTCCTGAGGATGACACATTGGCAATAGAAATCTATCGCCCTATCGGCCCGACTGTTGCACCGATTGACATTTCAGCTTCAGAAGAAACACTTACTGACCCAGAGTCGGAAACTGTTCGTGCAGCTGAACCTGTCTGATTTCTAGACTCTCTACTCTTTAACGCCTTGGACTCTGTTCGGGTCTGTATATTTGATCAAGGTTGAAGTCAAATCGACCTTATTGATATTCGCAAGGGTTGCAATCCAAGCAAGAACATCAGCGAACTCTTCTTCCAAATTTGCTCGCTCTGCCTCATTTGGAGCACGATTCGGGCGATTATTGTTCGCAAGTGCCGTCGCGAGTTCCCCAAATTCTTCAGTCAAATAAAGGAAAGTCCCAGCAGTTCCTCTAGCATTGTCAGACTCGAAATACCGATCTCTGATCAACTCTTGGAAATCTCGTATTGAGAAATCAGGAGATGGAGCATGCTGATCATTGAAGCCTGATTGAGAAGCGTTATTCATGCTGCTATCGTAGACCCGATCACCCGCCGAAATCAGCTTCTGAACATGAGACTGTTTCTCGCGTTTTTTGGGCTTGCTTCGATGATTCAGGGTGCTACACTTCCTCCCCGACCGATGTATGGTCTTGTCTCATCCACACGGAGTGGATGAACATAGAAGCAAATGGATATATACGCATGCCGACGATCAATCAGCTCATCCGCAAACCACGCAAGACTCCAGTAGAGAAATCATACTCTCGTGATATGGAAAGCTGCCCTCAGCGTCGCGGCGTGTGCCTCACCGTGAAGACAACAACACCGAAAAAGCCAAACTCCGCACTCCGGAAGATTGCTCGTGTTCGTCTTTCCAACGGTAAAGAAGTCACTGCTTACATTGGTGGTGAAGGCCACAACCTTCAGGAACACTCCATCGTCCTCGTCCGTGGCGGCCGAGTTCGTGACCTTCCTGGTGTTCGTTACCACATCGTCCGCGGTGCACTCGATTGCCTCGGCGTCGACGATCGCAAACAAGGACGCTCAAAGTACGGTGCGAAAAAAGGCAAGTCCTAATCGAATCAAGTTTCAATATACCGCTTCGCGTGTTGCGATGCGGTTTTTTTATCTGGCAAGTAATCCTGCTTGAACTTACAGCAGGGTGAACAGTGCTCACAAGAGCAGATGAGCCCAAGGAGATACCATGGCTGGTCGAATCACAAACTCAGAAGCGCAACTCCGTCCCGATCCTAAGTACGGCGACAAAGTGGTTGCAAAATTCATCAACTGCATCATGCTTGATGGTCGCAAGACCTCAGCACAGCGTGTAGTTTACGATGCACTCGCAGAAATCGATACACGTCTCGTAGGAAACGCTGAAGCAGAAGCTGAAGGCATCAAAGATGGAAAAGATATTTTCCATCGTGCAGTCAACAACTGTAAGCCTTACCTCGAAGTACGCTCAAAACGAATCGGTGGTGCAAACTACCAGGTTCCGATGCAAGTGAAAGCGAGCCGTCAGCAAGCGTTGGCATTCCGCTGGATCATCTCAGCTATTCGTGGTGAAAAAGGCCGCCCAACACACATGAAGCTCGCTGATGAGCTCTGGGCAGCTTCACGAAACGAAGGTAAAGCAATGAACACAAGAGATCAGACTCACAGAATGGCAGAAGCAAATAAGGCATTTGCTCACTTCGCACGATAACTGCTCTCATATTTAGTCGATACAAACCCAGAACATCTGTTCTGGGTTTTTTTATAGATTCACGATCCCATCGATTCATGTTGAAGTATGTACAAAGATGAGCAACTCGCAAGATACGGCTAAATACTCAAAACGCTTTAAACTCCTCGTTGGAGTTTGGGGAGTTCTTACAGTGTTAACGAGTGCATTTAGTATCGCTTCTTGGACATTTCATTTAGATGGTCCAATCCGAGTCGTCGAGAACTTAACATATTTGATTTCTATTCCAGGATGGATCCCATTGTATCTCGTTGGTTTTAGTGGTCTGCGTGACAGCATCATTGGAATCATCGTCGCTCATTCAATCGCATGGGTATTTTGGTTGTTGCTGGTTTTTATTCTCCTGCAGTTGAGATCTAAAATTGTCAATAAAGTCTCGTCGCATTCAGTTCCAGTTGTTGATCAGAATCGACGCGCTTTCTTATCCAATACAACAATCGGCTTTGCAAGTATTGGAGCTATCGCAACCCCGGGATATGCAACGCTCGTTGAGCCTTGGTCGATCAAGGTTCGACGATATTCAATCCCGATCAATAACTTAGATCCGTCACTCGATGGACTAAAGCTTGTTCAACTTTCAGACATTCATCTTGGTCCACGCATCCCTGGTTCATTTGTTAAACAAGCGGTCGATCTTGTGATTCATGAAGACCCGGACTTAGTGCTACTCACAGGTGACTATGTTCACGATGGTACAAATGAAATAGAGCTTGCGGCAGAGATGTGCAAGCCACTCGTTGATTCAGCAAAGATAGCTGTACTTGGAGTCCTAGGAAATCACGATTGGTGGGGGGATGGCCTCCGAATGTCGCAGTCGTTATCAAATGTAGGAGTCAGCATGATCGACAACGATCGTGTATGGCTAGACGCCTCATCGCGCACGATCCAATCAACTGATCCAGGAAAAGGCTCACTTGCTCTCGTTGGTTTTGGAGATCTCACTGATCATTTTATCGATGTTAAGACTGCATTCAAAGATGTACAAAGTTCTACACCGAGAATCATCCTTTCGCACAATCCTGATAGCGCAGAACTTCGAAGAGTGACTAAAGCAGGTGCTCCAAGAATCGATCTTATGTGCTCAGGGCACACGCATGGCGGACAAGTTCGTATTCCGTTTATTGGAACTCCGATTGTTCCAAGTAAGTTTGGATCAAAGTACGCAGGAGGGTTAGTTAACGGGCCTGCATTCCCTGTTCATATCTCAAGAGGCATCGGAATGTCGTTACTCCCAGTTCGCATTGGAGTCCCCCCGGAGATATCAGTACTCACTCTGATGAGTGTTTGATTGGATTGAATGCACAATGATTCTCACAATCCCATTCATCTGAGAGTACACCCCAACCTAGACGATCTGTTGCGCCAAGTGTCTCAATGTAATAATCATTCCTCTGCCTGACTTCTGCAGTGATACCTAGTTGTTCAATCAATCGAGTTGAATGTGTGTTTAGGGATGAGCAATATATTCGAACGCGATGGAGTCCGAGTCCACCATTCGTGTGAGATGCGAGTGCCCAAGAGATAGTTCTTGCGCATGCTTCTCTTGCGTATCCATTCCCAATTGCATCCTTGCGAATCCAATAGCCAGTTTCGCAGGAAGCAGTATCTCGTCGAATATCATGGACACCGCATGCGCCGAGAAGTTGACCCGTTTCTTTAGAAAAGATTCCTGTACCAACATTATTGAATGTTGCAGGATTTTCTAATGCCAAAATCTGATCGCAAATATATTTGGTGCTTTGCTCGATGTTCATGTGAAAATTTTTGCACCATGACATCCATGGAAGCAAATGCCCCTCACGAGATTCGGTGACTGCTTTAAACAGCTCAGGAGCATCTTCGAGACGATATGAACGAATTAGCAGACGATCTGACTCAAGATTGCATATGAGCGGCTCAGGTGGTTTCCATCCTAAGCCTTCTGATGGGAATAAATTCTCTGAATTACAGCGTGTCATGGGAACACAATAGCATACTAAATATAATCAGTTGTGACTGATTCTTCAATAAACCATCGCTATATCCGTCAGCTCAGACTCCCATTCTGGGACGATTCATCGCAACAAGACATCGCTTCGTCTCATGTCATGATCATCGGATGTGGCGCACTTGGATGTCCGAGCGCTGACTTACTTGCACGAGCAGGAGTTGGAAAGATAACACTCGTTGATCGAGATCTCGTTGAGCATTCTAATCTTCATCGACAGACTTTGTTCAGTGATACGGATGCACGCGATCAACTACCCAAAGCAATCGCAGCAAAGAATCGGCTCTCAGAAGTAAACCCAGAAATTCAACTTCAGTCTCTCGTTGCAGATTTCAATGCTTACGACGCTGAGCAGATTGTCATGCACAATGACTTTGGGATACCAGATGTTTTAGTGGATGGAACTGACAACTTCGAAACCAGATACCTTCTCAATGATGTCTCAGTCATGCACAACATTCCATATGTGTACGGCGGCGCAATTGGTTCACGAGGTATGGCAGCTGTTTTTATCCCAGGACAAACTCCATGCCTACGGTGTATGTTTGACTCGCCTCCACCTGCAGGATCGCAACCAACTTGTGAATCCTCAGGAGTATTCTCACCAGTCTCTGCAATCATCGGAGCTTATCAAGCAAGTGAAACTATCAAGCTACTCATGAAAGCAAACGATCGTGTAATGGGATCGATGCTCGACTTTGATCTATGGGAAGGACAAAGGCGAAGGTTTGACCTTGAAGATTTTAAGAACCCTGATTGCCCTTGTTGCCAACTTCGAAGTTTCGAGTTTCTAGATCGAGAAGATGAAGAAACAGTCTCAATCTGTGGCCGATCAGCAATCCAAATCAATCCACATTCCAAATCACCTGTTGATTTAAAAACTCTCATAGGAAGTCTAGTTGAACACGGAGAGTTTGAACATTCTGCGTTTATGCTCAAAGGCATTCTGCGTGAACAATCTGTTGGATTAACAGTATTTCGCGACGGCAGAGCTATATTTGATGGAATTGATGACCCAGTCGTTGCTCGATCGTTATACGCTCGCTATATTGGTAACTAACCTTCCGGTTAGATATGAGGCGGGGACAACGAAAGGATCAGAAATGGGAAATATCGCAACATTACTCACTGCTGCCACAGAACGAGTTTCAGGACTTGGACAAGGACTACTCAAAGAAGTAGAACCTGGATCAGCTGCAAAGATGCCCGAAGGTATTCATTGTAATCACCCTGTATTTGTTTATGGCCATCTCTCGATCTATCCCCAGATGATCATGTCCATGCTCGGACAAGAAGCTGGAGACACAGCAGTCCCTTCAAACTACAACGATCTATTCATGCACGGCGTCGAATGCCAAGATGATCAAGATGGTTCAATCTATCCGCCGCTCGCTGAAGTTGTCGAACACTTTACAAGAGCAAACTCAGCATTAATCGAGTTTGTCAAAAGTGTAGACGATGAAACATTGCTCAAAGAAATCGAAGGCAATGACGGATTCAAAGACGCATTTGGTACCAACGGAGCAATGGTCATGTTCCTACTCCACGATCATCCAATGTTCCACTACGGGCAAGTCTCAACATGGCGCAGAGCAATGGGGCTCGGCAGCGTAATGTGATTCTGCAAACATTTTAAAGCTTTACAAACGGGTTGGAGTTCATCTCCTGCCCGATTGTTGTTGTTGGGCCATGACCTGGGAAACACACTGTTTCAGGATCAAGTACATACAGCTTTGACTTGATCGACTCTGAGAGCTCCTCAAAGCTCGATCCAGGGAAATCTGTACGCCCTATTGAACCTGAGAACAATGTGTCGCCAACAAATGCCAGCTTGTATTCATCATGGATAAGCGAGATCCCCCCCGGAGAATGCCCTGGAGTGAGAACAACACGAAACTCCAACTCTTTTAGCTTCAAGCGATCGCCTTCGCTTAGGAACCCTTCAGGAGCCGGAGCGGTAACGCTGAGCCCGAGAGCAGCAGAGAGATTAAGCATTGGATCCGTCAACCAAGATTCTTCTGCTTCATTCATATAGATTGGGACATCGGGGAATCGAGTACGAGCATCGATTAAACCTGCAATATGATCAGCGTGAGCATGGGTGAGAATGATCTTTTCAGGAACTAATCCCTGCTTAGTGATCGAATCAAGCATCTGTTCAGGCTCGTATCCACAATCAATAATCCAGCAGCTGTTCCCTTCTGTAGGTTCGCCACAGGTCAACACCATGCAGTTAGTCTGAAATCCTCCAAGAGGAAAAACCTGTACATAAGGACGGGAATCGGAATTCGATGGAGTGTTACTCATGGTCTATGGTAAACTGGTGGAATATTCCGTCCACCTCCGATACTAAACAATGGAGGAAAAATGCCTGAAATCAATAATATCAACAATGCCGATATGCAACCAATCCAAATGGATGGTGTAAAAGGTGCTTCAATGGCCGTCATGATCGGCCGCCACAATAACGCACCACACTTCGCTCTCCGTTCAATCGCAGTAGATCCAGGTGGAAACACCCCGCTCCATCAGCATGATTACGAACATGAGGTCTATGTCGTCTCAGGAACAGGAGAAGTGCTCCTAGAAGGCGAAACTCACCCAATAACAAGCGGAGACACGATTCTTGTCCCCGCGAATGAAATGCATCAGTTTACAGTTCCTGACAACGCAACAGAGCCATTCCGTTTCCTCTGTCTAGTACCCGTCGAACAGAACTGCGGCGGCGATGTCCCAGGTAGTTAAAACGAAGGTTTGAGAAACAAGCAAAAGGTAGGTTGAGATATGGAAAATGAAGGGATTCTATCGCCAGGTTGGATCGCCGCGATCTACGGCTCAGCAGCAGCGCTCGCAGGTGCGACCGCGATCAGAGGATTAATGATTCAGAATGACCAATGGATCCTCACAGGTTTAGTTGCACTGATTCTTACGATTACCACACTACCAATCTGCATTGCTTTAAGATCTCGTTCAACTGACCAAAGCAGCTCATCTATTGATGCTGATCGAATTCGGACACAACTCAAGTCACTAAACGATTCAATCTCATCACTCAACGAGAACATGGTTCTTTCAGATGATGCTCGACGTGTTATTAATCGTAGAAGAGAGAAAGATCTTCTCTGCAGAGCGATCGAAGAAGATATCCAACTTGAAGATTGGGATGCTGGGCTAGTTCTTATCCGTGAACTCGCTGAGCGATTCGGATATCGAGCTGAAGCAGAAGATTTTCGTGATAAAATCGACACCGCAAGATCACAAACTCTTCAGCGTGATGTCACTGATTCGATCGCTCGTTTAGATTCCATGATCGCGGCGAATAAGTGGGGGCCAGCGATGACCGAGGCTGCACGGATTTCACGCGTCTATCACGACTCTCCAAGTGTAGATGGACTTCGACATCGTGTTGAGCAAGCAAAAGAACATTACAAATACGAGATTGAAAGACAGTTCCTTCACGCAGCTCAAGATAATCGAATTGATCAAGCTATGGAGCTGCTCAAGGAAATGGATCATTATCTCACAGAACACGAGTCTGAGCAGTTCACGGAAGTTGCTCGTGGCGTAATCGGTAAAGCGAGAGAAAATCTCGGAGTACAGTTCAAACTCGCTGTAAACGACAAAGCATGGGATACAGCTGCGGATGTAGGACAAAGGATCATTGAAGAGTTTCCAAACTCAAGAATGGCCTCAGAAGTCCGATCCATGATTGATTCCATTCGCCAAAGAGCAGAATCAATCAGCCGTTAAGCTTGTTCAGGAGTTTGATTGGGATCCGTCGATTCAACAACTGGATTTGGCATTCGCCATGCATGAATCATGAGCATGATGATTCCAAAGATTAAGAATGCATCAGCAACATTGGAAACATATGGCCAAAGCTCTGTGTTACCACCCGGCCATTTGAGACCGAATGGAAGCTTCACTCCTGGGAATGGATGCAAGAAGTCTCGCACACATGCGAACATCAATCGGTCATATAGATTACCGAGTCCGCCTGCGATGATGAGCCCGAATCCAACATGAGCGAGCCAATCTTTCGGCCGAGTCCATCGCAAGAACAAAGTCACCGCGATTACAACTGCAACAACTGTAAACCCAATGAAAAACCATCGTTGGCCTGCACCAATACCGAATACCGCACCTGGATTTAGTACCAGCGTGTATTCAAGAACATGTTCAATTACGCCAACTGGTTCATGACGTGGAATCAAGTTCCCAATCTGATCAGTACTCAATACGTCCGCACGAGTAACTAGAACAGGATCTCCAGCAACATGCTTGAACGCATACGCTTTGGACCATAAATCAGCGATTGAACCCAACACAGCAGTTAGGACAAACACGATCCATGCTCGTTTGCTTCTACTTGAGCGAACATCGCATTGAATAACAGTCTCTTGAGTTGGGTTTGAATCTGACGATTGGTGACTGGTCATGATGCCCTTGACTGTGCATGATCGATCGAAGAAAAATCAATCTGAATAACCATTGTTATGATGGCTATCAACAAACTCGAATGGAGTATCAGATTGAGCCGCCGCGTCTATCGACTTCTCTCGCTGCTTGGATCGTGTATCTTGCCCAAGGGAGTTCGTCTAGTCGAGCTTTCTTAATAGGTTCGTGAGTTAGTTCACAGAGCCCATAAGTGCGATCAACGATTCGTTGAAGAGCATCATCAATCTCGTTAATGAGCTTGCGATCAGATGCAGCTAGGTTGAGATTCAATGATTGTTCATAGCTCTCAGAACCTTGCTCAGCAAGATGCTGTGATGTATGACTCGTAATACCCGAATCACTTCGAAGTGCTTCATCTTCAAGATGACGCATATCACCCAATAGTTCAGCACGCTTAACAAGCAAGATTTGACGATAGTGATCCAGTTGGGTCTTGGTTAATGGAGTCTTCGTACGGCGCGAAGTCACATTATCAAGAACCGAAACTGGCTTCTTAACATTTGATCCCGATGGAATCAAAGGCTTGAGCGAAGGACCATTCGGTCCCAACAACAACGGCCTCGTCGGAAGAATCAATGGCTTCTTCACCTTACTTGGACGACGGCGACGATTTGGAGCTGCCGGCTTTGTCTCTGTTTTCTTATCATCAGCTTTCGCTTCAGGTTTTGCAGATGCAGTCTTAGCAGCAGGCTTTGTTTTCGCAGAACCAGCTTTTTTAGTTGTTTTCTTAGCTGCAGGTTTAGATGAAGTTGTCGAAACTTTTTTCGTTGTCTTCTTTGCAGCAGGCTTGCTCTTAGCCACAACTTTTTTAGTAGTTTTCTTGGCGACTTTCTTCACAACCTTTTTCTTCACCGCTGCTTTTTTAGTCGTCTTCTTTGCCGCAGGTTTAGCGACCTTCTTCGAAGTTTTCTTAACGACCTTCTTCTTCGCAGCTGGTTTCTTAGTTGTTTTCTTTGTAACTTTCTTAGTTACTTTCTTAGATGTGGTGCGCGCAGTTGAAGTTCCTGCACTACTCGTCTTTGTTGAACGAGCCGCAGGTTTTTTAGTGGTCTTCTTTTTTGCGGTTTTCTTTTTGGCCAAGCCGACCGCCTTTAGCAAGAGTCCTTGCTGCCCAACAGGTTGGCAGCGTCGGGCACTAGATTAGGCGCATTAGAGTAGAAGGTCAAAGCAATCCCCATAAAAACGCGATATTAAGCCAAACAAGGCTGTTTTAGGTTCAATTATCATCTAAACCAGTGTCAGAAGTTGTTTCTTCACAGATGTCAAACTCGCCTAGTTTACGGAATCTTTCGTATCGGAGATTGATCATATCATCCATATCGAGCGATGTCAGATAATCAAACTGTTCGGAAATCCAGCTTTCGAGCAACGCAGATGCAGCTTCGTGATCTCGATGAGCTGCTCCAACTGGTTCTGGAATCACATCATCAATGATCCCCAGATCACGATTATCAGATGCAGTGAGCTTCAAAGAATCAGCAGCAGCAGTATTCGTCTGCTCGTTCGCTTGCTTCCATAAAATCGCAGCACACCCTTCTGGGGAAATTACTGAATACCACGAATATGCCAACATCGCAACTTTATCCGCGACTGCAATACCTAGTGCACCGCCGGATCCGCCTTCTCCGATCACTATGCTGACGATCGGAACTCGAAGCCGAGACATTTCACGCAGGTTGACGGCGATAGCTTCAGCTTGACCTCGTTCTTCAGCTCCAAGACCTGGATAAGCGCCTGGAGTATCAACTAGGGTCACTATCGGGAGTCCAAACTTTTCAGCTATTTTCATCTTGGCCATCGCTTTCCGATAGCCTTCAGGATGAGCACATCCAAAGTGACATGCGAGTTTTTCGTGTGTGTCCTTGCCTTTTTGATGTCCAACGATGAGACACTTGCGGCCACCAATACGACCAAATCCTGTAACCATCGCAGGATCATCCCCATATCGACGATCGCCTGCAAGTTCGCAGAAATCGCGACACATATGCTTGATGTAATCGCGTGTTTGAGGCCGATTCGGATGACGAGCGACTCGGACCGTATTCCAAGGTGAAAGCTTCTTGTAAGCTTTCTTGAGCGCACGATCACGCTCCTTGATCAGTTTCGTCACATCCTCAACAGCAATCGGTTCAACTTCAGGCGCACCAATACCAGGTAATGCTGGAATCTCTGCTCCGCCAGATGTTGCCGCATGTTGAGCGACTTCGATTCGACGATCGAGTTCGGTAATCTTCTTCTCAAAGTCAAGCTGGTAGAATGTAGACATAAACCTTCCTTGCACCTTCAGACTGCATGATCAAACAAAGTGAACACGCTCTAATTGTACCACGCTCGATACGCTGATACAGTTAATCATGGACACAATAGATCAACCAATCCTCTTTGTCGGCGGCGGAAACATGGCACATGCCATTATTTCCGGTGCGATTCGTGCAAAATCAATCCAAAAGCACGCTGTAGCCGTGATCGAACCCCAAACAAACAGGCACGAGCTCTTCGATAATGCCTTTGCGTCGTTTGACGAAGCAGTAGGTTGGTTGAACTCATTCGAGCAACCCGCAGTCCTCGCACTCGCAGTCAAGCCACAGATGCTCCAAGAAGCTTCACTCCCCATTCGTACATCTCTCAATGCTCTATCCCAAACTCCGCTTGTTCTTTCGATCCTAGCAGGTATCAAAATATCACAAATCGAATCTGCCCTTTCACCAGTTTCGCACATTATCAGGGTGATGCCCAACACGCCTGCTCAAATCGGACAAGCAATGAGCGCGATCGCTGTTAGCCCAGATACGTTTGAAGAAGAAATCAAACTTGCAACCAAACTCTTCTCAAGCATCGGAGAAACAATCAATATCTCCGAAGATCTCATGGATGCATTCACAGCAATCGCAGGTTCAGGCCCTGCATATTTGTTCTATCTCGCAGAAGGCATGATCGATGCTGCTCGCCAACTCGGATTCGATAAACAACAATCACAAGCTATCGTCCGACAAACACTTGTCGGATCATCCATGCTTCTCAATCAATCTCCAGATCTCCCAAGAGAACTTAGACTACGAGTAACAAGCAAGAATGGAACAACGGAAGCAGCAACAAACACCCTCGACGAATCAGGAGTGATGGACGCGATTGTCAGAGCAATCCATGCTGCCCGTCATCGTGGCGCAGAACTCGGAAAAATCTAAAAGCAGAACGAGGAACTAAAAATCACGACGAACGAAGATCAGAGTTGCGAGTCCAAGAATGACAAACTCAAATCCGAACGATGTCCCCAAGATCCAAGCAACAGTACGATCTTCCATGACTTCATTTACTCGTTCAGCTACACGACGATCTGGAGCATTCGGATCGTTTTCCTCATTGATTCCGTTCATCATGTCTAACAAGCCGCCAATTTCCTCTTGATCAATAAGATTTCGGCTCAACAACGACAGTGTCTCGCTGGTTTTAGGCATTATCAGTTTGACTGTATAAACCCTTGTTTCCCAAGTATTCCAGGTATCAAATGCTCGCTGAGCATCATCCTGCTTTGTGCGAGCAATTTGTAGAGTTGGATTAATCGCTTCGAGCGTATCAGCAGCTCCCTCAGGTAACGGCACTCCATCTTCACCAGGAATAACTTTCCCTTGCTCTCGGAGTTGCTCAACTCGTTTAAGAGCAAATCGTTCTTGTGCTTCAATTTTTCCAGGAGCATCAAGCAATCGCACAGCAGCCGTTTCTCTATTGGATAGCATCGCTTGTTCACCCACATTAAGGATGAAGACAAATACCCAGAACAGGATCGTCAGAAGGAGCGCAGTAATCGTTGATTTGGTAACCAATCCAACGAGAGTACAAACCGCAAAGAGATAGCTGAAAAAAGCGAGAACAATCGGTATCGCGAGAAAGAGCCCAAACTCTGTCACTCCAGCTCGGAACCGAAGAACGCAGAAGCAACCGATACTAAAGACAAGAATTTGAGCGCCTACAAAGAACAAACCGGTCAGGTACTTAGTTAAGAATAACCTGATTCGTCCGATTGGTTTCGACAATACTGGTTCAATCGTTCCGCCTGAAACAAGGTCTGGAATGATTCCAGCTGTAGAAATCAGAGCAAGAATAGTTGCGCACCAACTCAACCAAATTGGTACACCCCAGAGCAAGAACTCTAGTTTGTAGAATGTTGATTTACTCATCAGGTTCGTATTGAACTCGCCGTCGAAGGTCCAAAACAAGAGCGAGAATCCACGCTCATTGATACCCATCGAAGCATAGATTAAAACCGCTAACACATTCAAACCCATCGTTAACCAGAACAGCTTCTTTGCATTCAGTTCACGATAAGCATCAACGAAAATAGCTTTAGTTTGCATTAACTTGATGTTCATGCCTGGCCACCTTTCTGGGATTTCGTAGCCCCCGGAGTAGCACCACCTTCATCCTCATTCACAGCTTGAATAAACAAATCCTCAAGCGAAGGACGTTGGAATCCAAACGAATCAAGCACGACACCTTTGCTTCGAAGTGTATCAATTGCAGGTTGAACCGCTTGTGCGTCTTTCGTCTGCAAACGCAATAGCGTTGAACCAGGCTCGCAATTACAAGCGACCCCATTCATCACACTTGAAACCGAATCAATCATTATCTGATCGATCGGCGTATGCGATTTAATCACAAATCCGCTTTGTCCTTCAGTCAACTCTTCAATCGTTCCTTGCTGACGCATCAAGCCGTGAACCATTATCGCTACTCGATCACAAACCATTTCAAGTTCAGAGAGTAAATGCGAGTTTAAGAAAACAGTTCTGCCTTCATCTTTAAGACGAGTCAGAATCTCACGAATATCTTTTCGTCCGATCGGATCAACGCCATCAGTTGGTTCATCAAGCACAACAAGCTTTGGGTTATTCATCAAAGCCTGAGCTATCCCAATCCGTTGTCGCATCCCTTTGGAGTAGGTTCCAAGCTTGTGTGTTGCCCAGTTTGACATATTCACAACTTCGAGTAACTCGTCAGCTCGCTTGTTGCGTTCTTTACGCTCTACACCTGACATTGCTCCAAAGTATCGAAGCACCTGTCTGCTTGTAAGATACTTTGGAAAGTTGTGATGCTCTGGGAGATACCCGACTTCGCGAAGAGCAGATTTATCTCCGATTCGTTGCCCGAGTATCGTTCCACTACACTTCGTCGGTTTTATGACTGTCAGAAGCACTTTGACAAGTGTTGATTTGCCGGCACCATTTGGACCGAGCAAACCGAAGACTTCGCCTGCGCCTACTTGGAGATCAACTCCTCGTAAAGCGTGAACCTTGCGTCGATACATTTTCTCTACACCCGAAACATCGATCACTGCTTCCATCAACCAGCCTCTTTCCGTATATTCGTCGGCCTACAACTTGCGTGCAACGATATGGTACAAATGCCAATGTTTCTCGATACCGTTACAGTCTTGGCCTTCTCGCTCTTCTTCTTTCAGGAGTTCGACCTCAAAGGGCAATAAATACTGCTCAACTTGGTGCTTGGTATGATGTGATCGATCCGCAATCGATGCCCATGTGTCTCGATTACCAAACAACTGACCACTAAATCGGCCACCAGATCGAATCGAGCGAACAATCTGACTCCATAATCGGTCAAAGTGGTCTGGGTTACAAAATGGCAGTGAGAAACTCGCATTGAGTAAATCACATTCTGGGAGTTCTACAGATTCGAATGGAGCAAGTTGAGTACTCAAGTTCTTTGGAGCTCCAAGATCATTTCGAGCCAGAAGACGGCGAATCCCATCAGGATGCCCGTCAATTGCATGAACTTTCCACTTCGCTCGGAGCAACGCAGCGCTATCTCGTCCTTCTCCGCATCCCAAATCGACGGCGAATCTGATCGAATCACCCGGATCTGCATCAAAGAGCCGAATAGCTTCGAGAACTGTTTCTCTAGGCTCGCGCCCTTCAATCGCCTCGAAGTACTCTGCCCAATCCCGCGAAGTCGCATAGACATTCGCGTCTTGATGATCATTCGTTTGTGAATCGTGATTCTGTTCGTTGTCTGTCATATCGTTGGGTAATGTATGCCAACCTCCATAGCTTTGTCGATCAACTAGAGCGCAACAATGAGCTTATTCGTATAAACGACCCAGTTGATCCTGTTCTCCAAGTGACCCAGCTTGTCGATCAAGCTTCTAAATCACAAGCACCAATCCTTGGATCTCACAACAGTCAGCAAAATGATCCCGAGTTTGCACAACTCGGAGGTAAAGCATTCCTATTTGAATCTCCAATCGGATCTCAGTTTCCCATTCTTATCAACTCGTTTGGTTCATATCGCCGTATGGAACTTGCGTTTGGAAACCGTTCATTCGACGACATCGCAGCAACAATTGCTCAACTTGTGAAACCAGAACCTCCACGCTCGATTCCTGAAGCGTTTGAAAAAGCAAAACAGTTCTTCCCACTTCTAAAAATCGGGCCCAAGCGTAGTGCAAAGCCCGGTCAATGTCAGCAAGTCGTTCACACACACGATAATATCGATCTCACAATACTCCCTATTTTAAAATGTTGGCCTCTCGATGGAAATTTTGAAGCAGTCGGGTACCCAGCTGGAATCAACGATGAAATTCCTGGAATGGGTCATCCTGATATGGATGACGAGACTTGGAATGCAAAATTCAAAGGACGATTCATCACCCTCGCTGGGATACACACAATCCACGCAGATGATCGAAACGAAGCAAAGCCTAAGTCTCACAATATAGGCATGTATCGCCTACAACTGCTCGGAAAGAATCGTCTTGCAATGCATTGGCATATGCATCATGACGGCGCGTCACATTGGAGATCATGGAAAAAACTCGGACAACCAATGCCTGTCGCAATCGCACTTGGAGGCCCATCTGTGTTGCCATACGCCGCGACATGCCCACTTCCTCCAGGCATCTCTGAGCTTCTGATGGCCGGGTTCCTCCAACGTAAAGGAGTGAAACTCTGTCGAGCTAAAACTGTTCCGCTCTGGGTCCCTGCAGACGCTGAGATGATCATCGAAGGACATGTACGTATCGATGCTGGATATCCCGGATGGGAGCCTCGTGATGAAGATTGCGAACCACTCGGACCTGGAGCAGTGTTTGAAGGCCCATTCGGGGACCATACCGGTTTCTATTCAATGCCCGATCGATACCCAATCGTCGAAGTCTCCGCTTTTACTCATCGCAAGAATGCAATATATCCTACGACCGTAGTTGGGCTACCTCCGCAAGAAGACTACTTCCTAGGAAAAGCAACAGAACGCATCATGCGCCCACTACTCGCAACAATCCTTCCTGATATTCAAGACTACGACTTACCGATGTACGGCGCTTTCCACAATGTTGCCAATATCCAGATCAAGAAGGAGTACCCTCTTCACGCACGAAAAGTCATGCACGGAATCTGGGGCGCAGGACAAATGGCGTGGACTAAGAATCTCTTTGTCGTCGACGATTCTGTCAATGTACACGATCTCACCGCCGTTTTAACCGCTCTCAATGCACACTGCAAACCTTCACGAGATATTGAACACGTTAACGGCGCACTCGATATTCTCGATCACGCTGCTCCGCGCCTTGGAACAGGAATGAAACTCGGATTCGATGCAACCCCCAAGATCACAAGCGAAGATCTTGATAATGAACCGATCGAGCAATCCAATGCGACAACTACTCAACAAGAGCGAGATCATGATTGTCATTGGGCAAAGTCGATTTCAGGAGTCCTCGATGCTTCAGCAACAGACGCTGCCCCAGGCTGGTTATTCATCAAAGCAGATCGTGCGTTTGACGAACCGTCAAACGCAAAGCTAGGGAATCGAATACTTGAACAACTCTGGACAAAATCAACATCGAGTAAGTTCGTCGTTGTTCTCGGCCGAGATGTAAACATCAATGATCATCACCAAGCATTATTCCACTGGGCAGCAAACACCGATGCATCGCGTGACGCATATTGGAATCAATCACAAGGATGTGATCGTGTTGGATTTGATGCAACTCCGAAAACTACTCAAGACAATCGAAATAACCAACCCGTTCGTATATGGCCACCAGTTCTCAGTCACGCTGCAGAATAAGAACCAATCAACCACCCATCGCAGGAGACCCAGCTTTCTGGCTCATCCAGTTATCAATTTCCTCGACAATCGAATCAATCAATGGCTTCGCGTTCTGTTTCGTCGCTCCACCCTTCACATCATTGAGAAGGATTGAGAAAGCCACACGTTGCCTCGAGCGTGGATGAATGAGAATACCCGAGAGAGCATATGTTCCTGTGAGATATCCACTCTTGCAGTACAACTCCGATTCAAGCTCATCACCCTTGAATCTGTTTCTCATCGTGCCATTACCAGGAGTTGCGAGTGAATCACGAAATAGTTCCCAGTGATCAGATCGAGCGAGCTTGCGCATCCAATCAACTAGCGTTTTCGGTTGAACTTTATTGTCTCGACACATCCCTGAACCGTCTGCAATAACCGTGCTCTCAGCAGCGCTCGGTCCTAATTTTTCAGTCAACAACATCCGAATTACAGTCGCACCATTTTCCCATGATCCAGGATCCGAAGTAATCTCATAACCAATCCGTTTAATCAACGCTTCTGCATACAAGTTGTACGAATCAGTATTTGTGCGTTCCAACACATCAAACAAGGGAGTTGTAATAACCGCAACAGTCTTCGAATCAGAGTATCGATCAGTAGGCTGGATTAATCGAACAGAGTCCGTCGGATAACGATGACTCGCTCCAACAGCTATGTCACGCTGGTTCAGCTCGGATGCGAATAGCTGACCCGCGAAGAGTGGGGGCGTATCAATCGACACAGGAATTTCGGACTTCGCAGAAACATTACCGTATACCGTAAAGGAGTTTTCCTTTGTCGGCCGAGCAACCCACGCGGTATCACGCTTCTTCGTGTTTGACTTTGCTTTCACTTGGAGTTCAACCCAATCAGCATCTGGTTGAAGCTCTACAATCGGGGTCCCGCCGGCTGCAGAGGGTTGTGTATAGACATCGATGACGTTGGTATGGAAGTTAAACCCACCAACTTGGGCACAATACCAACGATTAAGTTGATCAATCGGCCATGACGGATGTGTGTAGTTTCTATCCAACACACGATCATCTACCAGGATACCACTTATCTCGTTAATATCCGCACCCTTGAACGCATCACTAATCTGATCAAAGAGCGTGTCAAGTGTTACCCCTGGTTGCTCGCCAATAAAAATAGCTGGATCTCCAAGTGCAGGATCTCCATCACCTTTAATTACCAAAGTTGGAGGCGTTGTCGTCTCATCAATAATGAGCTCTGTTTGAAAACGAAACTCGCCTCCAAGAACATACAAAGCTGCACCACTTGTGAGCAGTTTCATATTCGATGCAGGGATCATGACATTCGATCCCTGATAGTCCGCGAGCTCTACCCCCGTATCGAGATCTGCGATATACACGCCGACAACTCCGCCACCTAGATCTGTTCGTGTGACAAGCCGCTCTGTTGTTCGATCCAATGGACCAGCTTCAACAACTGAAGCACACCAAGCGAAACCAACAAGTGCCACACTGGCAACGATTGAATGAATGATCTTGCGATGCTGACGCATGTAAATCTCCAAAGATTCAAATTGAAACTCTGAGAGAAAATCGGCTATTTCACCCGATTATCTCCAAGATGACACCAATCTAAATCGATTTCAACCAATCGAGAGAGTGAGAAGTTCAGAGATTGCTTCAACAGATTCGTCTGATTGCACCGCAAACTCACACCAACTCTGGTGCCCAATCGCAGTTGATACAGTCAAACCTGGATACAGCGATTTGGGAAGCTTGGACGGCGGATGTTTCTCAAAGAAGGAAGTTGAGAGTGTTATTCCAACCCTTGGATTCTCAGGATCAGGTATAAACTGAACTTCGAGCAAGTTTCGACCCGGATCAATCGGAGTTGTTTCCGACCAACACCATGTAATACCTTGCCATTCGAGCTTGGGCTTCGTTCCAGTGATATCACGGATAGATTGGCGCAATCCAGTCATCCGTGCCTGATCTTCATCTCCGAGCTCTTTGATTAACACGCTGATGGTGGGTTTTTCAAACTGACAACGCCAAGCTTTCACGAATTACAACCTCTTTCTAGACTGGAATGGTATGATTCTTGCATGCTATTTGCATGGAATCAAGATAGGAAAGATTAGGCCCATCCAATCTCGCGGGCATCCTTTGGATAAAATCAGATTCAAAAGATCTTCCGATGAAAGTAACTATATGACGAATCAAAGCCCACAAGCAGAGACAACCACTATGGACGATTCAAACATCGAGCATCATGGAGTCCTCATTGTCGATGACAACGAGCAGAATCTAGAGCTCCTCAATGCCTACCTCGACGAACTCGGAGGCGATATCAGAATCGCACATGACGGGCTCGAAGCGATTGAATCAGTAAACAAAGCAATCCCAGATATCATCCTTCTCGATATTATGATGCCCAGAATGAGTGGGTTCCAAGTCTGTGAACATCTCAAGAAGGATCCAGAAACAAGAGACATCCCAATCATCATGGTGACCGCTCTCAACGAAGTAGGGGATGTCGAGCGAGCAATAGACGCAGGCGCAGATGACTTCCTTACCAAACCAGTCAACAAACTCGAACTCCTTACACGAGTTCGTTCGCTACTCCGGGTTCGTCAACTCAAGCGACAGCTCGATAGTGCAGTAAATGATATTAGAAATCTCCGGAATCAATCCGAAGATGATCGTTCATGATAAAAGTAGTCGACCGAGCTTCCTTTAAGGACAACCTTTTCCGAACGCACTCAAGAATGCGGAAACATCAAAGAAGTTGAACTGCCCATCATCATTGATGTCTGCTTCAAGATCGTTCATTGAAAACAGTGTCAAGAACGCTGAAACATCAAAGAAGTTCAGCTGATCATCATCAATATAATCTGGAGGCGAAGGGCAAGGATCATTCGTCACACCAGGCATAATGAAATCAACAATCACAGGACGATGATCGGATGCTAAACCTGAGATCGCATTCGGATTAATCGGATAGCTCCGAGCTGGTTCAGGAAGCTTGCTTGTTGACATTCCAGATCCTGTTGATCGGAAAATGAACTGGCGCCGTACATCTACGATCGAATCCTGCCACAAGATGTAATCAAGCCTACTCGAACTACCTTGAGTACTTGTATCCCCAGAGATTGGTTGCGAAGCATTCGAAAACGATGAGTCTGATCGATCACGATCAGTTCCATCAGTTCCGCCTGCAAACTCTGCTCTTGTCATCCATGCATTCGGACTCGTCGAGCTCGGGTTCTGATTGAGATCGCCGCCCCAGATCACTGGAGTGTTCTCATCGAGCATATCACCTGCGTTTGGGATGATCACTGCGAAGTTCGGATCGCTCATCCCAGTACCCGCTCCGTTGTAGTAGTAATCGATGTAGTACGCAGTGTTTTTTGCAGCGATTTCTCTCTGCTCAAAGTCGCCTGAGCTGCCACCTGCTTTGAGATGCGCATTTCCGACGACCAAGTCACCTGCATAATCAGCATCTGGGAGATTGATCTCAGCAAACTGAAATCCTCGAATCCCGCCTGTACCGCCTGTCTGATATTCATCTGGTACAAGAACAAAGTTAGAGATTGCTGCACCGCCGCCGTTATTGATATCTTCAATCGGGAAGCGTGACATAATCACATTGCGATTAAACGCGTCAGTGTTCGTTGAGACATAGACATATGCCAAGTCATACGAAGGAACGTATTTCTTGATGTATGCCCCAACTGTTCCACCTAGGTAGACATCGGTTCCGCCGTTAACGAACATATCCATCACATCTTCGAGCTGAGCAACAGAATCAGCCCCTGAGCCAGTCCCATTCCCTGAGTTGTCAGCACATTCTTGCAAGATCAACACATCAGGTTGCATCGAAGCAACGATGCGAACGATTCCATTCCAGTTATTAAAATCATCACCCTTTGGATTTGTTCTACAGATCCCATCTTGAACATTCCAAGTCATGATTCGGATATCACGCGGATCTTCTTTGCCCCAGTCTCCATTGTTAGGATCCCACTGACCAAAGCTATATGCTGAAGAAAGTGCTACTAATCCCGCGGCTGCAACTACTGAATATCGCATCGAAAAGCTCCTGAATAGTTTCTTATCTTGAGTGTAACACAGGGCTAAACAAATGCGAACCCATTTCAAGTGTAACTCGGAGCCTCATCAACTTGATGATCGCTCGATATACCCTCTTCGTAAAACACACAACTTGGAGAGGTATTGCCATTTAAAAAGGCGTTCGCATCGCTAGACGCGAACGCCCTATATTCTAATCGACGGCGAAAACAGATGCCATCAATGTGTATCGATCATTAACATCCAGCAGCGAACTCGCTGAGGAATGTCGAGATATCGAAGAAGTTGAATGCTCCGTCACCGTTGAAGTCTGCTTGAGCATCCATGATGCTGAAGAGGCTCAAGAATGCAGAGATGTCGAAGAAGTTCAACGCGCCGTCGCCATTGATATCTGCTGGACAAGCTACAACATCTTGGTAGTAACCGATGTACATTGCAACTGAGTAGCCCTCGTCAGCAGGTGAGCCCGCATCGAAGTTACCACTTGTTGGGTTGTTGAAGAGTCCGTCGCCATCGATGTCGTAAGTGATCGAAGTTGAAACGATCACACCACCATTGGAGATTTCATCACCTGGAGCGGTCTTCGAAAGATCAGCATTGTTCCAAGCAGCGCTTGATGCATTGCTTGACCAGAGTGAACCTGGGTTTGGTCCACCAGCTGCTGTTGCTGAACCTAGGAAGTTGATGACATAATCACGACCAGAGTTCTGACCTGAGATGAGTGTACCATTTTCAAGTACCAACTCAAGACGGTATGAGAAGTCTGTTGGATCGAGTACCGCACGGATCAATGCACCGTCAAAGTCCGAAGCGCCCATGAAGCGATCGTATAGCTCAACAGCACCGATGAACCAAACATTACCAGCAGCATCGATAGTTGGTGCTGACATTGATGGACCCAATGGGCTACCACCTGTTACAGCGTCCAAATTGACGACCTGACCGATTTCAACACCCATGTCGTCGAAGATTGGCTTGCCTGTATCAGTTGAGAACAAGTTCGTCTGATCGATGTATGCAGCAAAGGTATACTCAGTTGTGTCGTTCGCTGCATCGTAACGGCCGACAACGATTTGTGTTGAGAACTCATTGCTCAAACCATTCTCAGCAACAGTCGCTGCGAACATGCCGTTGCCGTTGATGTCTGAGCCAACAGCGACGTTGCCTACGCCACCGCGGAATGGGGTCGATCCGAGATAGTTAGTGAACTCAGCAAAAGCGGTGTAGTTGAGAACGAATCCGTCGTCGTTATCAGTTACGCTTGCTGGAAGATCGAAAGCTTTAGCACCAAGAACAGCACCGCTTGCGTCTACACCCCAAAGGTTCATTGTGCGTGTGTCATCATTTGCGTCCTTAGCGAACTGACCAAATGTGTGGACTGCACCGAGCCCGAGAGCATCAACCTTTGCTCCACCGTTAGCGCCTCGGCCTTCACCGAGTTGTCCGCCGCTGGTATCGAAGTGAGCTGATGTCGCAGTCGTTGAACCGAATGCAGCACCTGAGACGTACTCTGAGTTGAATGTTACACCGGCGTAGAGGCCGTTTGCGCCTGCAGATGAAGCAGGAACATTGTTTGGTACAACATAAACTGTTCCACCGTTCTGGATGATGTGATCAGTTGCGTCCATGGTTCCACCTAGTGAAATCATGTTTGGGAGTGCGCTGCTGCGATCTGCCATACGAGTACGGAAGATGTTGTTGCCAGCGATTGCATCAGGCCCAGCAACATTGAAATCGTCGCCGCGGAAGTACAAGTTGCCGTTTGCGTCAACGGAAACACCACCGAGCTGTGATGAGTCAACTGCAAGCTCTGAGCCTGAGTTGATTGCTGCCATCTTACGATCAACGTAGAGACGGTTTGGTTCTGATGGATCGTAGTTGACGATCGCGCCGATGATTCCGTTGTAGCTGTTGCCTGATACTGATGTACCAAACTCTGACCAAGCGACTGAGAACTGTGAGCCTGAGAACTCATCAGTAATCATCATTGGAGCATTGTTTGCTTGAGCATTCACGCCTTCACCAGCGGTTGACCATACTGCGTATGTCGTTTGGCTGAACGGTACGTTGTTCAAGGTATCAGTACTGATCGCACTTGATGAACCAAGGTTGTTGAAGAAGTTCACATCTGTTTGTGTTGATTTGAGCAACGGAGCAGCACCGAATGTGTGACCACCTGATGTCACCAATGGTGCAAGGTCTACAACATATGCTGCACTGTGATCATTCCATGGATTCAGGGCATCGCCTGACAAGCCACCAAGATTTGAGCTAACACTGTCTTGTGCCAAAGCTGAACCACACATACCTGCTGTCGCGATGATTGCCGCGATTCCAATTTGCTGACGCATGTCTCTGTCTCCTAAAGGGTGTTCAAGGACAACTCCGGTTGTAATCAGATTGCTGATCACCAACTTCGAATTATCCAATGTATTGCAGCCGGGTTCTCCAACCCGTACTCCATCTCTCTTAACAACGAGCGAGCCTCTTCTTGCTCGCAAAGCATCTGCAATGAGCAAACACTTGAAATACTGTCGTCCCGTATATTAGCATGAAATACCCCATTCAGTGGGGAAGAATTGCCATCTCTCGTGTCAATCTTTGATAAAGAGATGACCGATAATAACAATTTGTAAGGCAATAGTAAGGTTCTTAAAGGGTTAAAGTCGAGATTCGACCATTCCCGCGACTTGAGCATTCGATTTGATTAACGCGATATTCGCTTCAAGGGTCTTTCCTTCAGACACTTCATGCAAATGCCCGAGCACCGCTGGAGTTACCCCTCGCCCGTTTGCGCCTTCTGACTCAGCGAGTTTTCTCGCCTTCTTGAGCCACTTACTCCATTGATTCGCATCCAGCTCAGACTCTTCAGGAATCGGATTTGCGATTACAATCCCGCGCCCGCTTCGAGGAAGTTCGTTTCGAACAAACTCTGCTAACTCGTCGATATCATCGAATCGTGCATCAACTCCAGCTTCAGACTCGCGAAGATAGAACGCTGGAAAGGAATCGGTTTTGTAACCAACCACAGTAACACCCAAAGTTTCGAGTGCTTCACGTGTCGAAACAACATCAAGAATAGATTTCACACCACTCGTTACAACCGCGACTGGAAAGCGAGTGAACGCCATTAAGTCGGAGGAGATATCGAGCTTCACTCCATACCCTTCATGCACTCCACCCAATCCGCCAGTCGCAAATACCCGTAATCCCGCAAATGCAGCGAGTTCCATCGTGCTACTCACAGTAGTTGCTGCGTGTTGTTTTCTACTCAAACAGATTCCAAGATTCGATGTATTCGCTTTTGCGACATTCCCATCATCAAGCATGACCTGTAGTTGCTGAGCGTTCATTCCAATTGTAGGTTTCCCATCCATCAATCCAATCAACGCAGCTTTTGAACCCTCGTTTGCAATGATGGAATCGAGTTCCATCGCTAACCCTGCTGCGGATTCAGTTGGAACGCCGTGAACGAGCAAGGTCGTTTCTAACGCAACCGCTCTTGATGATACATGCTTGTCTATCTGCAACTGTAATCCCCATTCCGTTGATTCGTATAGTCTTCTATGGTATTCTGGCAGCTTCTGAGCCAGAGTCGACTCGATGCACAAGGAACATCAATGGACACCATCATTATTGTGCTCGCAAGTTTTACTCTGTACATCATCGCCTACAAAACCTATGGCCGATTCCTTGCACGCAAAATCTTCAAAATAGACCCATCACGCCAAACACCTGCATGTGCTGTAAATGACGGCGTTGATTTCATTCCATCAGCCAAATCGCTCGTGTTTGGGCACCATTTCACGTCCATCGCTGGAACCGGACCAATTGTCGGCCCAGCAATCGCAGTCGTCTGGGGCTGGGTCCCCGCACTTATCTGGGTCACCCTGGGTTCAATCTTCATGGGTGCCGTCCATGATTTCGGCGCCCTCATTATCTCCATGCGACACCAAGGTCGAACAATCGCGGATTTGTCAGGAGATGTCATCAACAACCGCGTTCGGATGCTCTTCATGATCGTCGTCGTCATAGGACTTTGGATAGTTCTCGCGATCTTCGGCCTCGTCATAGCGACCATATTCAGACTGTACCCGTCAAGTGTTGTCCCCGTCTTCTTACAAATACCAATCGCGATCGCACTCGGAATCTGGATCAAACGAAAAGGGAATCTCCTCATTGGTTCACTTATCGCTGTTGGATTGATGTACTTTTCAATCTACTGGAGCTCAGGCTCAGATGTTTTTGCTTACGGATTCTTTCCCAGCGCAATGACCAATATCCTCTCCGATATTGGATGGTGGACCCTCATCCTGATGTTGTATGTCTACATCGCATCGATACTCCCGGTGAATGTGCTTCTCCAGCCCAGAGATTTCATCAATTCCTGGCAACTCCTCATCGCAATGACACTGCTCGTCATTGGAATATTTATTGCTCATCCACCCATCGTCGCAGATGCTGTCCGTCTAACCCCAGATCCCTCAGCCAATGGAACCCCAGCTCCACCAATGATGCCCTTCCTTTTCATCACGATCGCATGCGGCGCTGTCTCTGGTTTTCATTGCCTTGTATCTTCTGGTTGTTCTTCACGACAACTCAAATCCGAATCAGATGCACAATATGTCGGATACGGCGCCATGCTCACCGAAGGGTTCCTCGCAACACTCGTCATCATCGCATGCGCCGCAGGAATCGGTATGAAATCACACAACAACGAAGGCCACGCCCGCTGGTTAGAGTACTACCAGCAGTGGGGAGGAGACAAAGGACTCGGTTCCAAACTTGAACCATTCATCCAAGGATCCGCATACCTCATCGAATCGACAGGATTATCATTACAGTTCGCGATCACACTCATGGGAGTCTTCGTCGCGAGCTTCGCCGCGACTACGCTCGACAGTGCGACGCGCCTGCAACGATACATAATCGCAGAACTCGCAGGATCAAAGGAATTCAAAGGAGAAAACCTCTGTTTCGAATGTGGATACGCACTCGACGGCCTACCTCACAAATCCAACTGCCCTGAATGTGGATCAGCTGATCGTAAAGACAGACCCAAACAACTCGGATTCATCCGCTCAGTGATCACCAACCGATTCGGAGCAACACTTATCGCTGTTTCAACTGCCTTCGCTTTTGCGTTGAGCGATGGATTCAAGTTTACAAAGCTGGCGCCTGGATATGGAACCGGATCAGGAGGTCCATGGGGAGGTCCAGGAATAGATTACTTCGGCACCAATCTCTGGGGTGATGTCTATCTCAAGATTGATTTTGCCAACGCCGGACTTGGAGGCCTAATGCTCTGGCCAATCTTCGGAGCCACCAATCAACTCCTCGCTGCTCTCGCTCTCCTCGTACTCACCGTCTGGCTCCTCAAGTCCAAACGCCCAGCATGGGTCAGTGCGATTCCAATGCTCCTGATGCTCATCATCACGACCTACGCGATTGTCCTGCTCGCGCAAGGATTCTCACAATCTAACAACACCCTGCTCCTCGGTATCACAATCATCATGCTGATTCTCCAACTCTGGATAGTCATCGAAGCTTCCATCCTCCTCATCATCCACTACAAGAACAACTCCAAAAAAGAACACGCCCCGACATGATTGTCGAGGCGTGCTAAGTGTTTTCACTCAGATCAGTCTGATATCAGACGCGATCCTTGAGTCCCTTGAGAGGACGAACTTTCACAACATTGCGTGCTGGTTTCGCCTTGAAGACTGTTTCTTCCTTCGTGAATGGGTTGATTCCCTTACGTGCCTTCGTTGCAGGCTTACGCTGAACCATAACCTTCATCATGCCTGGGATGTTGAATGCTCCACAAGCGTTCTTCTTGAGATCTGCTTGGATCATGTCACCCATGACATCAAATACAGCAGCAGCTTCCTTCTTGGATATACCGACATGCTCTGAGATGATCAACAGAACTTCTGACTTGGTACGTGGCTTTTCTCTCGCCGATACAATCTTGGTAGGCTTCTTAGCAGCAGGTGCCTTTGCAGCAACCTTTTTCGCAGGTGCTTTCTTCTTCGCAGGTGCCTTGCGAGCAGCTGTTTTCTTTGCAGGACGACGGGTTGTTTTTTTCGTTGTTCTCTTCGCCATAACTAATACTCCATTCTGCATTTTCCGGAAATGCTGTGTGTGTTACTCCGAACACACTTGTTTTTACCGCACTTTTCTCGGCATAGCAACTCGGTTTTGTCCTGTTTTTATCGGTTAAATTGAAAAATACTTCAATATCTCATCTACAACACCAACTCTAAGACATCACTTTCGCTCTACAGGGGTTGCATTTCTCAAGAGAAAATCGACCTATCGTTCAGCATGATGAGCCAACAAAAATGTATCGGAATTACTAGATCAGTGCCGGGAAACCCTGAAATACAAGGGGTTTGCGTAAAAACACTCGGCGACAAGAAAACAACTCACGATGAGCTATGCGCCTTCGTTCCAGGTCTTTCCGCACTCGTAACAATGTACACTGACCCTGTCGATGACAAGCTTCTCGATGCAGCAGGAGATCAACTGAAAATTGTTTGCAACTTTGCAGTTGGTTTTGATAATATTGACATTTCGGCCTGCAAAAAGAGGGGAATCATTGTGTGCAACACCCCCGATGCAGTCACAGAAGGGACCGCAAACCTCGCTTGGTTGTTGATTTCATCGTGTGCTCGCCGCCTTATTGAAGCAGATCGCTATGCTCGATCAACTACATATCCAGAAAATAGCCACCTCGGAATGAGCGAGTTTCTAGGAATGGATCTATGCAACAAAGTCATCCATATCGTCGGAGCAGGACGAATCGGATACGCTACCGCGTTGCGCGCCAAAGCCTTTGGAATGCGAGTTATCTATACCGCTCGTTCCAGACATCTCGACTTCGAAATGACCCCATTGGGAGCGAATCGGGTATCGCTCGAAGAAGGCCTCGCACAAGCTGATGTCATTTCTATTCATACGCCGTTGACAGCCCAGACCCATCATCTAATCAACTCAGATAACCTCAATATGATGAAATCATCAGCAATCTTGGTCAACACCAGCAGAGGTCCAGTGGTTGACGAGCAAGCTTTAGCTAACGCTCTCTCCAACAAAAAGCTCTGGGGAGCAGGACTCGATGTGTACGAGAACGAACCAGTCATTCATCCAGACTTGATCAATCTCGACAATGTGATCCTCACACCCCATATTGGGAGTGCTGAAATCGCTTGGCGTAACGCGATGACTGAAATGGTCATGACCAATGTAAAAGCGGCCCTTGAGAACCAAGAGCCGCCAAACAGAATCGCATAAATTCGGTGAGTATCGAGTTACTTTCGACAGTGACCAGCAAACTGAAGCTCTAAATACTTCGCAACATAGTCAATAATCGAGTCTGCTTCAGGAATATCAGGATTGTTCGTCATCCCGTTTGGTTCAAAACGCATGCCTTTAAACCGCTTTACTGCTTCATCAACAGGCAATCCATACTGAAGAGCGATGGAAAACGCTCTACAGAATGCTTGGCACATCCCCGAAATCGCGGATCCTTCCTTTGCAATCTTGATGAATAGCTCGCCTGGACTTCCGTCCGGATACAAACCAATCGTGAGATATCCCTCATGACGATCAAGTGTGAACTTATGAGTCAATGATTCTCTCGTTTGAGTCAGTGATTGCCGAGTCGCGAGCATATGGCTGTCCTTATCGAGCATAAAATCCTAAGAAGTAGAGCAGATCAGAGCGATCACGCCCTAGAAACATATTCAGATCTGTACAAATTGACTCGTATCATATCGGACCAATAGGGGGGCATGACTTTACAAACAGTATTTTCATGCAGACAATACACATATGTTCTTATCGAGCATCATCGACTGACACCAGAATCGCCGATACTCTCTATGAACACAACACCAACTCAATGAAGCACGCAATCCCACATATTGAGCAAAGAAAACCAACCGGATCACTATCCGGCTTGGTCATCGCTGCAATTGGATTCCAGCTTTTGCTTTGCACCGCAGCATCAGCCGCAAATGCATGCTCAGTTTCCATTGATCGAATCCCAAGTTCTGTCGCGCTTGCGATCCGAGAAATCTCAGATCGTCATTCGAATATCGACCATGCAACCTGTGTGATGCCCAATGGCTTTACACTCTCAGATTGCAACAGATCAACTTTGAAGCTCACTCATGACGAGCACATTGATGTACTATCAATGAACTTACCATTCGGGCTCCTCGATCTCCCCCCGCCAGCAATGGGTTGAACTCAATCCCCATTACTCCAAAGTACAGACACAAATAAACCAGCATACTTTGCCCGTATATCCAATGATTACAGGTAATCCCTCCCCGATTTGTAGAACCAAATCAGGGAAACACGAAAGCAGCATCCGCTATGGCAAGCTCAGAAATCCCCGTCATCGGAAAAGTCCTCTCAAAAGTGTTCGGCTCACGAAACGAGCGAATCGTTAAACGCTACACATCAAGAGTGGAAGCAATCGCATCACTCGAATCAAGTATGCGAACTTTGACTGATCAACAGCTTCAAGCGAAACTCACTGAGTTTCGTGAACGCTTCGACGCTGGAGAAAAACCCGACGACCTGCTCTCAGAGGTGTACGCCGTCACTCGTGAAGGGATGGATCGTGCAGTTGGGATTCGTAACATCTTCAACCCAAATGTGGACTTTGACCCAACAGTCCTCAACGAAGCTGCCCAAATACTCTACAAGCAAGTTCAATCACAAATTGCTCAACTAGAGCCCGCACCAGCAGAAGGTAAATACCTTGGACATCCAACGGATATCCCTCCGTACCTTCAAGTAGATATCCCGATCGAAATTTACGATGCAGTCCGTGAAGCGTACCCAGAATCACGTCCACCTTACCGTGCTCGTCCATTCGATGTCCAGCTCATCGGTGGTATGGTCCTCGGACAAGGTAAGATCGCCGAAATGAAGACAGGCGAAGGTAAAACAATTGTCGGCCCACTCGCAACCTATATGGCTTGTGTCCAACGTCAGCAAGTACATGTCGTCACCGTAAACGATTATCTCGTCCAACGCGACCGTGACTGGACATTCCCTTTCTTCCTCTGGATGGGACTTACCGCAGGTGCTATCCATCCAATGCACATGCAACCAGAAGAAGTGAAACGAGACATGTACCGCTGTGATGTCGTCTACGGCACAACCTCCGAGTTTGGATTCGATTACCTACGCGATAACATGAAGCGAAACGTCGAACAGCAAGTTCAACGAAAGCGCCAGTTCGCGATTGTTGACGAAGTCGACTCAACCTTGATCGATGAAGCGAGAACCCCGCTCATTATCTCAGGCCAAGCTCACGACGATCAACCTCGCTATCAACTCGCTGATCAGCTCGCAAAGAAACTAGTTGATCTCCAAACCCCATGGCAAGGCATCGAAGACCAAGTCACTCTTTGTAAAGAAACCATCAAAGGACTCGAAGGCGATATCCGCCAAGCTCGTGACAAATCTGAAGTACCAGCACTCCAGAAGAAACTCAAAGACGCGGAAGCAGCACTCCCAGAGCTCGAATCAAAGCGTGATCAAAATATTCAGTATTACGAGCTAGAACTCGATCGCAAAAGCGCCCATCTAACTCATGACGGCATTGCAGAAGCACAGAAATTGGCCGGCGTTGGATCCTTCTATGTAGACGAGAACATGGATATTCCCCATCTTCTCGAACAATCACTCCGAGCTTACGCTGTCTACACCCGCGACAAAGATTACATCGTAATGGATGTTCCTGATCGCGCATCTGGACGCACTGAGCCAACAATCGTCATCGTTGATACCAACACAGGCCGCCCAATGATCGGCCGCCAATGGTCCGACGGCCTTCATCAAGCAGTCGAATGCAAAGAAAATGTACAGATCAAACCCGAGACGCAAACAGTCGCATCGGTAACTGTACAAAACTTCTTCAAAATGTATAAATCCCTCTCGGGTATGACCGGTACTGCAGATACCGAAGCCCAAGAGTTCCACGACATTTACCATCTCGATGTAGTTTCAATCCCGACCAACAAACCAATCGCTCGCGAAGATCATGATGACCTCATGTTCCTACGTGAAAAGGATAAATGGGAAGCAATCGTCGACGAGATCAAAGAGTTCCATGATGCAGGACGGCCAATCCTTGTAGGTACTACATCAGTAGAACGATCTGAAATGATTGCTCGAATGCTCCAAAGCAAATATCAGATCCAACACTCAGTACTCAACGCGAAACAACACGAACAAGAAGCAGGTGTCGTCGAAGGCGCTGGACAACTTGGCGCAGTCATGATCGCAACAAACATGGCCGGCCGTGGTACCGACATTAAGCTCGGAAAGTTCGATCGCAAACAATTCATTGATCACCTCCTAAAGCGATCACTCGCTTCAAAGACCCTGAATCCAAGTATGAGCGAAGAAGAGCTTCGCGAGAATGTCTACCGCAAGATCGCTCCAACAATTCTCAAAGCTCAAGGAATCAACAAACGTCAAGCAGAAGAAATGCCTTTCGAAGAACTCGAACTGATGCTGCTTCGTCATTGGGCAAATGAGTACACATGGTTGAGCCCAAAGGGGATCGAATCAACCGGCGCCGATGAGCTCCGATCCGAACTCGATAAGAACGGCCGATGCAAGCTCCATCGTATACGTTGGTTCGACAATATCGAAGACCTCGGTGGTCTCCATGTCATTGGTACAGAACGACACGAATCTCGTCGAATCGATAACCAGCTCCGAGGCCGCTCAGGTCGTCAAGGTGACAACGGTTCATCACGCTTCTTCGTATCACTCGAAGATGACCTTATGAAAATGTTTGCCGGCGAAACCACTATGAAACTTCTTTCCCGTTTGGGAATGAAGGAAGGCGATGCAATCGAGCATCCATGGCTCTCAAAGAATGTTGAAAGAGCACAGAAGAAAGTAGAAGAACGCAACTTCCAGATGCGCAAAAACATCCTCGAGTACGATGAGGTCATGGAGCATCAACGCCAACGCTTCTACGGCCTCCGTCAAGGAATCCTCGAAGGTCGACAGGTCAAAGCGCTTATTTTCGAATACATCGAAGATGTCGTTGATGATGCGATCTCCGAATATCTCGATCCAGAGTTCTCAGCCCTCTGTGCTGCCGAATACGCTCGTGAAAAACTAGATTGCTCGATTCTCCCAGATCGTCTCAAAGGTAAAGATGCAGACGAAATGGAAATCACAATTCGTCGCCTAGCAAAACAAGACATCTCAGCATCAATCGTTGTTACCCTCGGAGAATACATTCCCCAAGAATCTTCAGAGTTCCTTATGGAGTTCGATTCCGCAGGACTCCACAACTGGGCAAAGAATCGGTACGGCGTTGAAGTCGATACCGGTTCGCTTCGCGAAGGTGGAGCATCAAGCCGAAGAGCAGTTCAAGAAATGCTCGAAGAAGCAGCATTCAAGAAGGTAGACGAAGCAAATCTAGATGAAATCCTGTTGTTTGCAGACAAAGCCTACGGCGCAACGCGTCTGAGCCGATGGATTAAGACCAAGTTTACATTTGAGATAACACCCGAAGAAATCACTACAGCTCGTAACGACGAAGAACTCCTTGTGCGTGACCTTGTAATTGAAAGAGCACAAGCTTTGTACCGCAAGCGTGAAGCTGAGTTCCCAGTTGATTACATCATGCAATCAACAATGGTTGTCGCTCGCCAGGATCCAACCGCAGCATTCGAAGGCTTATGCAAATGGGCAAAAGAACGCACCGATCTTGATATCACGATCGAAGAAATCAAATCTACTCCACCTGCGAAGATCCGTGAGCGATTGATTGCCGCGATGGCAGATGCAGTCGATAACAACAATCTTGATCAGAAGATCCAGGAAGCTCTCGCGACTACAACAGACGACGAACTCGATGCATATCTGATCTCCAAGTTCAATCAGGGAGTTACTCCCCGAATGAGATATCTTGACGAAGAAGACAGAGAAGATGCAATCTGTGCAAGAGTTGAAACACTCGACCGTCCAGAGCTTGTTCAGTTTGAACAAATGGTGCTTGTTGAAACACTCGATCAATCATGGAAAGATCATCTCTATGAGATGGATCAACTCCGCGATTCGATCGGGTTCCGTGCGATCGCTCAAACCGATCCAAAGATCGAATACAAGCGAGAAGGCCAACGGATGTTCCTAGGCATGATGCGTGATATTCGCGAGAAGGTAACTGATGTGGTATTCAAAGCCAGAATTGGTCCACCTCGTCAATCGCCACAACAAGCACCGAGACAAGCCTCGCCTCGCCCTACAGCGCCGCAACAAGCTCCACCTAAACCAGCAAGTCCACCTGCTGGTAATATCATGGGCTCGTCCATCATGGGACCTGGGTTTTCGATTGCTCCGACTCAAAAACCGCGACAATCCAAACCAAACCCACAGCAAACACCAAAGGAATCACCTGATTCAAGCTCAGATCAACCAGAATGATCCTCAATTGAGTCGCATCCGAACTACCAAATCGCCCGTATAGATTTATACGGGACGATCTTTCATCGACGGATCAATGGCGCTTCGAGCGCGTACAATATCGAAACAGGAGCTTTAGCATGAATCGTCCCGATCTGTCTCAATATCCAGCTAAATCTGCGTTCACGCTGATCGAACTACTCGTGGTTATCTCAATCATGGCTGTTCTCATCGCGATTACAACTATGGTTGGATCTGCAGTAATCAACACAGGTAAGAAGCAAGCAACACTCGGTATCCTTGAGTCGCTCGACCAAACTCTCGCATCATACATTGATAAGAAGGGTGATATCCCTCCAGCTCTCGTTGAAGTTCCATACGCGAGCTTGCCCGCGAGTATTCAAGGAAATATGCCGACCGATTCCTACGGTGTGAAGCTCGGAGCCTTCTACCCAACAATTGACGGCTCAGGACGCAGGAACGTCTCAGGAGATCTCCAACTCGTCAACTCAGTCGCATACTTCATCCAAGCATCAAGCGACATCTCAGAAGCAACTGAACTGCTCAACAGCATTGATACCAAGTATCTGAAGATGTATTCCCCCGATGAAGATGTTCAGCCTTTCCTTCTCACAGCATTTGACGCATGGGGAAACCCAATCCGGTATGTTCATCCAAAATTTGACGGCATCATCGAACGCACCACAAGATCAGTGGGTGACGCAGGAGAACCAGTCAATCTGGTCAATCCAAACAAACCCTTCTTCGTCCAAGGTGCTCTCCCAGCAAATGCGACTATCCGTGTTCAGATGAAGTTCGTACGAAGAAACCGACTTACCGAAGCAGACTACGGCGGACCTGGAGGCGGAACCCAAGGTGGTGTGAATCAACAGCAACTCGCTGAGTTCGATCTTTATCCCGATTCCGACGGCGGACTCACCATCGGTAATCGTCCATACTTCTACTCCGCAGGACCAGATGGCGACCCTTCAACCATCGAAGACAACATCTACACAACAACCCCGCAGTTTGCAGACGCAACTACAAACTAACCTATATCAAATAAACGATGACGATTCGACGGCTCCTTGCTACAGGGAGCCGTTTTATTAATGCTCTGAATAAAACACTGCAATTAAAAAAGCCCTCTGATCAAGGAGGGCTTTGGTATGGTATCAGATCGATATTCGCTTATGGACAACCCGCAGCGTATGCACTCAAGAACTCACTTACATCGAAGAAGTTTAATGCACCATCATCGTTGAGATCCGCAGCAAGATCGCCTGCAGAGAACGCTGACAAGAATGAACTCACATCAAAGAAGTTGAGTTGTCCAAATGGTTCTGCAAAGTCAGCTGCACAAGAAGCACCAGCTTCAACTACACCTGAAAGTGTCAGGACTAAATCCTCAATGCTTGCTGATCCAACAAACAATGATTGATCGTTATACACGCGGAATGTGTAAGTCGCGGAGAAAGTGCCTTCAGCTGCATCATCAAGCGATGCGTCAAACCCTGATGATCCTGCTGGTACAAGTGAGTTCACAGCAGCAAAGTTTGTGTTCAATGCAGATGTGTCACCCACACTCGAAACGAGTTCAATATCGATCGGAGCACCGAACGCGCCGCCCGCAGCTAAGTTGAAGAATGAGAACGATTGAGTCGTATCCCCTGAACCCATCGAGATGGTTCCAAGATCAAGATTCAATGAATCAACATCACTTCCTGCATCGAATGATCCCTGTCCTGGTTCGTAAACATCAATGTTTACGAAGATGATGTCATCAACATCATTTGAGCCATTTCCAGCTCCACCAAGTGTCGTGACATCAAGATTGTCAACTCGGAGATCTCCGAGGAATGATCCAGAAGTCGCAGTAACACTCGGATCAATATCGAGCGATACGAACTCAGTGAGTTGCACCGGACTCATCGCAAACGAGTAGTAACAGTTCGTGTGCGAAGTTGTCAATCCAGAAGATGCTGAAACTGTGTAGTAGGTGCCGTCATTGCCACCTTTGTTGAGTTCGAACATCATCGAAGGAATCGATTCGCCAACCAGTGCGTTCAATGTCAAATCAATTGACGAAGCACCGTCCGCAGGTTCAAGATCTCCGAACCAAAGTGTTGTATCGTTCATTTGATCCATAAACACTGACCACACAAACTCAGGATGATCAACATATGCATTCCGGTTATTCGTTCGGTACACAGGATTCAATGACGAGCTATAGATCGCATGGTTCCGACGCCGTTCAAAGGTTGTCGGAACATCAAGATAATGCCAAGTAACGAGTGAGTTCAGATCACCCATTTGATTCGAGCCAGGAGTCCCATTGACAAGTGTCAATCCACTCGATGCATAGCGAGTTGCTGAATAGAAGAGTGATCGTGAGATATCACCTTTGTCTGTATCACCTGGGAAGTAGTAAGTCCCAAGGCTTCCAAATCCACCAGTAGTAGCTGCGTTCCCAAACGGTTTGTTCGAACGAGAGCTGTTAATGCTCGGATTCGCAGGACGCAAAGCGTGGGGGTCTCCAAGATTTCCTCGAGTAGAGTTGCTCGCGCTCCCAGGCTGAAGCGACTGAGGCCAAACATGTTCACGATTCCAAGTGCTACCGCTATCCCATGTCGCACTGACCGAAGCCAAGTTATAAACCAGAATTATGTTTCCTGTATTATTTGGATCCGCATCATGGATTCTTGCAGAGTTTCGAAAATCACCATAGCTCTTTTGGATATGCCCCGCAGACATCGCAGCAGTGAGTTGAGTCTTGAGCAAAGGTCCTGTCCCAGTTGCATTCGAGTAGTAAGAAGCAGGTGCTTCAAACTCATCTCCAGCAGACACAAAATTCGCTGTACCAGCGAGAGTAAACAAGGCAAGGCCGGTTGCAATTTGTGAGTAGCGATGAATCAATGCAGTCTCCAAGGTTCAAAAGCGTGAAAACAAGTCTCTAGGATCGAACAGAAACCCAGATAAACAAGAAGCTTACGATAGCCGATTTACCCCTCAATTCCAAACAATTCAGTATTTGTTCGTCAATATCAACGGGTTATAGGGTCACATATCCACATTCTAATCCCGCGATCGAGTATTCTACTTCTCAGGAGTCAAACGATGGCAGATCTAAAAACACAACGGACCAAAAAAAGCATACAAACCTACATCAAATCACTGTCAAAAGAACGACAAGCAGATTGCCAAAAGCTCTACGATATCATGAAGACAATCACCAAAGATGACGGAGCCATGTGGGGCCCCGAAATTGCTGGATTCGGTTCATACCACTATCAATACGCTTCGGGAAGAGAAGGAGACTGGTTCCTCACTGGGTTTTCTTCCAGAAAACAAGCGATTTCTGTCTACATGGTTGCAGAGTTTGATGAACGCGCCGAACTACTTGAAAACCTAGGGAAACACAAAGTTGGTAAATCCTGTCTCTATCTCAAATCCCTAGATGACATCCACATCCCCACTTTAAAAAAGCTAATCAGGCTCTCCGCAAAGTCACTTAAAGCGAAGCATTCCTGATCTTCAATAAACTCCGATTTAGTTATAATGGGTGTTCATCTACTCGATACTTAAAAAATTACACTTGCTTTAATCGCGTTTGTACGATATACTTTCAGTATGAGCACGCTTCCATTCAGATCATCGAGTGAACAAATGCAAAACGCAGCTCAATGTCTCAAAGCGATCGCTCATCCTGCTCGCTTGCAAATGATTGAAATCTTACTTGACCAGGAAATGAGTGTTGGAGAACTCGCAGAAGCGACTTCCACGCCTCATAATGTAGCTTCTGAACATTTGTCACGCATGAAGAACCATGGATTGCTTTCCTCATTCCGTGATGGAAGAAATACCATTTATCGTATCGAAGAACCTGGATTAAGATCAATCATCCAATGTGTCCAAGCACGGTACAGAACTTCTGGTTAGCAGATCATATTTTTATTTGCCACGACTTATCGTATTTTTACGAGATTTTGAGAAAACATATGAAAAAGCCAATACTGAAACAATCAAGATGGTCACCCTACACAGTCGGAGCATTGCTCGCGATCCTCTCATGGATCACCTTTGCCTTTATGGGCAAAGCACTCGGAACTTCAACAACCATGGTTCGAGCAGCAGGAGCAGCTGAGAGACTCGTAGCTCCAGATCATGTCGAGAATACCAGCTACCACACGAAGTATCTGGGAACTGCTGAATCTCCAAAACCAGTACTCGAATGGCAATTCTCGCTCGTACTCATGCTACCACTCGGAGCATTCGTAGCTTCGAAGTTCTCAAGTGAATCTTTCCGCGAGTCAGTCCCAAGCTTATGGGTGTCAAGATTTGGATCGAACAAAGCAAAAAGATACACATTCGCATTCATTGGAGGCCTCATCATCATCATCGGAGCTCGATTAGCTGGAGGATGTACTTCAGGACATGGGTTATCTGGAGGGATGCAACTTTCCACATCAGGATGGATTTTCCTTGCGGCGATGTTTGCAGGTGGAGTTCCAACCGCATTCTTCATGTATCCCAGATCACTAGATAAACAGAAAGGTGCCTCATCATGAACTCATGGTTTGCAGACCCTCAGCTGATTCTAACCGGTGCAATTACAGGATTCGTATTCGGATTTCTACTCCAAAAAGGCGGAGTAACAAGATTCAATGTCATCGTCAATCAATTCCGCCTTATCGACTTCACAGTGATGAAAGTGATGCTGACAGCCATCATGCTTGGAGGCCTCGGAATCTATACCATGAAGTCATTTGGTATGGATTTCGCTATGCATATCAAATCCACTGATATCCTCGCAAATGCATTAGGAGGCACAATCTTTGGTATTGGAATGGTTGTCCTAGGGTATTGCCCAGGAACAGGTGTTGCTGCAATCGGTGATGGATCCAGACATGCAATCTTTGGAGTCCTAGGTATGATCCTTGGAGCAGGAGTCTATGCGGAAATTTACCCATGGATACAGATACATATCCTGAGTGTAGGCCAACTCGGAAAGGTCACGATCCCATCACAAATTGGGATTTCACCTATGCTCTTTCTCATTATCTTACTGATCGTAGCTACAGTACCTATTGCTCTTTCTAAACAGAAGGCGATTACTTAGCCTATCACACTTAGAGTCTCCGCAAGCCTATGAAGTTTGGGTTACAAACTCTAGAGTGATGGATAAGTATTAAAAGCGGGTACGAATGCGTCGTGCAGTACCCGCTTTTTCATGCGCTGTTCATCAAGCTACACACTCGATCTGCATACACTCAGATGTATGAATACTTCTGAATCAAAGCGATCATTCAACTCTGTAGAAGACAAGTTTCGTTACGCAGAACAACTAGAGCATGTCGGGCGATTTAGCGAAGCTCTCCCGCTCTACCAACAACTTACTAAAGCACAACCTCGTTGGCCATTTGGATACTTCGGAGCTGGATCCGCCTACTTTGGATTAGGTAAATTCGAAGATGCACGCCGAGCAATTCGCAAGGCGATCGAACTCAAGGGAAATCACGCAGCTTTCCACGGAAAAATCGCAGAGGTATACAACCGTCTCGATGATAAAGACAATGCACTCAAAGCTGCGAATCAAGCGATTGAACTTGAACCAAACAACTCATTTCATCTTGTCACCAAAGCCTCAATCCTCCGATATAACGGCGAAACCCAATCCGCATTTGATCTCCTCGAAACTTCAATCCGCAATGGAGATAGAACAGACTTACTGGTCCGCATTTATGCATCCTTATGTGGAGCTCTTGGAAAACCAGATGAAGGAATCGCCGCTCTCGAACCGCTCACAGAAACAATCAATCCTGATCCAATGGTGACCGCAACACATTTCTTTGTGCTCTCCAAGTTGTTTGATCAATCGAAAAACTACGATCGTGCTTACCAGTGCGCTCAGCGTGCAAGTGAAATTAGAGGCGATGTCTATGTCGCCTCAGATCGCGAAAAACTACAACAGGATCGAACTCGTGTTTGGTCCAAAGATCGACTCTCATCGATGTCCAAATCACGCGTGATTTCTGACAAACCCGTATTCATCGTGGGTATGCCACGATCAGGAACCACGCTCATCGAACAAATCATCGCAGCTCATCCCCAAGCATACGGATGCGGGGAGCTAATCGGAGTTCTCTCGGCCGCCAATGAAATCGCAACCGAAACAACAACACAATCTTTGGATGACATCATTGATTCGTTAAAACCAGCAAGCCTGGATCGAGTCGCTCGTCGATTACTCAAAGAGATGGAAAAACAAGCTCCCAAAAACGAGAAGCCTCTCCGAATCACAGACAAGATGCCGTTAAACTTTCAGCATATTGGATTGATCGAAGCTCTTTTTCCAAACGCACGTATCATTCATTGCCAGCGTCATGTCCTCGACAACTTCATCAGCTGCTATCTTCTCGACTTCGCAGGATTAAACAATCAAGCGTACACCTATGACCCTGTCAACTTCGCTCATTTCTATTCACTGTACTTGAAGTACATGGATCATTGGAAGTCAGTATGTTCGATCCCGATATTGGATGTGAGCTATGAAGACACGATCGCAGATCAGCGTGCGATGACAGAACGGATTTTGGAGTTCCTAGAACTTGAGTGGGATGATCAATGCATGTCGTTCTTTGAAACCAAACGAGCAGTCAATACTGCGAGTGTTGAACAGGTCCGAAAGAAGATTTACACCTCTTCAAAAGCGAGATGGAAAAACTACGAATCACATCTCGGCCCAGTCCAAGAAGCGCTCGCAAAATTCGGTGTTGAGTTTTAACTCACTGCATATCGATCTGCCCAAGTACTGAGCATATTGGCAACAAAATCGGCATCTTTAGGTTTGGTTAGCATGTGATCAGTATTATCTAAAGAAACAAAGCTCTTTGGATGCTTTGCCCAACTATAGATTTGAGCAGCATTCTCTATTCCAACGATTTGATCTACTGGAGAATGGAAAACGAGAAGAGCTCGATTGAGTGAAGCAATTTGTGATTGAGGATCATGATCCCTAAGATCTTCAACTAGATCTTTCCCAACTGTCAAAGATCGGCCGCCGATTGAAACTTCTGCTTTGCCTTCTCGTTCTATTTCTTTTGATGCAGAATCGAATAAGTGCGTCACATGCTCAGGATCAGAAGGCGCTCCGATTGTTGCAATCGCAGTGCATTCAGGAATACTCGACGCGGCGGCGAGAACCGCTGCTCCACCCAGTGAGTGACCAATGAGGATACAAGGAGCTTTGCGATTCTCACGCATCCATTGAGCTCCTGCGATTAAGTCCCCGATGTTCGAAGAAAAAGTTGTGTCACTAAACTCGCCTTCGCTTTTTCCTAAACCTGTGAAATCAAATCGGAATGTGCCAATACCAAGCTTTGCAAGAGCCCGGGAGATTCTGCTCGCTGCGAGCACATCCTTAGAGCAAGTGAAACAATGAGCAAACATTGCATAAGCGCGAGTCTGAGTTTCTGGCTCATCGAGGATTGCTGCTAGTTTTGCTCCGAGGGACCCGGAGAAATCGATTTTTGTTGAAGGCATGTGTGATTTCCAGTCGTATCAGAATATTGGATATCTATTGTAGCGATGAGCAATTCTAGATTGGTGAAATAATTCTCAATGCCCATGGATTGTTCAATATCACTATCTAGAAACAAGCACGTTTAGAAATCAACTCCAAGTGCTCTGTCAATATTGCGAAACAACCAAAAACAATGAAAGCAGGAACAGATATGAGTGAAACGGAACAAGGATCAGGCCCACACATCGAAGTATTTGCAGCAACTGCTAAAGGCAGTGGGTGGCCTACAGCTGTCTCAATTTCAGAGAGCGAATGGACATTTTCGGTTGATGAACCAATCGAAGACGGCGGTTCAAACACCGGTCCAAATCCAATGCATCACTTCGTTGCATCACTTGTGGGTTGTCAGAATGAACAGGCGCAAGTCGTAGCTGAAGAACTCGGATTCGAAGCGAAACAAATCGATATCAAGGTGGAAGTTGAACTCAATCTTGACGGATTTATGGGTATAACGGCAGACTCGAAAGACTGCTTTCAACGCGTTGGATTCAATGCTTGCGTGACTGGTATAACCGCAGATCAAGCAACTGAACTTGGAAATCGTGTTGATGCACGGTGTCCGATCTTAAGTTTGTTACGTTCTAGTGGTGCAATAATCAAAAGCTCATGGACTGCGAGTAATCCGAACTAGCCTGACTCGATAGAGATAGCTCTCTTAAGCTTTTAATGTCACTTGGCCAATACAATTTGAGATCGCAACGTGTTAAGATTTGTTCATGTACATTCCAGCATGGATTATTATAACTTTTTACATTTGCTGTTGCATATGGATAGTTGCACTCTTTTTATTCGCGTACCTCAAAGCAAGGCGGAATCCGCTATTTCCAATTATTGACGATAAAGAGTTTATATTTCGAGAACACCGTGCATCTGGGTATTCAAACAAATCGCTTTTGTCTAAAATTTATAGTTCGAATGGTTGCTTAACTGTCCGAGTAACGAAAACTGAACTCTGGATCTCAATACCAAATATCATTGCATTATTCAGTAAAACTACTGATATGAATCATCGAGTTCGATTGATGGATATCACCGAACTCCGACACGACAAGAAATATCGAGTGTATGTCTCATTTCATACTGAAGAAAATGAGACCCGAACTGTAAGTTTAAAGCTAGACAATCCGTTGTATTTCATTGAGAAGATTGAAGATGCCCAATCGAGATTACTAGAAGATGGTCTTGACCATCGTAGTTGTTAGCTTTCTGTAGAGAGCGGAAGAGCACGAACTGTTTATACATATCACTCAATTAGAAACTCGGTAAAGCATTCAGCCTAAGATGGAGATCGTTTCAAAGTTTGCTCGTTTTATACAAGTTCGAACCTGAACATTGGTTTTATGATCCATTACCGAGAACATCCCATGAATGCAATTGATATCCTCAAGTCTACTTACTCCACTAGCAGGATGGTACTCAAGAGTTATGCTGGTGACTTTACAGATGCTGAGTTGATGAACCGAGCTCACGAAAGTTGCAACCATCTCGCGTGGCAGCTGGGTCATTTGATTTCAGCCGAGTGCATGTTTGTAGATCAGCTATCACCTGGGAATGCGTGCGCGTTACCAGAAGGATTTGCGGCTCAGTATAGTAGAGAAACCCAGAGCGACAACGATGCATCTCACTTCCTTGGTACAGCCAACTATATGGATCTGATGGACAAGATTCAGGACGCAACCTTTGCCGCGCTCGACAAGACCAGCGAATCGGAACTCGATGAAGATGCTCCAGAGATGTATCGACCCATGTTCCCGACCAAGGGTGCGATTTGGGTACTCGTCGCAACTCACAACATGATGCACGCGGGGCAGTTTGTGTCTGTGCGGCGGGCTTGCGGGAAGGGTGTTGTGATTTAGCCCTCTCTAATCGGAGAGAATGTGGTTGATACTGGTGCAGATACAGGAGTAGCATCGCACTAGTCTGTATATTGAACGAAGAAATGAAAAAGTACATCGATTCAATCGAAACCGAAATCAACGGTCATATCAAGTTGCCCGATGGGCGCACAGAATACACTGAGCATTTAGACCGAATACACTGGTTGTGCAAAAATTACTTGACACATATTGCAGACGGGAATTGGATTGCACTCTACCGCGATCCATCTGATGGGCGATATTGGGTATTGACTTACCCTCTCGGTTACATGCATGGCGGCGGGCCGCCTTCGCTCCATAGTGTTTCGATTGAGGAGGCGATTGAGCAGTTTTCCGGAGTTTTTTAGGGTGATTGATTGTTTTGCTGAGGGGCAGGTTTAGATTTTTGGGAGCGTGAAGATCATGCAGGAGATCCCGTCACCTGCATGGCACCCGGCACCCGGCACCCGGGAAAAAATTAATGAACTTCCCCCAAGTCTTCAAAATCAGGGCAAACAGAATAGCGACGAATGTGTCCACGGTACATTTGTGGAGAGAATCCGAATGTTGAACAAGCATCCTCAATTGCCTTTTGATCAGCAGAACTGATACTGCATCCGAAGTGGATTGATTTTAGTTCCGGCGGGATAAAGTTACGATCAGAATACAATATGTTAGGGTCTTCTTTTGGGTTCCGCTTGTGCACAAGTCGCCACTCATTTTCATACGACCAGTCGAGTGATTTAGTGAAGAAAAGCGCATTGGATACACTTTGTACATCGGGCATTGTTTTCAGAGTACATACCGTGCGCACCCAATCTTGTCGGGATTGAACGCAATCGTTCAAATTGCAATAGTTAATTTTTTTAGCAACCTTCCAAGGTGATTCCTTGTCGCCCTCGCCAAATCCAAGAACAACTCCTCTATGTGAGTCGCCGTAATGAGACCACAGTAAAGGCTGATCAAAGTTTTCAGCTAGGCATAAAATTCGTGCTTCCCGAAGTCTTGGTTGATAGTCGTTGCGATCGTGAGTTAGAAGAGTATTTTGAATACTTTGGATTTGTTCTCTCGCGAGTTTTAAAAAAACATGCCTCTGTTGATCAGTTGGAATGCTCGTCCGAATATGCAGAAGCATCGGTGGAAGTTCGTTGATGTTTGTGTGCAGATAACATTCTACTACCTCATCGAGCAGTGAGTTGAAATCAAACCCAAATGAGAATTCTCTCCGAACATCAAACGGATCATTAAACAAAAGCGGCGAACTCCAGCGAAGTGTCGAAGTTTGGAGAATTAGCTTTGCAGTTTCAGTGTTTGTATATTTGTATAAGACCTCAGGCATGATTGATTTTATGCAAACGATTCATCCTAGCCAATCCTTCGCTTTGAGTCTTGCGGGGACATATTCCTCTGTTACATAGGAGATGTCTTTGGTGATGAGGGATTCAACTTCCATTTTGAACCCGTTATTGAGCATTTGTTTGATCTCTTTTTGCCATTGCTTGTTCTTTTCGAACCAGGGGTAGGCCGCGATCTGCTTTGCTCGTTTGATGTCTCGATCGTTGAGTGAGATTTTGACATCGTCGGATAGGCCGCAACGCTCGAAATCGATTGATCGGATTCCGAGGTATTTTGCGTCTGGGATAGCGAGTCTTGAAGATTCAAACGCGAGTGAGATGGAACCTTGCTTGATCACTGAATAGATGTAGTGTCCCCACGGATCACAATCGAGGAGACAGTACACTGGAAGCTTGTGTTCCTTGTTGAGACGATGGAGCATTCGGCGCACGCCTCGCGTTGGTTGTCCAGAACCTTCGGTAAGAATGCAGTTGTGCTTTTCCCAGAATCGATCTTCGTTAAAGCGTTGCCAAACCGTGTCTTTTTCGACAT
>Ga0209344_10000376_pt1 | contig 82313 bp, 76 predicted proteins | sample Cruoilmetagenom6_FD_187293 | JGI IMG/M metagenome (GOLD analysis project Ga0209344, IMG submission 187293) | Oil polluted marine microbial communities from Coal Oil Point, Santa Barbara, California, USA - Santa Barbara Oil Seep Sample 6 (SPAdes)... | ecosystem: Environmental > Aquatic > Marine... | reverse complement strand
CTATTTTTTTACTTTAGAAGCAATTCTTTTTGAAATAAGCAAAATACCAAGTGCTAAAATAGCGCACAATCCTGCCAATATGCTCACTGCTGCAATAGAACTATCCCCTTCAAGCAAATGGTCAAAATCCAATTTTGTAATATTGAAAACAACAAGGCCGGCAGCACAAGCCATTAAAATGTAGATAAATATTTTCATTGTTCTTTAATTAAAAAGTTCTTGAATATTTGAGGTAAAAAGCTTCACCGCAATGGCCAGCAAAATTACACCAAATATTTTTTGGATCACCGCAATTCCATTCTTTCCCAAAAAACGTTGTAACCTCCCGGAAGTTTTCAAAACAGCATAAATAATTACAATATTCACCAGTATTGCCACGATGATATTTTCGATGGAATATTCTGCCCGCAGTGAAAGTAAGGTAGTCAAACTTCCCGGTCCGGCAAGCAACGGAAATGCCAATGGGAAAATGGAAGCCAAATCTGGCGTTGTATCCCCTTCCTTAAAAAGGGTTACCCCAAGAATCATTTCCAAGGCAATAAAGAAAAGTATCAAAGAACCCGCTACAGCAAATTCATTGACATTTACCCCAATAAGGTGCAAAATACTTTCGCCCAAGAAAAGGAACACTATCATTACAACCGCAGCAATTATAGAGGCTTTTCCAGAATTGATATGCCCAGCCTTTTCGCGCAGACCAATAATAATAGGGATACTTCCTATAATATCGATTACCGCAAAAAGAACCATTGTGGCCGTGGCTATTTCCTTGAAATTAAAATTCATTCTTTTCTTTTTGAGGCCGCAAAATTAGACAATAATATCCATTAGATTAAAATAAACCGGGGTTAATAAAAGCATAATTTCTTCGGAATAGAATGCCGAAACAATTTATCTTTGCCGCATGTTTCAACTTGGCAAAACAATAGTTTCCGAAGATTTAATCGAAAAAGATTTTGTATGCAACCTTAGCGCCTGCAAGGGTGCCTGCTGCATTGAAGGTGAAGCGGGTGCTCCCGTAACCGAAGAGGAAGTAAATATTCTTAAAGAAATTTACTCAAAAGTAATGCCTTTCCTTCGCCCCGAAGGCATTGCTGCTATTGAAAAACAAGGTACTCACATTAAGACCGAGCTTGACGAACTGGAGACCCCATTAGTAGAAGGCAAGGAATGCGCCTACGTAACTTTTACAGATAAAGGCATTGCGAGCTGCGGTATTGAAGACGCCTACAATGCTGGTGCAATTGATTTCAGAAAACCTATTTCTTGTCATCTATATCCTGTTCGGGTTCAAGAATATAGCGAATTTGCAGCCGTAAATTATCATCGTTGGCCAATTTGTAATGATGCCTGCACTTTAGGAAAAGAGCTACAAGTGCCCGTTTATAAATTTGTGAAAACGGCCCTTATCCGTAAGTTTGGCGAAAACTGGTATGCTGAGTTGGAAAAGATAGCTTCCGAAATGTAATTCTTCACTATATCTTTTTCATATTATATCTATATTTTATTGATATTGATTATATTAGTATTTGAAATTCAACAGAAATATTCACTAACTAAAAATCTTCAATTATGAAAAAGTATGTTTTGGCTCTTTTTGTTTTTTCGGCTTTTGTAAGCTGCAAAGACAATCCCGTGAGCAAAAAAATAAAAGAAACTAAAGAAGCGGTTTCTAACACAACCAATGCGGTGGAAGAAATGACCAAAATGCAGGATGACATTAAAGAACTGCAAGAAATAACTCCCCTTACCAATGAAGAATTAAAATCTTGGCTACCCGACGAAGTAAACGGAATGAAGCGCATTAGCTATAAAGCCGGACAAGCGGGAATGATGGGCATTGCATCTATTGAAGCAGCTTATACCAATGAAGACAAGTCCAAAAAATTCACAATTAACATTATTGACGGCGCTGGGCAAGTAGGTGCAGCGGCCACGGCAGGCATGCGTATGGTAATGAGTCAGGATTTTGAAGAAGAGAGCGAAAGCGGCTCCCGAAAAACCGTAACCAAAAATGGCACAAAAGCTATTGAGGAATATCGTTCGGGAAATAACAACAGTACAATTCAACTCATGGAAAGCAACCGTTTTTATTTGGAAGCCAAAGGAAACAATATGAATCTTGATGAAACATGGGATGCAATTGATGAAATAGATTTAGATAAACTGGGTTAAACAATACATTTTATAGCTAATCAAAAGCCGAAAACAATAGTGTTTTCGGCTTTTTCTGTCCATGTTACATCTGTTATAGAGTTTGTTACAATAGTCATACTGTTCGTTTAATACTTGCCATAGATTTGTTTCATATTTAAATCACTAATAGCATTACTCCTCAATTATAAAGTGAAATAAACAAGTATTAATTAAAAAACATGTAATCATGAAAAATGTAATTACCTTTTTAATGTGCTCACTTTGTATCATCGCAGGGATAGCACAATCAGATTTAAACGGAAGTACAATTGTTATTCCGGACAGAACACCAGAGCTTGAAGCTTTGTACCAAGAAGCTAAAACTCTTGATCAGAACGGCACTGCGGCCGAGATTAACGCCAACCGTCTTGCCATTAAAGATGCATGGCAAGCAATCGACCCTAACGTGGCTGCACTTTACAGGCCTATCGTAACCAACAGATTACCAGAAACCATTGAAAACCTTCCATATAATGGTGTTTCCATTCCTTCACAAATATTGGAACGTGACGGCCCACCAGAATCTCCCGAAGATTGGGGTCCAGATCATTTTTTACGGGATGATTATATAGACGGAGTAGATATGGACGTTACTGCAAGTGGTGATATCTATATTGGTGTCTACGAAAACTTGATTGCTTTTGGAGGTACTTTCGATTCCATCTTTATTTATAGGTCTACCAATGATGGCGGTACCTTTGAAGAATGGAAAAAAGTAGGAGTAACAGCCGAAATGCGCAAAATGCAGATAATTAGTATGGATGGAAATGGCGATGATTATTTACTAGCTTATTTGGTTACCGACTCCGAAAACTTTCAAGTTTGGCGTTGGAACATGGCCACTGGTGCATTTGAGGCACAAGTAGTTGCCAGCGGTGTTACAGATTTTAGTGTAGACCGCAATTATCCTGGAAATACTACAAATTTAATGCGAGTTTTTGCAACTTATAAATTAGCGGGTGCTTTCCCAAATATATATTCGGCAAGGAGCACAGCTGGAAGCTATGGTTTTGATTGGATAGACGCAGTATCTATAAGTGGTACAGGAGGAAACCAGGTGGAATTTACCTATGGCTTAACCGGAGGCTGTTATACTACTTATACTGGGTATAGCTCTGGCAACTTATACGCGAATGCAAATTCAAACTTTAACGATCCTGCTTCTTGGAGTCCTAATGAAACTGTTGTGCTAGGGGCTTCAACACAAACCTTAAATCCAACAATAAGAGCAACCCGAAAAAGTTTCGGTACAGACGAAGTAATAATACTTGGCTCGTCACGAATATCAGGTAGTACAGATTCTTATATTGGACAAGGGTACCGTCGCGAAAATGGAGGGGCTTATGCACCTATTGCCTATATAAGTGCAGGTTCAGATGCCAATATTGCACACATAGATACCTGGATTCGGAAATTAGATGGTGTTGAAATAATTGAAACCGCTTATGTACGTGATGATATCGATGATTCTGAAAATGACCTCAACCGTTCACGTCAATATGACGGCACTGCTTTTAGCGCATTTGAAGGAGTTGGCGATACTGGATTAAATGTATTCGATGGCTTTGCATCTGTAATTGCTGAAACTAGTGACCAACTACCCTGTATGGCCTTTGCAGGCACTAGTGGTGGTGGAACATATGGATATGGTCTATATTTTGATGCCAAGTCTGATCTTTCGGTAGGGGACAATAGTTTTGAAGGTTTCAAATTCTATCCAAACCCTGCACAAGAGGTTCTGAACCTTTCTGCTAATAATACTATTGAAAGTGTTTCAATGTTTTCGTTATTAGGGCAAAAAGTTTTTGAAACTTCAGTGAACCATAATGAAACTTCAATAAACATAGCATCCCTAACCCCGGGAGTTTACGTTATGAAGGCAATGATTGATGGCAATTCAGCTACATACAAATTCATTAAACAATAAGAGGAGATTGTTTGATGTTGAAAAGAAGGGTTCGCTTTACGGCGGCCCTTTTTTTTATTTAGATAGTTCCCTTTAAAAGTAAATCACGGCTTTGTTTTTGATAAATATTTTCAGAATCCAATAGCTATCGGGGCATTTCCTTATATTTACGCCATGCGCAAACTTTGTTTTATTTTATTTCTTTTTACAGCTACAGCGGGCTTTTCTCAAAGCGATGCTTTGGCCAAAAACTATTATGAACAAGGCCAGTTTCAAAAAGCATTGAGCATCTATGAAAAACTGAGTAAGCAAAACCCCTATCGTTTGGACTATTTTATGTCGATGGTGGCCGCAAATCAGCAGCTTGAAAATTTTTCCGAAGCAGAAAAATTATTGAAAGAAAAATTGGGGGACGGTCGTAATTTTCCACAACTTTATGTAGAATTGGGGCATAATTATTCCCTTCAAAGCATGACGGAGCTTGCTTCAGAATATTTCAACAAAGCAATTGAAGCCTTAGACAAAAACCCAAACTTTGCTTATAACATAGGAACTACTTTTGAAAAATATAGTTTGCTTGACGAAGCAGTTTCAACATATGAAAAAGCAATGGCCCTTAGCGACAAAATGGATTTTAACGCACAATTAGCACAGATTTATGGCGAGCAGGGAAAGCTTGATAAAATGTTTGAGAACTACTTAAATCTCATCGAGAAAAATTTGAGTTTCAAAGCTGTTGCTCAGCGATATTTTAGTCTATACACAACAGAAGATCCTACTAATGAAGCAAATATTATTCTTAAAAAGATATTACTTCAGCGGTCACAACAAAACCCAGACATACTATACAACGATTTGCTAAGCTGGTTGTTCATTCAACAAAAGGAATATAAAAAGGCATTTACGCAGGAAAAAGCAATCTATAAACGAATTGGTGAAGACTTAAATGGAATTACAGATTTAGCGTATATTACTATTGCCGATGAAGATTATGATACGGGAAGAGAAATAGTTAATTACATTATCGACAATTCTTTTACACCCCAAAACAAGCTTCAGGGCAATCAAATCTTGATGAAAATGGAGGTGAAAACCGCCAAACCTAAAGAATATGCTGAAGTGGAAAAAAAGTTCGAAAACCTCTTGGACGAGTTTGGCCGAAACCGTGAAACCTATTTGCTTCAGATAGACTACAATCACTTTTTGGCTTTTCAAAATAACAAAAAAGAAAGTGCCATTGAAAATCTAAAAACTTTGGCAAAGGAACCATTGACATCTTATCAAGAAGCCCGCGTAAAAATGGAACTGGCAGATATTTTGGTTTTTGACGAAAAGTTCAACGAAGCTTTAATTTACTATTCTCAAATTCAGAAAAAAGTGCAGAGTGACGTACTTGCCCAAGAAGCACGTTTTAAAGTGGCCAGGACCAGCTATTTTAAAGGCGATTTTGAATGGGCACAGGTGCAACTTGATGTGCTTAAAAAATCTACTTCTCAATTAATGGCAAATGATGCAATGCAGCTCAGTTTATTGATTCGCGACAATTCTTTGGAAGATTCTACCCAAACGGCACTGAAAAAATATGCCCGTGCCGATCTTCTGGAATTTCAGGATAAAAATCCTGAGGCCATAGCCATACTTGAAGATATCCTTACCAATAACAAAGGGGAAAAGATAGAGGATGAAGCACTTTTTAAGCAAGGCGAGATTTATGAAAAGAAAGGCGATTACGAAAAAGCCGAAGCCAATTATTTAAAAATAATCGAGTTCTACAATGAAGATATTTTAGCCGACGATGCCCATTATCGTTTGGCAAAACTTTACGAAGAAAAGCTAAACCAACCCGATAAAGCAAAAGCACAGTACGAAGCGATTATTTTCAACTTTGCGGACAGTATTTATTTTGTGGAAGCGCGGAAGAAATATAGGTCGCTTCGGGGAGATGCTATAAACTAACAAGCTCCAAATCTCAATCGCCAAATTCCAAAAGAAACACGAAATAAGTTTGATAGGTTTTGGAGTTTGGTATTTAAAATTTGAAATTTCAGAAATATGTACATCTACAACGTAACCATAAACATAGAAGAAACCATTCACGATCGCTGGCTGGTATGGATGAAAACGGAACACATTCCCGCAATGCTTAAGACCGGAAAATTTAGCAAAGCATTAATGTCGCGTGTAGTTGTTGAGGAAGAAATGGGCGGGATTACGTATTCAGTTCAATACACAACCGACAGTAAAGAAACACTAAAAAAATATTATTCAGAAAATGCTGCCCAACTTCGTGCGCAGAGTAAACCTTTTGAAGGAAAATTTGTAGCCTTCCGTACTGAACTTGAAATTGTAAGCGAACACTAATGGGAAAAGAAGTACGTGCCAAAAAACACCTAGGCCAACATTTTCTGAAAGACGAAACCATTGCTGAAAAAATTGGCGATACATTGACTCTTGAGGGCTATAAAAATGTTTTGGAAATCGGTCCTGGAATGGGCGTGCTTACTAAGTATTTAATTCAAAAAAATGTGGGAGTAATCGCGATGGATCTAGATAGGGAATCCATTGCTTACCTAGAAGAGAACTATCCCAACGAAAAACTCAAAATCCTTGAAGCAGATTTTTTGAAGTACGATATTTCACAGCTTTTTGGGGAAGAACAATTCGCTATAACGGGTAACTTTCCGTATAATATATCTACCCAGATTGTTTTTAAAATGCTGGAATGGAAAGAGCAAATTCCTGAATTTACAGGAATGTTCCAAAAAGAAGTGGCGCAACGCATTTGCGAAAAAGAAGGTAGCAAAGCCTACGGTATTCTTTCGGTGTTGGCGCAGGCATTTTACGATGCTGAATATCTGTTTACCGTACCGCCCTCGGTTTTCAATCCGCCACCAAAAGTGGACAGCGGTGTGCTTCGGCTTCGCAGAAAGGAAAATTTCTCCATTCCTTGTGATGAAAAAATGCTTTATAAGGTTGTAAAAACCGCTTTTCAGCAACGCAGGAAAACGCTTCGAAACAGTTTAAAATCCTTCAATCTTTCCGATAAAATAAAAGAAGATGCTATCTTTGGACAACGCCCGGAACAACTTTCCGTTTCGCAATTTATAGCCCTCACGCAAAAACTGGAAAATGATGCAATTTGAACTGACTGAAGAGTTTATTGAGCAGGTAGAGCAGTACATCGCCAACAATGACGGCGATGCGCTGAAAGGGCTTTTGCACGATTTTCACTTTGCCGATGTTGCCGAACTTCTACAAGAGCTAAACCACGAAGAAGCTACCTATTTGGTAAAACTACTGGACAGCGAAATTACCAGTGAAGCCTTAATGGAGCTGGATGACGATTTTAGGGAGCGCATTCTCGACAATCTTTCCCCATCCGAAATTGCCGACGAGCTTGACGAAATGGACACCGATGATGCGGCAGATATTATTGCCGAGCTTGACGACCACATTCAACAGCAAGTAATCGATCAAATTGAAGATGAAGAACACGCCGCAGATATTGTGGATCTGTTGCGCTATGACGAAGACACGGCCGGGGGTTTAATGGCGAAAGAGCTGGTTCGCGTTAAAGAAACCTGGACAGTTGCAGGATGCGTACGCGAAATGCGGCGTCAGGCCGAAAACGTTACCCGCGTACACTCCATTTATGTTACCGACAAACACGGAAAGCTAAAAGGAAGACTTTCTTTAAAAGATTTGCTTACTGCCTCTAGCAAAGCACATATAAGTGATATTTACATACCCAAAGTAGATTATGTAAACGTACACACAGAAGCCGAAGATGTAGCTAGAATTATGCAAAAATATGATTTGGAAGCCCTTCCAGTAGTTGATGACGAAGGAATTTTGGTGGGAAGAATTACCATTGATGACATTGTAGATTTCATAAAGGAAGAGGCCGAAAAAGATTACCAAATGGCGGCCGGAATTTCGCAAGACGTAGAGGCAGACGATAGTATTTTTAAGCTCACAAAAGCCCGCCTACCTTGGTTGATGATTGGGATGTTGGGCGGTTTGGGGGCTGCCAGCATAATTACAGGATTCCAATCAATGATGATAACTTTTCCGAAGATAATAATTTTTGTGCCGCTTATTCAAGCAACTGCAGGTAACGTTGGCGTACAGTCCAGCGCCATTGTGGTGCAAGGTTTAGCGAACGATACCATAAAAGGAAATATAATAACCCGATTATTAAAGGAATCGTTGCTTGCGCTTGTTAATGGTATTGCCATTGCTTTGGTAGTTTTGGTCATTAGTCATTTTCTATTTTTTACTTCTTATCTCGAATCCATCAGCATCGGTATAGCAATAATCACAGTTATCATCCTTGCTGCTTTAATTGGTACTTTTGTACCCATTGTTTTGGACAAAAGGGGAATTGATCCCGCTGTTGCAACGGGTCCATTTATAACTACCAGCAATGACATTTTCGGGATACTCACCTATTTTTTAATTGCGAAACTAATCTTAGGCTTTTGAAATCTGACATTTTCAAACATCGCTTAATCGTTCCCGCTTCAGCCATCGATGGCCTAAACCATGTAAATAATGTTACCTATTTGCAATGGTGCCTTGACGCGGCAGAAGCGCACTGGAATTCGAAAACTTCAGAAAGTCAACGGAAGCAAAATGTTTGGGTAGTTTTAAATCATTTCATTTCCTATAAAAACCCTTCTTTTTTGGGTGAAGAGCTTGAAACACAAACGTGGATTGAAAGCTATGATGGTGTTAAAAGCGAACGACGATACAAAATAATTCGGCCCGCCGACGGAAAAACAATCGTTGAGGCAACCACACTTTGGTGTTTTTTGGACGCAAAAACATTTCGACCTACTAAGATTACTGAAGAAATTTCCAATCTTTTCATTTAAATATGAAGGCTTCAAAATAGCATCCAAAACTATTATTTTCAATACTTTTACCCTATAAAATTGCACCGCATTGAGCGTTTTCAAAAAACTTTTTAAACAGACATTTATTTACGGATTGGCCACTGTGTTGCCGCGGGTCTTGGCGGTTATTCTTGTTCCACTTTATGTAAAAGTTTTATTGCCTGAGGAATACGGGATCTATTCCACCGTTATGGCTTTCCTTATTTTGGGGAACGTTTTGCTGAGCTACGGAATGGAGACTGCTTTTTTCAGATTTGTTACCAAAGATGCTTCGCAACAAAAAATTGTGCAGTCAACCACTTTAACTTCACTTACGGTTTCTACATTAATTTTTTTGGGAATCACATTACTTTTCAGAAATTCCATCGCAAACATTTCTGAATTTAAGCCCGAATACATAACCTACGGCTTATTGATTCTTGCTTTGGATGCGTTGGTGGTTTTACCCTTTGTTTGGTTTCGCGCCAACGAAAAACCGATGCGCTATGCAATCATTAAAATTTTCAACGTAGTTATAAATCTCGTTTTTAATTTATTTTTCCTTTTAATGCTTCCAAAACTTGCCGAAAACAGCACTTATTGGAATTCCTTTTGGCTTCCTGAAAATAAAGTAGCCTATGTTTTCATCGCGAATTTAATAGCCAGCGCGATTACGCTTTTAGTTTTGCTTCCGCTTTATCTGAAAATTGGTTTCGGTTTCAGCAAAACTATTTGGAAACAGATGATGAAATATGCTTTTCCGGTGCTAATTGCCGGCATTGCCTTCAGCATAAATGAAGCTTTTGACAGAATTCTTCTGAAATATTTATTGCCTGAAAATATTGCCGATGTACAAGTTGGTCTCTATTCCGCATGCTATAAACTGGGAATGTTTATGACATTGTTTGTGATGGCTTTTCGTCTAGGGGTGGAGCCGTTTTTCTTCAATCATTCAGAACACAGCAACGCAAAAAACACCTATGCCACCATCACTAAATACTTTACGCTGTTTGGTTGCTTAATTCTTTTGGTAGTGGTTGTGTATATTGATATTTTCAAGCGTATTTTAATCCCGAACAGTCAATATTGGGAAGCTTTGAAAATAGTTCCACTTATACTTTTGGCGAATCTTTTTTTAGGAATTTACCACAATCTTTCGGTTTGGTATAAAGTTACGGACCGCACAAAATATGGTGCTTATATTTCAGTTTTCGCAGCAGTTGTTACTCTCGTGCTCAACTATGTTTTGATTCCTCATATTGGTTATATGGGTTCAGCGATTGCTACCCTTGCGGCCTATGGCAGTATGATGGTGCTTTCGTATCTTTACGGCCGCAAGTATTATGACGTTCCTTACGAAGTGAAAAAAATAAGCGGGTATTTGCTTTTGGCAATTGGTTTTTCAGCGATTTCCTTTTATAAATATCCCGGAAATATTTGGCTGGGAACTGCGTTGTTATTAGTATTTGCAGCTATTATGTTCTATTGTGAAAAGAAAGAATTTTTAAAAATTATCAGAAAATAATTTGAAATGTCACGCTGAGCGCAGTCGAAGCGCTTCCGAAGACGGATTATAAAATTGAAATATGAATAAAAATGAAGAGATGCCTGCCTTCGCGAGCATAAAAATAATCAACAAATCAAACCATCCATTACCCTCATACGAAACAATCGCTTCCGCCGGAATGGATTTGCGCGCTAACGTTGAAGGACCTTCAACTTTAAAACCCTTGCAGCGTGCCATAGTAAAAACAGGTCTTTTTATTGAATTGCCCATCGGTTACGAAGCCCAAGTTCGCCCCCGAAGCGGCTTGGCGGCCAAAAAAGGAATTACCGTTCTGAATTCGCCCGGAACCATTGATGCCGATTATCGCGGCGAAATTGGAGTGATTTTGGTAAATCTTTCCAATGAAGATTTTACCATTGAACACGGTGAACGTATTGCCCAATTGGTAATTGCAAAACATGAACGCGCCGTTTGGGAAGAAGTGGAAGAACTGACTGATACTTCTCGCGGATCTGGAGGTTTTGGAAGTACTGGAGTGAAATAAAGAGTCATTCCGCACTTGTTGCGGAATCGCATAAAATTATATTTGAAGTTTAATTTAAAAGACCCCTGCCATCGCAGGGGGATGCATATGAAAATTATAGTCCCAATGGCAGGCCGCGGAAGCCGTCTTCGCCCCCATACGCTTACTGTTCCAAAACCTTTGATTCCCGTTGCCGGAAAACCCATCGTACACCGTTTGGTGGAAGATATTGTAGGGGTTTTGAATGAAGAGATTGATGAAATCGCATTTATTCTAGGCGACCCGGCTTTTTTTGGCGATGAGGTGGTTGAAAGTTTGAAAGACCTCGCAACCAGTCTGGGCGCAAAACCCACCATTTACCGTCAACTCGACCCAAAAGGAACCGGCCACGCCATTATGTGCGCCAAAGATTCACTTTCAGGACCAGCTGTTATTGCGTATGCAGATACTTTGATAAGAGCAGATTTTGATTTGGATAAAGAAGCAGACGCTGTAATTTGGACAAAAAAAGTAGCAAATCCTGAAGCCTACGGGGTTGTAAACCTCAATGAAAAAAAGGAAATAATTGAACTGGTTGAAAAACCAAAAGAATATGTGAGCGACCAAGCCGTTATAGGTATCTATTATTTTAAGGATGTTTCACAACTTAAAAACGAGCTGCAATACGTTTTGGATAACAACATAATCAACGGTGGTGAATATCAAATTAACGACGGTATCAAAAGAATGATGCTAGCTGGAAAAATTTTCAAAACCGGAACCGTTGATGAATGGATGGATTGCGGAAATAAAGAGGTAACAGTTGAAACTAACCAGAAAATGTTGGGTTTTCTTTACGAAACAAATAAACCCTTGATTTCTGAAAATATCATTATTGAGAACTCAAAAATAGTTCACCCTTGTTTTATAGGTGAAAATGTAATTTTAAAAAACAGTACTGTTGGTCCATACGCCTCCATTGGTGAAGGCACGGTAATTGAGGACAGCAAAGTAAAAAATAGCATTATCCAAACCCATTCAAAAATAAAGAACGCTCATTTGGACAACGCAATGATTGGCAATTATGCTACTTTTGATGGCAAGTTTACCAATGTGAGCATTGGAGATTATTCAGAGTTGAAATAGTAGCAAATGTCCCCCCCGAGTAGCCTGTCCTGAGCGCAGTCGAAGGGCAGTCGAGGGGTTTTATATGAATCAAGTTAAAAGGGGCTCGACTGCGCTCGACCAGACATAGATTTTGAAAATAAATCTTTTATATCTTTTTCTGCTTTTTTTCGGAATAATGCTTCCGAAGCAATTTTTTGCGCAAGAAATTAAAAGCGATTCCATTCAAAATCCAATGGACAATTTGGGCGACGTTACGGATGCTTTTCAGGAAAACTTTTTTGAGGCTTTAAAACAAAAAGCCATAGAGAATTACGAATTGGCCCTCGCTGCCTTGAACAAGGCCGAAAAAGCTGCAAAAACTGAAGAAGACAAAGCCGTTGTATATTTCGAAATGGGTAAAAACCATACCTATCTAAAACAATATGCCGAGGCCGAAGCAGACTTCAACAAAGTATTGAAAAGTCAAGGCGACAGAATAGATGTTTTGGAACAGTTTTATGAACTTTACTATCAGCAGAAGGATTACGAAAAATCTATTCCACTTGTACAACGATTGATTCTTTTTGACGAGGATTACAAAGAAGATCTGGCCAATCTTTATACACTTACAAAACAATATGACAAAGCTTTGGGGCAGTTGGACGAACTTGATCAAGTTTGGGGGGAAAGTGACATAAGGAATGCGCTGCGTGCCCAAATATATCGCGCGACTGGCAATACCGAGGGCGCCATTGAAAACCTTGAGCAAAAAATTGATAATAATCCAAAAAACGAAAAGGAATATCTAAACCTTATCTTCCTTTATAGCGATCAGGGAAATAAAGAAAAAGCTTTTGAAACTGCTAAAAATCTTTTGAAAAGCAATCCAAAGTCACAGTTGGTACATTTGGCGCTATACAAGTTTTATTTGGATGAAGGAAATGCGCCAGAAGCCATCAAGTCTATGAAAATCGTTTTTGCTTCAGAAGAAGTTGATAAAGAAACAAAATATAAAGTACTGGGTGATTTTATTCAATTCGTAAATGAAAACCCAGAATACGAAACCGAATTGGCAGAAATCGTAAATCAATTTTCTGTTGAAAACGGGCGTGTTTATGAAAAACTAGGAGATTATTACGCTGCTAAAAATAGAAAAGAAGACGCACTGAATGCCTATGAAAAAGGAATAGCCCAAGACCCCGATAATTACAACCTTTTGAAGAATACAATTCTTTTTCAGATTGAATTCGAGAAATATGAAGCTGCTGCAAAATTGAGTGCTGAAGGATTAGAAATTTTCCCCGCACAGGCACTTTTATATTTGCTGAATGGCGTTGCAAATAATGGACTTGAAAAAAGCGATGCGGCTGTTGAAAGCTTAGAAACCGGCTTGGATTTTATACTGGATGATTCAAAAATGGAGCGTGATTTTTACGAGCAACTTAGTTTTGCATACGCTGCAAAAGGCGATGCCAAAAAAGCTAAAATGTATTCTGAAAAAGCAGCAGCGACCAAAATGCCCAATTAATTTTATGAAACTAAAACCATATTACATTTTGTTACTATTGGTGCTTGCTTCCTGCGGTGGCGCCAAGAATATTACAGATATTGAAAATGCTTCAACCAAAGAAGTTATTTCCGCCCACAAAGCTGCAGCTCCAGAGTTTAAAACTTTAGCAAGCCGTGTACAATTGGTTTACGAAACCGATGAAAAACTGCAGAGCATCACAGTAAGTCTTAGGATGGAAAAAGACAAAAATATTTGGATAAAAGCTTCAGTTTTGGGGATTACCATAGCAAAAGTTTTAATTACACCAACAAGTGTGAGTTACTACGAAACCATAGGGAAGACCTATTTTGAAGGCGATTTTGCACTTTTGGGCGAATGGATAGGCACGCCAATCAACTTTCAGCAGGCACAGAGTTTGCTTCTGGGGCAGTCTATTTTCATCATAAATCCTTCAGAATATAAGTCGGAGGTTTTTCAGGATAAATTCAAAATCCAACCGAAGCAGCAACCCCAAAATTTTATACATTCGCTGTTTTTAAACCCGGAAAACTTCAAAATTGCTTCGGAAACCTTATCACAACCTAAAGACGATCGTTTGTTGAGCATTCGTTATGGTGATTATCAAAAAATTGAAGGTCAATATTATCCATCAGCAATTTTGATAGACACTTCGGAAAAAGGTGCGAAGACAAAAATTGAAATGAATTATAAAAAAATAGATGTGAATGTGGATGTGAGTTTTCCATTTGATATTCCACAAGGTTACGAAGAAATCCAACTTAATTAAATGAAGCATTTTCGCACATATCTTTTTTTATTCGTCTGTTTAATTACAGTTTCAAATGCTTTCGCCCAGCCGGATAAGCAAAAGGAACTGGAAGAAAAACGACAGGCCATTCTTGAAGAAATAAAGCAGATAAACTCGCTTCTTTTCAAAACAAAAAAAGAGGAAAAGTCAGTACTTTCACAAGTTCAAGACCTTAACCAGCGCATTTCAGCTTCAGAAAATTTAATTCGTGTTACCAATCAGCAAGCCAATTTACTTACCAGAAATATAAACGAGAATATCAACAAGATAAGTTCCTTGCGCGAAGAGCTGAAAGTAATGAAAGCGGATTATGCCGAAATGATCCAAAAATCCTACAAGAGTAAAAACCAACAAAGCCGAATTATGTTTTTGCTTTCTTCCGAAAACTTTTTGCAGGCTTATAAGCGGGTTCAATATATGAAACAATATGCCAAGTTCAGAAAAAAACAAGGTGAGGGCATTAAAGCGAAAACTGAAGAACTTCAAAAACTTAATTCAGATTTAATAAGTCAGAAAAAAACAAAACAAAAACTTATTTCCGAAAACGAAATTGCAAAAGCTAAGCTAACCGATGAACGCAAAGATCAGCAGGCATTGGTAGCTACTTTAAAGAAAGACGAAAGCAAGTTTACATCACAAATAAGAACCAAACAAAAAGAAGCGGACGAGATAGACCGTCAAATAGACGCGTTGATTAAGGCCGCAATTGAAGAAGCTAACAGAATAGCACGAGCAAAAGCAGAGGCTGAAGCCAAGGCGAATAACACCTCAACTACACCTTCCACAAAGAACGTTATTACCAAACCTGCAAAAACGGACGAGTTCGCTTTAACTGCCGAAGACAAAGCTCTTGCTGCGAGTTTTACAAACAACAAAGGAAAACTTCCATGGCCAGTGGAAAAAGGAATGGTTGTAAAAAGTTTCGGAACACACCAGCATCCACAATTTCCAAACGTTACCACCAATAGCAGCGGTGTGGAAATTGCAACTAGCGATAATGCAGATGTGCGCTCCATTTTTGAAGGGCAAGTATTGTCCATTCAAATTATAAAAGGTGCAAACAAAGTACTTATTATCCAACACGGGGATTATTTATCGGTTTATAGTAATTTGGCCACAGTTTCAGTGAAAAAAGGGGATAAGGTTTCTACAAAACAAAAAATTGGAACTGTTGCAAAGAGTCCTACGGAAGGAAAGACTGTTTTAAAGTTCTACATTTATCAAAACAAGACAAAGATAAATCCAGCAGATTGGATTTATAGAATGTAGTTAATAGTTTTTAGTGGTGAGTGGGTATAAGGAAGTAAAGTATTAATGGCTTTGAGTGCAAATTTCTCTCTCAAATATCCAAAGATGAAAAAGAGCATCATAGTAAATTTTAAAGACCCTATAAAAAAAGAGGCTGCCCTATTTGGACAGCCTTTTTTTTGGAATTTGGTGCTTGTAATTTTACTGTACTATCAATTTCTTGGTAGCAGTATTATTTCCAGACTTTATTTTCACAAAGTAAATACCCGTTGCGTAATTAGAAACGTTAAGCACTCCTTGTGATTTTCCAGCCATTTCAGCTTCAGAAATAACCTGCAAGCGCTGACCCAAACTGTTGAACAAAGTAATGGAAATGTCGCCTTGACCTACATTTTTCAGGTTAACAAATACTTCACTTGATGCTGGGTTAGGATACATTGTAATATTGGATAAATCTTCTTTGGAAATACCCAATGTACCAGTAACATTTATATTATCAATGAAAGTGCTGTTTCCATAACCATTAATATTCACAAAACGGAATTGTACATTTTCACCTAAATAGGCTGCCAAATCGATGATTTCATTGCGCCAATCAGCAGCAGAACTTGGAGTCCAATTACTAGTTTGAAATCCTGAAACCGTTGAAAGATCGGAACCATCCTTAAAAAATATTTGGTTAAAAGTGGCCCCACAATCTATGGAAATATCCACTCGCAAAGCATCGGATAAGCTACTGGAATACTGAGCTTTTGCCAAATCAAAATAAAGGATAGCAGAGGTAGCAGACGTCAAATCGATAAATAGTGTTTCCAATACATCTTCTTCTCCTGGAGCATTATAGGAAAAGTTGTCGATAAATGCCGTTATGGTTGGAGACCCATCACTTCCCGTAATATTCGATCTTTCCTGCCAAGTATCGTCATTATCAGCATTAAATATATTCCAGCCTGGAGGCGGTACTCCGTTTGCATCAAACGGTTCTTCAAAATCAAGTGGTTCAGCTTCTGTGGCTGCATAAAAAGTTAGCGCATCATCATCATTGCTAGAGTTTTCATCTCCGATTAAGTTTACTGAAACCGTAAGTGTATAATTGCCCGATGTAGTAATATTCAAAGGAGTTGTAAAATCAAACACAGATTGTCCACCAGGAGCTAAAGTTCCAGTAAAGGTTTCGTTTACCGCTGGCTCACTGTCCAATTGGTAGCTTACTTCAAAATTACTTTCAGGGGTAATTCCAAAATTCCTAATGGTTGCAGATACCGTTGCAGGACCAGGATTGCATACTAAATTGAAATCACTTGCTTCATTATTGCTTTCTATTGATAAATCATTTGTAAGGGAGCAGTTCAGCAAACCACCAGCGTAATAAACAGCAATACTTCTTCTTCCCTCCCAGCCATCTGAAGCATTCTTTGCAACAGCTGCGTACCACATAGGGTCTGAAGGATTTGAAATAGAGACGGTAATATTAGTGGTTGTTGAAGTGCCTGCTACTTCCATATATTTATCACCTAAAATATATAAGTCATAAGATTCTGCACCGCTCACTGCATTCCAAGAAAAAGTTGCCTCAGTGGGGCAAACTTGGGTTGCCTGTACATTTGTAACCAATGGAGCTATTGAGAAAGTTTCATCACTTACATCTTGTGAAGATCCATTACTTACCCTTATCAACGCATCACCAGTTACCGAGTTAGGAACTGACCAACCATAATTGGTAGTGGAGCTTGAAACCGTAGTGATAGCATTCCAACTGCTACCATTGTTCGTTGAATATTCAAGTACGAAGTTCGAAGTGGTATTAACCGCAACAGCATCCCAATGGATGGATTCCGTTTCACCCGGAACGAAGCTTTCGCCTGCATTTGGGTAAGTAACCGTTATATTATCTGAAATAATTTCATAAACAACAAAATATTCCTGCGGTCCCATCGGAACATTAAAACCTGTAATATTAATATTATAATTGCCCGAAGCTGGGTTGTTTACAAGAACTTGTTCTACATTATTCAAATGATCGGGGCCATTGGTGGCAGGAAGATCCAAAGTAACTGGATTGGGAGCTGGATTTAAAATATAAGGCTCCAAAACATTCGTGGATGGATCTGTAACCAACAAATCTAAATCGTTTACCAAAGCAGGATTGGCTCCCGGTGAAGCAGGGCTATCGCTCCAATAAACCATAAACCTAACTTGTTTGGTTCCAACAGGAACATTGATGGTGTGGTCATTTGAACCACCTTGCGAAATAGTACTGGAAAGAAAGCGATTGTCTTCAATAAGTTTTGCCGCACGCAATCCGTTTACAATTCCCCAGCCAAATTTATAGTCTGGGCCAACATTTCCAGCATCATTAGCCGTATTAAGCAAAGTTGCCTTTATAAGCGCTGATGGTGGAAGAACGTTTCCATTGGCTTCTGAATAAGCTTGGTATAATTGTGCCGAAACACCTGCAATTCCAGGAGAAGCACCCGATGTTCCGCCGAAACTTTGATAGGTGTTGTTTTCAGCTGTTGAAATTTGATTTTGACCGTTTGCCGCAATATCTGGTTTTATTCTTCCATCATGCGCTGGACCACGACTACTTGAGGTTACTAAAGAACCATCAAAAAAAACATTTGCCGTAGCAATCACGTTTTTACCCTGTTTGTGGCCTCCGGTAATATTTCCCCATTGGTTTCCGGCTCCGTAGCCACAGTTGCTTCCATTGGAATTTCCTGCTGAAAAAGTATGCTGAAGGTTTGGCATATCATGCACCTGTGTATCCACAGTTTGGGTAATGGTGGTATAACCGTCGTTGCATCCGTTACTGTAAGATGAATTTGTTATTAATACATCACCGCTCGTGATAAGCGAAACGGTTTGAGAATCCAAAAAGTTTGGCTGATAGTTTACTACGTATAGCAGTGACCCTGCAGCCATTCCTCTGTTTGAAGGATTCAAGTTTCCTGCGCCAGCCATAATCCCTGATACACCATCGCCATGAGTCTGGCCTGTACCGCTAGCAAGTGAATTGTCTATTCTTCCTTGAAAATCGATATGAGGGCCCACAATACCATCATCACGACACATTACGCCAATGTTTAGACCAGTATAATTTCTACCTGCTGAAGTTTGGGTATCCAAATTGCTTGAACGGTGCAGACTTCGGCCACGAGTATCATCAGGAGTGGAAGGAGCTACTATAAGTTCAACCCACTTCACAAAAGGTTGGTTAGCCAGGTCTTCCAAACAGTTATCGGGAATGGAAAGATCTATATTGTTAGAACCTTTGTATAGCTGCTTTACCGCTATTTGCTTTTCTGCCAATTGCTGAATTACATATTCTGGAGAAACATTTTTATGAAATTGAAGTGTTACCAAAATATTGCTGCCATCCATTGCATAGTCATCGTATGGTGGACTTTTCAGCGTATTTGAGATTTTTGCATTTCCCGGCACGCCCACAATGCTTCGCACGCCATTGTTTCGCAACAAACCGATGTTGGTATTTTTAGGAAAGAAAGCCAAATAGGTTTTGTGGGGAATATACTCCAGCAATTCTACCTGGTTCTGTTTAAAAAGATCTTGGACGTTCTGAGTGGGGGTTTCATAGAATTGAACCCATACTACATAACCATTATTCATTTTTGAGGATTCTGGCATTTGGTTCCATTGAAATGCGGCAATGTTTTCCGGCATACTAAAAGTTTCGCCCTGAAATTGAATGTCAGAAGTATTTTGTCCATATGAAAACGAAAACACAAGTGTCATCGCCATAAAAACAATACTTCGGAATGTTGGTAAAGTAGATTTTTGCTTCATTGCTTTAAAGTTTTGAAAAGTTCATAAAATCATTCAGAAAAAATGAGCTTTTCTTCTGAAGGATTTCAAATATATTTAATAACAACAATAAAGCAATTATCATTTAAGGAAAATAATCCCGTTTTAACATATAAATCAATCGCTTAAATAAAAAATTTATCAAAATTGAAATCATAAAATTTTCCCAGATAAAAAAAAGGGAGCTTATTTAGCTCCCTTTTTTTTATTCACAATGTTATTACTGGACCAATAATTTTTTGGTTGAAATATTTTCTTCCGCCTTAATTGTTACAAAGTATATTCCAGAAGAATAATTTGAAACATTTATCGTAGCTCTGGTAGCATTGTCAACATTTGTTTTGTGCTCCAAAATTTGGCCTAAACTATTTGCTATAGTGATATCAAAATTGCTGAAGCTTTTATCTGAAAGGCTAATATAAACCTCGTTGGTCGCTGGGTTTGGATATAGCGATAGTGCATTGTCAAATGCATTTTCTGAAATACCAATGGTACAATCCAAAATTCCGCCTCCATAAAATTTAGCCCGGCTTCTTTCACTTTCCCATCCTTCGGTATCGTTTCTAGCGCTTACAGCAAACCACATTTCATCATTTGGATCCGTAATGGGAATTGTTATGGAATTGGTGTTTGACGTTGCCACCACTTCCATATATTTATCGCCCAAAAGATAAAAATCGTAAGATTCGGCATCTGCGATTCCATTCCATTCAAAATAAGCAGTCTCTTCGCAAACTTCTCTAACATTGACTGTAAGTGGGGTTCTTGCAATATTGAAAGTAGCGTCACTTACATCCTGGAAAGCACCGCTGGTAACTCTAACAAGCGTATTGCCGCCCACTTCATCTGCAACATTCCAAGTATAAAAATGGGTATCGTTTGGAACGGTAGCTATGTTGTTCCATGTGCTACCGTTATCTGTAGAATATTCCAATACAAAATCGTCTGTAGTGTTAACTTCATCCCAGTGAAGGGTTTCAGCAACATTGGGCTGAAAGTGTTCGCCTCCGTTGGGGTACGTCATAACAACGTGGTCTGAGATTAATTCATAAACAATAAAATATTCCTGTGGTCCTATCGGCACATTGAAACCAGAAATATCAATATCATAATCGCCAGCTGCAGGATCATTTATCAATACCTGCTCCACATTATTCAAATGGTCTGGGCCATTGGTTGCGGGATCATTAAGAGTAATTGGATCGGGTGTTGGGTCAAGAATCCACGGTTCCAAAACATTGTTGGAAGGATCTGTAACAAGTAAATCTAAATCGTTCACCAAAGCTGGGGCTGCTCCCGGACTTGCAGCAACATCACTCCAATAAACCATAAAACGTACTTGGGTGGTTCCGGCGGGAACATTTATAGTATGTGTATTTGTATTTCCCTGAATAATTTCATCGGAAAGGTAACGGCCATCTTCTATAAGTTTAACAGCTTGAAGTGCGTTTACGATTCCCCAACCAAATTTATAATCAGGGCCTATATTCCCAGCTTCGTTTGCAGTATTCAATAAAGTAGCTTTTATCAATGCAGAAGGGGGAAAATCGCCACCGTTTAAATCGCCATAGGCTTGGTAAAGCTGTGCAGAAATACCCGCAATACCAGGAGCAGCACCAGAAGTTCCACCAAAAGTTTGATAGGTGTTATTTTCGTTTGTAGAAATTTGGTTTTGACCGTTTGCGGAAATGTCTGGCTTTATTCTTCCGTCGTGGGCAGGCCCACGGCTACTTGAATTTACCAACGATCCATCAAAATAAACATTGGCTGTGGCAATTACATTTTTTCCTTGTTTGTGGCCGCCGGTAATATTTCCCCATTGACTTCCAGCTCCATAACCACAATTGTTTCCGTTGGAATTTCCAGCTGAAAAAACATGAAGTAAGCTTGGTGTGTCCAGTGTTTGTTGGTCAACGGTTCGGGTTATACTTGTATAACCATCGTTACAACCGTTGCTATATGACGAATTTGTTATTTGAACGCTTCCATCATTAATAAGATTAACAGTAGGACTATCCATAAAATTACTTGCATAATTAACTACATAAACATCTGATGCTGCAGCCATTCCCCTATTTGAAGGAAGCAAGTTACCGGCACCGGCCATAATTCCTGCTACTCCATCACCATGGGATTGATTAGCAACATTGGTTAAATTGGTAAGTCTTCCCTGAAAATCTATGTGTGGGCCAACGCGGCCGTCATCACGAACCATAACGCCAATACCTTCGCCTGTATAATTTCTGCCTGCTCCAGTTTGAGTGTCCAAAGCATTGGCTCTATGAAGACTTCTTCCTCTGCTATCATCTGGTACTGCAGGAGCAACTACAAGATCGACCCATTTTACAAAAGACAAGTTGGAAAGTGTTTCCAAACAGTTATTTGGAATAGAAAGATCAAGCATGTTTTGATCGTTAAAATTCTCTTTTACGATTATTTGTTGCTGGGCCAATTGGCTTATAGCATAGGTATCAGTAACATTTTTGTGAAATTGAAGTGTTACCAAAATATTATCGCCGTCCATTGCCCAATAATTATATTCACCTCTTTTCAGTGCTGAAGAAAGCTTCGCTCTGCCATCAACCGGAACAATGGTACGCACACCGTTGTTTCGTAAAAAGCTTACTGAAGTATTTTCTGGAAAATAAAAAAGATAGGTTTTATGCGGAATGTATTCCAACAATTGCAAATTGTTTACTTTAAACAAATCTTGAACCTGTTGTGAAGGAGTTGCGTAAAATTGAACCCAACCCACATAACCATTATCCAATCTAGCAGATTCGGGCATTTGGCTCCACTGGAAAGTTGTAATGTTTTCAGGCATTTCATAGGTTTCACCTTGAAAAACAATGTCATTTGAATTTTGAGAAAATGCTAGTGAAAAAACTAACATCATCACCAAAAGAGACCCGTTTTTAATTTTCGAAAAAGTAATTTTTGGCATAATTGAGATATTTTTAATTGGGTTATGATAAAAAAAGCGGCTTTAAAAACCGCTATCTAATCTCAAATATATTTATTTGAATCCATAAACAAAGCATTCCAAATTAAAAATCCGGAAATTTAACACAGTTCACTTCCATTGGAGTCAACAGAAAATCAGTAAATTAGAATGAAATTAAAAGCTTGTTATTGAAATAAAGCCTTAAGTTCAGTAGCTTCTTTGGGTTTCATTTTTCCAGCCAACACCAAGCTCAATTGCTTGCGACGAAGCGCCGCGGCAAATCGTGATTTTTCAATTTTAGTCTCTGGAACAAGCTCTGGAACACGCACGGGCCTACCTGTTTCATCAACAGCCACAAAAGTATAAATGGCCTCGTTTGAAAGGCTTCTTGCGCCACTTTCGCGATCTTCAATAAAAACATCCATAAATACTTCCATAGAACTGCTGAACGCTCTTGAAACCTTTGCCTCTACAGTCACAACACTTCCCAGAGGAATCATTTTGTTGAATGCCACGTGGTTTACTGAAGCTGTAACCACTATCCTTCTACTGTGGCGGCGCGCTGCAATACTGGCAGCACGATCCATACGAGCCAGAAGTTCACCCCCAAACATATTTCCTATTGGGTTTGTTTCACCTGGAAGAACCATATCTGTATAAATGGTCAATGAGTCTTTTGGAGTTTTGGCTTGCATCTGAAAAAATTTTTGCAAAGATACCCAACTAGGAAAAAAGAATAGAGAAAAAAGAAGAAAGAAAACTGATTATTAATTACAAAGAATAAACCGCGAGCATACTGATTACTGGGAAGTGAATATTAATTTACTGAATCTCTTGTACCAACATCCAAGCATCTGCATTTTCTGTTCTTTGGATTTCGCGTAGTTTATTCAGAGCTTCTATTCGGTCTTCAAAACTGGCATATAAAACTTGATGAAGTCCATAACGAGTAGGCTCAATTTTTAAAGGCGAAAAACCTTTGTCACGCAGTTGTTCCACTTTTTTATCGGCGTTGTCTTCCTCACGGTATGCACCAGCAACAATATGGTACATTCCAGTGTGTTTTGGAAGTTGTAAACTGAGCACTGGCAAGGGATTTTCAATTACAAATGTAGCTTCTTGGATTTGGTTTTCAACCAATGAATTCGCTTTCTGTCTTTCTGCCAAATTAAACTTTTGAACTTGGCTTTCATAAAGCTTCAAACTCCCAAAACCTATTGCAGACAAAGCTATAACGGCAATTGCAGCATATTTAAGGTATGGTTTTGCTTCTCTTCTTTTGGGTGTGAAAATAATGGGAGCCTTTTCTTCTAAAGCTTCAACGGTTTCTTTGTAAACTTCACGGCTTATTTTTGGTGAAACAAACGAAGAAAGCCCAAAAGCCGAAGTACTATAATTCTGATGTTGCAATGGTTCAAACTGCAGTGATTTTTCTTCATTCATTGAAAATTCACCTATGTTTTTGATTGAAATTGTTTTCCCTTCCGAAAGAGCTGTTGAAATTTCACCAGTAAAAGTTCGTATTCTTTGCAACGCGGTTTCATAACTACATTTTTCTACCGAAGCAACATAATTGGCAAACAAACCATCATTTGCTTGTAACTGTTTATTAAAAGAAACAATTTTTGAAGGCGGACTAAAAGTGTTTGTTGTATCGTCAATATAAGCAGATTTGTAACGCGTAAGAAAAGCGCCAAAACCAGGAATAATCACACATTCGTATCGGTAAAGCAGGTCAGATATGTAGGTTGTAAGTTGCATATAAACAAAATTAGCCTTTTTTGAAGGCAATCCAATTTTTGTTTTGGTAATTTATTAACAACTTAAAAAGTTGTATTTTTAAAGTTCCTCCCCGATTTTAATTTTCAAAGCTATGCTTTCACAAAACGAACTGCGTTATACGCTTGCATTACAGCGTATTCCAAATCTAGGGGATATTTCAGCAAAAAAATTACTGCGGAAAATGGGTTCTGCAGAAGAAATTTTCAAAGAGAAAAAAAGCAATCTCGCCAAAATTGATGGTATAGGCATTATGCGCTTAAAGGATATCAATTTGAAAAAACAGTTGGAAGAAGCTGATGAAGAACTTAAATTTATTGAAGAAAACGATATTCAATTCAGCTATTTCAAAGACAAAAGCTATCCAGAAAAATTAAAACATTGCATAGATGGACCCATACTTTTCTTTCATCGTGGAAATATTGATTTAGTTGGCAAAAAAATCATCAGCATCGTAGGCACCCGAAAAATTACTAGCTACGGGAGCACATTTTGCCAAAATTTAATTGAAGAGCTTTCACCATTAAACCCAGTAATTGTTTCAGGATTGGCTTATGGGGTGGATATTTGTGCCCACAAAGCCGCTATTGAATACAATCTGCAAAACATAGCTTGTTTGGCACACGGACTAAATCAAATGTATCCAAAAGACCATAAACGATATATTCAAAAAATTGAGGAAAACGGAGGATTTATAAGTGAGTTTTGGAGCAGTGATGCTTTTGACAGAAACAATTTTTTAAAACGAAACCGAATAATCGCAGGTCTTTCCGAAGCTACAATCGTTATAGAATCTGCTGAAAAAGGAGGAAGTTTGGTTACGGCAGATATTGCAAGCTCATATAACCGTGAAGTTTTTGCCGTTCCTGGAAGGGCAACGGATAGCCAAAGTCGAGGCTGCAACAACTTAATAAAACAGCAAAAAGCTCAGTTACTCACCAGTGCTGCGGATATAATCTATATGTTGGACTGGGAATTGAAAGAAAATCAAAAACCAAAACAGACCCAACTCTTTGTTGAATTGGACGAAGAAGAAAAAGTGATTTTTCGTTTTTTAAAGGAAAAGGAAAAAGAACTGTTAGACATTATAGCACTGGAATGTAACATTCCTGCATATAAAACTGCCAGTATTTTAATGAATATGGAGCTGAAAGGCGTTGTTAGACCATTGCCTGGAAAATTATTTCAGTTGGTTTAATAACCCACTTTTTCTCTTACCCTTTTCAAAACTCCATCAGCAACCTTGCGAGCCTTTTCAGCACCAGTAATCAAAGCCGTATCTATCTCAGGAAGATTTTCCATAAAATAGTTATAGCGAGCACGTTCTTCGGAATATTTTTCAACAATCAATTCAAACAAAGCTTGTTTGGCATGTCCATAACCATAATTTCCAGCTTCGTAATTATTTCGCATTTGCGAAACTTCTTCTTTGGAGCCCAAAATTTTATATAACGCAAACACATTACAAGTATCTGGATTTTTTGGCTCTTCCAGAGGCGTACTGTCGGTTTCAATACCCATTATTTGCTTCCGAAGCTGTTTGTCATTCAAAAATATATTGATGATATTGCCTTTGGATTTGCTCATTTTGGTTCCGTCCGTTCCGGGAACGTACATGGTTTCCTCTTGCACTTTTCCAACAGGCAATACAAAAGTTTCTCCCATCTGGGTGTGAAAACGGGAGGCAACGTCGCGTGTAATTTCAATATGTTGCATTTGGTCTTTCCCAACAGGAACAATTTCGGCATCGTACAAAAGTATGTCCGCAGCCATGAGCATTGGATAAGTAAAAAGCCCTGCGTTTACGTCTTCCAATCTATCTGCTTTATCTTTAAAGGAATGTGCCAAAGTCAATCTTTGAAAGGGGAAAAAGCAACTTAAATACCAAGAAAGTTCCGCAGTTTGTGGCACATCGCTTTGTCGGTAAAAAACAGCACGTTCAATATCTAACCCAAATGCCAACCAAGTAGCGGCAACGCTGTAGGTATTTGTGCGAAGTGTTTCTGCATTTTTTATCTGCGTCAATGAGTGCATATCTGCAATAAAAAGAAAGGAATCGTTTTTAGGGTCGTTAGCCATTTCAATGGCTGGAACGATTGCTCCTAAAAGATTTCCGAGATGGGGCGTGCCAGTACTTTGTATTCCTGTGAGTATTCTAGACATGGTAATTAAAAAATTTCAGCAAAGGTACTTTTTTTGATTTATTCACATCGTTCAAATTAGTACTTTTGAATCTTGATGAAATTACTAAAACAAATATTTGCGGCTTTTTACCGTATTTGGTTCTATTTGATTATAGCTCTGGCTACAATTTTACTATTTCCATTTCTTGTTATTAGTATTTTAAAATATTCTTGGTATCCATTTTTCTTCAAGGTTGCGCGAATCTGGTCTGCCATAATAATTTACGGCATTGGATGCTATCCTATTATAAAACGTGATGTATTTTATGAAAAAGGCAAAAGCTATATGTTTGTGGCCAACCACACTTCCATGACAGATATTATGTTGATGTTTTATGCTTCCAAAAATCCTTTTGTTTTTGTTGGAAAAAAGGAATTGGCAAAAATTCCACTTTTCGGATACATTTATAAACGCACCTGTATTTTGGTAGATCGCGGCAATAACAAAAGCCGTGTTGAAGCTTTCCGAAGAGCGGAAATACGTTTAAATGAAGGTTTGAGTGTTTGTATTTTCCCCGAAGGAGGTGTGCCGGAAGATCTTTCGCTTGTGTTGGATGAATTTAAGGACGGGGCATTTCGCCTTTCCATTGAACACAAAATAACCATTGCCCCGATGACGTTTCACGACAATAAAAAACGTTTTCCATACTCCTTTTTTAAAGGTGGCCCAGGCAAGATGCGGGTAAAAGTTCATCAACTTATTCCAACTGCGACCTTGACTTTGGATAATAGAAAAGAATTGAAAAAGGAAACCAGAGATGTTATTTTAGAAGAATTGCTAAATCCAACAGTTTAGAAAGAAATTCAGAAATAAAAAACCGTCCTATGGCGAAGAACGGTTTTTTGCAATCATTTTGTTTGAAGTATATCAAACACATCCAACTAAAAACTAACCTAAAACTTGAAACTCAATCCAGTGTAAACTCCCAAATAATAAGGGCTAAAGTTTACAGATGAATCGGTATAAGGGTTGAGCTGGTATTTAAACATTGGCTCAATATTAAACGTAAATTTTTTGGACAGTTTATAGTCCAATCCCAGCCCGACGTTAGTTGAAAAACTTACACTGGAGAGATTATTTGCCTCTCCAAGCACATCAGTAAAATTATCTGCTTTCACTGAAATTTCGTTGTTACCCAAAAATAAAGTGCTTACCCCACCAATCACGTTTACTCCAAATCTACTATCAATAACAGCATATTTAAGCTCTACTGGCACTTCGTAATAGTTTAAATTTTGAACAAGTTTCGCATCACCTTGAGTCGATTTTGGCATAATATCGCCAAAACCATTGGACGGACTTGCATTTGCAAATGAGCCTTTATCGGCTGCGGTAACTACAATATCCTTACCGCCATAATCCACTGAACGCAATGCAACGGCAACTGGACCAGTACCCACTTCAATACCAGAGGTGCTGTAGCTTAGATCTACATTGTTCACCCCAGTACGCACGCTCAAACGATTGTTTAAAGCGTAACTTACCTGCACTCCGTAACTCATATTTACATCACCTTCTTGCGGATTATCAGCAAATGTTGGGTCTATGGAAGAACCGTTACCAAAACTGCTATAATAAACTGGAGCTACATTTGGTGCAACATTCCAGCGGTGTTCTGGCTTCTCTTTCTTTTTCTTTTTAGCAACTGCATCTTCATTTGTTTCGGCAATGGCATCAAAGATTGATTTTTTATTGTTTGATTCCTGTGCTATTTCTTCCTCGGTTTTTACTAGGCTTTTTTCTGAATTTATCTCTTTTGAATTATCGTTAACAACAACTGCTTCTTTTTTGGTGTCGAAAATAGCTTTATCCTTATTTATAAGACTTTCGTTTTTGTCTTTTGGGTTTTCATCAGCATTGGCCTTTTCAGAATTGCTTTTTGAAATAGCTATTCCTTCTTCCACATTATTTTTTGAAATGTTCTTTCCAATCAAATCTTTCTTTTGATTTTCTTTTGATTTTGAAGCATTCTTTTCAGAATTATTTGAAGCTATTATCGTATTGGTTGCTTTATTAGAAGAATTAATCAAATTATTTTTTGAAGACTTTGTTTCACCTTTATTTTTTGAAGCATTATTCTCGGAAGCATCTGAATCTTGCGTGGCGTCATTTTGAAGCATCTTATCATCTGAAGCTACGTGTGAATCATTCACCTGTTTTTCAATTTCAGATTTATTTTCTTGAAGTTGTTTTTCCGTTTGTTCTACATTCTCATTAGTAATTTCAGGCGTAACAAAAGTATTGGAAGAATTGTAAAGTGAATCGCCCACGGTCAACAAAAGTGCAAGCAACGCAGCAACACCACTAAGTTTTATCCAAAGCGGAATAACCTTGCGTTCTTTTTTCTCCTTTTTAAGGGCTGCTTGGATGTTTTCCCAAACGCGCGGCGAAGGAGTAGCTTCAATATTTTTGAAACCTTCATTAAAAATGTTGTCTATGTTTTTCTTTTCTTTCATTCTTACCCTTTAAAAGGGAAACTTTTTTAAAAACCCCTACCCATAAGCAGGGGAGTTTTATTCAATCTAAACAATTCATAATGCTTTAAGTGTTATAATTTGAAGCATTATACTCTTCAATCTTATTTTTCAAAATCATTCTGGCGCGTGCCAGGTTTGATTTAGACGTTCCATCGCTGATTCCTAACATTTCTGCTATCTCTTTATGCTGATAACCATCCATAACGTACATACTGAAAACCAATCGGTACCTATCTGGAAGTTCCTGCACAATTTTCAGCAAAAAATCCAAAGGGATTTCCTCGCTTTCAATTTCCAACTCAGCTTCATCTTCAATTTGGCCTTCATCAACAATTTCAAAGGTGCGTTGCTTTCTATATTTTTGAAGAACGGTGTTCACGGTTACCCGTTTCATCCAGCCTTCAAAAGAACCTTTGCCATTATACTGCTCAACTTTTTTAAAAATGGTTATAAAAGCATCTTGCAAATTGTCTTCAGCCTCTGTATAATTAGGCGAATAGCGAAGACAAATGGCAAAAAGGATTCTGTTGTACTGTTTGTACAATTCGCCCTGCGCCGTTGCATCCTGCTTTTTGCATTGTATTATGAGCTCGTCTAAAGTCAAATGCGGTACCGTGAATTATTGTTCTGTTGTAAATACCTCTTTATTTTAGAGGGCAACCGTAATAATCAAGGTTCCTACATTTTGTAGATGCCAGTGTATCAAAAGGGTTGCGTGGTTTGCCGAAAAATTATTTGCTTAGGGCAGTAATGGCATCCTTGATTTTCTTTTCCAGCTCGTCCATTAATTCCGGGTTATCCAAAAGAAGTGCTTTTACAGCATCGCGCCCCTGCCCAAGTTTAGTTTCGTCGTAGCTGAACCAGGAACCTGCTTTTTTGATGATTTCAAAATCAACGCCAAGGTCGATTATTTCACCCACTTTTGAGATGCCTTCGCCATACATAATATCAAACTCCACTTGTTTGAATGGTGGGGCTACTTTGTTTTTCACAACTTTTACGCGGGTTTTGTTTCCGGTTGCGTTGCTGTCAGTATCTTTAATCTGAGTTGAACGACGAATGTCCAAACGAACGGATGCGTAGAATTTTAAAGCATTTCCACCAGTTGTTGTTTCTGGATTTCCGAACATCACGCCTATTTTTTCACGTAACTGGTTAATGAAGATTACGGTACATTTTGTTTTGCTGATGGAACCTGTAAGTTTTCTTAAAGCTTGGCTCATCAATCGTGCGTGGAGACCCATTTTGCTATCGCCCATTTCGCCTTCTATTTCGCTTTTTGGGGTCAAGGCTGCAACGGAGTCGATAACCACGATGTCTATCGCACCGCTTCGTATTAGGTTGTCTGCAATTTCCAAAGCTTGCTCGCCATTGTCGGGTTGTGAAATGATTAGGTTTTCAATATCTACGCCAAGCTTTTGGGCGTAACCGCGATCAAAAGCGTGTTCTGCATCAATAAAGGCAGCAATACCTCCCTTTTTCTGTGCTTCCGCCATTGCGTGAAGTGTAAGTGTGGTTTTACCCGAAGATTCCGGGCCGTAGATTTCTATTACTCTTCCGCGCGGATAGCCGCCCACACCGAGCGCCACATCCAAGCCAAGTGAACCCGTTGGGATTACATCTACATCTTCTACGGCGCTATCGCCCATTTTCATTACGGTTCCCTTGCCGTAGGTTTTGTCTAATTTATCTAAAGTTAGCTTTAGTGCTTTTAGTTTTGCGTCTTTTTCAGTGCTCATTTTCAGTGTGTTTTATGATGGAAATTTAGTTCTCCTTCGCAAGAAAAATGCTTTGAAGGATGAAGATGCTAAGATACTATTTCTTTGTGCTTGGGGCAAAAGTAAAATCTAGGGAGAAACGATTTTTGTTAACAATAAATATAATGATTAATTTTGCCCAATCTATTAAAATCAATTCTTTTCACCTAAAAAAGTATAGCATGCAACTGTACAATAAATTAAGTGCGAAAGAGAGGGAAACACTTTTGGAACAGGCCGGCGAGGAACGGCTTACCCTTTCTTTTTATCAATATGCCAAAATTGGCAATCCACAACTTTTTAGAAATCATCTTTTTGTAGCTTGGTTTGAGCAAGACGTTCTTGGTAGAATATATGTTGCCTACGAGGGCATCAATGCCCAACTTTCCGTTCCGGCGAAACGTTTTAAGGAATTTAAGGAATTTTTGGACGGGATTTATTTTCTGAAAGACGTTCGTTTAAATATCGCTATTGAGCAGGATCTAAAATCGTTCCTAAAACTAAAAGTGAAAGTGCGCGATAAAATTGTGGCGGATGGTTTAAATGACGAAACCTTCGACGTTACCAACAAAGGAATCCACGTAGATGCAATGAAATTCAACGAGCTGATTGAAGATCCCAATGTGGTTTTGGTGGATATGCGGAATCATTACGAAAGTGAGATAGGTCATTTCAAAAACGCGGTAACACCAGATGTGGATACCTTCCGTGATTCTTTGGACATCATCGAAGCAGATTTAAAAGACCATAAAGAAGACAAAAAATTGGTGATGTACTGCACTGGCGGCATCCGTTGCGAAAAGGCCAGTGCCTACTACAAACACAAAGGTTTTAAAAATGTGTTTCAGCTTGAGGGCGGCATTATTGAATATGCGCGTCAAGTTGAAAACCAAGGTTTGGAAAATAAATTTATTGGAAAAAATTTCGTCTTTGACCATCGCCGTGGCGAACGGATTACGGAAGATGTAATTTCACACTGCCATCAATGCGGTGAAGCTTGCGACACGCATACCAATTGTGCCAACGAAGCTTGCCACTTGCTTTTTATTCAATGTGAAAAATGTGCCGTAGCAATGGAAAATTGCTGTTCCGATGAATGTGTTGAAATAACACATCTTCCCGAAGAAGAGCAAAAAAGATTGCGCCAAGGCATCCCTAATAGTAACAAGATTTTTAAAAAGGGGCGTTCTGAAAAACTGAAATTTAAAAAATAATCTGAGGCTTTTAGCAAGCGGAAAGAAGTCAAACAGTATTGGTTCAAAATGTCGTGGTTCAAAAATCTAAAATCGTAAATCCCAAATCGTAAATTTTATTGGTATCTTTACTGATTAAATTATTTGTTTAATTTTCGTCCCTCTTCATTTGGAAAAGGGCTTTATATATAAAAAATATGGGCTGTACCAGCTGTGCCACAGGCGCCAACGGACAGCCAAAGGGATGCAAGAACAATGGTACTTGCGGAACCGATGGCTGCAACAAACTTACGGTGTTTGACTGGCTTTCAAATATGCAACTTCCTGCCAATATGGAACCCTTCAATGCGGTAGAAGTGCGCTTTAAAAACGGAAGGAAAGAATTCTTCCAAAACCCCGAAAACCTTACCCTAAGCATTGGCGATACTATTGCTACTGAAGCTTCACCGGGGCACGATATTGGAATGGTTACTTTAACAGGTGAACTCGTTCGGGTTCAAATGAAGAAGAAGAAAATTCCTTTAAAAATTGAAGCGTTACCAAAAATTTACCGCAAAGCTTCACAAAAGGATATAGACATCTGGCAAGGCGTTCGCGATAAGGAGGCTGATGTACAAAAACGTTCCCGTGAAATCGCCATTCGTCATGGTCTTCAAATGAAAATTAGCGATGTGGAGTTTCAAGGCGATGCTTCCAAAGTTATTTTTTATTACACCGCTGAAGAACGTGTTGATTTCCGTGAATTGATAAAGGAATTCGCCAGAACTTTCAACACACGAATTGAAATGAAACAGGTTGGTTTCCGTCAGGAAGCTGCTCGTTTGGGCGGAATTGGTAGTTGTGGGCGTGAACTTTGCTGTTCTACTTGGCTGACGGATTTCCGTTCTGTAAATACTTCCGCAGCGCGCTATCAGCAGCTTTCCTTAAATCCGCAAAAACTTGCCGGACAGTGCGGAAAGTTAAAATGCTGCTTGAATTATGAATTGGACACTTATTTGGAGGCTTTGGAATCTTTCCCCAGTACCGAAACAAGACTTCAAACTGAAAAAGGATATGCCACCTGCCAAAAGATAGATATTTTTAAAGGGTTGCTATGGTATGCCTATGAAAAGGAATTTATGAATTGGCATGAATTGACTGCTGAAAAGGCCAACGAAATTATAGCCCTGAACAAAAAAGGTGAAAAACCACTTGCGCTGGAGGAATTTACAATCGAAACTCCAAAACCAGAGAAAGAACCCTATAGCAACGTGGTGGGTCAGGATAGTTTAACGCGCTTTGACCAACCTAAACAAAAAGGTAAAAAGCGCCGAAATAAAAGCCGAAACAAAAATAAAGTTACTGCAGAAGCTAATACCGGAAAAGCTCCAAAAAATAACCCAAGAAATAAAGGTCCAAAAAAATCCGGAAACAAGCCTAGCAATAAAAACAGAAACCCCAAGCCACCGAAAAATGAATAAGTTATTGGCACTTTTTTTGACAGCTGTCTTCCTCGTTTCCTGTGAATCCGATACCTTTTTTAGTGAAATTCGAGCAATGGACGGTCATTGGGGCGCAGACGAGGTGGTGGAGTTTAAATTGCCGCAGCTGGATTCGCTTAAAAAATATAATCTCTTTTTAAATATTAGAAATACAAACGAATACAAGTTCAACAATATATTTTTGATCGTTTCAATGAATTTCCCCCACGGAAAAACCGTTACCGACACGCTTGAATATAGAATGGCCAATCCGGACGGCTCTTGGATGGGACAAGGAATTGGCGATGTAAAGGAAAACAAACTGTGGTACAAAGAAAACGTACAGTTTTTTGAAGAAGGTAGTTACACTGTAGACATAGCCCAAGCAATGCGCAATAATGGCGACGTGGAAGGCGTTACAAAACTTGAAGGCATTACAGATGTTGGTTTCAGTATTGAAGAAGCCACCAAACAGTAAAAAATAATATGGCAACAAAAAAAGCAACTCCAAAAAAGAAAAATCAGAATGATGTTAGCCATCATATAAAAACCTTTTGGAAGATTTTTGCAGGATTTATACTCGTGATTATTCTTTTTTTCCTATTTGCCTCATGGGGGGTTTTTGGCAGTCTTCCAGATGAAACCAGCCTTGAAAATCCTGAAAAAAATCTTGCTACTGAAATCATCTCTTCCGATGGAAAGACAATCGGTAAGTTTTACAAAGAGAACAGAACACCGATTCTATTTGACTCACTACCCGACCATTTGGTAAACGCATTAATAGCGACAGAAGATGTTCGTTTTTATGACCATTCCGGCATTGATGGCAGAGGTACTGTTCGTGCAGTAGCCTTTTTGGGCTCACGAGGAGGCGCAAGTACCATCACGCAACAGTTGGCAAAATTGTTTTTTACGGAACAGGTTTCACGCAACAAACTACAGCGCGGACTACAGAAAATAAAGGAATGGATTATCGCAATACGATTGGAGCGCCGTTACACAAAGGAAGAAATTATCACCATGTATTTCAACGAATACGATTTTGTGAACCAAGCCGTAGGAATAGAATCTGCAGCCAATATTTATTTTGACAAACCACCCGCAGCACTTTCCACGGTTGAATCTGCAACACTTGTGGGAATGTTCAAAAATTCCTCACTTTATAACCCGGTGCGAAACCCAGAGGGTGTTGCCAACAGAAGAAATGTGGTGCTCGCCCAAATGGAGAAGTATGATTTTATATCAGAAAAAGTAAAGGATTCTCTGCAAGCCCTTCCATTGAATATAAAATTTACACCGCAAGGCCATGATGAGGGAAGCGCAACCTATTTCCGCGAATATGCCCGTCATTTTATGGAAGACTGGATAAAGGAACATCCAAAACCAGATGGAAGCAAGTACAATATCTATCAAGATGGTTTAAAAGTATTCGTAACCATAGACAGTAAAATGCAGGAATATGCAGAAGATGCCGTTAAAAAACATATGGCGCACCTTCAGGAAGCATTTGATGAACAAAACAAGAAAAATAAAACCGCGCCATTTCGAGATATAACAGAAGAAGAAACCGAAGGCATCTTAAATTCTGCAATGCGAAAAAGTGACCGTTGGCGAGAAATGACGAAACAAGGAAAGGAAGAAGCAGAAATTATTAAAAGCTTTAAAAAGAAAGTGCCAATGCGTGTTTTCTCTTGGAAGGGAGATATTGATACTCTAATGACTCCAATGGATTCAATACGTTATCACAAATCATTTCTGCAGGCGGCAATGATGTCCATGACTCCTCAGACCGGAGAAGTGAAAGCTTGGGTGGGTGGTATAGACTACAAACATTATAAATATGACATGGTCAAAAAAGGAAAACGCCAAATAGGCTCAACCTTTAAACCCTTTGTATATGCCACGGCTATAGACCAAATGCATATGTCGCCTTGCGATACATTGCCTAACACCAGTTACACCATTCCCTCAGGAAGGCACAATCTAATTCAATCGTGGACCCCAAAAAATGCTGGCGGTAGTTATGGCGGAATGGTTAATTTAAAATACGCACTTGCAAATTCAATAAATACCATTACTGCAAGATTGATAGACCGTGTAGGGCCAGAACCGGTTATTGATTTGGTCAAAAAAATGGGCGTTGATACCGAAAAAATGCCTGCAGTACCTTCCATTGCACTTGGAACACCTGATGTTTCAGTTTATGAAATGGTGGGAGCATACAGTACTTTTGCAAATGAAGGTGTATATGTTGAACCAATTTTAATTCAACGAATAGAAGATAAAAACGGAACGGTACTTTATCAAAACGTACCTAAAACAAAAGACGTAATAAGCAACGAGACTGCGTATGTTACTGTAAGTTTAATGGAAGGTGTTACCCAATCCGGTTCTGGTAGCCGTTTACGCGGAACTGGTCGTGAAGGCTCGGCCGTTTACAAAAATGCTGTAACCGGGTATCCTTATAATTTCACCAACCCTATTGCTGGGAAGACAGGAACTACACAAAATAACAGTGACGGCTGGTTTATGGGCATGGTCCCAAACCTTGTTACTGGAGTTTGGGTAGGTGGTGATGACCGAGCAACGCACTTCGGCTCCACTGCTTATGGTCAAGGTGCTACTATGGCACTGCCCATTTGGGGAATGTATATGAAAAGTTGTTTAGCTGATAAAGACTTGGATGTTTCAACAGGAAACTTTAAACGCCCTGCAAATCTATCCATTGAAACAGATTGTTCAAAGTGGCGTGAAGGCAATCCAGATATAGAGGAAATGCCGGATGAATTTGGGATTTAATCTCATAACCTTCTTAAAAAAGAAGAAAGACCTCACAAGTTTTGAAGCTCTGTGAGGTTTTTTTATAGGTTGAAATTTTGTAATTTTCAGAAAATTTTAAAAATGATAAAAAAGACAGTTGCAAACGTTCGTGAAGCCTGTGAAGGCATCGCTGATGGAATGACTTTTATGCTCGGCGGCTTTGGCCTCTGTGGCATCCCCGAAAATATTATTTCAGAATTGGTTCGAAGAAATGTTCAAAACGTTACCTGTATTTCAAACAATGCGGGTGTTGATGATTTCGGTCTTGGCCTTTTATTGAAAAAGCATCAAATTAAAAAAATGATTTCCTCATATGTAGGCGAAAATGCCGAATTTGAACGCCAAATGCTAAGTGGAGAAATGGAAGTTGAATTATTGCCGCAAGGAACTTTAGCACAACGCTGTGAAGCCGCTCGAAGTGGAATTCCGGCCTTCTTTACACCAGCTGGTTACGGAACCGAAGTGGCTGATGGAAAAGAAACCCGAGAATTTCACGGAAAAATGCACGTCATGGAAAAAGCTTTTGAAGCAGATTTTTCTTTTGTAAAAGCTTGGAAGGGTGACGAAGCCGGAAACCTCATCTTTAAAGGAACTGCTAGAAATTTTAATCCAGCCATGTGCGGAGCCGGAAAAATTACCGTGGCTGAAGTTGAAGAATTAGTTCCAGCTGGTGAATTGGACCCTAACCAGATTCACATTCCGGGAATTTTTATCCAAAGAATATTTCAAGGGGAAAAGTATGAAAAGCGTATTGAGCAATTAACTGTAAGAAAAAGAAACTAATGGCACTTTCAAAAGAACAAATAGCACAGCGAATTGCAAAAGAAGTAAAGGACGGCTACTACGTTAACTTGGGTATAGGAATCCCAACCTTAGTAGCAAACTTTGTGCGAGACGATATAAACGTTGAGTTTCAAAGTGAAAACGGAATTTTAGGGATGGGGCCCTTCCCCTTTGAAGGCGATGAAGACCCCGATTTAATAAATGCGGGAAAACAAACCATCACAGCATTGCCCGGTGCATCATTTTTTGATTCGGCAATGAGTTTTGGGATGATTCGTGGCCAGCATGTAGATCTAACTATTTTAGGAGCGATGGAAGTTTCGCAAAATGGAGATATAGCAAATTGGAAAATTCCCGGTAAAATGGTGAAAGGAATGGGTGGGGCCATGGACTTGGTAGCTTCCGCAGAAAACATCATTGTGGCGATGATGCACACCAACCGCGAAGGCGAATCCAAACTATTAAAGGAATGTAGTTTGCCACTTACTGGCGTCAAATGCGTTAAAAAAATAGTATCTAACCTTGCAGTCCTAGAAATTATCGATGGAAAATTTCACCTTCTTGAGCGAGCCCCAGGAGTTTCGGTTGAAGAAATTCAGAAAGCTACCGAAGGAGATTTAATTGTAAATGGGAACATATTGGAGATGAAATTTTAAGAAACAATTGATTTATAAATACTACAAAACAATGGAAATCATGGTTTTTTTATGTTAAAAAATTAGAGAAAAGGACTTAAATGTTAAATTTTAGTGTATTTCATCGAGTTTATTTGTCTTTTATCGTTCTATTCAAAAATAGTTCACATCTTAGCCAACCCAAATCTTACTGACCTAACCTCATATGGAAAAAGTAATTAGATCGATTAAAGGCACTAAAGAATTGTTACTAAACGTGCTTTTCATTTTTAAAAAAGTGTTTTTACTGGTCTGATCTTTTTTTATGGATGTTTATGCCCCAAATCTGTCATAAACACAGATAATTCATTAAACCCGTTCTTCGTGAGGTTAGAACGGGTTTTTTTATGTTAAAATATTAGATAAAAAGGTTTAAATGTTAAATTTTAGTGTATTTCATCGAATTTATATGCTTTTTGTCGTTCTATTCATAAATAGTTTACATATTAGCAGTCCCAAATCTTACCAACTTAACCTCATATGGAGAAAGTAACTAGGTCAATTAAAGGAACTAAAGAATTGTTACTAAACGTGCTTTTCATTTTTAAAAAAGTGTTTTTATTGTTCTGAACTTTTTCAATGGTTGTTTATGCCCCAAATCTGTCATAAACGCAGATAAAAATTAAACCCGTTCTTCGTGAGGTTAGAACGGGTTTTTTTATGCTCCTTTTTTTGAGTACTTAAATTCCCTTGGGAATTGCTTCAATTAATTTCTTTGTATATTCCGTTTGCGGATTTTCATAGATTTCATCCGCATCGCCCAATTCCTCTATTTTTCCTTTATTCATAACCAAAAGTTGGTCCGACATATATTTTACTACGGCCAAATCGTGTGAAATAAATATATAGGTAAATCCAAAATCATTCTTCAGTTCATTAAGCAAGTTCAAAACCTGTGCCTGTACCGAAATATCCAAAGCAGAAACTGATTCATCACAAATAACCAGTTTGGGCTCCACGGCAATGGTACGTGCAATGCCCACCCGTTGTCTTTGTCCACCGGAAAGTTCATGGGGATAGCGGTAAAAATAACTTTCATTCAAGCCTACTTTGTCAAGAAGTGAAATTACACGCTCTTTTCTTTCCTTTTTGGATTTCCCTAAATTGTGGACTACCATCGGTTCCATCAGTGCCTCCCCTATCATTAAACGCGGATTTAATGATGAATATGGATCTTGAAAAACAATCTGTATTTCCTTTCGAAGGTTTCTAATTTCACCTTTGGAAAGTTTTGTGAGTTCTTTTCCTCTATATTTTATGCTTCCAGAAGTTGCTTTCTCCAGCTGAAGAATCGTTTTTCCCAAAGTAGATTTTCCACAACCGGATTCGCCCACCAATCCTAAAGTTTCTCCTTCAAAAACAGAAAAACTTACATCGTCTACGGCTTTTACAATTTCCCTTTTTTTAAAAATACCTGCGTTGCTGAAGTATTGCTTTTCCAAATTGGTAATTTCCAAAATAGGTTTTTGAATATAAATTTGTTTATGCTTTTTCGCGCGTTCCGCAGCTTTTACTTCCCGTGCCTTGAAACTTTTATCTGCAATGGAAGCAATGGTCGGCAACTTTGCTAAGCGTAGTTTCAATGAAGGCCGAGATGCCAAAAGTGCTTTAGTGTATTCTGCTTTTGGGTTTTTGAATAATTCCTCTGTAGTTCCATTTTCAACTACATCACCTTTATACATTACCACTACCCGATCGGCAATTTCGGAAACCAAACTCAAATCATGCGATATAAAGAGCATCGCCATTTTTGTTTCTTGTTGAATGCTTTTCAAAAGTGAAATGATTTCCTTTTGAACGGTTACGTCAAGCGCTGTGGTTGGTTCGTCCGCAATAAGCAGTTTTGGTTTGCAGGCAATGGCCATGGCAATCATGACGCGTTGCATCTGCCCACCACTTATTTGGTGCGGATAGCTATTGAAAATTTCATTAGGGCGAGGCAGTTTTACTTTTTCGAATAATGAAATAGTTTCCCTTCTTGCTTCAGAAGTATTCATCTTTAAATGAAGGCAAAGTATTTCTGCAACCTGAAACCCACATTTTAAAGAAGGGTTTAGCGCGCTCATCGGCTCCTGAAAAATCATGGCAATCTCGCTACCTCTAATTTTTCTGAATAACTTTTCAGTTGTTTTTAGCAGATTCTTTTCTTCAAATAAAATTCTTCCTGATAATTTAGTTTGCTTTTTTGGCAACAAGCCCATTATGGAAAGCGAAGTGACAGACTTGCCAGAACCAGATTCACCAACGATCCCTAAAATTTCATTTTTAAAAACATCAAAAGAAACAGAATGTAAAACCTCAGTGCTACTTTTCTCATTTCCAAAGGATACTGAGAGCTCTTGAACTGACAATAATGGTGATGTATTCATAACTTCAAAGATAGAATAAACGAAGCGATTATTTTTTAACAACCGTTCATCGAATAAAATTTCATTTTATCTAATTTTATCGTTCTTTTAAGTGTTTTTATATAAAACATCAAACCTTTTTATTCACTAAATCTTAATTATTATGAAAAAAATTAACAAGTTCGTTTTTCTATTCACGCTTTTAGTTTTTGCTTTTTCGGCAGTGGTTTCTGCCCAAAACAAAAAAGATGAAAAGAGAAACGTAAAGGAACCACCAAGTCTAGTAGTTTTTGATGCCTCACAATCCTATTCGCTTCAAAACTCCACCCAAATTTTCAAGGATGTTTTAAATCCTTCCCCACAAACCTCCTTCACTACGCTAAAACAAGAACAAGATCCTCTAGGTTTTACACACCAAAAAATGCAACAGTATTTTAATGGTGTTAAAGTGGAATTTGCAACCGTAACATTGAGCAGTAAAAACGGTATGGTTCAAACATTAAATTCAGCTTATTGCCCCATTGCAGAAGATTTTAGCAATACGCCTTCCATAAGTGGCCCACAGGCTTTGAACAGTGCGATGGCACACGTAGGTGCTACAAAATATATGTGGCAGAATGCTTCGGAAGCAGCTTTGGCAGATTATCAAAAACCAACCGGCGAATTGGTTATTTTCCCTGCAATGAAGAATATTTCAGAAACAAACCGACTTGCCTATAAGTTCGATATTTACGCCACAGCACCGCTTTACAGAGCAGATGTATATATTGATGCCAAAACGGGACAATTTATCATGGAAAACAAAAGAATCCATCATGCCAATGTACCCGCTACCGGAACCAGTCTTTATAACGGAAATGTTTCCTTTACTGCCGACAATACCTCTGGCCCGTACCGTTTACGCCAAACAGCAGACGGTGGCGGAATCCAGACTTTTGATATGAACAATAGCACCAACTATAACAATGCAGTTGATGTTACAAGCAGTTCTACAAACTTTACTTCAAACCCCACTGGAGTACAGGCACACTTTGGGGCTGAGCGTACCCACAAATACTTCAGCCAGAAACACGGCAGGAACTCCTATAACAATGCAGGAGCCATTATAAAATCATATGTTAGCTATTCCTCAAATTATGTGAATGCATTTTGGGACGGTAGTAGAATGACTTATGGTGATGGTGATGGCGTAAACTATGGCCCATTAGTTTCTTTGGACATTTGTGGTCACGAAATTGCCCATGGTGTTACCGAATATTCCGCAAATCTTGTTTATAGCTACCAGTCTGGAGCTTTAAACGAATCCTTTTCGGATATCTTCGGTGAATCCATTGAAAAATTTGCCTCTGGCACCAACGATTGGTTAATGGGTGATGATATTGGTGCTGGCGGAAGTGGCGGTGCATTGCGTTCTATGAGCAATCCAAATGCTTATGGAGACCCTGACACTTATTTAGGGACCAACTGGTATTCCGGCTCAGGCGATAACGGCGGAGTACATATTAACTCTGGAGTACAAAACTTCTGGTTTTATGTATTGAGCACAGGTAAGAGTGGAACAAATGACAAAGGAGACAGCTACAATGTTACCGGAATCGGGATGGACAAAGCAGCTGCAATTGCTTATAGAAACTTAACCGTTTACTTGAACTCAAACTCACAATACAGCGATGCCAGAAATGGCGCAATCCAATCAGCAAGAGATCTTTATGGAGCTGATAGCCCTGAGGAAATTGCAACCACAAACGCTTGGTACGCAGTAGGAGTTGGCGCGGCATACGGCGGTGGTGGCGGTGGAAGCGACTATTGTGCTTCACAAGGAAATAGCGTTAATGACGAATACATAAGCCGTGTACAGCTAAACACAATTAACAATGCTTCTGGCGCACAGCTTTATTCAGATTTCACAAGTATTTCTACTTCTTTAAATGAAGGTTCTACTTATACAGTTACCGTTACTCCAACCTGGACTGGAACCATCTATAATGAAGGTTACGCTGTATGGATTGACTATAATGGAGATAATGATTTTGGTGATGCAGGTGAGTTGGTTTGGTCCAAAGCCGCTTCAAAAAACACTCCTAACAGTGGAACATTCACAGTGCCTTCAGGAACTGTTGGCGGTGAAACAAGAATGCGAGTTTCTATGAAATACAACGGAATTCCAACTTCTTGTGAAACCTTCAGTTATGGGGAAGTGGAGGACTACACCATCAACTTGGGAGGTGCAGGGCCAGATACCCAAGCCCCAACCGCACCAGCAAGTTTAGTAGCTTCAAACGTAGCACAGACTACACTTACACTTTCGTGGAATGCTTCCACAGACAATGTAGGGGTTACAGGTTATGATGTTTTCCAAGGAAGTACAAACCTAGGTACCGTTACAGGCACTTCAGCAAATATTACTGGATTGTCGCCTTCAACTGCATATGCTTTTAAAGTTCGTGCTCACGATGCTGCTGGCAACAATTCTGGTTTCAGCAATATCGTAAACGTTACTACGCTTTCAAATAATGTCACTTATTGTTCTTCACAAGGAAACAATACAAATGATGAATATATAGACAGGGTTCAACTGGGAAGCATCAACAATCTTTCTGGCAATAATGGTGGTTATGCAAACTTCACAAGTATTTCTACATCCTTATCTAAAGGAAGCAGCAATACCATTACCATCACACCACGATGGACAGGCAGAACTTACAGCGAAGCATATCGTGTTTGGATTGATTATAACCAAGATGGTGATTTTAATGATTCTGGTGAGCAAGTGTATTCACGTTCGCGTACAACTGCTTCACCAATTTCTGGAACTTTCACAGTACCTACATCAGCACTTTCAGGGGCAACAAGAATGCGGGTTTCTATGAAGTATAATGCAAATCCAACTTCTTGTGAAACTTTCAGTTATGGTGAAGTGGAAGACTATACCGTTATTATCAGCAATTCTGTTAACCAAGGTATTACTGGAGATACTAGTTTCAATAGTTCAAATATGTCAATCTATCCAAACCCTGCAAAACACACCTTAAATATTTCTTTGGTTGACGCAACAGGAAAAGATTATGTAATCTATAACGTAATGGGTCAAATAGTTGGTAAAGGTTCGTTTACAGAAAGCTTAGATGTTACATCGTTGCAAAGCGGTGTTTACATGCTTGAAGTAAATACTGACAACAACAAAATCATGAAACGTTTTGTGAAAGAGTAATTTGTTAATATTCATAAATAAAGCGGCCCGTTTCAAATTTGAAACGGGCCGCTTGTTTTTAATTGTATAAATTTTTTAAAGAGGATCCCCAACTTTAATATCACATCTATGTCCTGGTTGACCGTGTGGTGGATTTTTTCCTTTACCAGAAATAGCTGCTGGCACGGCCTCTGTCTTGTTTACTGCAGGTGTTGTGTTAGAGCTTCCGGCACTGTTAAGTGGAGCACCAACAGGAACAGCACAATCATGACCTGGTTGCCCGTGTGCAGGATTTAATGCTACGTTTCCGCTTGCAGATGAGCTATTTATTGTTTGCGATGATGTGGGCGCTACATTTTCCAACGCTTGCTTCTTTTGTTCAAGGGTTGCTTCTTGGGTTGTATTTATTGTTTCTTCTGTTGGGGTCGCTTTATCCTTACAGGAAATAAATAAGGGAGCTGCCACAAACATTGCTACTATAAAAGGCTTAAAATTAAATCTTGAAATTGTCATAAAATATGTTTTTAATAGGGTCGATAAATCTACTAAAAATTATACGGAAAACCACATCTTTGTAATTGTTTCCATAACAATCACATTAAACTGAAAGTATTTCGTCTTCATTTAAAATCTCCTCATTCCGAAGTCTTAAGAAAATCTGGGCAACGGTAACCGTGTCTTTTTCGCAATAAATGATGATTCTGTCAATATCTTTTTCTTCGTAATAAACACTGCGCACTTGACTGCCGTCTATATCATCTTTAGGTGAAGGAATTCCCAAAACGTGAGCCATCAATTTCAAAGAAGTAAATGTTTTGTAATCTCCAAATTTCCAAAGTTCGAGTGTGTCCAAATGTGGGACCTCCCAAGGTTTTTTTCCAAAGAGATCTAGCTTGAATGGAATATCAATTCCATTAATAATCATCCTTCGGGCAATGTATGGAAAGTCAAATTCCTTGCCATTGTGCGCACAAAGTAAATGTTGAGGTTTATTGAAATGTGTTTCGAGCAGCATCTTGAAATCTTTTAAAATCCTTACCTCATCGCCGTGAAAACTGGTAACACGAAAATTGCGGACATCTCCCTTTATTACAAAATAGCCCACGGAAATACACACAATTTTTCCAAATTCTGCCCAAATTCCGGCACGCTCGTAAAAGTCTTCCGCTGAAATATCATCTTTTCTTTGGTATTGACTTTTTAACTCCCAAAGTGTTTTTGAGGTGTCGTCCAGTTCCTCAAAATTTTCGTGCTGCGGAACGGTTTCAATATCCAAAAACAGGATATGTTCCAAGTTTATACGCTTAATCATATTTTGAAAATTTCAATCGGGGAGAAGATGTTTAAAGCTACGAAAAAATCATTAATCTTTTCAACTAAAACAAAGTTTGTTGCGGCGAAGGGTTTTCGTGCTCCAACAACCACTTTTTACGACGCAATCCGCCAGCATAACCTGTGAGCGAACCGTCGCTACCTATAACGCGATGGCAGGGAATTATAATTGAAATAGGGTTTTTCCCATTGGCTGATGCCGCCGCACGAATCACTTTTGGGTCGCCAAGTTGGTTTGCCATTTGTTGGTAGCTCGTTGTTTTTCCATAAGGAATATCCTGCAATTGTGACCAAACCCGTTTCTGAAAATCGGTTCCTTCTGGGGAAAGTTTTAAGTTGAAATCCTTACGTTTACCTTCAAAATATTCTTGAAGTTGCACAACGGTATCTTTCAATTCTGTAGGAATTTCTTCGGAAACCATACCGTTTTCGGAATCTATAAAAAGCACTGAAGCCAAGCCAACTTCATCACCCTTAAGTTCTAAAATTCCAACAGGACTATTTATAAATGCGATTTTCATTGCTCGTCCTCTTCTTCTGGTTCAATCTCTTGATTTAATTGAATTCCCATACGTTTGGCTCGCTTTTCCCAATTCTTTCGTGCCTGAAGTTGCATATCTTCAATGCTGTCGCTCTCGTCCATAATCTCAAGACCCAGAAGGGTTTCAATAATATCTTCCATAGTTACCACGCCAATTGTGTTTCCAAAATCATCTACTACCGAAGCAATATGCACGCGCTGCTTTATAAATGTTTCAAAAAGTTCTGGTATTGGCTTTTGTGCTGAAACCACAAAAATATCCCGCTTCAGGTCGCTCAATAATTTATCACCTCGATCTTCCACAATTTCCTCAAGCACATCATCCCGTAGCACAAAACCTGTGATGTTATGTGTTTTATTTTTATAAACAGGAATACGCGAAAACCGTAAACTTTTATGACTTTGGTGAAAATTTTCCAAATTCATAGTTTCATCCTCCAAGGTCACAACAGTAAATGGTGTCATCACATCCTTAGCTTGAACACTTTTAAAAACTAAAAGGTTCTTAATTACCGTAGTTTCACTTTCCACAAAAACACCCTCTTCCTCCGCAGCATCGGTGATTGCCATAAATTCTTCCCGGCTCATGGTACTTACATGGGCAGATTTTCCTACCATTCTGGTAATCAACATCAGCATCCATAAAATTCCAGTATATTTTAAAGGAATAATAATAAGGTTTAAGAAAGTTGCCGTAAAAGACCCTAGTTTTTTCCAATAGGTAGCACCAATGGTTTTTGGGATTATTTCTGAAACCACTAAAATAAGCATCGTCATGATTGCCGAAACAATGCCCACTAAATTTATCCCCCAAACTTCTACCTTATAAGGTAATTTTTCTGCTTGCACTCCAACCAGTATTGCACCCACAGTGTGTGCAATAGTGTTCAGTGTCAAAATTGCAATTAGTGGTTTGTCTATATCTTTTTTATAATTGGTAAGCGTAGTAGCATAATGTTTCCCCTCTTGGGTTTTCATCCGCAAGTAGGTTGGTGTAAAACTTAACAACGCCGCTTCCAAAATAGAACACAAAAAAGAAACTATAATGGAAAGAACAGCATATACAATAAGTAAGGTCATATTCGGTTAGCGTAATTTTGGAACTAAAATAAAGATTTAAAAACAGATTTTACGTAAGGCTTTGTTAATTACATAAAAAAACCGCCATTTCGGCGGTTTTTATGGTGACAATCAATTAAGATGCTTTTAAAAACGGCCGCAACGTATTCTCCCAACGCTTAGCATGTTGAAGACACACAAATGCATCAGAAGAAAGCTCGTTTTCATCATGCTCGTTGTAAAAAGGTATTTCGAACCTTCCAGTTTTTTCAACCAGTTCCAACCCAACCCAATCAAGGGTTTTTTCAGTTTGCTGAGTGCTTTTTGCGCGACAATCCTTCACATCTGCCATATTTATAATTTTAAAATCTCCCGAAAGATTTTTTATTGAAGTAAAAACCAACTTTTTTGAAACCTCATCCACACCAATTACACAATTGCCTATAACTTCAATGTTTTTCAAGTTAATACCTTTACTTAGCGAAAGCTGCGTTACAGATTTCTTTACTTTTTTGTTTTTACTAGATGTGCTAATAATTAAAAAAACTACTGGCACTATCATTAATAACGTGATAATAATCCCCACAAGGGTTGAACTAAATTCCATAATGAATAAATTTTTAAGGTGAATAATTTTGAATAAATAATGGTTTGAAAATCAATTCAAACATCCTGAATAACATCAAAAAATTACCAGAAAAAATGGAATGGAAACAAGTGCCGGAAGATCAGCTCCCGTTTGTCTTTTGAAGAGAAAGAAGAATTAAATAATGTAGAAACACGAGCATACAAAAAATCCTGACTGGAACTAAACATTCCATAAAAGCCCAGACCAATGTATTCGTTATGTGAAACTATTTGCGAAACTTCTCCAATAGACGTTTCGTTAAAAACAAAAGGTTTTTGTCCATCATTCTGAAATTCAGAAATAACAGTTGTTGTGTCCTTATCAGCAAACGTTTCCCCAGCAAAAGTCACGTTCCCGAATACCAAGAATATGGCAATAGAGACTAACAACCTACCAATATGTTTTTCAACAGTTTTCACAGCGTAAATGTATGCGAAAATTGAATTCGAAAAGATAAAATTTTGCTAATTAATTAGTTTCACCACGTCCTTCGCAAAATAGCTTGCAATCAGTGAAGCTCCTGCTCTTTTTATAGCTGTAATCTGTTCCATCATAACCGCATCGTGATCTAGCCAGCCCTTTTCTGCTGCTGCTTTCAACATGGCGTATTCACCACTCACTTGATACACAGCCACTGGAACATTCACAGCATCTTTTATTTCGCGAACAATGTCTAAATAGCAAAGTCCAGGTTTTACCATTACAATGTCTGCGCCTTCGTCAATATCCATCAAGGTTTCGCGGATAGCCTCCTCCCTGTTTGCATAATCCATTTGGTAGGTTTTTTTGTCCTTCGGAATATCTTTTACATCAACTGGAGCTGAATCCAAAGCATCGCGGAACGGACCGTAAAAAGCAGAGGCATATTTGGCACTGTAGGCCATAATTGCAGTATCGTAAAAGCCTTCATCCTCCAGAAGCGTTCTAATTTCAAAAATGCGACCGTCCATCATATCGCTGGGTGCAACTACATTAGCTCCAGCTTTGGCGTGGCTCAAAGCCATTTCAGCCAAAACCGCATTTGTATCGTCATTGATAACTTTTCCTTCGGAAATGATTCCGTCGTGGCCATAAATTGAAAATGGATCCAAAGCCACATCAGTCATTACAATCATTTCGGGAACTGCATTTTTAACCGTTTTTATAGCTCTTTGCATTAAACCATCAGGATTCAAAGCTTCTTTCCCACTATTATCTTTCAGTTTATCTTCAACTTTTACAAAAAGCAAAACAGATTTCAATCCGAGTTTCCAAAGTTCCTTCACTTCTTTTTGAAGCAAATCCAAGCTCATTCTGTAATAATTTGGCATCGAAGCTATTTCCTCTTTTACGCCTTTTCCTTCCACAACGAAAAGCGGAACTATAAAATCATTTGGGCTAATAATGGTTTCACGAACCAGAGTTCGCATACTTTCAGTGGTTCTTAATCTTCGGTTTCTTCTTAGTGGGTACATATTCTTATATTTTTGTTTGGTCGAGCGCAGTCGAGACCTACTTAGTATTCTGTAATATCAAATAAACCCTCGACTGCGCTCGAGGGAACATTCGTTTAAATCCAATCTTTCGGATGTTTTAAAACTGAAAGAAGTTTCTCCTCCTCACTTCCCGCTTCCGGATGATGGTCATATTTCCATTGCACAACCGGAGGCAAACTCATCAAAATACTTTCAATCCTTCCATTGGTCCTTAATCCGAAAAGTGTTCCTTTATCGTGGACTAGATTGAACTCAACATAACGGCCACGGCGTATTTCTTGCCAATTTCTGTTTTCTTCTGTATAAGAAATATCTTTTCTTTTTTCAACTATGGGAAGGTAGCTATCCAAAAAGCTATTGCCAACTTCAATTACAAAGTTATACCAATCTTGCATTGACATTTCTATTACAATATTTTTATCATCCTTCGCCGAGTCTTCTGACGACTTAAGGTAATCGAAAAACAAGCCGCCAATACCGCGGGCTTCCTCCCGATGTGCGTTCCAAAAATATTCATCGCAACGTTTTTTATAGGTTTCATAAAAGGTTGGATTGTGTTTGTCGCTAGCAGTTTTGCAAACTTTGTGAAAATGTTCTGCATCTTCCTCAAACAGATAATAGGGTGTTAAATCCTGTCCGCCACCAAACCAACTGTCCACAACATTTCCTTCGGCATCGTACATTTCAAAATAGCGCCAATTTGCGTGTACCGTAGGCACCATTGGGTTTTTTGGGTGAAGTACCAAACTAAGACCGCAAGCAAAAAAATCTGCATCTTTTACTCCAAAATACTGTTGCATGCTTTCTGGTAATTTTCCAAAAACCTCGCTAATATTTACACCACCTTTTTCAAAAACTGCTCCGTTTTCAATTACACGGGTTTGTCCGCCGCCGCCTTCAGGACGTTTCCAAACATCTTCTTTGAATTTTGCCTTTCCATCAATTTCCTCCAAAGCGGAAGTGATTTCATTCTGTAAACTCTTTATATATGCTACAAACTTTTCTTTCATCATATCTTTTTCTGAAGTGATTTCGCGTTTTCCAAAACCTTTAAAGTCTCTGTACTCGCCGCCGTAACCGAAAGTGGTAAAACCAAAATTATTCCAACAATGGGAATTAAAAGCAGCAACATAAAAACCATGCCGTTGCCAATGGCCAAACCTCTATTTCTAGTTACAAATTGAATACTTTCTGAATATTTAAAATGCCGTTCCAAGGTATAATCCATATTTCCAAAACCTGCGTAATAACTCTGCACTAAAAACAATAAAACCGAAGATATAATCCCGACAACTGGTATAAAGCCTATCAAAATTATCGGGATTGTTAGTAGTAGTTCCATTATTAAGTTCCGAACGTTTATTCGAACCCCACGCCAAAGTTGTTCGGCGTTTGAAGTATTTCTGTGTGAATGGTTTATTCCGAAAAGATGTTTTTCAATTTTTTCTGAAACGGGGCTCATAAAAGGTGCACTCAGTGCCATCACGATATGACGGTAAAGTATAAGCCCCAAAGCAATGATTATAAGTGCTCCAATAAAATCACTAATAGCTCTAAAGGTCTCTGAACCCCATTGCCAAAACCAAATTTTTGAAATGAAAGCACCAAGATTATCACTCAGTCCCCAAGCAGAAAAACCAATTAAAACGGCAGTAAAAAAACTAATGGCCATAGGCACAACAAAATACCTCCAAAGCCCAATTTTGCTGATGAGCCCGAAAGTTCCCGCGTATGCTTTTATACCTTTTAGGATGTTTTTTACCATTTGGTTCTGTGTCTAGTCGAGTGCCCTCGAGATCTAGATTGAAGTTCTCGACTGCGCTCGAACGGACAAGATTATTCTATATAAATTAACTCAGTTTTAAAGTTTTCAACCTCTCCAACAGTTTCAATCTTAACCGCTTCCGAAGCTTTTTGTTTTAAAAATGAAATGATTTCCACCTCATCTTTATCTTTTACATTTTCAAAAAAGGTAATTCCCACTGCATTATTGTGCAAATCCATTGCTCGTTCCAAACGTTCGTTGGGTGAAAAATCTTCGTGCCAATCGGTAAATTTTTTTGCCCATGTTTTTGCCTTTTCTTCACTATTGCTCCATTTTAAACAACTTTTGGTAATCAAAATAACCCAAAGCGCATGTCGAAATGCATTTGCGGGATTACCTAAATGGTGTTTGCTTCCAAATTCCTCATACGCAATGTTCATACAGCGTTTTGTGGCAAAAATAGTTGGAAAGGCATACATTGGATTTTTCAAAAACAGCCAAGCCAACCCAAAAAGTTGCTTGAAATCTAGCTTTCTTAATATCCGCCAAAGCATCTATTCTTGTTTGTATTCTTTCACGGCTTCAATAAAAGCACCTGCGTTTTCCAACGGAATATTTGGTAAAATACCATGACCTAAATTGACTATATATCGGTCTTTTCCAAATTCATCAATCATCTGTTTTACCATCTTTTTTATTTCCGAAGGTGGGCTGAAAAGACGGGTTGGGTCAAAATTTCCCTGCAAAGTAATTTTTCCTCCGGTCAAATAACGTGCATTTTTAGGCGAACAAGTCCAATCTACACCCAATGCGGAAGCGCCGCTTTTTGCCATAGTGTCCAAAGCAAACCAGCATCCTTTTCCGAATGCAATTACGGGTGTTTCATCTTTTAGGGCATCAATAATCTGCTGCATATATTGCCAGCTGAATTCCTGATAATCGGTTGGCGAAAGCATTCCGCCCCAACTGTCAAAAACTTGTACGGCGTTTACACCAGCTTTTACTTTTTCCTTTAAATATAAAATGGTGGTATCTGTTATTTTTTGAAGCAATTCGTGTGCTAAAACGGGTTGGGTGAAACAGAATTCCTTCGCTTTATCAAAATTTTTCGAGCCCTGACCCTGAACGCAATAACATAAAATAGTCCACGGACTTCCGGCAAAACCGATCAACGGAATTTCGTCATTCAGTTTTTCCTTTGTCATTTTTATGGCTTCCATCACGTAACCTAAAGTTTCGTGAATGTCTGGCACGATTACTCGTTCCAAATCTTTCGCAGAACGGATTGGGTCTGGCAACCATGGGCCAATGCCTGATTTCATTTCCACGTGAATGTTCATTGCTTGCGGAATTACCAAAATATCGCTGAACAAAATTGCCGCGTCCATTCCGTATCTTCTAATTGGTTGAACTGTAATTTCACTGGCAAGTTCTGGCGTTTGGCAACGTGTGAAAAAGTCGTATTTAGCTTTTATTTCCTGAAATTCAGGCAAGTATCTTCCGGCTTGGCGCATCATCCAAACGGGTGGTCTTTCCACGGTTTCACCGCGAAGGGCTTTTAAGAATAGGTCGTTTTTAATCATAGTTTTTTAAAGTATTCACCGCTTTAGCAATTACGCTTTCTACGCTTGTAGCATTTGCAATTACAACATTTTCTGTATATTTTTTTGCTTCGTAAGCGGTTGTGGCACCTATGCAAACCGCTTTCATAATTCCTGCAAAGACGGAGGAAATCTCATCATTAATCGTATTTCCTTCAACAAAACTTCGCACCCCACTTGGGCTGAAAAAAAGAACAGCGTCAAACTGTCTTTCAAATTTTTTCAGATTTAATTTGGTTTTATAAACCTCTATTTCTTCAAAAGTAATATTGTTTTCTCTTAATTTCGAAGGAATTTCATCACTTCTAATATTTCCACAGAAAAAGTGAAAGGAATCATTTTTGTGACTTTCTACTAAATATGAAGCCAGTTCGGTTGCATATTCAGTCATTTTAACCACTTTTTGACCTTTTTCTTCCAAAAGTGCTTTTGTTTTTTCACCTACACAATAACAATTGTCAAAGACCCTTCGACTGCGCTCAGGGTGACAATTATTTTTAAAAATAGAATTCACCGCATTTTGGCTTGTGAAAATAGCATTTTCAATATTTCCAGAAGCTTCAAAAGGGACAAATTCAATTTTTATAGCGTTGTATTCCACCAATGAAACTCCAGCGTTTATCAACAACTCCCTTTGTGAAGGACTCAATTTTTTAGTTGAGAGAACGCTTTTCATTTAAACAATGTTTAAAAAAGATTTACTTGTTGATCTGCTTTTTAATCTGCGCCATTAATTCACTTCCGCCGTTTTTTAGTATTTGCAGTGCACATTCCTTTCCAAAACGGAGGTAATCCGTCTTGGAAATTGATTTTTCAATCTCTAATTTTTCTTTGCCATCCAAAGAAAACAGACAGCCTTTAAAGAGAACCTCATTACCAATTATTTCTGCAAAAGCACCGATTGGCGCGGTACAACCGCCTTCCAAAGTTCTTAAGAATTCGCGTTCTATGTGCGTACAAATTTCAGAAGCAGAATCATTTAATTTTGAAGTAGCCTCTCTGCAGAATTCATCATTTTTCAAAGCCACAATAACCATTGCGCCCTGTGCCGGCGCGGGAAGCATCCAGTTTAGCTCAGTAAAATTCTCTGGCAAAAGATTGATTCTTTGTAAACCAGCTTTGGCAAAAATGGCGCCTTGCCAGTCATTATCCTTCAATTTTTGAAGACGCGTATTCACATTTCCCCGCAAATCAACAACCTTATGGTTTGGGTACCGATGAAGCCATTGCGCCTGTCTGCGTAAGCTTCCGGTGGCAATTGTGCATGGTTTTTCAAAATTTATTTCGCCTTTCGTCACCAAAATATCTTCGGAAGAGGCGCGTTCCAAAACCGCTGTTTGTACGATACCATTTGGTAATTGTGTAGGCACGTCTTTCATACTATGCACAGCTATGTCCACAGTTCCTTTTATCATTGCAACATCCAGCGTTTTTGTGAAAATACCGGTGATTCCCATTTCATAAAGGGGTTTGTCCAAAACTAAATCACCTTCAGATTTAACGGGAACCAATTGGGTTGTGTATCCTAAATTTTCAAGTTTGGATTTTACAGTGTTGGCTTGCCAAAGTGCAAGTTCACTGTCGCGGGTGCCAATTCGGATTGTTTTTTTCAAGATTAGGCAGTTTCAAGTTTGAAAACCCGGCGGATGAGTTCTATACTTTCGGCGGAGCCTTCTTCGCCTTTAAGATGATTGGCGAAATGTGTAGTTATTTTTTGAATGAGTCGGTCGCTGATTATTTCGGCTTGATCCTCATTAAAATTTGCAATTTTTTTACGCTGATTGTCAATTTCTGCAGCTTTAATTTCAGCAAGTTTATTTTTCAAAGCCTTTATAGTAGGCGCAAATTTGCGGTTGTCTGCCCATTGGTTAAATTCCTTTTCTATTTCAGCAATAATTTTTTTCGCCAAAGGAAGTTGCGCCGCACGTTGTTCCAAGGTATTGTCCGTTACTGCTGAAAGATGGTCCATATGAACCAACGTTACAAATTCATTGTCCAATACATCCTCAGAAACATTTTTAGGAATTGAAAGATCTAAAATAAGTAAGGGTCTCTTTAGAAATAAAAGTTCTTTTGAAATAGTGGGCTGTTGTGCGCCGGTTGCTACAATAAGCACGTCGGTTTGGGCGATTTCACTTTGAATGTCTGCATAGTCCTTAACAATCAAATTGAACTTACCAGCAACTTTTTCCGCCTTTTCCTTTGTACGGTTTATAAGTGTTATATGATTATTTTTTGTGTGCTTAATTAGGTTTTCGCAGGTATTTCTACCTATTTTTCCTGTTCCGAAAAGCAAAAGATTTTTTTCGGAAATATTCGGCACACGTGCCATAATATACTGAACCGCCGCAAAACTTACTGATGTAGCGCCAGAAGAAATTCCAGTTTCATTCTTTATACGCTTGCTAGCCTGAATAACCGCATTTGCAAGCCGCTCCATAAAAGGATTGATGATATCGTGTTTTTTTGACTCACGGAAAGCATTGCGCAATTGACTGATAATTTCAAAGTCGCCCAGTATCTGGCTGTCAAGACCAGTGCCTACGGTAAAAAGATGTGAAACCGCATTGTGGTTTTTATAAATATAGGCTACTTTTTCAAACTCTTCAACGGTACCGTTGGTATGCTCACAAAGCAATTTTATAATTTGGTAAGGATGTTGCGCAAAACCGTAAAGCTCGGTCCGGTTGCACGTGGAAATTACGGTAAGCGAAGGAATTCCATCTTCTTTGGCCTGCAAAAGAATTTTCTCTTTCGCAATATCACTTATACTAAAATGACCGCGGATTTCGGCATCTGCTTTTTTGTAGTTGAGGCCGATGGTGTAAAAATTGCCTTCGAGTGATTCCCCCGAATATGTTTTCAAATTTTCCATATAAAACAGGAGCAAATGTAAGTGCATTGTTTTTTAAAAAATAACGCCAGCGGTATCTTTTATGTCGATGTCTGTTAAAAATGCTCTAAATATGATATTTATCATACTTTAACCCCTAAATTCGCGGTTTCCAAGAACAACATATATATATTTATTTAGAACTATTCTAAATAAAATCATTTTAAAAACGATATGGATTTATATAAAAATGTCGCTCAAAGTTTACCTGACAATGCGGTAGGTTTCTATGAAGAAACCATAATTGAACCAGGGTTTTTTATTTTAAAATTCAACAACGAAACTGATGAAAATCAAACTTTTAAGCGGGAGGTTAGTTCCAATTTCATCCAGTTTCATTTTTGTATAAAAGGTTCGGCTTCCTTTGTTTTTAATGAAGGAAATTATAAACTGCCCATTCAGGAAGGTAATTCATTATTGCTTTATAATCCGCAGCGGGATTTGCCGCTGGATTTATCGCTAAACCGACAATCTTGGGTGCTTTCTGTATTACTTCCTATCAATAAATTTCACAGTCTTTTTTCAACTGAGGCAAATTATATCACTTTTTTGAGCGACGAAAACAAAGACCGAAAATATTATAAAGATGCCCAGGTTACGCCTTCTATGGCAATTGTATTGAATCAATTAATGAATTACAACCTGCACCCAACAATAAAACCGCTTTATTTTAAAGCAAAAGCTTATGAATTGTTAAGCCTATATTTTAACCGCCCAGCAGATGCAGATGTGGAACAATGTCCTTTTTTGGCTGATGAAGACAACGTTTCAAAAATAAAAAAGGCGAAGCAGATCATGATTGCAAGAATGGCAGAACCACCGACTTTACAGGAGTTGGCAGACGAAATCAATTTGCCTATAAATCGATTGAAAGAAGGTTTCAAACAAGTTTACGGCGACTCGGTGTTCAGTTTTCTATTTGATTATAAAATGGAAGTGGCTCGCCAACTTCTAGCAACTGGTTCGCACAACGTAAATGAGGTTGGGTTGAAAGTAGGTTACAGTACCTCGAGCCATTTTATTGCGGCATTTAAAAAGAGGTTTGGCACTACTCCAAAGAAGTTTTTGATGGCATTGAATGCTTAAAATAAAACAAATTCCAAAGAAGTTAACTTTTGTGAAAAATTAAAATCCTTTCAACTTTCACTTGTTACCTTTGCAAATCAAATTTGAAAAATGAAAAAAGGAGTTCTCCTCGTAAATCTCGGTTCGCCGGACAGTACAAAACCAAAAGACGTTAAAAAATACCTCGATGAATTCTTGATGGATCCACGGGTTATTGACGTGCCGTTCTGGCTGCGTTCATTTATAGTAAGGGGAATTATTTTGAACACACGCCCTAAAAAATCTGCTGAAGCCTATCAAAAAATTTGGTGGGACGAAGGATCGCCTTTAATCGTAATTTCTGAAAGACTTCAGAAAAAAATTCAGGAAAAAACTACCGTTCCCGTTGCTTTGGCAATGCGCTACGGAAGTATGACCTTGAAAAAAGGATTACAGGAATTGGTGGATAAAGGCGTGGATGAAATTTTGATCATTCCGCTCTATCCGCAGTTTGCAATGGCAACTACCGAAACAATAGACGTGAAGGTTGAGGAACTTAAAAACGAATTCTTTCCGCAGTTGCAGATCACTTCGCTTCAGGCATTTTATAACAAACCGGAATATATTGAAGTGCTTTCAAAAAGCATTGCTGAAAAACTGGAAAACCTGGATTATGAGCATCTTTTGTTCAGTTATCACGGCGTTCCGGAAAGACATATTTACAAGCGCGACATCACAAAAAGCCATTGCAAAATAGATGGAAGTTGTTGTGTTACACCTTCTCCCGCACACGAATTTTGTTATCGGCATCAATGTTTAAAAACTACCGAATTAGTAGCAAAAAAATTGAATTTACAAGCTGGAACTTATTCCAGTTCCTTTCAATCCCGGTTGGGTTTTGATCCGTGGTTGAAACCGCCAACAGATAGAACCATAGAGCGTATGGGACTTAATGGCGTGAAAAAAATGGCAATCGTAACTCCAGCATTTGTAAGTGATTGTCTTGAAACTTTGGAAGAAATTGCTATGGAAGGTCAAGAGATTTTCCACGAAGCTGGCGGAAAGGAATTTTCCGTAATTCCCTGCTTGAACGATCGTGACGATTGGGCCGAAGTATTGACAGGCTGGATTGATACTTGGCGAATTGTAGATGTAAAAACCGCAATCGCCTAATGAAACCCAACCAAAGTGCCACTCTCGGCACGGATTCCATTGGCAATTTATTGATTAAACAAGCCGTGCCGGCATCCATCGGTATATTGGTGATGTCGCTGAATATCTTGGTGGATACTATTTTTGTGGGCAACTGGATTGGTTCCATTGCCATTGCTGCAATAAACGTAGTGTTGCCGGTTTCGTTCTTTATCGCTGCGTTGGGAATGGCCATTGGTATTGGAGGTTCTTCCATAATTTCGCGTGCTTTAGGCGCCGGCAATAAAGAGCGCGCGCTTAAAACCTTTGGAAATCAAATCACTTTAACGCTTTTGCTTACTACAGCAATGGTGGTTTTTGGGTTGATTTTTATAAATGAACTTATTCCAGCTTTTGGTGGAAAGGGCGACATCTTTGAACCGGCAAAAATATATTACCGAATCGTACTTTACGGAGTACCGCTCTTGGCACTTTGCATGATGGGAAACAACGTGATTCGTGCTGAAGGGAAGCCTAAGTTTGCCATGATTGCAATGATTATTCCCTCCGTAGGAAATCTTGCTTTAGACTATATTTTAATTTATCATTTTGACATGGGAATGGCAGGTGCCGCTTGGGCCACAACTATTTCTTATGGCTTATGTTTTCTATATGTTCTTTGGTTCTTTTTAAGCGGTAAGTCTGAATTACAAATACGCCTGCCGCACTTTGGCATGGATTTTCCTATTTTAAAGGAAATGTCTTCGCTCGGCTTTGTAACCCTTGCGCGACAAGCAGTAGTGAGCGTAACTTACCTTTTGATGAACAACATTCTGTTCGATATTGGCGGGGAAGCTTCCGTATCTTCCTATGGAATTATCGCTAGGATGTTGATGTTTGCACTTTTCCCGGTTTTGGGTGTTACCCAAGGGTTTTTACCCATTGCGGGATATAATTATGGGGCGCATAAGTTTACGCGCGTCCGGGAAAGTATCAACAAAGCTATATTGTATGCCGGTGGTTTGGGACTTGTTATTTTTGCAGTGATAATGATTTTTCCTGAAGCCATAGTTTCAGTTTTTACAAAGGATGCCGATATACTTTCAGAAACGCCACACTATATGCGTTGGGTTTTTGCGGCTACTCCAATCATAGCAATCCAGTTGATTGGTTCGGCTTATTTTCAAGCTATTGGGAAAGCCGTGCCAGCATTATTGCTCACGTTAACCCGACAGGGATTTTTCTTTATTCCGCTTATTTTTATACTTCCGTATTATTTTGGCGAACTTGGCGTTTGGATTTCCTTTCCGGTAGCAGATGTACTTTCAACTATTGTAACAGGTTATTTTTTGAATCGGGAAATTAGGAAAACACTTACAGACTAAATCGATTTATTAGTATCTTTAAAACACTAATAAATCGGTTATGAAAAAATTGCTACTTCTCTTCTGTATTTTATTCATAGAAAATAGTTTATTGGCGCAAGTTCCAGACATTGTTCAGCAAACATGGCATCTTAGACATATACAGCTTGACGACACATGGCATTATGTTCCTTTCGGAGAAATAATGGAGCTTAATTTTACGGGAACCAATCCAGATTATTCTGCAACTACCAATGGCATTGAGAATACATTTACTGCAAATGTCAATTTTGATAATACTGACATAACCTTTAGCAATATTGAAGTTTCTTCCTCGGATTGTACAGATCCCAATTGTTATTTTGAAGATATTTACTTCTACCAACTTTTGAGCAATCAAGCACTGGAAGATAAAACATTTACCTATTTCTATATGGTTTTTTCAAGTGGAAGAAAATTATTTAGAATAACGGATGCTAACGGAAATCGCGCTGTTTTTACAGACCAACCTTTAGAAGAAATTGATGAGGCATTGTTTCAAAAATGGTATTTACATGCTATGGAAGCTGATTTTGGTGATACAGATTTTATAGCCACATATGATCCACCTATTTCTCCAACAATTACCATAAATCCAGATTTATCATTTACCGGTTTTGGTTCTTGTAATGAATTTAGCGGGAATTTTGATTATTCAGAATACCCTAATGATGGCCCGTTGTTAGTTCCTAAAAACTTTGTTGCTTCCAATGACAACTGTCAATTTCACAATGATTTTGAGGATTATTACTTTTCGCAATTAGAGGCAAATCTTCCATTACGTTACATTGCAGGTGAAGATCCAAGCAATGGCGAAGGGTATTTTTCTTATGAGTTGATGCCTGGGTTTACTTTTATATTTTATAATTATCCGGTATTGTCCGTTCCAGATTCAGAAAAAAATTCCTTTTCGGTTTATCCAAACCCTACAAACGATAAGCTATTTATAAAATCTTCTGAAACTGAATTCTCCGTTTCCGTAACCGATATTAACGGCAGAATTATTAATTCAATTAAAAAGTTAGTTTCAAACCAAATAGACGTTTCAGCCTTGAAAACTGGAATGTATTTTATAACCATTACCGCTTCCGAAGGGAATATTACTAAGAAGTTCATCAAAAATTGATTTTCAGTTTCTAGTTGCTGCAACCGCATATTTTGAATTATTAGGTATCTTTACGGTCAAGTTTTTACAAAACTGAGCCGTTAATGGAACAATATTATCCTTACATAAAATCCCTTCACTTAATATTTATAATCACATGGTTCGCTGGGCTTTTTTACATTGTCCGTTTGTTTGTCTATCAAATTGAAGCTTCCCAAAAACCTTCCCCCGACAAAGAAATTTTGGGCGCGCAGCTTAAAATAATGGCTTCGCGACTTTGGAATATCATCAGTTGGCCAAGTATGATTTTGGCGCTTTTATTTGGGTTTTGGCTCATTGGAATGCGCATGTTCTTTCTGGGCGACGCTTGGATGCAAGTTAAACTGGCCTTCGTAGTGCTTTTGATAATCTATCACTTTAAATGCCATCAAATCTTTAAGCAGCTTCAAAATGGCGTGGTGAAACATTCGTCAAACTATATGCGCCTTTTCAATGAAGTACCCACCATCATTCTCTTTGCCGTAATTTTTTTAGTGATTTTAAAAGATGGCACTAATTGGATTTACGGTACCGTTGGCATTATAGTGTTTGCTATTTTATTGATGATGGGCTATAAAATCTACAAAAGAATTCGGGAGAAATAATTTCGCTTCGGCTGCGCTCTGGTTGGCATTTTTTTGGAATTTGGGATTTGTTATTTGAAATTTTCCTTTTAGGTTTGATTATTGCTATCTTTCTTCAAAATAATGTAAATGAACTTTTACAAAAAATCGCTTCGCACCCGAATCTTTCTTTCTATGCTGCTCTTAGTTGTTGGAGCTTCGGTGCTTATCGCTATTGTTACCGTTTATCAATACAAAGAAGAAGCACAGGATTATCACCGTGACCGCTTGTTGCGAAAGGAAGCAGCAATCCGTGAAAACATAAATTACATTTTAAAAACCACAACTTATCCTGTTGAAACGGCTCAGATTCCACTGATTTTTAAAGATAAAATTTACGAGATAAAAGACATTCACAGCCTTGAGATTTTTCTTTATGACCTTGATGGTAATCTTCTGAAATCTTCAAAACCTTCTTTTTTTAAGGACACTGTCTCTCCAAAAATGCCTGAATTTGCTTTAGAAGCTCTTCAAAATTCCCCAACAAAAAACCACATAAAGGAATTTGATGAGGACGGTCAAAAATATCAATCTTCCTATACCTACATTACCGACAGCTATTTTAAACCCTTGGCAATACTTAATTTACCCTACATTGAAGATGACGGTTTTATAAATAATGAACTTACGGAATACCTTTACAGACTTGGCATTGCATATTTTTTTATGTTGCTGGCGGCAATTGCGATTTCATATTTCCTTTCAAAATACATTACCCGTTCCTTAAAGGAGATTAGCGAAAAACTGTCTGAAACCCGCTTTGATACCCGAAACAAAAAAATACACCTCAGCGATACGCCAACTGAGATTTCCACAATTGTGAACGCCTACAACGGAATGATAGACGAACTGGAGAACAGCGCCGCCCAACTTGCTGCCAGTGAACGCGAAACGGCTTGGCGTGAAATGGCAAAGCAGGTAGCGCACGAAATTAAAAATCCACTGACTCCTATGCGGCTTACCGTACAAAGTTTTCAGCGAAAATTTGATTGCAACGATCCAGATGTTGACAAAAAAATGGCGGAATACACAAATACGTTGCTTCAGCAGATTGACACATTAAGTTCCATTTCTTCCGCATTTTCAACCTATGCAAAAATGCCCGCACAGCAGGATGAAACTCTGAATGTTGTAAAAATAAGCAAACTTGCGCTCGATATTTTCACCGAAGATTTTATCTATTTCTTTTCCGAAGAAGATGAAATCCGTGCCCGTTTTGACAGAACCCAGCTAATTCGCGTAGTTACCAATCTGGTTAAAAACAGCATTCAATCCATCGAACAGAAAAATCCCGTTGAACCACGGATTGATGTAGTTTTGAAATCAGAAGGCACTTTCGTAAATATTTTGGTCACTGACAACGGCATTGGCGTACCCGAAGAAAACAGAAATTACATTTTTGAGCCACAGTTTACCACCAAAACCAGCGGGATGGGACTTGGCTTGGGAATGGTAAAAAATATAGTTGAAACCTATGGTGGAACAATAACGCTTGATTCATCCGAAGAAAAAACCACTTTTAAAGTTTCGTTTCCCGCAATACTTTGAGGTTTTTATTAGCTTTGTGAAACGCCCACGAATACACGAATTTTATATATTTTTATTCGTGTATTCGTGGTAAAAAATCACCCATCAAATTATACTTAATATGAAATTTCAAAACATACTTTCTGAAACCAAAAACGGTATCACCACAATTACCATCAACCGTCCTTCAAAATTAAACGCGCTGAACCGCGAAACTATTCAAGAGTTGCACGATGCTTTTAAAGAAGCTGAAAATTCTTCAAAAACCAAAGTAATTATCATTACTGGAAGTGGCGAAAAAGCTTTTGTAGCGGGCGCAGACATCAGCGAATTTGCAGATTTTTCTGTGAAAGAAGGTGGAAATTTAGCCGCAAAGGGACAGAAATTATTATTCGATTTTGTAGCTAATTTTTCAAAACCTGTAATTGCTGCCGTAAATGGTTTTGCGCTTGGCGGTGGACTGGAATTGGCGATGGCGGCACATTTCCGCATCGCTTCCGACAATGCAAAAATGGGACTTCCCGAAGTTTCATTGGGTGTAATTCCTGGTTATGGTGGCACACAGCGTTTGCCACAGCTTGTGGGCAAAGGCCGCGCGATGGAAATGATTATGACCGCAGGAATGATTGATGCTGCCCAAGCGCTGCAATACGGTTTGGTAAACCACGTAACCACTCCAGAAGAATTGCTTGAATTTGCAGAAAAACTTGCTGGAAAAATTATGCGAAATTCTTCTGTTGCTATCGCTTCGGCAATTAGGGCAATCAATGCAAACTATGAAGATGGTGAAAACGGTTTTGATGTGGAAATTGAGGAATTCGGCAATTGTTTTGGCACTAAAGATTTTAAGGAAGGTACACAGGCGTTTCTTCAAAAGCGGAAAGCTAATTTTCCGGGTAAATAATTAAAAATCTAAATTATATGAAAAAATATATTCTTTTAAGCTTCGCTATTGCTTTTACATTTTCAGTAATCGCCCAAGAAAAAGCTGAACCATGGTTCAAAGACGGCGAAGCACAGATTGTCTCCGCTTTTCAAGATCAAAATGATTGGATTCGCACAGATCTCTGGGTAGAAACTACTTTTGACACAGACGGCGACGGTAAACTAGACCGTATGCACGTTGATGTTACAAGACCCAAGCAAACCGAAACAGACGGTTTGAAACTTCCCGTTGTTTATGAATCCAGCCCCTATTTTGCTGGTGTAGCACCAGAAGTTGAAGGTGCTTTTCACGATGTATACCACGAGATAGGCGCGCCTGAAAAAGAAATTCTTCACCCATCCGTAACAAGAACTGGACAACGGCCAATTATTTCCAATTCACAAATTGAAACTTGGGTGCCGCGAGGTTACATTGTTATACATTCATCTTCTCCGGGAACAGGACTATCACAAGGTTCCCCGACTGTTGGTGGTGATAATGAAACCTTAGCTCCAAAAGCTGTGATTGATTGGTTGAATGGCCGGGCAAAAGGGTATACATCTCCAGACGGAACTGAAGAAGTAAAAGCATATTGGACCACAGGAAAAGTAGGTATGACGGGAACTTCATACAACGGAACAATTCCGCTTGCAGCTGCAACCACTGGCGTTGAAGGGCTGGAAGCTATCATTCCAATTGCACCAAACACTTCCTATTACCACTATTACAGAAGCAACGGATTGGTGCGTTCGCCTGGCGGTTATTTGGGTGAAGATGTGGATGTACTTTATGATTTTATCCACAGTGGCGACGAATCTAAACGAGCTTATAACAATGCAACTTATCGCGATAATGAAATAAAAAACGGCATTGATCGCAAAACAGGCGATTATAACGAGTTTTGGGCTGGCCGCGATTATTTAAACGATATGAAACCTATGAAAGCTGCGCTCTTTATGTCGCACGGTTTTAATGATTGGAACGTTATGCCAGAACATAGCTATAGAATTTATAAAGCTGCTGAGGAAATGGGGCTTCCAGTAAAAATCTACTACCATCAAAAAGGACACGGTGGCCCGCCACCATTTACAATGATGAATAAATGGTTTACGAAATATCTCTTCGGAATTGATAACGGTATTGAAAAAGGTCCAAAAGCTTGGATTGTCCGTGAAAATGACAAACCCGATAACCCTACTCCCTACGCTAATTATCCAAATCCGGATGCTGAAAAAGTAAAATTACATCCAATTTCCACCCAACCGAATGATGGAATTTTGGTTCTCAAAAAAAAGAGTACTGTACAATTATATGAAATGATAAATGATGATTATAATTTTTCAGGAGATTCGCTGGCGCAACTTAAAAATTCCATTCACAGGTTGCTTTTTGTAACACCTATTTTAAAGGAAGATTTACATCTTTCTGGACTTACGAAATTGAACATTAAATTGGCCAGTAGCAAACCCGCAGCAAACCTTTCGGTTTGGATGGTTTCTTTACCCTGGAAAAATGCGCCAGACGCAAAAATAACCGATAACATTATTACGCGTGGTTGGGCAGATCCACAGAATTATAAATCTATTTCTGAAAGTGAACCTTTAAAACCGGGCGAATTTTATGAGCTTTCTTTTGATTTAATTCCAGACGACCAAATAATTCCTGCTGGGCAACAAATCGGGCTGATGATTTTTTCCAGTGATAGCCAATTTACCCTTTTGCCAGAACCAGGAACTATATTGACTGTTGATCTTAATGCAACCAGTATTGAAATCCCTGTTGTTGGTGGAAAGGAAAAATTTGAAAGGGCAATAAATAAATAGGAATATTTCCAAATATAAAAGGAATTATTCCAAATAATAATTAACTTTGAAGAAATCCAATCTTCAAAGTTTTTTATGTCCGCTGATTTCCTCAAAGGCCGTGGCGCCCAGAAAAATGTGCACAACCGCTTCTTCGAAAACAGCCACGAAGTGCTGGATGAGTATTTAAATTTCTGCGAAGTTGAAGGCGAAGAAGCAGACAAAAACAAAACAAACTATATTGAAGTTTTTCCGAAAACATTTGTAAATAAAGTTGACAGTCCAGACGTCGGTATGGGGTTTTCGGCAAATCCGTACCAAGGTTGCGAGCACGGCTGTGTGTATTGCTACGCCCGAAATAGCCACGAATATTGGGGTTATGGTGCGGGTTTGGATTTTGAACGGAATATTCTTTTCAAAAGAAATGCGCCACAGCTTTTGGAAGAAAAAATAACTTCAAAAAATTGGCAGGGAAATACTATCGTGTTTTCAGGAAATACGGACTGCTATCAGCCGTTGGAACGCAAATTGGAAATCACAAGGAAATGTTTGGAAGTAATGTTGAAGTGGAAACACCCAACAGGCATCATTACCAAAAATTCATTGATACTTCGTGATCTCGATATTTTAAAAGAAATGGCAAAGCTGAATATTATTTCCGTAAATATTTCCATTACTTCCCTTTCCGAAGATACACGCAGATTGCTGGAACCCCGAACCGCAAGCCTTAAACAACGATTGAAAACTGTTCAAACACTTTCAGAAAATGGAATTCCAGTGCGCGTGATGATGGCGCCGATTATTCCTTCGCTGAACAGTCATGAAATTCTTCCTCTCGTAAAAAAAGTTGCAGAATTGGGCGCACACGATGTTGGGTACACCATTGTAAGGTTGAACGGCCAGATTGCTGAAATTTTTAAGGATTGGGCCCACAAAACCATTCCAGATAAAGCAGAACGAATCTTAAATCAAATTGCAGAGTGTCATGGCGGAAAACTAAACGACAGCAATTGGGGAAGGCGGATGAAGGGCGAAGGAACGATTAGTGAGCAAGTAAAAGACACCATGGCAATTGCCAAAAAAAGATATTTAAAAAATAAAAAAATTGAACCGTTGGATGCTTCGCATTTTCTTCAACTTAAAAATCCGCAGATGAGGTTATTTTGAAATTTTCTCAGTGTTCTATGTGGTAAAATTCCACCACAGAGAACACAGAGAGTTATTTCTCCCCTCCCCATTCTGCATAAAATTGTTGTAGAAATGTTTCCATAAATAAATGTCTCTCAGCGGCAATTTGTTTACCGGTTTCGGTATTCATTCGGTCTTTTAAAAGCAAAAGTTTCTCGTAAAAATGATTGATTGTCGGCGCATCGGAAGCTTTGTATTCTGAAGGAGTCATATTTAAATTCGGGGTAATCTCCGGATCGTAAAGTTTTCGGTTTTTAAAACCGCCGAAATTAAAAGTGCGGGCAATACCAATCGCTCCCAGAGCATCGAGCCTGTCGGCATCCTGCACAACTTCTAATTCCTTGGAATGAAATTTCTGAGCTTTGTTTCCACCTTTGAATGAAACATTTTCAATAATATTTATAACGTGCTCGATTATTTCTTCAGGAAGATTTTGGGTTTTTAAAAACTGCCAGGCTTTTTTTGGCCCAACGGTTTCATCGCCATCGTGAAATTTTGAATCTGCTATATCGTGAAGCAATGCGCCAATTGCAACAACGGTCTTATCAACTGTTTCACTTTCGGAAATCAATAAAGTATTTTTGTAAACCCGCTCAATATGAAACCAATCGTGACCGCCTTCGGCATTTTTCAATTCATTCTTAACGAAAGTGATTGTGTTTTCAATTATTTCCTCAGTAGAAAATGAAGTCATTATTTATGAACTTTTGAAGTAATTATTTCTTCCACTTTATCAATTAACATTTCAACCTCATAACTTTCAATTTTAATTGCGGGATGCGCGGTCATTTCCAAACGTACGCCCATTTGAATCGGGAACATTCCATAACGCTGCAATTTCCATGAATTGTTAATGGTCACTGGAACCACATAGCCATCCGGAATTTTTTTGAAAAGTGTTTGCAATCCAGTTCTTCGGAAAGGTTTTGGCACTCCAGTTTTGCTTCGTGTTCCTTCGGGAAAAATAACCCCGCTTCGGTTGAATTCTTGAAGATATTTTGAAAATTTTACCATTTCAACAATGGCTTGACGTGGATTATTTCTATCGATCAAAATGGAACCACCGTGACGTAAATTGTAGGAAACAGATGGAATTCCTGTTCCTAATTCTACTTTGGAAATGAATTTGGGATGATATTTCCGAAGATACCAACTTAACGGCGAAATATCCCACATGCTTTGGTGGTTGGAAACAATTATTATAGGCACATTGCTTGGAATGCTCGTGCTTCTATTAACATGAAAAGTAGTTCCCAAAACATTCAAACATCGCAAAAGGGTCCAATTAAAGCAATCGACACTTTTTTTGTGGGCATTATAACCAAACCAGTTAAAGCTAATCCACTGAATGGGATGAAAAACAAGGATTGTAATACCAAAAAATAGGTAAAACAATACCGAAAAAGGATAGCTTATTATTTTTAAGAATGCGTTCATTTACTTTCAAAAGTAAGAAAACCGTCATTAAAAATGACGGTTTTCATTTTTGCATATTTAAATTTTCAAATTTGAAAAAATCACCGTTTCGATTTCGATTTATTTTTCAATGAATTTCGGTCTATATGAATGAAATTATAAACACAAACTGCAATTATTGCTAGCCAAAAAGCCCTATAAAGCCAATTATTCACATCTTTTCCTAATAAATGTGAAACTTTAGGATCATCGTAAAAGTTATAAGCAATTGCTCCAAAAGCTAAGATGCCTATTACAATCGTTAATGGTTTGTTGAGCTGTATCAAAAACTATTCAACTAATTAACAATATTCGTTGAAAGCGCCCTTCAGGTTTTCGGCAATCATTTGTGCTGGACGGCCTTCAATATGGTGACGTTCCAACATGTGGACCAACTCGCCATTTTTGAATAACGCCATAGACGGAGAACTTGGCGGAAACGGAACCATATTGGCCCTTGCGGCATCCACGGCTTCGCGGTCAACGCCTGCAAAAACAGTTACCAAATGGTCTGGTTTTTTGTCATTTTGAAGTGACATAGCAGCTCCAGGGCGTGCATTTGCCGCAGCGCATCCACAAACAGAGTTTACAACAACTAAAGTGGTTCCCTCCTGTTTTAATGCTTCTTCAACATCATTTGCTGTATGTAATTCGGAAAAACCTACTCTTGTTAGGTCTTCACGCATGGGTCTTACTAGTTCAGGTGGATACATAATATTTATATTTAAAGTGTATTAAAATTTGACTGCAAAGATACTAATTCTGGAAAGGAAAAATCCCAAATAACAAATTCCAAATCCCAAATAATTCACAAAAGGGAAATTCTAAAATCCAAAAAACATATTCAAACCACATCTCTTGAATTTGGAATTTGAATTTTTTGGTGCTTGAGATTTATTTGGGATTTGGTGCTTGAGATTTGTTTTTTAAATTAAGTACTTTTGTCGTTTCTAAAAAAATTCGTCATTTATGCTTCGTTGGTTATTGGCCGTTCTTGGTTATTTTGTGTATCGTATTCCCGGTGCCATTATCGGTTTTGTTTTAGGAAGCCTATTAGACAATCTAAGCGTAAAAGGCAAAACATTCCAAACTTCCTTCGGTTCAGCACAACAAGTTACTCCTGCAGATTTTGAACTTAATCTACTTTCGTTGGCTTCTTTGGTAATAAAAGCCGATGGAAATGTGAGCCAAACCGAACTGGATTACGTGCGTCAATATTTTGTACAGGCTTACGGGCGGGAGCGAGCTAATGCTACTTTTAAGGTTTTTAATGAAGTAATAAAAAAGCGTGAAGTTTCGGCACAAAACATTTGTACGTTGTTACGCCAACGAACACGTTATGAAAGCCGACTTCAAATTCTACACTTTTTGTTCAGCATTGCGAACGCAGACGGGAGCGTTTCAACAGCAGAAGTAAATGAAATAAATCATATCGCCGGATTTTTGGGGATTTACGCACGGGATTTCGAAAGCATCAAAGCCATGTTTTTCAAAAATCCTGACAGTGCTTACAAAATTTTAGAAATAGAAAAAACTGCCACAGCTGCCGAAATAAAAGCTGCATACCGTACCATGGCAAAAAAATACCATCCAGATAAACTACAACATATGGATGAAGCCTATCAAAAAGGGGCGCAAGAAAAATTCACTAAGGTTCAGGAAGCTTATGAGCAGCTCCAGAAGGAACGTGGGTTTTAGCTTTCAGCAATAAATACTTCTTTAAATATAGTTCCACTACAAAAGTAATTTCAACGTATAAATATTATATTTTTTAGATAAGTCTAAAAATAAAATATAGATATGTAGAAAAATATTTTTACTTTTGCCCCTATGTTTACATTAGCCGAAGAAAATTATCTAAAAACCATTTTCCACTTAGAGCATGAATCAATTGCCGAAGTGAGTACAAATGCAATTGCTGAAAGCATAGAAACGAAACCTTCTTCAGTTACAGATATGGTTCAAAAACTGGCCGAAAAAAAACTGCTTACATATAAACGTTACAAAGGCGTTAAACTGACCACAGAAGGGATAAAAGTTGCCACTAATGTTATAAGAAAACACCGCTTATGGGAAGTTTTTTTGGTAGAAAAATTAAACTTTCATTGGGACGAGGTTCACGAAATTGCGGAGCAGCTCGAACACATTCAATCGGAAGAATTAATTACCCGTCTCGATAAATTTCTAGGCAGTCCAGATTTTGATCCACACGGCGACCCAATTCCCGACAAACACGGAGTTTTAAAACGAACAGAGAAAAAATTACTTTCAGAAATTGATAAAAACCAGCAAGGGGTTTGTGTAGGTGTCAAGGAAAGCAGCGCTGATTTTCTTCAGTATTTAGATAAGAAAAAAATTAGCATCGGCACAAAGATTACTGTACTTGGTAAGGAATTCTTTGATGGCTCCATGATAATCCAAGTGGGCAATGAACAGTTTTTTATTTCCCATAAAATTGCTGAAAATCTGTATGTGCAAACACTTTAAAAGGTTTTCATCCTAACACTGCTCTTTCAAATTAATATAAATTGATAATGAAAAAATTTATAATTCTAATCCTATTTATCTTTGCTTTCAGCTGTAAAAATGCTCCGGATGACAATGGAAAACTAAAGGTTGTTACCACCACAACCATGCTGACTGACTTAGTTTCAGAAATTGGTGGAGACCATGTTTCATTACAGGGACTTATGGGTGCAGGAGTTGATCCACATCTTTACAAGGCAAGTGAAGGAGACGTATCAAAACTTTATGAAGCCGACATTATTATTTACGGTGGGCTTCATTTGGAAGGAAAACTTGTAGATATTTTTGAAAAAATGGAAGGGAAAAAGAATACTGTTTCCTTAGGCGATAGATTGCCTAAAGATGAATTGATACCTTCGGAATATTTCGCGTCAAATTATGACCCCCACGTTTGGTTCAATATTCAATTCTTTAAGCAATTTGCACAGATAGTGACTGATGAACTTTCAAAAGCAGATGCCGAAAATGCTAAAAGCTATTCAGAAAACAATAAAAAATACCAACAAAAATTGGATGCCCTTGAAACTGAAATCAAATCGATTATTGCTGCCTTACCGGAGGAAAAACGAATTTTGGTTACTGCCCACGATGCATTTAATTATTTCGGAAAGGCCTATGGCTTCAATGTTGTGGGCTTACAAGGTATTTCTACAGCAACCGAAGCTGGTGTAAAAGACGTTCAAAATCTTTCCGAATTTATCATTCTGAATAATATTAAGGCCATTTTTGTAGAAAGCTCCGTTCCAAGACGAACAATTGAGGCGCTGCAGCAAGCAGTGCTCTCAAAAAATCACAATGTTGAAATTGGAGGTTCTCTCTACAGTGATGCTTTGGGGAGCCCTGGAACAGAAGAAGGCACTTACATAGGAATGTTCAAATATAACGTGAATACTATAGTAAACGCCATTAAGTAAGTCTCAAAACAACAAATGGAAAATCAAAAACTGGCAGTACAGATAGATGATCTTACGGTAGCCTATAATTACAAACCCGTACTATGGGACATTGACCTCTCTGTGCCCGAAGGTGTTTTAATGGCAATCGTAGGGCCCAATGGTGCTGGAAAATCTACGCTAATAAAAACTATTTTAGGCATCATAAAACCTATTGCAGGCAGTGTTTCAATTTATGGAAAACCATATTCCAAACACCGAAAATTAGTGGCTTATGTACCCCAAAAAGGAAGCGTGGACTGGGATTTTCCAACAACTGCCCTAGATGTAGTTATGATGGGCACCTACGGTAGTTTGGGCTGGATAAAACGTCCTGGTCAAAAGGAAAAAAAGATTGCCTTAGAGTCCATGGAAAAAGTGGGCATGCTCGCTTATAAAAATAGGCAGATTAGCCAATTAAGTGGTGGGCAGCAGCAACGGGTTTTTTTGGCAAGAGCTCTGGCACAGGATGCTTCCATTTATTTTATGGACGAACCGCTTCAAGGCGTTGATGCCACTACCGAAATTGCAATAATAAATATCTTAAAGGAATTGCGAAAAGCTGGCAAAACTGTAATCGTGGTACACCACGATCTGCAGACAGTGCCTGAATATTTTGATTGGGTAACTTTTTTAAATGTGAAGAAAATCGCTACCGGACCCGTAAAAGAGATATTTAATGATGATAATTTAACCAAAACTTATGGAATCAATTATAAGGTTGCGGTAAATAAGTAATTGAAAGGTAGATGAAATGTAGACGTACAATTTAAAAAGAAATTTTTCAAAATAAGAGATGAATATCCAAGAATACTTTGAACTGGTTTGGACAGATTACACCCTACGGACCATAACTTTGGGAACTGCGGTTCTTGGTGCTATTTGCGGTATGTTGGGCAGTTTTGCAGTTCTTCGGAAACAAAGCTTACTTGGTGATGCTATTTCCCATGCCGCACTTCCAGGCATTGCTTTGGCATTTCTGATTACCGGTGTTAAAGATTCGGGTGTTTTATTGTTAGGGGCTTTGGTTAGCGGTTTAATTGGCACTTTTTGGATTAGGGGAATTACCTCAAAAACCCATTTAAAAAGTGATACAGCATTGGGATTAATACTCTCTATATTCTTCGGTTTTGGGATGCTGCTGCTCACATTCATTCAAAAGCAGCCAAATGCAAACCAAGCCGGCTTGGACAAATATCTTTTTGGCCAAGCCGCGACTCTTGTGGAAAGCGATGTGCTTTTAATGATTATCGTTACGGGAATCTCACTACTCGTAATGCTGCTTTTTTGGAAGGAATTTAAAATACTTCTCTTTGATGCCGACTATACAAAAACCCTTGGTTTCAACACTAAATTTATTGATGTACTGATAACCTTTTTAATTGTTTTGGCTATAGTTTTGGGTCTTCAAACCGTGGGGGTTGTGTTGATGAGCGCTATTCTTTTGGCTCCTGCAGCAGCGGCCAGACAGTGGACTAACAATCTAAGCACTATGGTTTTGCTTGCGGCATTAATTGGAGCTTTTTCAGGAGTATTTGGCACGGCCATAAGCGCTAGTCAAAGTAACCTTTCCACTGGGCCTGTGATTGTATTGGTTGCTGGTGTGTTTGTGTTATTCTCCTTTATTTTTTCTCCCAAAAGAGGGCTATTGTTCCGTGAGATAAGGTTTCGCAAAAACCGTACTGATCTTAAACTGATGAAAACCCTTCAATTTATGTATGATATTGCACAAGATCACGAAAATATTTCGCATCCGCATGCCATTCGTATTCTAAACAACTTTCAAGGATATACAAGGGGTTCGCTTAAAAAATTAGAGACCGAAGGGTGGATATCTATTAACGGACAGCAATGGGCAATGACAGCAGAAGGCTATAAACAGGCACAGGAAATGTATAATCAAAAAGCAGTGAATGAGTAACCCACAAATAGAAATACAGCTTATTGCGGCCATTGTGGCAATGGCCTGTGCCATTCCAGGTGTGTTTTTGGTCCTTCGGAAAATGGCTTTAATAAGCGATGCAATAAGCCACTCTATTCTGCCAGGTATTGTAATCGGATTTTTTGTGACGCAGGATCTGAACTCTCCCTTGCTTATTCTTTTGGCTGCTTTAACAGGCGTTATTACTGTTATTTTAGTAGAATTTATACAAAAAACGGGATTGGTAAAAGAAGACACGGCTATCGGATTGGTTTTTCCAGTATTGTTCAGTATCGGCGTTATCCTAATATCCAAAAATGCAAATGACGTTCACTTGGACGTTGATGCGGTATTGCTAGGAGAGCTTGCCTTTGCCCCTTTTGATCGCTTAATGGTTGGTAGTACAGATTTGGGGCCAAAATCATTATGGGTGATGGGAAGCATTTTACTAATCACGTTAAGCCTATTAGTATTATTTTTTAAAGAATTGAAAGTGACCACTTTTGATGCTGGACTGTCTTCAGTATTGGGAATATCACCTGTAATTATGCATTATGGACTGATGTCAGTTTCTTCCATTACTGTTGTAGGCGCATTTGATGCTGTTGGTGCCATATTGGTCGTGGCATTGATGATTGCACCTGCAGCGACAGCCTATTTGCTTACCGAAGATTTAAAAAGAATGATCGGTCTTTCATTATTATTTGGCGTGCTTTCGGCTATTTCAGGATATTGGGTTGCAAATTTTTTGGATGCATCTATTTCAGGATCCATAGCCACAACTTTGGGACTTATTTTTTTGATTGTTTATCTATTCGCTCCAAAAAAAGGACTTATATCAGTAATTTATCGTCAAAAACAACAACGCATTGAGGTTTCACTAATTACTTTTCTTCTGCACCTAAACCGTCATGAAGAAGAAAGTGAAAGACATATAAATCACTTGCAAGAACATATCAATTGGCGTGCAGTTCGCGCTAAGACCGTACTGGATTTAGCAGAAAAAAACAATCTAGTGGAAATAAAAAACAATGTAGTTTTTCTCACCCAAAAAGGATTGAAATTTACCGAAAAGTCACTTGAATACATTATCAACAATAAGGATGAAAAAATAGAGCCTATGAAGGAAGATTTCTTCCTTTTCCGAGGTTAAAACAGAAAAATTCTTAAAGTGATTGTAATTTGTCAGTTTTCTGGCATTATTTTTTATAGTATCTTTAAAATTGAAAAAAATAACACTATGAAAAATTCACTTTTAGCCATTATAATCCTTTTTTCAACATTTGCTTTTGGGCAAGAAGAATCCGCTGAAACTCCTAAAATTGGGGTAAAAATACCAATTGGAAACGCAATTGTGCTGAAAGGTGTTTCCATAAAATTTTTGGAAGTTGTGGAAGATTCCCGCTGTCCAGAAGGAGTAGAATGTATTTGGGCAGGACGTGTTATTGTCAAGGCAGAAGTTACTGCAAACGGAAATACAATGGAAAGACTTTTGATTTTTGGTGAAGTAAGACGCGGAGAGGTAAAGAACACAAACCTCTATAGTTCCGCTGATTTTTCGATCAATGGTTTGGCCGTAAAGCCTTATCCCACTGCGGAAAGTGCAGGTAAGATAAACAATTATGTTTTATTGGTTTGCGAAGAGAAAAATAATTAATTAATGGCAACCGCAATCTTTCTTGCCACATTTAGTTTTCCCACCGTCTAGCGTTCCGCCAGAGTTTTGCCGTGCTTCAAAAATAGGGTTCCACACAAACTTTTTAATTAAAAAGCCTACTGCAATAGAAAAGGTTATTAAAACTAATATTGTTTGCATAACTCAAATATACTTTTTTTATTTCAAAAATTGATAGGCAGCCAATGCAACTACATAAGCAATCGAACTCATCACAACCAATTGCCACATAGGCCACTTCCAGCTATTTGTTTCTTTTTTTACGATTGCCAATGTACTCATACACTGCATTGCAAAAGCATAAAAAAGCAATAATGAAACCCCACTCGCAAAATTAAAAAGCGGACCGCCCAATATAGGATTTATCTCTGCTGCCATTCGGCTTTTTATGGTTTGCTCATCTTCACTGCCTACGCTGTAAATAGTGGCCAAGGTTCCCACAAATACTTCGCGAGCGGCAAAGGAGCTTACTAAAGCAATACCTATTTTCCAATCATAACCCAAAGGACTTACTGCAGGTTCTATGGCATGGCCAATGTGGCCAATGTAAGAATGTTCAAGTTTATAGGAATCTACATGCATCGCAAAATCTTCTTCCGAAAGATTTTGTGAAGCATATTCTTTTTGAATTATTTCTTCTGCATTGTTAAAATCACCGGGGCCATAAGATGCCAAAACCCAGAGAATAACAGAAATTGCAAGTATTATTTTACCTGCGCCGAAAACAAAAGCTTTTGTTTTTTCAACTACGGTGATCAATACGTTTTTTGGAAGTGGAATTTTGTAATTAGGCATTTCAACCACAAAAAAACTTTTGGATCGAATTTTCAATATTTTATCCAACAAGTATGCTGAAAAAATAGCCGCACCAAAGCCCAATATGTACATAAACATCAATGTTAGTCCTTGTAAACTAAAAATGCCAAGCACACGTGTATCTGGAATTACCAATGAAATTATAATTAAATAAACCGGTAAACGTGCAGAGCAAGTTGTAAAAGGAGTAACCAAAATAGTTATCAATCGTTCCTTCCAGTTTTCAATATTTCGGGTTGCCATAATTGCTGGAATGGCACAAGCTGTTCCGGCCACCAATGGAACAACACTTTTTCCGCTGAGTCCAAAACGGCGCATTAATTTGTCCATCAAAAAAACCACACGGCTCATATAGCCTGTCTCTTCGAGGATTGATATGAAAAGAAAAAGAAAGGCTATCTGTGGAATAAATATTACAATTCCACCCAGTCCTGGAATAATTCCTTCGGCTATCAAACTAGAAAAATCTCCTGGTGGCAATGTATTTTTGGCCCATTCACTCAATGAAGCAAAGGTGCTATCAATAAAATCCATCGGGTAAGCGCTCCAATCAAATATTGCCTGAAAGATCAAAAGTAATATTCCGAAGAATATAACATAACCCCATACTTTATGAGTCAAAACTCTATCTAAACGGCTTCTTAAATCTTTTGCGTTTGCAGTATCTATGTGAAGTGTTTCCTTTAAAGTTTCATTTATAAACTGATAGCGGGCCACAGTTTCCTTTTGCTGAAGCCGTTTCAAATTACTTACAGATTCCGTTTGAAAGGAAGCCACCCCTTTAAGCTCATTTCGATCCAATTTACCGAAGTTAACATCTTGCGTTATCACGAGCCAAAGCTTGTAAAGATCTTGATTCGGGAAGGCTTTTCGCAATCTATCAAAATATTCTGGGGAAATGCTGGATGCGTTCAGACTTGGTTTTGTGGAAAGGTGCTTGTAGTCTTCAATCAATTCCTTTAAATAATCGAAACCCAAGTTTTTACGTGAACTGATTAGCGCAATTTTCGTGTTTAATTTTTCTTCAAGCAAAGGAACGTTCAGCGAAATCGCCTTCCGTTTCATTCTGTCGGACATATTTATGGCGAGAATTGTGGGAATTCCCAAATCCTTTATTTGTGTGAAGAGCAGCAGATTTCGCTTCAAGTTTTCAATATCCGCAACCACGACGGCAACATCAGGAAAATCTTTATCATTTTTATTAAGAAGCAGTTCAATAACAACATTTTCATCAACTGAAGAAGCGTTTAAACTGTAGGTTCCTGGTAAATCGAGTATGTGAACTTTGCAAGCTCTACCAAACTTGCAGGTTCCTTGTTTTTTTTCAACAGTAATTCCGGGATAATTTCCCACTTTTTGGTTTAGCCCCGTAAGCCGGTTAAAAACAGAGGTCTTTCCGGTATTGGGGTTTCCAATAAGTGCTACATTTATGTGCTTCGCCATTACTGCTTATATCAATTCAATTTCAATCATAGAGGCAGTTTCCTTCCTAATTGCAAGGTGGCTTCCATTAATGTTCAGGTACAAAGGATCATTAAATGGAGCTATCTGCACCAACAAAACTTCATTGCCCGGAAGACAGCCCATCTCCAAAAGTTTTAGGGGAACAACATCTACTGAAAATTCCTTGATAATGCCGCGTTGCCCTTTCTTTAATGAAGCGATTGTAATCATCTTTTATTTAGATTGATTTTAAACAAGGCAAAAGTAAAGGAAAAAAAGGACGTGGGAAAAGACCTTTTGGGATTTTTTACTTGTGAATAGAATTATGCTTACGGAAGTTAATATTCTTTTTTCAGAATTTTAATGTCTTCCAATAGCTTTTCTATAGATTCAGAATCAGTGCCATCATAAAAACCGCGAATACGCTTCTTTTTATCAATGAGTACAAAGTTTTCGGTGTGTACCAGATCATTGTCAGAATACGGAACGTCCTTGGCAGCGAGATAGGATTTTCTTGCAAGGTCATAGATTTCCTTTTTATCGCCAGTTACCAAGTTCCATTTTGAATCGTTTACGCCTTTTTCCAATGCGTACTTTTTAAGTTGGGCAACGGAATCAATTTCAGGTGTAACAGTATGGGAAAGAAGTAGAATGTCATCATCCTTTTTTAGCTTTTCTTGGATTTTCACCATATTATCCGTCATTATCGGGCAGATGGTCTGACAAGTTGTAAAGAAAAAATCCGCTACATATATCTTGTCGTTGTAATCGTCTTGCGTTATGGTCTTTCCGTTTTGATTGGTCAAACTAAATGCTGCGATAGTGTGATATTTTTTTACATATTGAAGCGTGGTATCCACCAATTCTGCTGAAACATCAGCAGGTTGATAGATTTTCAATACTTTTTTTGGTATCATTATTTGGTAAAAAATCGTGATAATGATAATTGAAAGGATAAGGAAGAAAACAGCAAAGAATTTATATTTCTTAAAAAAAGTAAGCATCACGTTAATTTTTAGACTGAAGCAACATATTTGGGCGCAAAAATAAGACCTATTAATATGAAAATGAATACATTTAACATCCTTTATTCAGTATAAAGTTAAAATTCAATATATCCTTCTTATGAAAACAATACTACTCCCCAGTTTATTTTTAATTTCCCTTTTTTCCTTTTCCCAAAATTTTAGAACTGATGACATCAGTGAGGCCGAAGCTAAAGCCGCAACAGGTTTGTTTGTTACGGAACGCAATATGAATACGGGCAATTATGATGTAAAATATGCCAGATTGGAATTGAACATAGATCCAACCCAAGCATTTATTAGCGGAAAGGTTACTTCACATTTTGAGGCGAAAGAAAATATGAATAACGTTACTTTTGAACTTGTGGACAATATGACAGTTTCAGAAGTAACCCAACGGGGAACACAACTTTCTTTTACACAAAACAATAATGACGAAGTTGTAATCACACTGCCACAAATGCAAAATCAAGGTGTATTGGATTCACTTTCCATAAGTTATTCTGGAAACCCAATAAGTTCTGGATTTGGTTCTTTTGAAATAGACACCCACAATGGCGACCCAGTAATGTGGACTCTTTCTGAGCCTTTCGGCGCAAAAGCCTGGTGGCCTTGCAAACAAGATTTGATAGATAAAATTGAATTGTTGGATGTTTATATTACCACACCGCGTTTCAACCCTTCCAGTGAAGAATATGTGGCAGTTTCAAATGGTTTGGAATTGAGCCAAACAGTAAATGGCAGCAACAAAACAACACATTACAGACACCAATATCCCATTCCTGCTTATTTGGTTGCGATAGCAGTTACAAATTATTCAGTTTATTCACATACTGTTGCAAACAACGGAAACCCCTTTGATATTGTAAATTACATTTATCCCGAAGACCTTAGCTATGCACAGCAACGTACGCCGGTTACGGTTGATATAATGAATCTATTTGCAGACCGTTTTGAACCATATCCATATGCAAATGAAAAATACGGCCATGCCCAATTTGGTTGGGGCGGCGGTATGGAACACACTACTGTTTCATTTATGGGTAGTCTCAGCCGTGGACTTATTGCACACGAGCTTGGACATCAATGGTTTGGCGACAAGGTTACTTGCGGAAGTTGGCAAGATATATGGCTTAATGAAGGTTTTGCCACCTATATGGCCGGAATGGTAATAGAAAATTTTGATACACCTTCAGATTTTAGAAGTTATAAACAGGACAAGATTTCTTCGATTACCCAAGAGACCGATGGATCAGTCTATGTTCCAGCGCAGGACACAACCTCTGTTAATAGAATTTTCAGCAGTAGGCTTAGTTATAACAAAGGCTCTATGGTTTTGCATATGCTTCGTAAAAAACTGGGTGATGTCGTTTTCTTCCAGGGCTTAAAAGATTATTTGGCAGATCCGTCACTCGCTTACGGCTACGCAAAAACCCCAGACCTCATCAGAAATATGGAAAATGCAAGTGGCGAAGACCTATCAGAATTTTTTGATGATTGGATTTATGGTGAAGGCTACCCTCGTTTTACCATCCGTTGGAACCAAGCCACTGCTGGAAACATTAATGTGAAAATTAACCAGACCCAAAGTCATCCTTCAGTATCGTATTTTGATGTGCCAGTTCCATTGAGGCTTCACGGAACGCAGGGCGAAACACTGGATATTGTTTTGGAAAACACTTTTGATGGACAGATTTTTCAACCATCAGTGCCTTTTACCGTAAACGGAGTTCAGTATGACCCAGAGTATGATATTATTTCAAGGAACAATCAAGTTCTTTTAGGCACAGACGATTTAACGTTTGACCAGCAAATGGTTTTATTTCCAAATCCATCTTCGGGGGTTATCAACCTTCACAAACCAGATGCGTTGCAAGTAAACCAAGTTCGTATCTACAATGCTTTGGGGCAAATGCTCTATTCCGAAGCCTATTCAGAAACAATTGATGTTTCAAAATTTTCGAAAGGTATTTTGTTCTTTCAAATGGAAACTACAAAAGGAGTTATCAATAAAACAATAGTGAAACAATAGATTAAAAGGAAATAAAACTACTTCAAAATAAATAATAATAAGCGGGAACACACCCGCTTATTTTTTTTGCAAGTTCTAAAAGATTACTTTTGTGCGATTTTTTGCTGAAACCGCCACACAGGCAAGCAATATCATTTTAGGCTCGATTTTGGTAACAAGTGTTTAAAAATTGAGACTGTTTATTAAAATATCTATATAAGAAACTATGACTCCATTCGCTGTTAAAGCTATACAACTACTTTTAAGTCTTTCATTACTTATCGTGCTTCACGAATTGGGGCATTTCATTCCTGCAAAACTTTTCAAGACAAGAGTAGAAAAATTCTACCTTTTCTTTGATGTAAAGTTTTCGCTCTTTAAAAAGAAAATTGGCGAAACCGTTTACGGAATTGGCTGGTTGCCTTTGGGCGGTTATGTAAAAATAGCCGGAATGATAGACGAAAGTATGGACAAGGAACAAATGGCCCAGCCACCAAAACCTTGGGAGTTTAGAAGCAAACCGGCTTGGCAAAGGCTTATCATTATGCTTGGTGGCGTAACGGTTAACATAATTGTGGGGTTTGTCATTTATATGGGGATTTTATATTTCTACGGAAGAAATATAACTACTAATGAAGATATTCCTCAGGGTTTTGCAGTAACGCAACAATTTAAGGATTACGGTTTTCAGGATGGCGACCACATTCTTAGTGTAAACGGCGAGCCGTTTGAGGATGTGATGGAAATTAACAGGTATATGTTTTTACGCGATGTTTCAAAAGTTGAAGTAAAACATGCTGATGGTTCTATTGAAACCATTTCGGTTCCTGAGGATGCTGGAACAAAAATGTTTCAGAACGACACACATTTTCCTTTTGTTCCAAGGCAATCAGCGACTATTGATACCCTAATTCCCGATTATCCCGCCATTGAAGCTGGCTTTCAAAAAGGTGATAAAATTATTGCTGTTAATGGACAAGCTGTTCAGTACTACAATGAATTTCAAAATCTGATAAAAACAGAGGCAAACACTGAAAACACAATTGTTGTTGCGCGAGGAAACCAACAAGACACATTAAAGGTTACCTCAAATGCAGAAGGGAAGATTGGCATAAATACATTTGGGGATGAAATTGTTTCACAACTTGGAAAAACCGAGATAAAATATTCTTTGGGTGAAAGCATCGTTGGTGGTTTTGGTTATGGTTATAATACTTTAAAAGATTATGTTTCCCAATTCAAATATGTTTTCACTAAAAAAGGAGCTACCAAGGTAGGCGGTTTTGGAGCCATTGGAAACCTATTCCCCGATGTTTGGGACTGGCAGAGCTTTTGGGCAACCACGGCTTTAATTTCAATAATTCTTGCATTTATGAACATCCTGCCAATTCCAGCTTTGGACGGTGGCCACGTAATGTTCCTTTTATACGAAATGGTAACAGGCAGAAAACCCAACGATAAGTTTATGGAGTACGCCCAAATGGTAGGTTTCTTCATTTTAATAGCTTTGGTGCTCTTCGCCAACGGAAATGATATTTATCGTTGGTTGTTTGAGTAAATCAACAGCATTTAATCTTTTAGAAAATACTTCGGAAAAACCACCGAAGTATTTTTTTTGAAATGTTTGATGACATTTCCATTCCTTTCCCGATGTATTTAAAATGGCAAAGTTGAGTTTTCGGCTTTTTGGGCAATAAAATAGGTAATGGATAAGTTCATTTAAACGAAAAAAAATATTCACTTATCTTAAGTTGGTCAAAAAATTTAAAACGATTGCAGATAAATTGTATCTTTCTGTATTGTTTTAAAACAAATGCAGACAATCAGCAACCAAAAAATCAAGGATTTGCCATTAAACAGGACGACAGCGCTCATTAAACATAATGACGCTACCACGTTAAAGGAATTATACAAAACAAACTTTGCGAAAGTGAAGCGCTACGTTCTTAAAAACAATGGCGATGAGCAACAGGCTAAGGATGTTTATCAAGAAGCATTTGTGGCAATGTGGCGAAATATTAAAGACGATAAATTTTCTGCAGAAAGCGAAACCGCCATCAACGGCTATCTTTTTCAGATTGCAAAATATAAGTGGTTGGATCACGTACGCTCTGTGAAATATAAAAACACAACATTCATAAATCGTGATATTGAATATGACGAAACCGATACAGATGAAAACGAATTGCAAAACAGAAAGATCAAGCTAATTATGGAAACCATAAACCAACTTGGCGAACGCTGCCAGTTGTTGCTGAAACTCTTTTATTTTGAACGAAAATCCTTTAAAGAAATAGCCGAAATCATTGTTATGGACGAAGCCTCGGCTCGCAACGCAAAATATCGTTGCCAAGAACAATTAAAAAAAATGACCCAAATTATCCCCAATGGATTTAAATAACAATATACAGAACAATCAGGAAACACAAGAGCTTATAGACGCTTACTTGTTGGACACTCTGGATGCTGATGTTAAAGCCGATTTTAAAGAACGGATGAAATTATTTCCAGACCTTCGTGCTTTGGTAGAAGAGCAGAAAACAGTGATTAGAGGTGTGGAAGAACAAACTCTAAAAAATTCTTTAGATGATTTTCACAAAGAAATAATAGACATACCAGAAAAAAAATGGTTGTCGCCCGGCTGGATGGCATTGGCCGCCTCTTTTTTAATACTAATCTCAGTAAGTACATGGGCAATTTTAATTAGCGGAAATTCATCCCAAAAAGTCTTTTCGACAAATTTTAAACCAGATCCAGGCCTACCAACTACAATGAGCACATCATTAAACTATGATTTTTATTACGGAATGGTGAACTACAAACGTAAAGAATACGACGAAGCCATTTCGCGCTGGGAAACGCTTTATGCTGCCAATCCAGAGAACGATACGGTGGTTTATTTTTTGGGAGTTGCAAATTTGGCAAATGGCAACGCCCGCCAAGCAAAAAAATATCTTCAATCGGCAAAAGAAAAGCCACAAAGTGTTTTTTATGAAGACGCTCAATACTATTTAGCTTTGGCCCTTTTAAAGGAGAACAAAATAGAAGAGGCTAAACAGGCGCTTGCACAAAGTACTTCTTCGGCAAGTATCGTGCTTCTTAAAGAAATAAAATCATTATAAGCTTTCCTAAATTTTCTTATTTTCAAAACATTAAAAAACAAAGTCAATAAAGTTTATTTTTTATTTTGATGGAATTAAAAAATAGGTATATTTGCAACCGCTAACGCAAAATTCCTCCTTAGCTCAGTTGGTTAGAGCATCTGACTGTTAATCAGAGGGTCCTTGGTTCGAGCCCAAGAGGAGGAGCTTAGTTAGAGAAAGCCTTCACAGA